>JAABUJ010006115.1_pt1 | contig 11785 bp, 7 predicted proteins | sample 5559131 | NCBI WGS metagenome assembly JAABUJ01 (sample SAMN10711875, study PRJNA513366) | rock metagenome | isolation source: Antarctica rocks | place: Antarctica: Victoria Land, Mt New Zealand nord | collected 2016-01-07 | reverse complement strand
AACATTTATAAATTACACAGTACAGCTTTTAAATATATCTATAGCAAAATCATCAATATAACTTCTGTCTCATCTTCTGATTTCTTCTCAGAGAAGAGCAGCAAATATATAAGATAGATGAGACAATTACTGCAACAATCAAACTATATCACTTTTCTTAACTTAACTGAGAGTAACTTACTCAGTAATTAAATTAAGAGTTCTTTTCAATCAATGAATATTTAAAATGAAGATAGAGCTCTCTGCAGTCATTATATGTTAGAAAAACATGTTAAAAACATTAAATAGCAATTGTGTTTGATTCTTAACTTCTAACTATGAAGTATGTTTATATCTTTGAATGCATCACAATTCTGTAAACACATCATGTACACTTTACAGAGTAATTCTCAAAGCTTTGTGTTTCTATAGCTTAATCATTCATATGACTTTCAGTCAGTCATCATCATCTATACTTTATGATGATGTCATCAATTCTCAAACAAAATCTTTAAATATTTTAATTGAATCATCTCTGAAATCTTCTTCAAGCTTGAAATTCATTAACTTTTGAAGACATCTAATTTAATATTCAGAACAGAATGACTCAGTCAGGAAGAATGAGCTGCAGAGTAAATTTAAAGAGTAATGAATTTTGACTGATTATGAATGAAAGAACACTGATGACAGTCAATTTAGTATTGATAAATTTAATTGAAAACACTGTATTGTGCAATAAGATGATCATCTTCATGTCAGCAATGAGTGACAAAAGTATTTAAAGACAGCACATTAATATACTAATGTATCTTGCTTAATCTGCTGTTGTTGTGATGAGAATATAGCTCATTCAATACTGATTAACAGTGATACAAATTCTCTCTGAAATCATAGATTAATCAAGAACTGTTTAGCTATCATTATAAACATCTACTTAAGCATAAATATTCAGTTCACTTTTAAAAACATTGATTTCTGCTTTTCTAATGTGTATTTTTAATGCATATCTCTGACATAGCACAGCAGACAAAACTTGATAAGAAATCAGCAAATAAGTATTTCAATACTGAAAACTTCATTAAACAACTTCTAAATAACTTTCTCTTTCTAAATCTTTCTTTTTGAGCACTTAAGAACCCTGAATTCTGAAAACTCATTTAAATGTTGCAGTCAGATACATTGATGCCTAATAGACACTGATTTGACAATTTAGTAAAGATACAACATCAAAACATTCAAGAAACACTTCTCACTGAGCTTAAGCAAACTATCAAAATCTCAATTGCACTTGACAACTGAATCAGTCTTAGTCATCTGATCTTTATAAATGTTACTGCTTACTTTATCAACAAGAACTGAAACTATTAAGAAATTCTTCTTGTCTTTCAATTTTTTCACAGTCAACATACTGATTAATCAATGACTACAGAGATCTTTGCAATTCTTTAAGAATATAAGCTGAAGAAATGTCTTCTTGCAGTGATTACAGACAACTGCAGCAACAATGAATTTATATAAAGAGCTTTGAGTGAGCTCTTAAAAAGAAAAGATATTGTATAACAGACTGCAGTCAATGTCATTTCTTGCTTTGCACATGTCATTCAGCTAGCTGTTAAGAATCTACTTGACTTGTTAAAGACATTGACAGTTAATGAGTCAATTACTTTATCATTTAACAAGAATAATTTGACATAAATCATCAAGAAAATCACTTTATCTAACACTCTATTCAAAATATATTACTATCTTGTTTCTAATGAATAGTTCTAACAGATATGACTAACACATTCTTAAATATCTAGATTTAGCAGCTTGCTATTGCTACAAATTTCTCTTCACAGCAGTATAAAATATTTAAGAGAATTCAGTATCTCATTCATTCACATTCTGCTCTGACACTTATACAGAATGTTAGAACACAATGAAACTTTATTTATAATATGATGTAAAGAGTCTATCAACTTTGCAATGATATATGTGTCTGAATCAGTCAAGAGTATGACAGAATCACAAAATTAAGCAAGAAGCTTAAGACTCTATGTGTATCTGAGCAGAAGTAACAGCAAGTCACATATATAATGATGCTTCTTCAATTCTTCAAGAAGTACACAGAGTCAATGAGTTAAATGTATAATTCAACTATGCATAAGACATTTTTTATGTACATCAATCTTTTTGATCATCTAAAGAATCAGAATAACATGAAGAAATTAGATTCAATCTTGAAGTGAACAGCAGAGCTGAAGATAGCTATTGAGAAAGCATTAACTAAGATGAAGAAGTATTATGTGTAAACAGAAGATGAGAGTGACTTATTATATAACATTGTCATCATTCTTGATTTTACACAAAAACTTTTACTGTATCAGATACATTTTCTACTGATCTTTCTAATGTGTATTTCTAATGTGCATCACTAATTACTGAGGTGTGCAGTCAGCTGAGTAAGATCAGACATATTATGCACAGTATTGAACTGAGTTTTAGACTTATTACAAAGATCATTATTGTTTATATGAGAATGTTTTGTTGCATAATTGTACTCAGAATTCAACATTATCTGTCATCAAATTGTTCATAAATCTCATCACAAAAGCACAGCAATTCAAGACTCAACTTAATGACATCATAACTATTGATTTGAAAGTCAATCAATACTTAGATTCTTCATTGTATTCAGTTAATAAAAATGATCTTGACATTCTAAAATACTGAAAGTTGCAGATCATGATCTTTTCAGTATTAGCTGCAATGATTAAGAATGTTCTTGCTATATTTATTGCTGATGTTGAGATTGAATGACTGTTCAATCTTGCTTAAGATGTCATTACTTATTGAAGAGATTGACTAAATAAAGTTATCATTGAGATCATTATGATGATTAAGTTCAATTTACTTCAACATTAAAAATTGAATTATCTTACAACTGAAAGAGAGAACACTGCAGAAAACTTATTTTTAGATGAAGCTGATATAGATATGAAGCATCTATCTTATATATTTATTCTGAATCACAACTCTTTTAACATTGCAGATAACAGCCTAACTGATACTCTGAATCAAATCACTTATGACATTCTGAAGTGCAATTCTTACAATACTTCAGATGATGACTCTGATGATCTGAATGAAGATATGAGACTTAATATCTATGAAGATAGCTGACTGATGCATGTATGTTAGAATTTCTCATTAAAAGACTAAAACACTGCAATCTGAATGAATCAGTCAATATTACAGCATCTTTACAATCAACTATACTATCAATTTTCTCAGCTCATCCCAAAAAGAGAGTCAGAAGAGATTTGCTTAATAATTATGTTAATAAATATAAAAAATTCATGAGACTATAATCTGTTCAGAACACAATGTCAACTTCTTTGCTTTCAAGAGAAATACATTGTGCATTAGAAAGAACATTTGCATTTGAAAAGTGAGAAGAAAGAAGAGAATGAAGAGAGATAAGTAATGAGCAAATTTATATGAGAGTAATCTGACAGTAAATAATGCTAACTCTTAACAGTAAATATTAAATCAATTTTAATTACATTATCTTCATTTACATCACTTTTTCTTCATGCTTCACTATTTCATCATTCATCACATCACTCAATCACACAGTCAGGAACCTTTGATCTCTGATGAAACCATATAGTTGAAGATCTTTAATCTTCAGTGAAATCACACAGTTAAGAATCTTCAATCTTTGATGAAATCACACAGTTAAGAGTCTTCAATCTCTGATGAAACTACATAATTAGAGATCTTTGACCTCTGGTGAAATCACATAGTTGAGGGTCTTTGACCTTTGATGAAATCACATAGTTGAAAGTCTTTGATCTTTGATGAAATCACATAGTTAAAGATTCTCAATCTCTGATGAAATTACATGATCAGAGATTCTCAATCTTCAGTGAAATCACACAGTCAGAAGTTCTCAACCTCAGATAAAACTACACAGTCAGAGATTCTCAATCTCTGTTAACAGAGCAATGTCTAACATCATTCTGTTAACAGAGTGATGTTCAACATCACTTCATCAATAAAGTAATGTTAAATGATGATTATTTGTGTCTTAAGTCTTTTAATGTTGAAAGATATAGATCTTTAAACAGTGAATGAAGATGAATTCTTATCAGTAAATGATGATGATTATTTTAAGTGCTGATTAAACTTTATAGCATAGAGTCATAGCATAGTCAATGACAACATCATTATGCACTTTCAAAGAATAGTACATACTATAATTTAAGATGAAATCTTCATTTCTAATGCATAATTCTAATGTGCACACTATCAAACTAACTGACAAAAACTTCTGCATGTTTATATCAACTTATACTTGCTTAGTCAGACTAATTCTTGCTTACTCAGTTCACAAATAACTCACAACTCACACAGAGTTGAGTCAGGTTAATCTGTACTCAACTTAAGTCAAAAAAAGTTTACTCTACTCAATCTGACACTCAGACTCAACTCAGACCTGCATAACCTATAGGCAATTCATGCACTCAGTCTAGTTCTTAATCACTTTCACAAGATTACTGAACAGTTTCATTATAAAAAAGATATAAAAACTTTCTTTTATAATATATTGTTATCTCTGTTTTAGTTTAAAAGCTAACAATACATAAAATTAATTAAGCATTTTACTTTTAATATTGTTTTCTTTTCTTTTTCTAACAAATCAATTATTAATTAACTTAACTTCTTATTACTTAATGTTCTGACTGATCTGTCATTAAAGAGTTGACTCAGAGTTAAGCTTAAGATATTGTTAGTAATTTGACAGTTAATTTTATACATTAATATGAATTTAGATTGTTTTTATACTTATTAAATATATTGTGAAGCTACTGTCACTTACATTTATAAAGAATGTAAACTAACTGTTTACAACAACTATGTGCATAAAGACAGATCATTTACAGTGTGTATTTAGATTAAGTTTAATGACTATTATTTTCTTTATAATTTATGTATAAACTGTCATTGAGATGCACAGAATATTTGATGCAGCTTTTATAAGTATGAGTTTATATTAATATGATGACTACTTATTATTTTAAATTATGTAGACTGAGTGTAAAGTCAGGTCAGGTCAGAAAAAAGTGTATCTGACTCAAACTTACACTAGAGTTCAGGTCAGGTTGAGTCAGATTTATATACAGATCAACTCTATCTACAATCTGTGTGAATACCTGCACATAGATAAGGCTAGCCATTATGGGTAAGGTCAGGGCTAGAGCTCAAAAATGTGAAAGCTTATTGATATATTAGTCATAATAAATTACACCTTAACTAGTCATATAGGGATAAATTACACAGTCACAAGATATATTACTGAATAAGTTATGAAAATCATGACTTTTCGTGAAGGTGCGCATTAGAAACACACATTAGTAAGCATGTGTATGTGCTTACTAAGCACATACACATGCTTATTAAGACTATATATAACTCACAAAAAATTCATGACTCTACACAGGTTAAGTTAGGTTAACCTGCACTCAACTCAGCTAAATAAAAGTTAACTCAACCTGACTCAATACCTGAACTCAACTCTGACCTGCATGACCTATAGACAACCTGCACACTCAGTCTAAAATTATGCAAAGTTCAAATTCTCTTTATCTGCTAACTTAGCAACTTCTTATCATTATTATGTTGCTGCTCTGTCTGCTACTCTCATCATTATCATTAATAATGTTATACTTCTTACTGACTACAATTACTTGTCAGTAAAGAATGTTTTAAGTTTTATAAATAAGTTAAAGATGACTGTTAAAATTCTTTATCATTAAGCTGAAAAACTTAACATTAATGTATTTATTGTTTTACTTACATTACTGTCTTATCTGTATCAGTTGTATTCTTACTCATCATTGTGCTGTTACAGTGAACAGTAATTTTGCTTTAAATATAATTTATATTTAATTTGTAACTTTTTTTTTTTTAATAAATAAATAGTTAATAAAATTGCTTTACTTCTGATACTATCATCTTCTAATCTATAAGAGTCTTTTTCTTAAGTTTTTTATGTAAATTATATAAGTTCATATTTCTTTTACAGATTGTCATCAAATCACTATTAATCATTACTAAAGTTAAGACTTTTTAATCTTTCTTTTCAGCTTTATTTCTTATTTGCTTTAACTTCAACTCATTATGTTGTTGTCATAAATCTTTACTAAGTCATTTTTAATCATTCAGTTTTTTCTTAATATTATATAATATCAAGACTTTTACTCTCTCTCAGTTACATCTCTTTTCTATTATAAATGTTAAAGTCAAATCATCAGCATCTCTTTAACTTTTAATAGTCTTCTGTAATGCATTTATTACATCATTCACTTTAGTTAAGATCAGTTTGAAAGAAGTAATGCTTTAATGTACTTTTAAAACATTTTGTAATGAGAGTATAGATGAATTTATTTATTTATAACATTTTTATATTTTATAAATTGTCTTCTAAAAAAAATCTTCTTTCTTCTTTATTAAAAGCTTATATAGCTCTTTCTTTTGTCTGTGATCTCATTTGACTCAAGATATAATTAAAAGTTCTTTATAAAAAGACAATGATGACTCTTTTTATTTAAAAATCTCATCAACTTTAAAATTTAATTATAGCACAGATAGTTTAGCTCATTTTAAACTGCTTTGCAGCTCTGAATTAGCTCAAAATTCATTGACATTAAAGATATGTACTTTTATAAGTTAATTATCATAAATTAAATTTTGTAAAACACATCTTGTAAGCATTTTTAATGCATAAGTTTCTAATGAATAAGTTTTTAATATTGTATAAGATTTAAATTATTTAATTTTAAACTTCTAAGACTCTTCATTTCATATAAACACTCAGTCTTCTTCTCTTATAATACTTAACTGCACTGTTTTATTACAAATTGTTTTCAATTCAATAGTCTTTTATAAAAGAATTTCATTAACAATTATTTAAATTGTCTGTATCTGCTCAATTCATTTTAACTGATCTTCAAAGCCAGTTTCTCTCAGCAATTAAAGATCATTTAAGTTATCTGATAATTGTAAATTTATTTTATACAGTAAATAGAATGAGCTCTGTTTAATTGTATTATGAGCTTAAATTTAAGCTGCAAAAAGTGCTTGCAGTAAGTATTTATCTTATAATTGAGTTAATTTATTCATAAGATATTTTGTAAGCATAAAGCTCAACATTTTATTTAGATTTTCTATCTTTTCATTTGTGCAGAAATAATAGAAAGTCATTGTTCTATATTAAGTTCTGAGCTTTTTCAAATAGTAGATCACAACACAGCTGAGAAAAACTGCAGTTCATTAAATTACTACATAGCTGATATTAAGTAACATTATTACAGATCATTCAGCTCAAATAATGATTATTTTTCTTACTGCTTTATTAAATGCTTTCTTTGCAACAGCTTTCACTTCATTAAAGATTGTGAATTTCTTTCTGACATCAAGTAAAATGCTTAAAAAAAGATAAATAAATTAATTGCAGTCAAGCTGTACAGATTGACTGCAGTTAAGTTATATCAGAAGTCAGTCTACAAAGAAAAAGAAAAGAGATATAAAGTCTTTAATACAGAAGTCAGTGACAGTAATCATGATGACTTCTTTTTTAAATTTAAAGAGAAAGAAAAAGTTAACATAACAGTCTCATTAATCTTAAGCTGTGTCTTTTTTTTCTAAAGCTTTTATAAATCTCTCTTGATGTCTGAATTGTTCTGAGTGTCAATGACATCACAGATTACAATATATTTAACTGATAATATTTAAAGCAATATCTAAAACTGTCATTCTGATTTAAATAACTTTGTTATCATCAGGTAATGTCAAGAGGTAAAAAGCTGTCTTGTTAAGTAAGTGAGAAGTCTTAGCTATATAGTTGTCTGACTATGACATCATAAAAGCAGATGAGCAGAAGCAATTTCTCATAATGATGAATAAAGCAAGAACAAATGTCTAAACAAAAAGAAATGATAAAAGTGAGAAAAGATCATAATGATGAATTAATTTAGTAAGAAAAAGAAAGACATCAGTGTCATAATAAGTTGCTAATCACAAAAAAGACATCAATTTCTGACATTACTTTTTCTGTTTGTTTCTGCTTTTGCACTTCATCAAGATTCTTTCATTCTTTATATTCAGCATTATTTACTCATCTTTCATCATCTTAATCATCTCTGCATCTGCCATTCTGCTGTTCTCTCTTAGATATTCAACAATGAAGCTTAATATATCAATTATCTTCATCAGAATGCTCTGAGTCCTCACTGCATAATTCTCAATGATACTCAGTTTTTCTTTCAGAATGATAATGCAATTCTTCACTTTAACAATATAGCTTTGTATTTCAGTCACTGTCTTCATTTATTCATTCAGATGTGCATCTAGTCAGATGAAGTCATCAAGTAACTTTTGTATTATGACTTATAGAAGAGATACATTGATGATAAGAATTGCAGCAGATAGAGATTGTAACTTAATTGATGTTGCAGCTAATCTTAAGACAAGTAAATTCATTAATCATTGTTTATTCATTAAGAAAACATTAAGTTCTATCTTGTCTGTCTTCTACTTAGACATATGAAGTATAGTAAATAATGTAGAGACATTGAAGCTAATTGTTATTTATGATGATGTGATCATTTCAGTAGACATAACAGTGATATTAAATGCAATCAGGTGTTGAAGTGTTGACTTTGACAACAGTGTTGATTGAGTAAAGAAATTAAAGACAGACTTTGTTGCTAGATTTAGTGTAGATGATGATGTTATTATGATGAATAGAGCTGAGTTTAATGATAATGACAATGTTATTGTGATAAATGAAGTCATATTGATGTTTTGATGCAATGAGTCAGCTTAGTTCAACAATTCAGCTTTTATGACTTTCATAATAAATGTTTTCACTTTATTGTCTTTGACAATCTTCTTTGATTTAGAGACTGATTGTAAATTAAGATGTATGACTTTGTTATTAAATTGAAGTGATTTGTTATCTTCAATTTAATGCATATTATAATGTATCTTTATATCTGCTTCTCTTTTCTCTTCTTTACATAACTGATAATAGTTCTTAAAAACAGCATAGCAGTCCTTGTCAACATTGTTCATCATAATAATCTTATTATCATAGTTAGTTCTTAAGACTCTGATATCTCTCTGTCAATTAAAGTTCACAGATCACACTGTATCTCTCTTGTTTCTCTGCATCTTTCATATAATTATGTAGACATTGTAATCATCAAATCTTATTCTATTTAATGATGATTCATTTAGATAATCTGACATTTCAGTGTAGAGCTTTCATTCTTTTCATACTGTCTGAAAAATGTTGTTCACTTTAACTGTATCAATCTTTTTGTCTAATTTCTCACTACATCATAGTTCATGATTCACTAACTCTGAGTTTTTCTTTTAATTAATCATTTTGATGTCTTGTGATATAAAGAATGAATGAATGTTGTATGTGTCTTATAGAAATGATTGATGAACTGAAATTGTATAAAAGATATAAAGAATAGTAGTTAATAAAAGTTCTGATGAGTAATGATGTTATTTATTTCTAAATGTTTGTTTATCTTTCTGATATCTGTCATTTAAGTTTAAGTCATGTATGTGAAATTCACTGCTTAAATAAGAAATGCTGTCATATAATTATGCATTAGGCATTTGCTTCAATTCATACAGTTACATTAGCTCTTTAACATTTCTCAAATCTTTAATATTGACTTAGCTGTCAAATTCTGAGCTATACTTTAGTTAACAAACTAAATATTTAATAGTCATGTCTCTGTCTCTTTAATACATTCTTTTGAACAGCAGTTTTTCAACTTCTCACTTCTTTTCATCATTTACTATAACTTCTTTCAGCTCTTCTGATCTTGACTGTCAATATGAATCATTGATATGAGCTGATTTTAGGTGTGCTATTGATATAACATCATAAATACATTAACTCAGTAATAATTCTAGTTAATATATCAGTTTTTCAATACAATTCAGAACTTTCAGCAGATTCACAAACTGCTGTCTCAGCTTCTTATTTTTCTTCTTTAGATTGAGTAGCATATAGCTTTTGTGTAAACATAGATTTATTAAATCTTCTATCTTGAAGTAGAGAGATTTATGTTTTCAATTGTAATAATACTTCATTGTTATAATAATGTATACTATTGCATTCTTAACATCAATATGCATCAATCAGTACTGATTCATCATTGTAAAAGTAACTAACTTTCTTTTTATCTGTTCTTCATTATGATTAAAGTCTATTCACTTCATGTCAGACTCTTCTATCTGAAGCAAATTCATGACTTTGCACATTTGCATACTGAAAATGATCTGATTAAGACTGAGCCTGATTGAACTGTACTTAATTGAGTTGTTTAAAGTGACATATAGATGCATTAATATAAACAGTTAAAGATCTGACTCTTTTAAAATCATTAATCAGTATTGAAATGCAATTTCAGTTATTTAATTGATCACTTTTGAGCTACTGTTCATTTATAAATGATAAACACTTAAGTAGAGCAAGTCTATCTTAAGTTGCTTAAATATTTCTTTTCATAGACTCATCAAAAATTTGCAGTTTCAATCTGATATGATTGCTCTAGACAAATCTCAGTTTAGCAGTGCTAAATGATTTAGTAATGCAATTACTCAATCTTCTGTTGTTATGATGTCTTGACTAAGTATAAAAGTGATAGCTTTACTGAATTTGTCAGTGACTAACATAATTATGTTATACTTATCTGACTTTGATAATGATAAGATCAGAATAAAGTCAATTATCAATGTATAAAAAGAACAAGAAGGTGTAACTATTGACTGTAAGACATCATAAGACTTATAATGTGATGTTTGACTGAGTTAACATTGTGAACAATGTTATATGTATTTATAAAGATTCTTTAATAGATCATAAAAATAAAGCAAATCAATCAATCTCTTATGAGTTTGTACATATTCTGAGTAATCAATGTCATCATAAGCTATCTTGAACATTCTGTCATAAAGACTCTTTAATATATATAGATAAGACTCTTTTTTAAGATCTTTATAGAAGATAAAATTATCTCTTATTTCATATAAAAGTCTTGCAGCATTAGATCTCAGAGCATTGTTTCTTTTTGATATCTGTAAAATGTGCTTTCATTTTAGTTCTTCAGCATATTCACACTTAATATTCTGTCACAATTGATCTGAGACTTTCATTAAGATTCTTATGTAAGCAGCTGTTCTTAAGTTAATCTATAAGATTTTCAATATGAAGTTGTCTATTTCTGATTAATTCTTTCAATTAACTAAACACTCACAGATATTGTTATTGCTAAACAATTAAGACAGAGCATTTAATATTATGTTTAATTTTTTAAACTTATAGTGAATGTTTAAATAAAAGCACTGAAGATATTTAGATGTCTAAATAAGATATAAGTTAAGCTTCTTCATCACAGTAATATTTAAACTGAACTGATGACTGATTCTTATTAAGACTGCATAATCAGTATAAATAATTACATTTTTTATCATCATTTCTATTATGTGTCTGATCTTCTTAACTACTCAGATCAATTCTGTCACTTTAAGTTCAGTTAATTAATATTACATTTTGACATCTTGAAGCAGTCTGCTTAGAAACAGAACAGACTTCATAAACTTTTATTTTGAAGTATTGTCTTCAGCAAACTCTTTTATGTGATATATATGCATTTCAAAGTCAAATTCTTTGAACACATTCAGATCAATGTAGAGTTACTGTTTTGACAAGAAATGCATTAGAATGATTGAT
>JAABUJ010006114.1_pt1 | contig 11785 bp, 9 predicted proteins | sample 5559131 | NCBI WGS metagenome assembly JAABUJ01 (sample SAMN10711875, study PRJNA513366) | rock metagenome | isolation source: Antarctica rocks | place: Antarctica: Victoria Land, Mt New Zealand nord | collected 2016-01-07 | reverse complement strand
TCGCCGGTGGCGGCGCGGTTGGGGTCGGAGATGAGGCCGACGGCTACGAGCTTGGTGGCGGGTATGGGTCCGTGGGCGTGGCCGATCTGGGCGGCGAGGTCGCCGGCGGCGGCGGCGCCTTGGGAGTAGCCGGTCAACGCGAAGCGGGTGTGGGTGCAGCTGGCGGCGGTGTGGGCCATTTTGGTGGCGGCGATGCTGACTGCTTGGGCTTTGGAATCGGCGTAGGTGGCACCTGGGCCCATGGGGGCGGCGGTGGCGACGTAGGGGACGTACCAGGTGTCGACGCGGCCGGGCAGCGATTTCTGCAGGGGTTGGGACACTTGAGCGAGCATGCCCACGGGGTGGTGTGGGTCTGCGGCTTGATTGGTTTCCCCGGTTCCTGGCACGGCGATGACCTGCACATCAGGGCATGCCGGTGCCGGTGGGCTCGAAGGTGGTGTGGCGGCGGAGGCGGAGGCGCCGGAGATCAGCGACCACAGGAGGACGGCGGCGACGCTGCCTCCGGTGACGGCGCAGAGGCGGAGCAGAACGCGGAGTGCGGTTCGCATGGCGGGTGTCTCCTTCAGGCGAGTACGGCGGTAGCGGCGGGGCGGATGGGGCGGCGCATCGAGGTGTGCTGGCTGCGGGGAGAGCCGACGTTGGTGCGGTGGCGGTGGTCGGTGGGATGGTCTCGGTGGGTGTTGGCGATGACCGCGGCGCGGATGCGGGCGGTGGCGCGGCTGGTGCGTTTGCGGAGGGCGGCTGCGGTGATGCCGAGCTCGGCGGCCAGGTCGGCGCGGGAGGAGTCCTCGGCGTCGGGGGAGAGGTAGGCGCGCTCGAGCAGGGCGCGTTCCTCGGTGCTGATGGCGGCGGTGCTGGTGGCCCAGTCGAGCAGGGAGCTCAGCCGGGCGACAGCGCTGGCGGCGTCGGTGAGGACGTCCTCGGCTGGCCAGGTGTCGGTGGTCTCGGGCAGGGGGACCGTGTTGAGGGAGCGCAGTCGTGCGGGGCGGGTGATCTTTCCCAGGGTTTTCAGGGCGAGGGCGCTGGCGACGCCGCGGCCGGCGGGGTGGGTGGAACAGATTTCCCAGCACGCGGCGACGGTGACGGCTGCGCGTGTCTCGAAGACGGTTCCGTCGTGGGTGTTGGCGTCGAGGCGGGCGCTGTGGGTGATCCCGATGAGCTTGCCCAGCATGATCTGGACCAGTGCTCGACCGGCGAGTTGCTCACCGGCTTGGTGCAGCTGCAGCAACGCGTTGAGGATGGGGTCGGTGTCCTGGATCTGGCTGACGTGGCGGGGCAGGTCGTGCAGTGATGTCACGGCATGCAGGGCGGGATGCTGGGCGCCCCAGGATCGGAATTGGGCGGTGTTGGTGGGGGCGGTGGCTAGGTGTGCCCACTCGCTGTTGAGGTGGCCGTAGAGGCCACGTCCGGTGTGGGGGGCGTTGGTGTGCTTGGGGGCGCGGGTGGTGAGTTCCACGGGAGGCTCCGATCGGGCGGCTGAATGAAGGTGATGCCGCCATCAAAGGAGGCCCCCCTTGCCGGTTTCGGGGCCGAAACCCTTGCCGGTGGGCGCGGGCAAGGGCACGTATCGTCACCAATTCGTCGCGCCGGTGAGCCGATAGTCCAGGACGCAAACATGGCCTGTGAGCTGCGGGAACGGCCACCGCGGCAAGGGTCAATGGGGGGGTGCGCGTAGGACCGGGCAGAAAAAAAGCAAAAAAGTTTCGCCGCCTCGGTCACAACGGGGGTCGTTCATCGCATCTACCTCTGGTTAGAGGCCCTTTGTGTGCGGTCTCGGGTAGCAGAGGAGGACGCGATGGAAGGCAAGCACGACGACCCCAACCGGGCGGTGCTGCACGACGCTGCACTGGTACGCCAGGTTTGCGATGACATCGATGTCGCCGCCACGGCGGTCGTGCTCGAGCCATTGAGTGAGTCCGCGGGTCGGCGCCTGACGGACCTGCTTGCCCAGCCGAGTGTCTCCGCGCGCGATGCGCTGCGCCGACTGCAGGGCAGCCGACGCCACGCGGCGACCGGTGACCCGGTGCTGCGGTTGGTGCCCAGGACCGAGTCGGGGTCGGCGTGAAGCTGCGGTGGCGGGCCCCGGCCCGCGGGGAGGTGGCGGCGCAGAAAGCCGCACCAGACGAACCGGCGCTGCAGTCGAAGTGGACCGGCGGCGCGGAGCTGCGCGCCAAGGGGATCCGGGCAGGGTTGTGGGCTGGGTTGGTGTGCGGGCCGGTGGCCGTGGTGTTGATGGTGATGGGAACGCTGAACCCACCTCCTCCGGCCGCGCACGCCTCCGCACCGATCGGGGTGCACAGCAGCGGTGAGGACGCGGCGGCGGGAGAGTTCGCCCAGCAGTTCGTGGTCACCTGGCTGCAGACCACCCGCGGGCAGGAGAAGACCTTGGCCGGGTTCGTCGCAGCCGATGGTCTGGAGCTGCCGGACACTGCGTTCATTGCGTCGGAGCCGGCCACGGCGGGGATCAGCACCGCTAGCAATGGAGTGATCACCGTGGTGGTGGCCGTGTCGGTGCAAAGCACTGCTACGAGCCCGGCGGTGCGCCGCTACTTCCAGGTCCCGGTGGTCTCGACCGGGTCGGCGCCGCGGGCGGTGACGCTCCCGACACCGGTGGCGGCCCCTGCCTCGGGCAGTGATGTGGGGCTGGGGTACCCCTACCGCGTGCCCAGTGGGCACCCGACCACGGTCGCGGTCCAGCAGTTTTTGGGTGCGTTGCTGACCGGTTCGGCGGACGTGTCCCGGTATGAGTCGCCCGGGGTGGTGCTGCGGCCGGTCCTACCGCCGCCCTACCAGTCGGTGAAAGTCACCGATGAGTTGTCCACCACCGACTTCACCACCGACAGCGGCAAACCCCCCGCAGACGGGGCGAGGGTGCAGGTCCTGGCGACCACGTCCCTGGCCGTGAGCAACGCGCAGATCGTCACCGCCCAGTACGCGCTGACGCTGCTCGCCCGCGCCGGCCGGTGGGAGGTGGCGGCGCTGGACGCGACGCCGGTGCTGGCACTACCGACCGCGCGGACGTCGGCCAGGTCCACGACGGACACCGCCACCCCTACGGACACCACCACGGCGCTAACTACCACACCTGCCAACGGCGGGTATCCGACGACCACCCCCTATGTGACGTCTACCCCCAAACCGACACCGATGGCGCCTCCCGGCCCGCCGGCAGTTCCCTGAAAGGAGTTCCTCCCATGAGCATGTCCATGCTCCTCGAACCCACCACGGTGACGCACGCAAGCACGGTCAGCAACCTCGCTGCCGGCGGCCTCATCGACTGGGGTAACCAGAAGACCGGACAGGTGGGCGGCCTGTTCCGGGGCCTGTCGGCCGTCATCGGAATTGGCTTCGTGATCTGGCAGGGCGTCAAGGCGCATGGCGCGATCGCCCGCATCATCATGGCCGGCCTCGCCGCCGGGGTCTTCGTGTGGATCGTCTTCAACGTCACGTCGCTGAAAGACCGGGTCGGCACCGAAGTGAACTCCATGGCCCCGGCCAGCGTGCAGGTGCACCACAGCCCCGTCGATGCCTCCCCGCCAACCCATCTGGTCCTCCTGGACTAGGACGCAGGACCCACAACGACAGAGGGAGGAAATCAAAGATGGCCACCGACACCGTCGAATACGACGTGGTGAAATTCTTCACACGGGCACGGCGGTTTCCGCAGATGCTCGGCAAGACCCCGGACGGGAAGAAGCTGCCCGGCGGCCCCTACACCCTCACCCAGTTCACCGGAGCCGGCGTCGCCGGGTTGCTCCTCGCCGGAACCCGGAACCTGTGGGGGCGGTTCGGTCTCGTCCCCAACCTGATGATCCTGCTGACCGTCATGGTCGTCGTCGTCGTCGTCGGACTCGGGCGCATCCCGCTGGGATCGCGCAGCCCAGTGTCGATGCTGCTCGGGTTAATCAGCGCCCTGTCCGCCCCCCGCACCGGACGCATCCGTGGGCGAGTGCTCCGCATGCGCAACCCACATCCGGTGGTGTCCCGCGTCGTCATCAACGGCCCCGCCGCGCCCGAAACACCTCCGCCGCCTGCCGAGGAACCGGTGCTGGAGCCCGCGGGGCCGGTGGTGCTGGAGCCGGCCACCGAGCCAGCTGCCTCGGAGCAGCAACCACCCGCACTCAAGGAGTCAGACGGTGTACAGGAGGAGCACGCCAGTGCGCCGGCAACAAATGAGCGGAACAGTCGACGGCGCCGCCGCAGCACCCCGACCACCCCAGCAGCAGAACCGGTAGCAGAGACCGCGCAACCGGCGATGACTGGAGTGGGTGCGCTGCTGGCCATGGCCGGTGCCCCCCAACACCCCACCCAGGAGAACTGATGCAGTCGCCCGTGTTGTCCATGGCGGAGAACGTGCGCTGGACCCGCTCCGGAGTCCCGTGGGCTGACTTCCTGCTGAAAGGCCTGGACTACGGGTACAAACCCAACGACGACAAGGTCCTCGTCCGGTCCGCCCACAAGATGCTCTTCCGCGCCCTGCACGGCGAGGCGCTGTTGCTGGGCGTGTGCGCAGGCCTGGACTCCGGTGCAATCGTCGAACGAATGATCCGCGGCGTTGACCTGGACGTGCACCCGGACTGGGCGGCCGAAGCCGCAGCAACCATCGGCACCCTCGACGAGATCGAACCCGGACAACGCCTGTACTGGTTGTCGATCCCCTTGGCCAGCGGGGGTGCTCTCGGGCAGCTGAAAGCCTCGACCTCGGCAGCAATGTCCTCGCTCACCGACACCCTGGGCATGCCCCGCACCCCGGTCAGCGACGCTGAAGTGCAACGCCGAGTGCTGCAAGCTCAGGCCGCGGTGCGCCCGATACCCCACGAGTTCGACCCGCAACCGGCCACCCCGGCGCAGATGGTGTGGCTGCATGAACACAACCTGCAACGCGGCCTCAACCTCGATCAGGACCTGCCCGCCGACACAGAGCTGCACCAACGCAAGTCCTCGAGCGCGTTGGCGGTACCGATGCTCGACGAAGGAGGGCGAACGGACGTCCCCCCAACCGAGCTCAAGTCCTGGATTCCCTCGACCAGCCGCTTCCTGAAGATCGAACAACCCTCCGCCGTTTACCCCCGGCCCGCCTCCTACCAGGTGATGCTCGCGCTGGCTGACACACCGTCTGCGGGGGTGTTGTTTCCCGGTTCGGAGTTCCTCGGACTCGTCGACTACCTCGGCGTCGACGTCGACTGGGCGATGCGCATGACAGTCCTCGGCTCCACCGAGGTGGTGGCCAAGAACCGGCGCGCCCTGATCAACCTCAACGAGCAGTACTCGCAGCGGGAGGGCGAAGTCAGTCACGGGCACACCGTCCTGGACCGGACCGCGAACGACCTGGGGGAGTACGCGGCTCACATGGAGGCCGACCAGATGGAGGTCGAGGTCCAGGCCACCTTCATCTTCGCAGTGGGCGGGGAGAGCGCCGAGGAAGCCCAAGAAGCCGCCGGCCAGCTGGCCACCCTGTTCGAGTCCAACGGCTACAAGCTGGTTCAACCCATCGGCTACCAGGAAGAGCTGTGGTGGGCGATGACCCCCGGTGTGCCCGCCACCAAGGTCGTCACCGAGTTCGCGCAGATCACCTCCTCACACCACCTGTCCGCGGTGGTGCCGTGTGCGAGCACCGACCTCGGGGACAGCACCGGACCGCTCCTCTCGTTGAACATCAGCAGCGGCCGCATCGGTGTGGTGCACCACGACATCGCCGGGAAAGCCGACCGCGACATCTCCGGGTCCTACGCTGCCGTGGGGGAACTCGGCAGCGGCAAGTCGGTGTTACTCAAGACCACCGGTGCCGCGGTCGTCGACCGCGGCGGGCAGGTCATAGCCGTGGACCGCACCACCAAGGGCGAATACGCCCACTGGGCGCGCTCCATCACCGACGCCGAGGTCGTCGACGTCAACGACCCCCAGGTGAGCATGGACCCGCTGCGGATGTTCGGACCGACCGTCGGCTCCCGGGTCTTGCAGTCCTTCCTCATGCCGCTGCTGCAGATCGACCCCACCGACGACCTGGGCATGCTGATGTCCGACGTCTGCGACCCCACCTATCTGCAGGAGCACCACCTCACCAGCACCGGGGCATGGTGGGAACATCTGAGAGAGGGCTGCACCCTGGACAAGGCGCACGACCTGTGGCGGATGATCAACGTCTACGCCCGCAAAGACTTCGGCGCTGTCATCTTCAACGGGGACCTGCCACCGCTGACCAGCGCAGCACCCGCCATCGTCATCCGCACCCACACCGTGCAGATGCCTAGCCAAGAGCAGGTCGAGAACGCCCACCTGGCCCGGGAAATGACCCTGGAACAGCGGTACGGGCGGGCCATCTACCGGCTGATCGCGAACGTGGCCCGCGAAATCTGCTTCGCCGACGAAGGCCGCCTCGGGTTGTTTCTGCTCGACGAATGCCATCACCTCACCCGATCCAACGAGGGAGCCCTCCCGATCATCGACTTCCTCCGCGACGGACGTAAACACGGCGCGGCCGTCGGCCTGGGCAGCCACGACCCCGAAGCCGACTTCGGTAACGCCACCCTGCGGGGACTCATCAAGACCCGCTTCGTGATGCGCCACACCGACCTGGAGCTGGCCCGGCGAAGTCTGGGATTCATCAACCTCGACCCCACCGACAAAGCCCTGCTCAAAGAACTCATGGAACAGACCTCACCGACGACCGGCAAAGACCGCTATGTGGAGCCGCACCGGCGCGGTGAAGCCTTCATGATGGACGGGACCGCTCGCATCGGCCGCATCAAGGTGCTGCTGCCCTCCGTGCCGGCGCGGGCGCTCGCCGTCTCGACCACACCCAAATCGGCTGTGGAGCTGAACAAGTCCACGGCGGCGGCGTGAGCAGTGGCCACCGGCATGGCTGATCGGCGCAGCACCCACCTGCTGGGTGTGCTGCGCGCGGGACTGCGGCCGGTGCTGTGGTCCTGGATTCCCCCGTGGCTGTGCACCCAGATCAACACCCGAACCGCACCGCTGCGCCGCTGGGCGTGGGCCACCCGGCCCCGGCGGATCGTGCTGCGCGCCGCGGCGGCCTGGTACGGCGCCGGGCTGCTGCTGATGATGTGCACCGGATCCGCCTACGCCGACAACGGCGGCTCTTCCAGCCCTCCCGCCCTGTCCTGGATGGACATCCAAGACACCCACGGCATCAACGTGTGGTCCTACAACATGAGCATCGACCACGGCTCAGCGATGCATCCGCTGAACGTGGCGTGGGCGTTCATGATCGAAATGGAGTGGCAGTTCTACCGCAGCCTGATCGGGTTCGCGATCTGGTTCATCACCTGGGCGTTGAAGTTCGACTGGCTGCAAACCTTGGTGACCCCGGTCCGTGAGGTGGCTTCCGCGGTCACCGACATGACCGACCGGTTCGGGGCCACCCCGATGTTCCTGACGGTCGCCGCCACCACCGCGGTGGTCTGGATGGCCCGCGGCAAATGGAGCACCGGCATCTACGAGCTGTTCGTGTCCTGCCTGGTGGCGGCGTTGGCGGTCGGTGTTCTGTCCAACCCGGTCGAACGGGTCGCCGGACCCGACGGGCTGATCATGCACGCCCACGACGCGGGCCTGCAGATCGCCGCCGGCTTGGTCAACAAGGGCAACGACCAGGCCGACCCCAACACCATCGTCACCCAGATCAGTGGATCACTCGCCGACACCTTCCTGCGCCAACCCACGCAGATGCTGAACTTCGGTCGCGTCATCGACGGCCAGAAATGCGAGTCGGCGTGGGACCAGGCGCTCCGCGACCCCAAACACGACGAAAACACCCTGAAAGACACGATCGACAAATGCGAAGGCGGCGGCGGTCCGATGAAGGACTACGCCGACAACCCCGGCCCCGGGCAGGCCATCAGCGGCGCCATGCTCATCCCCGGGGGTGCCGTCGTCCTGCTCTTCGGTGTCATGCTGGCCTTTGCCATGCTCCTGGCCGCTGCCTCAGCGTTAGGCAACTCGGTGCGGGGCATTCCCGTCCTGGTCATCGGGCTGCTCCCAGGGCGGGCACGGGGGTCGTTGTGGCACACCGCCGCCTCCGTGGCCATGGCCCTGGTCATCATGATGTTCTCCATCGTCTTCACCGCCGGCTACATGCTGGTGGCCCGCGGCGTCTTCGCGACCGCCGGCGGCGACAGCCTCATGCGCAAATTCGTGATCGTCGACATCGTCCTGCTCATCGGGGTGGTGCTGTTCCGGCGGGGCATCAAGGCGCTCAAGACCCTGTCGCACTCACTCGCTCAGGCACTGGGTAACCGGCCCGGGGCGAAACCGACCGCGGTGACCAAACCAGGAAGCTACCGCGAGTCCCTCGGCCGCGGCATGAACAAGGGTGTGCACGCGGCGCAACAAGGGCGCCGTGCCTACCAGACCGCGAAACTCACCCGCCAGATCGGGCAGCTCGCGACCGGTGCTGCGACCGGTGGCACCAGCACCGCACTCATAGGGGCAGCTGGGGCGGCCGCCGCAGCGAAGAAGAAGGCAGCAGGTGCGGCCTGGCGCCAAGCCACCGAACGCACCGTGAGCGTCCCCAAAGACCTGCCCCAGCACCGCACCGGCACACCCGCCGATCCCGTTGACCTGACCAAGGATGCGGCCGCAGACGTAGCCCCGGCGCCCGGTACGGCCACCCATCCCGACCCATTGATCGCCCCCGCTGCCTATGAGACCGGCGACTCCCCGCAGCACCAAGCCACCGTTGAGGCCGATCACGGTGCAGCGGCGGTGCTGCTGCACAAACGCATCAACCGGGACCGGCGTGGCACCGACGCCGCCCTGTCGCGGCCCATACCGCACCTTGGCGACTCCAGCACCACCCCTAGAGCTGCACGGCAGCCCGCGAGCGCAGGGGTGGCCGGAGAAACCCGGCAGAGACTGCTGCAGCGCAGCACGAGCACGGTGAAGGCCCCGTGGGGCGAGCCGTTCACCCAGTCGCGCGGACCCGATGGAGCTCTCTGGCTTCCCTCCTTCAAGACCCCGCCCATGACCCGGCCGACACCGACACGTCCGGCGAACACCCCACCACCGACCGCGCCCAACACCCGCTCCCCGGCACCAGCACCAGCACCGGCACCGGCACCGGCACCGGCACCGCCGAGGGTCACACCCGTCCCCGCGGGAGCCGCGCCGGTGCCCACGAGGTCCGCGCCGACCCACCCGCCCACCGGCGCCGCTCCTCTGCCCCCGCGACCCCAGCACACCCCCGCGTCAACCCCATCCCCCGCGCCGCCGCCGGCGCACGTAGAACGACCGCCGACTACCCCTCCGAAGGTGGATGCCGCGGCAGCGCGGGCGCTGCGTACTGAACTCGCCGCCCGGCGCGCGGGAACGCCACCGCGGCGCCGCCGACGGTCATGAACAAGAAGTGGTGGTGGTTGCTGATCACGCTGCCCGTGGTGCTCACGCTCATGTTCGTCGGGGTGCCCCTCATGCTTCTGCTCACCTCGAGCGGATCCGCGTCGGCCACCAACTGCGGGGCGTCCGGCACCCCGGTTGCTGGGGCACCTGTCGCGGCCACCGACGCAGCACACCTACCGGCCGCGCAACGAGCAAACGCGGCGATCACCGTGGCCAAGGGCAAGCAGATGAACGTCCCGCCGCAGGGCATCATCGTCGCTCTTGCCACCGAGAGCCAGGAGTCCTCCTTCCGCAACCTCGCCAACGATGGGACCGGAGACCTCAAACCCGAGCAAAAGGGGGTGGACCGCTCACTGCAGTTCCCGCACGACGGTGTAGGCCACGACCACGGCTCCGTGAACGGATTTCAACAGCAATTTCCCGCATGGGGGACCCTGGAGGAACTCATGGACCCGGCCACCGCCGCCGGGAAGTTCTTCGACGCGTTGCTGAAGGTCCCGGGCTGGGACCAGATGCCGGTCACCGTGGCCGCGCAGACGGTCCAACGGTCGCTGTATCCCAGCGCCTACGCCGACGATGAACCCATCGCCCGCCAGCTGTACACCGAGCTCGCGGGAACGACCGCCCTGCCTGCACCACCAGCAGGCGCCGGGACAGCAGGCGGGCAAGGGTCTGGGTGTCTGCCTGCTGTCGGTAATCCCGCGGCGGGACCGATCGGTGTCGTCGCCAACGGAGTGAGTGTGCCCCTGCCTCCGCAGGCGGGGGTGAGTGGTGTGTTGACGTTCCCCAACCAGGCCGCCGCCACCGCGGCGGCAGCGGCGCTGAGCTATCTCGGCACTTCCTATTCGTGGGGAGGCGGAGGGCCAGGCGGCCCCAGCTTGGGAATCCACGACGGGGGAGTGGCCGACAGCTTCGGTGACTACAACAAGGTGGGCTTCGACTGCTCCGGGTTGACGTCCTACGCCTACGCCAAAGCCGGTGTCCAGATCGGCCGCACCACCGAACCGCAATCGACCAGCGGGGGCCCCGCCTTCCCGTGGGCGCAGGCGCTACCCGGGGACCTGCTGTTCTACGGCAACCCCACCCACCACGTGGCGCTGTACCTCGGCCAGGTCAACGGCCGACAACTGATGGTGGAAGCACCTCAATCCGGAGACGTCGTCCGCGTCTCCGACGTCCGCACCGGCGACGACTTCCGCGCCGAGCACGTTGTCCGACCCACCGCCCACTAACCCTTGCCCACACCCTTGCCGAGCCGTCCCCACCTGGAGAAACAACCCATGACACCCACCGAGCCGGACCCACAACCCCCGCGCACCACCACACCCACCGGGGGGATGCGCGGCTCCTGGGCGTACCGGCATCGACTCGAGGTCGGTGCCGCGGTCCTGGTGGTCGGCTTCGCTGCGTTCGCATGGTGGCCGCAGCCCACCCAGGCGCCGACCACCGCCGCGGTCCCATCCAGCATCACAACTACCGCACCACCCCCCGCACCAGCTCCCTACCTGGGCGGGCAAGGGAGCACGACCACACCCGGTGATCCCTCAGCGTCGGTATCAGCAACGCCAACCCGGGCGGTGAACCCCCTGCCGCCGGCACAACCAGAGGAATGGCGCCGGGTCGCGACCGGGTTCGCCACCGACTTCACAACACCCGGCGCCGGGCTGCAGGACTGGGCCGGCCGCCTGTCGCAGTGGGTGAGCCCAGCGTTGGCCGACGCCTACCGCAACACCGACCCCACCAAGATCGACACCGCGAAGCTGCAGTCGCTGCGTACCTACTCCAGCAGCACCGACACCGTCGACACCGTCGCCACCTACGACACCGGCCTCAAATTGGGGATCCGGCTGCAGCTCGGGCAGCTGGACTGGCGCGTCACCGTCTGCGAACCCATCAGCACACCCTAAGCGCACCATTCCGCAGGTAACAGGCGACGGCCACACCGACAACGGTGTGGCCGTCGCCCTCCGGCGGTGCCGACAAGGGGCGACCAGGAACCCACCGGGCGGCCGCCGTCAGCGTGACTGATCGCCACCAGGTGCGCCACCGTCAGCACCACAACCGCCGAGTGGCGGCGCAGACGATGGTGCCGTGATGGCAGCGGCGATAGCACTGACGTTGGTGCGGACGGTGGTGTACCAAGGCAGCAAAGGTATCCGGGTGGCAGCGATGAGGTGGGTCGGCCAGCACGAGGGCAACAGCAGGAGGAGGCGACGACCTGACCCCTACATTGTTTACGGTGTCTAATTTTGCCTGCATCTCGACAGCAGGAGAAGACTGTCGAGATGCAGTGAAGATTGACCGCGAATCAGCGGCCGAGATTGAACAAATCCGCCGTCTCGGCGACGGTGTTCCATGTTGGCTGCATCCCGGGGCTGACCCCTTCAGGATGCCAGCCCAGGTAGATTAGTTTGCCGCGCGGCGCGCGTGC
>JAABUJ010006112.1_pt1 | contig 11787 bp, 13 predicted proteins | sample 5559131 | NCBI WGS metagenome assembly JAABUJ01 (sample SAMN10711875, study PRJNA513366) | rock metagenome | isolation source: Antarctica rocks | place: Antarctica: Victoria Land, Mt New Zealand nord | collected 2016-01-07 | reverse complement strand
GGGATGGATGGAGAGGACGCCGAGGGCGTAGGAGAGGAAGAAGGTTTCTTCCGGGGTTAGTTGCAGGTGTTCGCGGTTGGGGATGGGGCTGGTGGGGAGGTTGATGTGGTTGTTGGAGTCGTTGGTTGCTTGGGGGGAGAGGAGGGCTAGGGAAGCTGCGTCTTCGGTAATGAGACCTCCCTGCAATTCGGGGACATGACCTGTGATTGGGTCTTGAGCTGCTAGGCTTTCCTTGTCGTCCTCGTCCTTGCCCAGCGCTTCGTCGTTCTGAACCTCAATGTCGCCATCTAAGGTAATGCCGCTCTCCTGGCGCAGTCTCTCCTCAATCGCTTCCCTCGCTTTCTTCGCTCTCTCATTCTTGAATTGTTTTCTTTCCTCTCTTCGTAGCCTCGTGTGTTCCTCGCTAGTATCCACAGCAGTGACGCCCAGCCTTTTCTTCTCGCGTTCTAGCCAGGTAGGTTCACTCCTGCTCAGACTTCCCTTGCCGAAGAATCCTTTCTCCCATAGAAACCTTATGGTTTGTTCGTCAGTCACATGCACTGAGCGTGTTTCAGATGACCAGTACGCTTGGCATAGATGCTTCGGATACGAAGAGGGTTGCGACAGCAGCTGATATAAGTATGTCGAGATGAAATGGAGGACACTGATTGGGTTGTGAGGTACTAGCAATGGCAAGGTGTATACGTTGATAGGCAAAGGCTGCGCATGGATTCTATTGTAATTTGGCCTTGGAGGCCTTGATGGGTGAGGAGGCCTCTGGGTAGCGGTTTCATCCAGGCCAGCTCGACTGCCCAGCCATGGCCATTCGGGCCACCAAGAGGCGATGATCATAATGCCCGAAGAAGCTGCATAGCCGTTAGCTGAGAGATATGATCTTCTCGACGCAGTCTTGCACGGCCTCGTAATTGCTCAGATACCGTTGTAGTCTTCTCAGAGAGAAAAATGAGCCAGCATCGAGGAAGGCTAAAGTCAATGCCATTCCCCTAAGCTGCTGTATGGTGTCATCACCGCAAATTAAGACCTATCATAGGCGATGTAGAGAAGCCGTACTTACGGAGGTGAAATCACTGTCCAAATCATAACCATGTCAGCTAGGTGTTGAGTTTTCTGCTCTATTCTCAGGAAAAAGATATGGGTAGGAAGGCTGAATTTAAGACTCAAGCCAGAAACGCGGAATTCCTCCGGCTCGCTTAAATTCTTCGGGAACCCCAAGTGCGACGTCCTCGAAGCTCCAGGGTATTCGAATGCAGGACTTGCCCACAGATCCCTCAAGTAAGCCTTTTCCAGCTATGCGAAGGATACGCGCTAACACTGGGAAATCGTAGCATGCATTTGATGTACACCGTTGACGCCAACGGCAAGCGACTCTACACCCTCAAGAAAGTCCAAGCCGGCGAGGTCACCAAATCGGCCCATCCAGCTCGCTTCTCCCCAGATGACAAGTACTCAAGGTACGTCCTACATCGCCTTCAAAGCAATTTCTCATCCGTCTGGATGAGGGACATAGTACTGATGGTATTGATAGACACCGAGTGACCCTTAAGAAGAGGTATGGTTTGCTCATGACACAAATAAGTACGCAGCTTCTCAATCAATCAGCGGCCGCATGTTCTAAAACAATCGCAGAGAACGAAAAGGTGTTGGGCTTGTAGAATAAGCATTTGCGAATACCTTGGCGTTGGTGGAGGTCATGATGGCTGGACACGGCGTTCGGGAGGTGGACAATCAAAATGGACAATGAGACGGCTGTTGGAAGCAGTTGGGGCCTCCGTTGAACGCGACTCGAAACCGAAGGCCCTGGTCCTTCACATGGCTCGCCCTTTGGCTTCGATTATTCGCGCCTAAATGCCATGTCCTCGTTCTGAAGACTTTCGCCAGTCAAGCAATTAGAGAGCCTTTAAGTCGGGTACCTCCCTGGCGGTCCCTGCTTGATCATCGTTTCTTCGAATTGACATTGCGGCCTGCGCCGACTTTCGGCCGACCCCCAGCTCTACCCCTGTCTCCAGTCAGGATACTAGGCAGATAATCCTCGTCCATCAAATTTTTTTCCTTCCTTCTGCTCTCGCCCTGCATGGCGCGGACATATTCCTTTTGATCCTCGGCAAGGATAAGCTCCTGACCCCATCCACCCTTACCGCCACCCTTACCCGTACCGACTTTACCACTTGCCGTACCCGCCGTAGGTTTAGGAATACTGAAGCGATCTCCCCTGTGGTTCCATTGCATATTCTTCTTCAAATGGATCTGGAACTCGCCCTTTGCGTTGGTAGAGCAGGACACCCTGGTCAATGTCGGTTTACCACACCGCGGACAGAATTGCTTCGTCATGTCCTTGATCTTCTCGAAGCATGCATAACACCGAAGGATATATGTTCTGATGTGACGGACCTGCTGTATTGACGCAGACAGCAGGTTGAGGCCCATTTGTAGAAGAACATTTTGCATTGCGTAATCCGTTGTGATCGTAGCTACTTGCATAGCTCTATTCTCATTAACGGGCGCTATTTCAGCGTTGGCATCCCTGACTTGATGTTTCTTCAGGTTCGAAGGAGTAATCCATCCTTCTGAGTCGGAGGTATCAGATCCAGACTCAATTGCTAGAGTATTTGCCCGCGCCGCTGAAGTAGGCTCTGCGTTAGCCTCATGTTCGATTGTTGGGCTCGTAGCTGTATTTTGTAAAGCGCTCATTGCGGTGGATAGAGCATCATTCGGGTCCGGACTTGACGGAACATTCGGTGCTGTCGCTGTCTCAGCCTCTCTAACATCATCTAGTAAAACATCATAGCCCTGTTGAATTCTGAGGTTGGATGATTCTACACCAGGACTATGAGCCGTCTCCGGTTCGTCCGGTTGTGAAGCTGATTCTGCCTTCTGCGGTACCGGGCCATTGATAGCCTTCTGGCCTGGAACTCTGCGAAGCCTCCAGTCTCCTCCATTTTTTTCGCATTCGATTTCGTATGCCAAAGCCAGTATTGATATATCCGCTTTGCTAAGGACGACTAGGTCTCCAGTCTTTCTTGCGAATTCGGTGACGACCTTGATACTTTTGACATTAGGATCTCTGATCGTAAGAAACGGTAGTAGGGTGGTCTCAACCCGGGAACGAGCATTGAGATCTTTGATCTCGGATACGATCGAAGAGGAAGTAAACAGCTGCTCGGATTTGGCTAGCAAGGTGGAGATTGAAGGGTCACTTTTCAGGATTGGTCCAGCGTCCAACACGATTGCATGAATTGGCTTTTGCGTAGCCATGTCCAGAGACTGTTTACACTATGGGTGGAAGTTCTCTATTTCGGAAGTGCGCGTACGTTCGATGACATATATGTTTTGAGAAATTCACACAGAGCATCCTTTCGAAGCGAAAAGTTATATCGGGTAATTTTGCATTCACTAGTGAGATCAAATCGCCCCTTTCCCTTATTTTCAGAAAGTAACGATCCTCCTTGGCCGTTTCCACTTCCCAACAACTCTGTCAGTACTGTGCCGAACATGTTCGTATACTTCTTCCCCTTTGCGTCCTGACATACGTATCATCTGCAAGGGACCGGCGGCAGACAACTCTATCGATCCGCCTTCCCCGGAGCGGACTGCGGCTGCCACCTCTTAGTCCAAGCCAAATTCGACAACAAAACTTCATCGATACAATTGTATCGTTGGGCTCACGGCGCCGTCATGCTGTGTCGTCTCTTCTCAAGCCATGAATCTCCTGACTTCCAGGCATTGACGAAGTCGAATTGATGTGCAGAGCCTCGTCATCAAGGTTCCTCGGTCAATGAAGCTTATACAGTTAGTCCTGTGTACCTGCTTAACGACGGCATCGAGGGTTGGCGTCATGCCAAGGCAGTGGAATCCTGATAATATCTTCTTTGGCTAAATCTGGGACGAATTGAGTGGATGAGGTGTTCCTTGCCACCCACACTGAAAGCGACCCAGCGTCATCCAAAAGCTGGAGTGCAAGCTGGAAGAGAGCCGGGACCCACTGGCCGTAGGACGGAAACATCGTGCTTGGAAGCATCGGTGACAATTCAGATATGTGTATCACGTACATTGGAGACCAGGGCCTTTGAGAGATAACGATCTGAGTGCTCGTCGAGCAGGAAGAGACCCGCTCAGCATGTCTGGTGCTCAAGGTCCAGAATTGGGCTATAGTGCTTCGGTCCTGTGACCGACTCGCTCAAAAGCTGTCTGCTTTGCAGTATTCTTCGCTCATTGCCATGTCTTCGGAGACCTTAGGCGTACAAACTCGATAGACCAGGTTGTGCCAAGGATTGAGCTGCCCAGTTAGTGGTCCCGCAGAGTCTACGAGCCTTATCAAGGCTTGGTGTTTGATCTGTTCATTTCCTTTCAAAATTTTCTCTGGAAACTTCCTAGATCCGTACGCAATGCATCGTACCCAGTCTTGACGTATGACCTTCGTCGATTTCTTGGCTGTGAGATTTCTAGCAAGGGGAAGACTGATCTGGGTAACCTCGCTGTCGTTTGAACGCTGATGGTAGGATGTTCTTTGCTGAAACAGATCCATTTCTCCTCTCATTGAAATCCCGTGTTGACATCGTTCGCTTAACAGTATGAGGAGGAGAGACATGTTTGGACATTGGTATATCATCTTTATTTGAAGGGGGAAACGGTATGGATGGTTCGGTAATCGCCATGGAGTTAAGGCGAATCATCTACACTTGGCCATGTAAGCTTCAATCCTCCGACCTCTCTGGAGGGCTTGCTCAGCTTACCATACTGGATTGTACTGATGCACGTGTCTAAGGACCGTGCGTCACGAGAGCAACTCCGCTCATCATTGCTTATCGACTTGCATAGGTCCGAGCTGCTCCATATCATGTGTCATGGGCTGAACAGGAGCATGGGAGAGTATGCAAGACTGTTGAGGCTCTTGGTTCGCAATTTTGGCTTTCACAGCGTATGCGCTGCATCGGCCAGCTAGTGGCTGCAATACGGTCTCGATCGTCCTATCATCGTCTTGCGTACCAAGTGCGGTCCAATCTTGAGTGCAGTGCTGTGCGTCGGACAGACGCCCTTTGGCGGCGGTGTCGTATCACGACGTTCAGCTCTGAGCAATCAGGAGTTAACCAGTGATCCGCAAGGATTCCGTATAGGAGAGGCTCTGCAAAACAAGGCAAATCCAGGCAAACAGAGTAGCCCACTTAGTCGGACTGTCGCGTTTGATAGCATGGCTGTGTAAGGTGAAAGGGCATACTTAATAAGGGAGCCCCTCCTTCTCGTCCATAGGTTTCGATCAACTTGTCGAAGTCGAACTCCTACACTATACCGAGCGCCACGAACAGGAGCGGCTGCATTGGGCATCACTCGAACAAGCACCTACTGCTGAACCCGGTCCCGACCGCTTACCCAGTTGCAAGCCGCTCTAGCCACACTACAGCTATTTGGAGAACTATCCCTTTGGGTGCAGCATATCTTCGCCATGTTCAAGACAGCATCCGATGCTTCGAGGGTTCCTTCAATCATGGTCGTCTATGTCTAATCGGATTTGCCCCTATCCTTTTCACCAGACTCTCAACCCCGGCAAGGAGTAGGCGAAACACGATTGACACCCACTCAAGCGCTCAAACCTGCTAGGCCTAGAATACACAGTGATCGGCTACCCATGATTCTCGGCTACGGAGCACCAACCGCTTGTCAAAAGCACTTAGCTGTTGATGCGTGGGGTCAGCAGGTGTGACCGAACGAGCAACACACTCGTTATGCAAGAAGTCCGGAATCTGTGGACAGCTCCAATCAGTAACCGGCCTGGAGAGAAGAGATGCATTACCACCTTATCTATAGGCTACAGTTCACAGCGCAGATGACTTACCAGTGCATTAGGGGCAAGATGGTTCTGTCTTCGCTCACGTCAAAGGCCCGATTCCGAACAGTCTGGCCAATTTTGGTCTCGAATTCCCGAGCTGCTTGAATCCGAGTATTGCGTCGATTCTGACCACCTAGACCATCGGCTGGGACCCCAGACACTTTACAGGATGAGGCTCTGCTCCGATGGGCTGCTTAAGACGCGGCCGGGCCAGCGGGTGTGGAGTACTCTGAGAGTGGAGGCCGGCAACACTTGCGTTCAGTCCAACGAATCGTAAGCTTGCAGAGGATTTCTGTACGACGTAAAATGAGATGTCGTCCCGTCCGATGCTAAGTGGAAAAGGGGCTCAGCCAGTATGTGGTACTTTCTTGGTGGAGAGTTCGCTCGTTTGACAGCTTTCAAAGGGCTCTGCAAAACCTCCGCAACCAGTGGGCAACTTATCCCCTACCCCTGTGAACCCATCTTTTATTGCCAAGATAGAAGGTTTGCGGCCAAATTACAGTATCCAGCCCAATCGTTCAACCGAGAACAAGCACGGGTTCTTCCTGCCTCCGGACCGGAGAGCAGCGTACTACAAAGAAGATGCAGTATATGTCAGATGGCATGTCGGAAGGATGTCGACACTGCAGAACGGTTCGATTGAAACAGCTAGCCTAGGAAGAGTGCACAGCGCGGCCACAATCTTCAGCCAGACGGATGATACAGACCATCTGCTTGCAGTCGACTTCAATGCCTCATTGACCGATGTTGCGTCTTACGGACCTGGTTGGAGGGTACTGAGCTTCGATCACATACCAAAACCGAACACAAACGCCACTTATTCTTCCATCAATATCTTTGGAGAGGAGAAGCATCTCGCAGCTGGCGGATCACCTACGTGGATGGGGCAGTTGATGCCTCATGAGTACAAATACCAACGTACGACGCCGAATGGTCATCCAATCCCATCAACAACTACATCTGCTGGGTTGATAGGTAGTTTGCCGATTCTCGTAGGACTGGCAGCGTTCTCAGCGCCCAAGGACAGCCTCATAGCTGTCTTACGCAGCTCAGTCGTCCCAAAAGCGTGGAAGAAACACCACTTACCAACTGGCCGTAAGCCACGATCCCTGATCCCTAGCTCTCTTACTGATTCTCTTAGGCACTCCCGAGCGTGGGATGGTAGTGACAATCTACTACGACCCGATAAATCCCCTCTATTCTACCAAGGCCATACTAGATCAGCTAGAGAAAGGCGGCTTTGGCCCTTTCTACGCCTAACGAGAGCCACAACGCCACGGAGCACAGCATCGAGTGCCTCATGTTCATCCTTACTCTCCTCATCCTCTACCGAATGCTACGGCCAAAACGCGCGTCTATTCACAGTCAACCGTTCGCTGGATCGAGGCTACACTGCGGGTTCGTCCACGACCTGGCGTAACGATTGCCTACTACCGCTATATAGCATTAGACTTCCGCGGTCTATTGGCCTCTTTCTATCTCCCGCGTTTCCTGGGACGTTTTGCCTCCATGTTGGCGCACGTCTCCTCATACAATCGTCATGCATTCAGTTTGGCGTTCATACAGGACTTGGTCCACTAGTACACATCACCACATGGGTTGAAGCGCTATATAACGATATATGAATCTATTTAAGTTTCTCAGGGAGCGAATACTTCTACTTCGTCTGTCACCTGTTCGGCACCTCTTCATCATCTTATTCTCCCACCGGTCTTGATCATCAAGGCGTTCATGTTTTCTCGTCCGCATGCAGTAATCGCTGGGGACGACAAGCGCTTCAATGGCACTTGCCTAGTTCTCAAGCTAGTCTGATGTTACACAACAGCGAACACCTCACACTTCCAGCCCCCCTGCAACGCCAAAACACTGGGTCATTGCACATCCGGTAACCTCACAGCGATGTCGCCCGATTGAGTAATATATCGCACCCAGGGTAGGGAAGGGTATTGCAACTAGGAGGAAAGAGGTTAGCAACGTCGTCAAATCTGGGAATCTCATCGCATTAGGCCCGGGACCAGGCCGCATGTGCTGCACGCCTCACAGGTCTGCGGCGCATGGGCTCAACCCGCATCCGCTCTCTTGCATGCACCGGTAGCACGAGGGGCCCATGAATCGAGATCTACGCGGTCGCCAAAGAGGCCGCATCGACCTCTCTCATAGCCAACTGGTAAGCCACAGCGTCTCTCGGCCAATGGATTTCCGGAAACAGCAAACTCGAACAGCAGAGAGATGGGGAGTTCTCACCTTTGGCTCTATGATCTTCAGATAGCGAACCTGGATGCCGCTGGTGGTAAAGTAGGGAATCTCGAACTTGACGCTGATCGGGCGTTTGCCTTTGCCCCCCTGGGCGCCACCCATGCTTCCCCCAAACCCACCCGTCATCCCGCCTCCGTGCTCATCATCCCCTTTGACGGACGGTAGGCCCAGCTCGGCGCGCATGAGGAACTCTTTGCCGCCGCCGAACTGCTTGATCTTCCAGATGATGGCTGACTGCTCGGGCGCGTAGTGCACGGATCCAATGTTGGTGCGGAAGCGTGGGGTGTCTGCGTCTTCAGGTACGGGGACGGAGATCTCGACGTTGTTGGCGGTGGAGCGCCGTTTGAATTGCGCCCGTGCCTGGGATCTTTAGCATTCCTTCCTCTTTGCGAGTCAGCTGAGTAAGGACTGTCAGGTGCGGACCTTCAACGTGAATTCTATCCTCGACCCCGAATGCGACCTTACGTTACTCTCCACCCATATCAACGGCTTCACCTGCGTATTCAGCCGGTAGCTCATGAGTTCGAACTCCCCGTCCGGCGGTATGAAGCTAATGGTCCTATCATTCTCGAACCTCGATAAACGCACACACTGGTGGAATTTGACATCCTCCATCTCCACCGCCTTCCCTCTTGTCGCTCTCCCCGTCGTCTCGAACATGACCTTGTCGTTCAAACCCAGCCGCAGTTCGGGCATCCCGCTCAGATAGCATTTCAGCTTCACGGCGCCGAGGATCTCCGAGCGGAGAACGTTGCCGGTTGAGGATACGAGGAGATTAAGGGACTCGATGACATCGAGGAACACTTCGTTCTTGCGGTAGCGGATGCCTTCGCTGCGCCAAGAGACGGCGTTGGTGACGGCTATAGGGGGCCGGGCCTGAATCTCGAGCTTGTGCGATTCTTGCGTTATATACCTGATTTCCAAATCCAGCCATTAGCTCCTTGCAAGCCTTTTTTCGTAGAACGTAGCATCGATCACAATAAAGGAGGACTCACTCCTGCAATATCTTACTCTCCGTCGTCTGCGGATACCCGAAATCCATCATCTCGTCCAGAAGCTCGTAGATGATAACGAAATTGTCGCGGATGCTCTCCTCCTCCAGCTCCTTGAAGTACTCGGTGAAGACCTCGACGATCTTGTGCAGGAAGAGGAGGATCTCGGTGGCGTTGGTGTTGCGTTTCGTGAGAGCGAGCAGGTAGAGGTTGTTGTGTCGAATGTAGAGGTACTGTAAGGCCATCGTCAGATTTGATGTGGCAGAGAGAGTGTGTGGGGAGGGAGCGAAGGGGAGGAGGTACGTTAATGCCTTCGTCGGAGAAACAGGGTGGCACTGCGGAGCTTTCTTCTTCGGCTTCGGATAGGAGGACGGGGAATTTCTCGACGGCGGACATGGGGATGTCGCCGCGGTAGTTGCGGGCGAGGAGGGTCTTGATGAGGTTGTTAGTGGATTTGCATGCGCGAGGGTTGAGGGGGATGGAGTGGCTTGCTTTGCCCTTGAGGTCGAGGAAGAATATGGCGGAGGCCATGGTCAAGGGTTGTGTAGGCCTTGAGGGACGATGGGGATTGGGGTGGATCAGGTGATGTCTAATGGAGTGGCCTTGTCTGACATAGTGACCATCGAAGAGGGTATTACATGACACAGTGCTCTAAGGTAATAGAGTAGTTGCGCTGTAGATTACTACCATGAGGCAGTTCTCAAACTCCCAATATCAAAACGCTCGACTTAAAACGGTTAGCTTCAGATTTCCCGCAGGACAAGAAGGCCGCTCCGCTTCCCATTTTTATTCTTTTCTTATTTCACACCTGCGCCCAACAGACAGTGCTGATCGATAGCTCTACGACAGGCATGGCATTCTGTCATTGCTGACTGTGAGGGCATCTATTGCTGATCCTAGCGATTTGGAGGCGCGGAGAAGAATTAAGAGGGTTCCATTAAGAACTGGCCGAGTATTTTCTATGGTTGCTTGGGCGGTGTCAGAGGGACCGGACATTATTAGATTTCTCGTCTACGAGGTCGCTACATACGAGGTCGATACATACGAGCTAGTTCAGAGAGCCATTTAGTCAACGATGTGTACGTGGTATATAGACTTTCACGAGGCTTCAGTCAAAGATCATTGCTTGCAACGCTATGCTTCGACTCCTACCCATGCAGCTAATGTACAGGATCAGGGCTCATTGCTGGAGTCCTAATCGCTCTAATATACGTTCGTGTACCACGTGGTTCGCGACCTCTGCTCCTCTTTGCAGTGCCACAGCTCCTACAATTGCATACAACGTTTGACATAGAACCATTGGCTGGCCCGATCCTTTGAGATTGTGTACCTGATCGGGGAAATATCAGCGTGGGGTTCGCTATGTAGAAACGTTTCATTGAAGGAAGCACATTGACACGTACATTTTTTGGTTTCCAACGAAGAACTCGATTCAACCCATATCCATCCGCAAGGGACGCCATTCTGTTGATATCGAGCACTGTCGACATTGACTTCTCCGTCAATTGCTCTACACCTTCCAACGCTGGATGCTGATATGGCGTTCGTCCGTAAGAGTCCTTCTTGGCGGTTGGTAAACTCGAAGATGCCTCAGCTGTAAGGATCGCTAGTGAGGTCTGTAACTCGACGATTCGCTTTCCTGTGCAGCACACAATGTTAGCATTTGCTTGAATGAGGCAGCGTAGGACTCCGTACCTAGCAGCGCTAATCGATCGTTGTAGCCTCTCCTGCCGTGATCGAAGCTCTTGTGTGTCACAGCCAACCATTTCACCTCTTCTGTGAGCACCTCATCGCCGCCATTGCCAAGCACCTTCACATATGCCTCGTTCAGAACCGAAGAGCTCGTGTTGACCTGAAATATGTCCGAAGGGGTTGCATAATTCTTGGTGATTCGAACAGGTGCGTACATGCGCTCGGGCGCACCCTGCCATCGCGGACGCTCTTCTGGAGGCGCAGCATACTCATCTCGACATATACTCGACGTAGCTATACCTTGAGATGGGTGTCGTAGCCGTGGGGGAGTGCCGGAGATGTTGACGCATTGGCAGCTACTGGGCGCTCTTGATCGCAGTCTTAAACGTAGCGACGGTTTAATCAAACCTCGAGACATCTGAATAAGTGGCACTTCGACAATGATAGCTACTTTCTCAAGTCTCTGAAGTAAGGTACAACCACCATGGATCGTATGGGAAAATGATAGCCGAGGTTTCGCCGACACAGTACCCATGTCACGTCGCGGCGGCCATGGGTCTGCTGCAACAGCTTACAATGCATGGACAGCATAGCTTATTGCTTTCGGAGAGACTTGCTCAGGCTTTGCCAAAAGACATTCATTTCATTGTTCACCATGTATCTACCCCGCCAACACCGTGCCCTGCGATCTATTCTGCTCCTCCAGGCAAGAAGCCCGAAAAGACCTTTTGCGAAACCCAATTCTTGAGCGTTTCTGTCCCATCAGATGGTGCGCAAATCCAAGTCTTCGGCTTGGAAATACTAATCTACACCACCAAGTACCTCACCACCCTCTTCGTCTCCAAGGCCGACTCAACCGGCTATCTCTACCTCCTCAACCTGCCTGAGGGTACACCTTCGCCATTGAAGACTATTTCTTCGACGTTTCTCAAATACCTAATTGAGCAGAGGCAGAGAACAGACACGCGCTTGGTTCTCTCGCTTTTCGCCAGGGCACAGAATCAATATCTCTTTCCCGGCAGCGTC
>JAABUJ010006111.1_pt1 | contig 11788 bp, 8 predicted proteins | sample 5559131 | NCBI WGS metagenome assembly JAABUJ01 (sample SAMN10711875, study PRJNA513366) | rock metagenome | isolation source: Antarctica rocks | place: Antarctica: Victoria Land, Mt New Zealand nord | collected 2016-01-07 | reverse complement strand
GACCGCGGGCCTGCCGGAGGCGGACCTGCGCGTTCTCGGGTACTGGGAGTGGCTGGAGGGCCTGGAGCGCGGGCTGGCCGCGCACCACGCTGGTCTGCTGCCGATGTTCAAGCAGGTCGTGGAGGAGCTGTTCAGCCGGGGTCTGGTCAAGGCCGTGTTCGCCACCGAGACCCTCGCCCTCGGCATCAACATGCCCGCCCGCAGCGTCGTGCTGGAACGGCTCACCAAATGGAACGGGGAAACCCACGCGGAAGTCACCGCTGGGGAGTACACCCAGCTCACCGGGCGCGCCGGTCGGCGCGGCATCGACGTCGAAGGTCACGGCGTCGTGCTGTGGACAGCTGGGTTCGATCCGCAACACCTTGCTGGCCTTGCGGGTACCCGCACCTATCCGCTGCGCTCAAGTTTCAGGCCGTCATACAACATGGCGGTGAATCTGGTTGGTCAGGTCGGCCGTGCGGGGTCGCGCCGACTGCTGGAGCAGTCCTTCGCCCAGTTCCAGGCCGACCGCGCCGTCGTCGGCCTGGCCCGGCAGGTCGTTCGCGCCGAGCAGGCCGTGGCGGGCTACGCCCAGGCTGCGGTCTGCCACCTGGGAGATGCGGCCGAATATGACCGGATTCGCCGGGATATCTCCGAACGTGAGGCGGCACTAGCCCGTGACGGCGCCGCAGCCCGCAAGGCGGCCGCGGCCGCCGCCCTGGACATGCTCGTCGCCGGCGATGTCATCTACGTCCCGACCGGGCGCCGGTCGGGCGTGGCTGTCGTGCTCACCCAGGGGGTTGCCGGGCCCACCGTTCTCACCTCGGACCGGCAGGTCCGTCGCCTCACAACGGTGGAGTTGCCCCACCCGGTACAGTCACTGGGCCGGATCCGGCTGCCAAAATCGTTCAACCCCCGCTCGCCCCAATCGCGCCGCGACCTTGTCTCCACCCTGCGAGCGAAGGGCTATCTAGCCCAGAGCGGTGAGGACGTCCGGCGCGCCCGTTCCCGGGCGGCCGCGGGGGACGGCCCGGACCAGAGGCTGATGTCGCAGCGGGCGGAGCTACGGGCGCACCCGGTGCATGGGTGTGCTCAACGTGCGGAGCACCTGCGGTGGTTGATGCGGGCCGGTGCACTTGACAAGGAAACCGCTGCGCTGCGGGCCCGGGTCGCCTCCCGCACCGGGACCGTTGCCCTGACCTTTGACCGGGTCTGTGCGGTCCTGGACGAATTGGCGTATCTGGCTGGCGATCAGGTTCTGCCGACGGGACGGGCGCTGACCCGGGTGTACTCAGAGGCGGATCTGGTCGTGGTGGAGTGCCTGCGGCGCGGCCTGTGGGAGGAACTGGACCCTGCGGCCCTCGCCGCGGTCTGCTCCTCGTTGGTCTACGAGTCGCGGCGTGACGAGCCGGTCACCCGGCCGGTCCCGGGCGCCGCCCTTGACGCGCTGGAGGCAACTGTCGGCGTGTGGCGTCAGCTGTCGGACGTCGAGGCCGCCCATCGCCTCGACACCCTTCGCCGTCCGGACCCCGGATTCGCCTGGGCCGCCTATCAGTGGGCGTCCGGCGCCCCCCTGGAGCACGTCCTTGCCGGAGGCGACTTGCTGCCAGGGGACTTCGTGCGTCACTGCAAGCAGCTGATCGACCTGCTCGGCCAGATCGGTGCGGTCAAGGACACCCCCGTGGCCCCGGTGGCCAGCCGGGCTGCCGGGGTTCTCGCCCGCGGCGTGGTGGCCTATGCCTGACCCGTTCATGCGCCGACTTGCGCGAGCCGAGTTTCTCTCGTATAAAGATTGCATGGCACAAGCAACTGTTGAGGAGGCGAATGGCGGCGCTGCTGGCGCGCATGCCATCCTCGAGAGCCAGCTGCACACCTTTATTCGCAAGATCACGACGGTGCGAATTTCGTTGCCGGGTGGGCGTTCGCTCGAGCGCAGTGCGTACACGGTGCTGGTTCAACTGCGCGACCGCGGCCCGCAGCGCGGGAGCGAGCTCGCCGTCGCCCTCGGTCTGGATATGTCGACCGTAAGCCGGCAGTGCTGTCATCTCGCCGATGTGGGCTACCTGACCAAGACCGCGGATCCTCGGGACGGGCGCGCCCACCTGATCGCGCTGACCGGCAGCGGCCGCCGCCTAGTCGATCAAGGGCGGACGGCTCGTCGCTCTGCAATGTCGGAGTTGCTCCGGGCGTGGCCGGCCGCTGACATCGCGGACCTGGCACGGCTGATCGGCCGCTTCAACGAGGACCTCACCCGCGTCCACGACCAGCAGACTGGAGATGCCCGATGACCACGACCGCTCCCGTGCCAACGGCCGGGACGGAGCCAGAATCCCTGCTCACTCATCGGCAGGTGATGCTGGTGTTCGCCGGGTTGATGCTCGGCGTGCTGCTGGCCTCACTGGACCAGACGATTGTCAGCACGGCATTGCCATCCATCCTGTCCGACATCGGCGGCGGATCCCATTTGTCGTGGGTGGTCACCGCCTATCTGCTCACGTCCACCGCGAGCACGCCGTTGTACGGAAAGATTTCCGACCTGTATGGGCGCAAGAGTGTTTTTCAAACCGCAATCGTGGTGTTCCTGATCGGTTCGGCGCTGTGCGGGCTGAGCCAAAACCTGCTCGAGCTGGTGCTGTTCCGGGGCGTCCAGGGCCTTGGCGCTGGTGGTCTCATCTCGCTGGCGCTGGCGATAGTCGGCGACGTGGTCAGCCCGCGCGAACGCGGCCGCTACCAGGGTTACTTCGGCGCAGTCTTCGCGGTCTCTTCGGTGGGCGGACCGCTGATTGGTGGTTTCCTCACTGACAGCCTTTCGTGGCGGTGGGTTTTTTACGTGAACCTGCCAATTGGTCTGGTCGCTTTCCTGGTGACCGGAACCGTGCTGCGCCTTCCCTATGTGCGGCGCAATCACACCATCGATTTCACTGGCTCGGGATTGCTGATCGCCGGGGTCAGTGCCCTGTTGCTCGTGACCGTCTGGGGCGGTCAGCAGTATGCCTGGACCTCGCCGACGATCATCGCTCTAGCCCTCACAGCCTTGCTGCTGCTCGGGTTGTTCATCCTCGTCGAACGCCGGGCTAGCGAACCCATCTTGCCGTTGCACCTGTTTGGCAACGACGTGTTTCGGATTTCCGGACTGGTCGTGTTCTTGGTTGGCGCCGCCCTGTTTGGGGTCATCGTCTACCTGCCCGAGTACCTTCAGGTCACGCATAACGCGAGTGCCACCTCAAGTGGACTTCAGCTCGTACCCCTCATGGTCGGGGTTCTGACGGCCTCGATAGGCAGCGGTCGTCTGATCAGCCGCATCGGTCGTTATAAGCGGTTCGTGGTGGCCGGGACGGCGCTGCTGACCATCGGCTTGGCCCTGATGACCCAGATCAACGTGCACACCAATCGGGTGGTTCTTTCCCTGTTCATGGTGGTAGTGGGTCTCGGCATTGGCTGTTGCATGCAGAACCTGACGTTGGCGGTGCAGAACTCGGTTGACTACCGTGATCTGGGTACGGCGACAGCCGCGAATACCTTTTTCCGCTCACTGGGCGGGGCAATCGGCGTTGCGGTACTGGGTGCTGTGTTCAGCGCCCAGTTGAGCGCCGGCATCGCCAAGGTGGCTCCAGCCGGTGCCAGGCTGAGCGGTTCCGGGTTCCAAGTGAATCGGATCCAACACCTACCCGAGCCGCTGCACGGCCAAGTCCTGGATGCATTCGCCCACGCTCTCGATGTGGCCTTTATCGTGGCTGTCGGGATCGCGGTGGTGGCGTTTCTCGGCGCCCTTTTGTTGCGGGAGATCCGCCTCGGGACCCGGTCGGGGCTGGAAAGCGCCGCCGCAGCGCAGCGACTGGAGGCGGCCAGCGAGATGCAGCCGGTCGAACCCATTTAGCTCAGGCAGGGACTGCCAGGGTGTCGCCAAGGACGCCACGTTCGACCCTTACGGCCGCCGCGTAGGCGATCACCTGAGCCTCGGCCCAGGCCTCGTCCCGGCCGAGTTCGCCGGCCAGCAACCCTGCTGCCCGCCGGGCGGCCGGCAACGCCGCGTCCCGGGCGCGCAGCGAGAGCCGCATGCGCCGGCTGAACACGTCATCGAGGGTGGCGGCGCCCTCATGCCGGGCCGCCTGAACGACTTCCGCCGCCACGTGGGCAGCGGCGGGGGACAGGACCGCGCCGAGAGTCGGATCTCCCGACACCAGCGACAGGACGTCGGCGGCCTGCTCGCCCAACTGCGTGGTCAGCAGTTCGGCTGTTTCGGCATCGAGGCCGACCGCTGCACAGCCGGCGAGGACGTCGGCGAGGACCTCCTCGAAGGCGCGCCCAGATCCCCCGAGCGGGATCTGGTCGGTGCGACACGAAGCCCGCCGCCCGTCCCGGCCGACGAGCAGGTCGACCACGTCCGCCGCCATCCTGCGGTAGGTGGTGAGCTTGCCGCCGGTGATCGTGATGAGACCCGATCGCTGGTCATCAATCAGCGCATGGCGCCGTGACAGGTCGCTCATTGCCGACCCGTTGCCGCGCAGCAGCGGGCGAACCCCGGCCCAGGCTCCCAGCACATCGGCGTCGGTGAGCTTGGCGTCGAACACGTCGTTCCCGGCGGCGAGGACGTAGACGAGGTCGGCTTCATCGAGTGCGACGGCGTCCAGCGGGCCGTGGTAGGCAGTGTCGGTCGTGCCGAGGATCGTCTGGCGGCCCCACGGGATGGCGAACATCGAGCGACCGTCTCCCTGCTTGCTCGGCAGCAGGACGCTCGCACCGGTCAGGGGAAGCCGCGGATGGGGCACCACCACATGCACCCCCTTGCTGGGCTGCACCGCCGGCCGGTGCTCCGGGTTCGCCTGCGTCATCAGGGTGTCAACCCAGACGCCCGTTGCGTTCACGACGTGGCGGGCGCGCAGGACGTACTGCTCGCCGGTCAGGTGATCACATACCTGCGCACCGCAGACCCGATCTTTGGCGAACAGCAGCCCGGTCACCTCCGTGTGTGGCAAGGCCAGGGCGCCGAATGAGCGAGCCGCTTGCACCACAGCCAGCACCAGCCGCGCGTCGTCGGTGCCGCAGTCGCCATAGACGTAGGCGTAGGCCAACTCGGACCTGGCAAGCGCGGGGGCGAGGTCGATTGCTGCTGCGGAGTCGATGCGTTGATGGCGGCGCACGTTGCGGAAGCCCGCGAACACGTCGTAGGTGGTCAGGCCGAGCCCGAGCAGTCGCCGGCGGGCCGTGTCTGGCCACACGGGGTAGACGAAATCCATCGGGCGAACCAGGTGCGGCGCCAGCCGCATCAACAGTTGCCGCTCCAGCACGCCTTCCCGGACGAGCCCGAACTCATAGCTCTCCAGATACCGCAAGCCACCATGAACCAGCTTGGAGGATTTGCTGGAGGTGCCTGCCGCGAGGTCGCCCTTGTCCAGAACGGCACAGGTCAGACCCCGCGAGGCCGCGTCCAGCCCTACCCCGGCGCCCGTCGCGCCCATGCCGACGACCAGGACATCCAGGACACCGCCGGTCGCGTCGGCGACCTCACAGGTGCGCTGGGCGATGCTGAAGGGCCGCACTCATGGAGGCTACCCGCCGTCGGCGCCCTGATCGAGCATGCCGAGGGCGCCGCACAGGCGTTCGATCGAGGAGGTCAGGCCGTGTGCTTCGACCAGATCTGAGAGCCGTTCGGGATTCACCGGTCTGGGCGGAATGGCGGGGTTCAGCGCCGGGAGCGGCACGCTCGTGGCGACCCGGACTACCGCGTTGGCAGCCGCGAGGTACTCCCTGGCCTTGCTGATCTTGGCTGCCGCGGGGATGGCTTCGCCCGAGTCCAGAGCGGCCAGCAGGTGTTCGACGCTGCCGTACCTGCACACCAGCGTGGCGGCGGTCTTCTCCCCGACGCCGGCCACCCCGGGCAGTCCATCACTCGGATCACCCCGCAGCAGGGCGAAATCCGCGTAGGCGCGGGCGTCCGGGATCCCATAGCGGGCGGCGACGGCGGCATCGTCGTAGGCGCGACCCTTCTCGACGGTGTACAGCACCCGGACCCCGGGACGGATGACCTGGAACAGGTCGCGGTCGCCGCTGACCACGTCTACCTCGCCCTTGGCGGCGGCAGCCAGCGTGCCGATGACGTCGTCAGCCTCGAAACCCGGTGCGCCGGCCGTTGCGACTCCGACCGCCTTCAGAACATCCAGGATGATTCCGACCTGGGGTGCCAGGTCATCGGGTGTGTCGGTCTCGGACTCCTCGTTTACCCGGTGTGTCTTGTACGACGGGACCGCCGCGACCCGGAACGCCGGCCGCCAGTCTTCATCGAGGCAGGCAACCAGCCCGGCCGGCTGGTGTTCGCGGATCAGCCGGGCGACGTGATCCAGGAAACCGCGCACCGCGTTGACCGGTCGCCCGTCGGGGCTCACGACGGTGGCCGGCACCCCGTGGTAGGCGCGGAACCAAAGCGAGGCTGAGTCCAACAACATCAACGCTCCCGGCACGGCAAGAGCCTCTCAGACCTGGACCGGTCATGCGCCCTACGGGCCGCTAGCTCCCCGCCGTACGCTCGGTTGGTGACCGTCACCAGGATGCTGCCGACCCCCGACGCAGAGGCTCTCCTCGACCTGACGCGCGAGCTCGCCGCCCGTGAGTTGCGTCCGGTTGCGGCGGAACTGGAGGAGCGGGCGGAGTTTCCCCGAGCGACCTTTCGTACCCTCGGCAAGGCCGGCCTGCTGGGGCTGCCGTATGAGGAGGCATTCGGAGGCGCCGGTCAGCCCTACGAGGTGTACCTCCAGGTCCTGGAAGAGCTCTCCTCCGCATGGCTGGCGGTGGGGCTGGGCGTGAGCGTGCACACCCTCGCCTGCTTTCCGCTCGCCGGCTACGGCAGCGCCGAGCAGAAGGACATGTGGTTGCCGGACATGCTCGGCGGCGACTTACTCGGCGCTTACTGTCTGTCCGAGCCGGATTCGGGGTCGGACGCGGCGGCCCTGACAACGCGCGCCGTCCGTGACGGGGACACCTACACGGTTACCGGCACCAAGGCGTGGGTGACACATGGCGGCGTCGCCGACTTCTACAACCTGATGGTTCGCACCGGCGAGGACGGATCACGCGGGATCTCGTGCCTGCTTACCCCAGCTGGCACGACCGGGCTGAGCGCCCAGGCGCCGGAGCGCAAGATGGGCATGCGTTCCTCACCCACCGCGGCCGTGCGGCTGGACGGCGCGCGGGTGGACGCGCACCGGTTGCTTGGCCGCGAGGGGGAGGGATTTCGCATCGCACTAGCCGCCCTCGACGGGGGCCGCCTCGGCATTGCGGCCTGCGCAACCGGGCTCGCGCAGGCGGCCCTCGACTACGCGGTCCGCTACGCGGGTGAGCGGCGACAGTTCGCTCAGCCCATCGCCGAGTTTCAGGGCATCAGCTTCCTGCTCGCCGATCTCGCGACCGCCGTCGAGGCGGCCCGCCAGCTCTATCTCTACGGCGCCCGGCTGCGCGACGCCGGGCATCCCTACAGCACCGTCGCCGCGCAGGCCAAGTTGTTGGCCACCGACACTGCGATGCGCGTGGCCATCGACGCGGTCCAAATTCTCGGCGGCGCCGGCTACGTCGAGGACCACCCGGTGGAGCGTTACCTACGCGAGGCGAAGGTGCTGCAGATCCTCGAGGGGACCAACCAGGTGCAGCGGCTGGTCATCGGCCGGGCGCTGACCGGCCGCTGACGACACCCGGCGGTTAACCCACTCCGTCGCCTGAGACACATAGGGTCGCGGAGTGCTGGAGGACACCGACCGCATGATTGTGGACCTGCTGACCCAAGACGGGCGCATGTCGTACACCGATCTGGCCCGGAAAACCGGCCTGTCCGTGTCGGCGGCGCACCAGCGAGTCCGTCGACTCGAGCAACGCGGTGTCATCCGTGGTTACACGGCCCGCGTCGATCCGGCCGCCATCGGACTGCCGTTGACCGCGTTTGTCGCGCTCACCCCGATCGACCCGGGGGCTGCGGACCGGGTGCCCATCGCGTTGGTCGATCTTTCGGAGGTCGAGGACTGCCACAGCGTCGCTGGCACCGAGAGCTATCTGCTGATGGTCCGGGTTGCCTCCCCGGAGGGGCTGGAGACGCTGCTGGCCGAATTGCGCGCCCGCTGCGGCATGGCCACCAGGACCACTGTGGTGCTGAGCACACCCTTCGAGGGGCGCCCCGCACCGGTGCGAGACGGTGGTGAGGCAAGCCCGTGAACGGCGGCCAGGCGCTGGTGGGGGCACTCGAAGAGCTGAATGTCGAGATTGTTTTCGGGCTGCCCGGCGTACATAACCTCGCTGCCTGGGAAGCACTGGCAGACAGCAGGATTCGGCTTGTGGGGACGAGGCATGAGCAGGCGGCAGCATACGCGGCTGACGGCTACGCACGGTCGACTGGACGCCTCGGCGTCGCGATTGCCACGACCGGGCCCGGTGCCGCGAACATGCTGGGTGCGGTGGGGGAGGCCTGGGCGTCGCGTTCCCCGGTGCTTGCCATCGCCACCGACATCCCGGCCGGCTTGCGACGCCCGGGCGTCTACCGCGGAGTGCTGCACGAAACCACTGACCAGGCCTCGATGTTCACCGCGGTGACCAAGCAGACGATGACGGTTCGGGACGCCGCCCAGATTGGCGTGCTGACGCGGGCGGCGGGTGCGGCCGCGCTGGCCGCGCCGAGGCGCCCGGTGTACCTGCAGATCCCCACCGACCTGCTGTCGGGCCAGGCGAGCGAAGCGCCGACCAGGGCAGACATTGGGCTCGAACCAACTGCGCTGGACGGCGATCTCGCGGGTGCAGCGCGGCTGCTAGGCGGCGCGCGCCACCCGCTTGTCTGGGTTGGCGGGGGCGCCGTGGCCGCTGGCGCAGGCGACCTGGTTGGTCAGCTGGCCCAGCGACTGGCGGCTCCCGTCATCACCACCTACCAGGCCCGCGGACTGCTCGGGCCCGATCACCCGATGGCCGTGGGGTTGCCGCCGCACCTACCGCAGTGCGGCGAGCTCTGGGACCAAGCTGACGTCATCCTCGCCATTGGCAGCGATCTTGACGGGATGATGACGCAGAATTGGTTGCAGCCGGCTCCCCCAACGCTGATCACTGTGAACGTTGATGCTGCCGACGCCGCCAAGGCCTATGAGCCCACCGTCTCACTGGTGGGTGATGCCCGCGCGCTGCTGGGCCAGCTGCTGCCATATTTGCCTGCCGGTCGTGACCTCACCCCGACCAGCCGCGAGCTGGCCCGCCGGCGGTCGGTGGCCCGAGCCGGCTTGATCGAGGATCAGCCTGAGGCGATGCAGATGCTTGATCACATGGCGGGTCTGCTGCCCGCCGATGCCACGGTCGTGGCCGACATGTGCATCCCGGGCTACTGGTACGCCGGGCTCGGCCGCGTCGCCGGCCCGCGGCGGCTGGCCTATCCGGTGGGGTGGGGAACCCTGGGCTTCGCCTTCCCGGCCAGCTTGGGGACCGCCGCCGCGAGGGCCTTGCACGGCGGCGGCCCGGTCGTGTGCCTATGCGGGGACGGCGGCTTTCTGTTCGCCGCGGGTGAGCTGGCGACCTTGGCCCAGGAGCGCCTCCCGCTCACCGTGGTCATCGTTGACGACGGCGGCTACGGCATGCTCCGCTACGATCAGAAGCACGCCGGCCAGCAGGTATTCGGGGTGGATCTGATGACCCCGGACTTCGCGGCGCTGGCGCGGTCCTTTGGCATTCGCAGCCACACCGTTGATGGCTTCGGGACCGACTTCGCTGCGGCGTTCGCCGAACAGCTGGCCGATGCGGCCCCGTCGATGCTGGTAGTCCGGGCTCGCCTGGACCCGCCACCGACAACCTCCCCCCGGTGGTATCGCCGGATCAGCTGACCAGCCACACTGGATCCCATGTTCATCGCACGGCCGGATGCCACCGTGGGCGAGCAAGAATGGCGGCCGTTCCTCATCGCGCAGGGCTTCGGGCACCTCATCGCCGCTGGTCGTGACCGCCTGGTACCCGTGGTCAGCCCGACGCAGTATGTGGTGGACGATGATCACATCTTGCTGCACCTGGCGGCCGGCAACGTGTTGTTCGCCGCGCTAGCCGAAAATCCCCTGGCCGTCCTTTCGGTGGCTGGGGACTGGGCCTACATACCTTCGACATGGAAGGCCATAGGTGATGAGGATCCGGCAGTGGGGATTCCGACCACCTACTACGCTGCCGTTCAGGTGATCGGTCGCGCCGAGGTAGTCAGCGACGCGACCGGAACCCTGGACATCCTGCGCCGACAGTTGGGCGTCCTGCAGCCGCAGGCAGCGGTCGCCGACCCGTCCGTGCATCTCGCGAAGCTGTCAGCGATTCGGGGGATCCGCCTGCCGATTGACCAGGTCCGGGCCAAGTTCAAATATGGGGGCAACGTGGATGCCGCCCACCGCGCGGCGGTCAGCGAGCACCTCGCCGAGCGCGGTGGGCCGGGGGACCGAGCCGCGCGAGAACACCTGCTGCGCCGCGGCCTGTGAGCTGTCGGTTCACGGGCGATACGGTCAGGTCAGCCGGAAGTCCGGGTTCCCCTCCAGGTTGACGGTATCCATCTGCGCCTTCTGCAAATGGCCCGAGTAGTCCCAGTTCATCGACTGCCAGCGGGTGAACTGGTCAAGTACCCACATCCCCGACTGCCGCGCGCCATTTCCCGATTTGCCGTTCCCGCCGAACGGAAGGTGCGCTTCGGCGCCAGATGTGGAATTGTTCACGCTCAGCATACCGGCGCTGACCGCCCCCCGAAACCGGAACACCGCTTTGGGATCATTGGTGTAAATGGCCGCCGACAGTCCGTACCCATGACCGTTGGCGAGATCCACCATTTGAGCCCACTCCGACCACGCCGCGACGCCGACCAGCGGGCCGAAGGTCTCCACTGCATAAAGGGCATCTTCGCGGCGCACACCGCTCACCACCGTCGGATGCATGAAAACGCCGGCCGACGGGTCTCCGACGAACCCCTCCCTGGGATTTGCGGCGCAGATCCGACCAGTTGGCCCATGCACGGTGTGATGCGGTTCGATGAGCTTGTCCAGCAGCTGTTCGAAGCGTTCACCGAAGGGCTCTGACAGCATCGGTCCGTAGAGAACATCCTGGCGCGGATCGCCGACACGGGCGGCGTTGACGGCGGCCAGATAGCGCTCAAGGAATACGTCGTGGATGCTTTCGTGAACAAGCAGGGTGCCGAGTGAGGTGCAGCGTTGTCCGGCAGTGCCGAACCCGGAGAACAGGGCGCCCTCCACAGCAAGTTCGAGGTCGGCATCTGGCATCACCACCAACGGATTCTTGCCGCCAAGTTCAAGGCACGGTTGCTGCAGGTGACGGCCACACAACCCGCCAATCTCTCGACCGACCTCGCTCGACCCGGTGAAGCCGACCTTGTCGACCAGGCCCGCATCGAGTGCCTGCCCCAGCCCATCGAAGGTGGTGGCGCCGTTGGCCTGCACCACCTGCAGCACCCCCGTCGGTAGCCCGGCCGCGAGGAACATGCGAGCAAGGGCGTCGCCGAGTGCGGCGGCGTATTCGGCCGGTTTCCACACGACCGTGTTGCCGGTCAGCAGGGCTGGGACGAGATACCACGAGGGCACGGCTACTGGGAAGTTGCCTGCCGTGATGATCGCCGCCACCCCCAGCGGGGCCCGGAAGGTGAACAGCTGCTTGTCGCGCATCTCGCTGGGCACTGTCTGGCCGTAGAGCCGGCGACCTTCACCAAGGAAGAAGTCGCAGGTGTCGATGATCTCCTGCACTTCGCCCAACGATTCCGCATAGGGCTTGCCGACTTCCTCGGTCACCAGCGACGCCAGTGCCGCCTTGTTGGACTCGA
>JAABUJ010006110.1_pt1 | contig 11788 bp, 11 predicted proteins | sample 5559131 | NCBI WGS metagenome assembly JAABUJ01 (sample SAMN10711875, study PRJNA513366) | rock metagenome | isolation source: Antarctica rocks | place: Antarctica: Victoria Land, Mt New Zealand nord | collected 2016-01-07 | reverse complement strand
CCGACGCCTGCGCCGCCCGCACCACCGCCGCGCCGCCCCCGTCTCTCTTGCCCCAGGCACAACAGCCGCCCCTTATCTGGCCGCTGCCAGTCGCCGCGTAGCGTCGCGCACCCTCTGAGCGATTACCTTCTTTGTATGGTAGTATGCATGTAAGCGTACATGTAGAGGAGGCGCGGCGATCGTGGACCGCGCGTGGCGACGGAGGACGAGATGGACGCACACCCAACCGCCTTCGGGGTCCTGCTCAAACGGTTCCGCGGGCAGACCGGCCTGACGCAAGAAGCGCTGGCCGACCGCACCGGCTTGAGCCCGCAGACGATCACCAAGCTGGAGCGGGGCGTCCATCGTGCGCCCCGGCCGGAGACGGTCCATGCCCTCGCCCACGCGCTGCGCCTCTCGCCGCAGGAACGCGCTCACCTCGAGCGCGCCGCGCTCCATCGCTCCGTCGGCGTCCAGTCCCATCACGCGACCGAACACACTGACGACAGCGCCTATGCCGCGACGGTCGCCACGATTCTCGCCGCCTTGGGAACCCTCCGTACACACCGTCCGGCGCTGGTCGATGTCTTCGTGTCGACCTACCCGGCGGATGATCCCGGCGCGCTCGACGCCGATTGGGTACGGCTCACCATCCTCTAACACCACGCGGTTCATCCTCCGAAAGGCAACGCAGGTCACCATGCGCCCAGCGTCGCCTCGTCCCCCGGCGCAGCGTCATCTGCATCCGGATCAGACGCGTGTCCATCCATCGCCCTGAGACCGGCGCCCTGAGACCGGCGCCCTGAGACCTGTGCGTCGATCGATCCAGGTCGACGTCGCGGCCATGAACAGTACACATAGGGCGCCTCGTCGGCGGACGAACAAGATCGCCGGCGGCCCCAGCGCCCATGGCGATAGTGCGCCGCGTCCAGGCATGGCGCCCCTGCGTGTGGCAACCTTGTCGCCACACCGCCAGTCCTTCCCGTTGTCCCCGTATCCCACCGCATGACACAGGCGAGGATGGGCGCAGCGGGCTGTCTGTCCCCAGGCGGTGGCGATGAACGGGAGGGGGCCGCGCATCACTAGAGGGCTCGGCATGATCACCGCCCTCGTTATCACCGGGTGATTGCGGCAGGAAAACGGGAGAATGAAGGCGTCGGGAAACGTATCGCCGCACCCATGAGGGAACAACACACAGCCGATCCACACCTGCAGAGTATCGGTTATCGATGGTCACGCGCGCCTGGCCGGACACACTCGCGCAGTCGCTCGACCACCCGTATCCCGGCCCGGTCACGTCGTGCACCCTCCACAAAAAAGATGGCAGCACTATCTGTATCAGTCTGTCTCATTCTGTCTCTGGTCCAGGGAGCTGATAGGCGCAAGACTACAGGGCAGGATTGGACCTGGTCGGGCGTCCCTCACGAGAGATGCGCCCGACCCCTGGCGCGGCCCATCGAGAGGAGGTGCACACCGATCGGGCCGCGCCCTTCCAGAAGGAAAGGCTGTACATTCGCCATCTTGCCTCGCCTCGTTGGTTGGTGAGGCGCACGCCACACAGACGACAACACGCATCATCGAAAGGGAAAGAAACCATGCTCGCGCTCACCATCCTGCATCTCGCGGCCACCCATGCCTTTTACCTGCACGCCCTGGTGGCCGGCGTGACAGGCCCGCGCTCACCTCTGGCCGTCCTCGCGCTCAACACGGGCAACCCTAACGACATTACCGACTTCTTCAAGGCGTGGTCCGACGCCTCGAAGAAGTGGATGCCCTTCCTGCTCATCTTTGGTGTCGTCGGCGCCTACGCGCTCATGACCATCGGGCACCACCGTGGCTGGGGCCACTTCAAGGATCAGATCGTCGCCGGGTTCATCGCCATGATGGTAATTGCCCTCGCGCCCGGGTTGTTCTCGTAGGCGTCGGTACACGAAAGAAACACAGAGAGGAGAGGAGGGACCCTATGGCACATAGAGCACAGACGCTGATCGGGGTCGAGGAGACGGCGCGACCGTTCTTTGGCCTCGCGCTGCCGGAGATCTTGGGCTGCATCGGCGTCTACATCGCTGCACAGCATCTGCTGCCGACGGGGCGGGGACTGGCCGCCCTGGCGCCCTTCATCCCGGCGCTCCTGCTGGCGCTCGGGATGAAGGCAACGCATCGCGTGCGCGTCGAGCCGTATCTGGCGCAGCTCAATGGCTTCCTGCTGCGTCGGCTATGTGGTCAGGGCATCAGCGCGGAGCGGCCGCATCGTATCATCGAGGTGGATGGCTTCACGCGTGAAGCCCTGACCGAGGACGAGCAGGACCACCAGGTGATCTGGCGTCTGCAGCAACAACTCGCGGCGCTGGGCCACGGCGGCGAGTTAGAGTTGCTCGCGGTCAAGGAGAGCCAGGATAGCGCGGCCATCGTCGCGCGCATCCGGGCCACGGTACGGCCAACCACGCCTGCATTGGCCCGGCTCGTCGCGCGGCGTTGCGCGCGCCTGGAGGGCTCGACGCAACGCGGGAGCGCCATCCACTACTACGTCGTCGTCTACGAGCCAGCGCGTTGGCGCTCACCCGCGTGGCTGCTCCGGTTGCCCCTCCTCGGGGCGCTGATCGTGCCGACTGAGGAGGACACCAGCCTTGACGACATCGCGCATACCGTTCGTGAGGCCCTCGTCAACATGGGTCTGCGCCCCACGGTCGTCCCGGACGCCGTGCGTATCGGCGGGCCGGTCCTGCGCGAAGGTTTGACCGACGCTCACTGCGCCGACCCCCTGTACCCCTACGCCCGGTCGTTCTACCTGCTCATGGCGCCGGGCGAGACGGACCCCGGCTTCGTCGACCCGCTCGTCAACACGGAGGGACCCTACCACCTGGCGCTACGCTGTCATGGGACAGACCCCGACCGTGAGGCTGCGCGCATCGGCAGCCAACAGACCCAGAACGTGGTGCTGGCGCTGGCCGGGAACCGCGTCGGAGCGGTGCAGGCGGACAAGGTGCGCGAGGCGGACCGGGCGTTGCTGGCGCTGCGTACGCCGGGCCAGGGCCTGGTGCGCCTGGGCGTCTACTACACTGCGTTTGGGGCCACACGCGGGGAGGCCGCCCGGAAGGCCAGGCGTGCGCAGTTGACCGTCAAGCGCGCCATGGCCGCGCGACCGGCGCGGGGCCTCGGGCACCAGGGCGCGCTCTACCGGGCGGCGCACGTCGGCCCCGACGTCGCGCGGAGCGCCTACCGCGTGCACGTCGAGACTGCGGCCAACGCCTACCCTTTCAATCGCGACAATCCGTCCATGCCGACGGGCTACCGGGTGGGGGTGACCGAGCGCGGTGAGGAGGTGCTCTTCGACCCGACGGCCGAGAGCCTGCGCAACGCCCTCGTCGTCGTGCTCGGTCTCTCAGGCCAGGGGAAGACGCACCTCACGCTGCGCCTGATGCGCGAGCACCTGGAGTGCGGGGGGCGCGTGACCGTGATGGGCGCCATCTTCGATCAATACACGCTGCTCATGAGCCTGGTCGATGGGGTGACCGTGCGCACGGCCGCGCAGCTCGACGCCTTGCCCACTGACATGCAGATGGTGTTCGTCGACGTCGCAGCGCACGACCACATCCCCCTCGACCTGATGCGGGCGATCGACCGGCGCGTGCAGACGCGTGTGGGCGATCTGCAGCACGCCCTGGTGCTGGAGGAGGCATGGCAACTCTCCGAGAAGGACGCGGCGCTCTGGGTCAACGAGTTGGCGCGCTTTGGGCGTTCCTGGGGCGGTTTCGTGCTCTGGATCTCACACGACCCCGAGGATCTGTTGAACCACCCGCACATCGTAGCCATGTTCAAGAACGCGGGGACCAAGATTTGTTTCGCGCTCTCCGACGGGAAGGGCGTTGCATCAAAGGTTGGCGGGCAGCTGGATCTCTCCGACAAGCAAGTGCGCACGGTCAAGCAATTGGCGCGCGGGGAGTGCTACATCATCCGGCACAACGTGCTGCGCGGGTCGGTCGTGCAGGGCAAGGCCAGGGTGGGCGCCGAACCGGAGGAGAAGTGGCTCTTCCTGACGGACCCGCGCTTGCCGCAGTACCGCATACGTGAAGAGTACATCGCGCGGCATCACGGTAACATCGCCGCGGCGGTCTTCGATCTGGCCGACCACGTCCCGTTCGACGAGGACGACACCGCGCGGTTGGCCGTCGACTCGGTCGAGACGATGCCGGTGGAGGTTGCGGTATGATCGCGACGACGCTGATGATGGCGCTCATCCTTACCGCGGCGTCAGCGGTTGCCCCGACGCCGACGCGCACGTCCACGACCGTCCCGAGCGCCACCCCCTACCCAACGTACACGGTCGCGCCGAGCCAGACGCCGCGCGCGACGTACACGCCCTATCCCTCACCGACGGTCGTGCCCACGGCGACGCAGATTCCGACCGGATCACGCGGGGGCGGCACGAGTGGCAAGCCGCCGGGCTTCTGTGTCGTCACATGTTGGGACTGGGGTGACTTCTTCGGCTCCATCGGAGCCGGGATCGTCGAATGGCTCCTAGGCGGCGTGACCGCGATCGTCCGCGCCTTCGCCAATCTGATGGCCGGTGTCGTCCGTGTCGATCAGTGGTCGGCGATCTCCGACTTCTTCACCTTCATGCTCACGGTCGGCGGTGGCGTGGCGCTGGGCCTGACAATCGTGGGCGCGTTCCTGTACCAGCGCTCCATGCTGCCCGGCGGTAACCCCAAGGACGGGGCGCTGGGCCTGGGTCTGCTCAACCGCACACTGGAGACGGCCGTGCTCCTGGGTGGCCTGGGCTGGGGCGTGGGTCAGTTGTTCGAGTTGGCGGCGCGTTTGGTGGACAGCGCGGTGGCCTACAGTGGCGTCGTCGCCGCCGACGCGCTGATCGGCCTCGTCAACGTGTTTGTGGGCAACGGGGCCGTACTCAACCCGATCAATGACGTGATGGGCGTCGTGGCCTTCGTGGTCTATCTGCTCATCGTGTTGGTCAAGTGCGCCTCGGTGGCGGCGCTGGCTTGGCTTGTGGTGATCGCGCCGCTGGCGATCGCGACATGGCCGTTAGGCGCGGCCGTGGCGGCGCGTTGGCTGTCCTCCCTTGTCTCGGTGCTCCTGTGGGGCTTGGGCTGGGCCGTGTGGCTCATGCTCGCGGGCGCGGTGTTGACGGACTGGACGCTGCCGGCGATCCTCAAGCCGTTCATCGTCGTGGCGTTGCTGTTGTTCGGCTACGGTGTGCCGCGGATGGTGGATCACTTGCTTGGGTCGGCGATGGCGCGGCTCTCGGGCGCGTCAGTGGGAACGGACTTCGCGATTGGGGCGGCGGCCGGCGCGGCAAGCGGAGGACTTAGTCGTCAACTAGTGGGTCACGCCCCATTTAACTGGAGTTGGGCAAGTGCCACCCCTGGCTAGTCAACGGGCGTCACAGGGCGAGTAGCAGCCACGATGGGCCGCTGCGTTTCAATTCCATTTACATGGGGCGTGACCCACTAGGAGCTGGCGCTAGACAGCTATTGAGGGTGATGCGATGACGTATTGGCTGCGATTAGCTTGGTCTGCGTTGCAGCGGTATGACGTCCATGCCACACCAGACTTTGGCCACATCTTCATGGCGGATCTATTGGGCGTCGCCGGACTCGTGCGAGTGGCCAAGGTGATGCTGGTTCTCGTTGCCGTCTACGCTGGTTTGACATGGGCAGGGCTCGGAGCTTATACCGGAGTGGTAGGAATCGTCGCCGGCCTAGGCGGCAGTCTGATCGTTGGGAGGAGATACGCCGATGCAGCAGTGGGATTACGAGGTTCGCGAGATCCAGAGGGTCGGCAAGACGAAGGACATCGAGGCGCTTCTGAAGTCGTTCGGCGACATCGGCTTCGAGCTCGTCAGTCTGACTCCCGTCGCCAACTCCGCGCTAGTGCCAGCAAACACGTCGCATCTGCTCGCGGTGTTCAAGAGGCTGCGTCCGGTACAGGATCAGTACGGCCAGCCACAGCAACGGGTGTTCTAGCCTCCGCGTCTCTCGGCCGATCCGACCAGCCCCAGGCTGAAGGACGGTGAGGGTCATGGTGCACACCCGCCGAACCCCTGCACCATGCCCACGCGACACCCACATCGCCTGCACCATGCTTGACGCAGGACCAGAATGGATCACAGGGGGAGCATCGGGTGTCGTAACCAATGACGACGATGGTGTGCGCTGCCCCAGCGGCCCGTCACCCTAGATAAAGCCGCAATATCGCCGTGGTATCGCGCGCCTCTCCACCAGAGATGGCGACGGTATCACGGCGATATTGTCGTTCAGGGCGCAATATTGCCCTGATAGCGCGCCCATCTCTGGTAGGACCAGAGGTGATATTGCGCTGATACTGCGCTTTTATCTAGGGATGTCCTCGGGCGACGGGTCGCTGGGGACAACACGAATGGGGAGAAGATGAGGGATGGTTGACGGAGAGGACAAGAGGAAGCAGCGTAATATCCGCCTGTACGATAGCACGTTCGACCGACTCGTCGTCTATGCCGGCGAACGCCATGCGGGAAACATTTCCGACGCGGTCGAAGCCCTCCTCCTCCGCGGCATGGGGGAGGTCGAGGCCCACAAGAAGCTGGACGCTCAGGAGCGCCAGGCCGAACTGGGCGAGCCCGTCCTGGCCATGGTGCTGCGCAACGTGCTGGCCGCCGAACTCGATGAGCGCCTGCCCCACACGCAACTCGACCGCATCGAGGTCAACGCCGGCGCCGCGCACCTCATGGTTGGCGACCTGATGCGCTGCCTGTACGAGCCACCACCGCCCTGTCCCGACTGCGGCTATCGCTATCCGGCCGCGCCGACGTTCGCGGCCCGGCAGGAGGATGGCGCGCTCGACGCGGCGCTCAGAGCGACGCAGGGCGGCACAGTGCCGCGGTTGCCACGATGACACGCGCGCATACGGGAGGGCGGCCAGCCCTGGTGGTGGAGGGGCGCTTCTTGCCCCGGCGGGCCACCGACGCGGAGGACCGGCGGCGGCTCGCCCACGCCTTGGGCTATCTGCAGACCTCGCGCACGGCGGAAGCGTACCCCCTCTTCACCGCCGGCGACGACGCGATTGGACGCGCGGAGGCGCGCGGGCTGCTCCTGGCGCGGCGCGACATCGCGGTCCTGGCGCACCGGCACATCCTCTCGCCGGACCCACGCCTCCGCCTCACCGGTCGGGAGGCGCTGGTGGGCCTGGTGCGGACCATCTACGCGACCTGGGCGACGGAGCGGGGGTGGGGCGCGCTCGTCTACACGGGGGCGATCCATGCGAACACCGGCGTCCTCCACGCGCATGTGCTTGTGGGGGCACAGACGGGAACGGGCCGGCCGCTCCATCTATGGCCGGACGACTACGCCGCGCTCACACGCATCGGTGACGAGACGACACGGGCTGCCGCGGAGAACAGCAAAGAGCGACGGCGCGCCCTGCGCGCGCTCGTCGGGTAGGGATGAGGAGGACGAGAACGATGCAGAATATTCGGGCGATTTTGGCCTACCTGTCCATCGTAGGCGTGATCCTGCTTGCCGTGGCAGCGGTCGCGTTCGTGGGCTGGCCCTGGGCCGTCGCGCTGGGCTTGTGGCCGGCGGAGAATCTGGCGCGCGCCTACGAAGCACTGATGGCGCACGGCGTCGTCACGGCCATCCGCGCGGGACACCCCTTCGCCACCCTCGTCGGGTGGGACGGGTGGTGGCGGGCGGGGGCCGTGTGGCGCGTCGAGCATTTTGGCTGGCAGCGCGTCCATGCCCCCGCGCACGCGGCGCGCGTCGCCGCCGTGCTCGTCGGCGAGGTCCTCGCGCTCCTCCGGCTGTTCACGCTCAAGCCGCTGCGCGGGCTGTGGGCCGGCCTGTGGTTCGTGATGGGGCGCGTGGGGCGCCTGCGTCCCGGCCGGACGCACGGCACCGCGCGGTGGGGCTCGACGCGGGGACTGCGCCCCCGGCCGTGGTGGACACCGCTCTACCTCGGCCGACACGGCGGGCGTTGGGTTGGTTTGCCCTGGGCGCAGGCCGTTCTGGGCGTGCTGATTGTGGGCCTGCCCGGCGCGGGCAAGTCGGCGGCGCTCATCATCCCCAACATTCTGCGGCTGGGTGGCTCGTGGGTCGCGCGCCTGCTCATCCGCCTTGATCTCGTCACGCTGCCGAGCATTGTCGTCACCGACCCCAAGGGCGAGATCTATGATCTGACGGCGGCGCACCTGACGCGGCTGGGCTACGAGGTGCGCCGGATCGACCTGCTCGACGATGGTGGACCGACGGGAACAGTAGGAGCGGGGGGGGATGACGGACGGGTACAACCCACTGGCCCACTGCCGCGACGGGCATGTCGAGGATATCCAGCGTCTGGCCGAGGTCTGGGTCGCCAACTCGGGCACGGAGCGCGCCGGCTATAGCGGCGACACGCCCTTCTGGGATTTGACGCTTCAGGAACTCCTTGTCGCCGCGATCGCGCACAAGAACGCCGCCACCCGGGCGCGGGGCGGCCAGGCGGCGACCTTCGCGGACGTGTTCACGTTCCTGCGCCAGGCGCCCGCGGCCATCGCGGAGGAACTGGAGGAGAGTGTCACGGCCGCCCGCGTCAGCTGTGAGCGCTTCATGGCGCACCTGGCGAAAGACCCGCGTCTAGAGGGCTCCGTCTTCGTGGGCGCCGGGCTGCGCGGGCACGTCTTCGACATCGCCGCGGCGCGCGCGCATACCGCGCACGACACCTTCAGCGGTGAGTTCCGTGCGCTGGGGCGTAAGAGCCACCGACCGGTCGCCCTGTTCGTGACCCCCACGCCCAGTCGGGAGCGCACACTGGCGCCGTTACTGGCGAGCCTGTTCACCCAACTCTTCGATGCGCTCGTCGACGAGGCCACCCACAACGGCACGCGGCGCAAGGGCCTGACGCGCCTGGTCATCGCCTGGCTCGATGAGGCCGGCACGATTGGGCAGGTGGCGGGCCTCATCGACGGGGCCAATCGTTGGCGCTCAACGGGCCTGGTACCCATCGTCAGCATCCAGCAGGTGCGTCAACTGGTGGATACCTACGGCGAGCGGGCGCACACGCTCGCCGGCGCCCTCCAGACCCACGTCTACTTTTCAGGTGTGGAGCACGACGACGCCCGGTGGCTCTCGGAGGCGCTGGGGGAGGCGACGGTGGCGCAGGAACAGCGCACGGCGTCGCGTCAGCGCCGGCACTTTTTCACCGACCAGGGGTCCATCTCGAAGATGGAGACGCGGCGCTCCCTGCTTGACGCCGACGAACTGCGGCGTATGCCCAAAGGCCGCGCCATTGTGGAGATCGCCAATCGCTACCCCATCCCGATCAGGACGGTGCCCTGGTTCCGCGTGCGCGGCCTGCTGCCGGTCAGCCGTCCGCTGGCGCGCCGTGCTGGAGCCGCGGCCGCCGTCTGGTCTGGACGCGATGCCGACCGTGATGGTGGTGTGTCCTCCCCCCTCTCGCCCGGAGCACAGCCCTATCACGGCCGGGTCCCTCACGTCCGCGAGCGGCCCGTCCACGCCGTGGCGTGGGACTTCGAGGTGACGACATCGACGGAGGGGCACTCATGAGCATCCTGGACAGGCACGATACCGCGGGCGTCGGCGTGGCGGACGATGTCATCACCCTCGACCTACTGGACGCCTTTTTGGAACGATTCTGCCACGTCCGAGGGGACCATACACGGCAGAGGGACGACGGAGCGTACTACCGAACGGGCGAGCCCATCGTGCGCGAGACAATCGTGGCGCACCTGCGCGGGATTATCACGGTCGCGCCATATCTGATGGGCGAGGGTGACACGGTGCGCGTGGGTGTGCTCGACCATGACGACAAGCGCTGGATACCGACCGAGGGCAAGGCGCGCGAGGGGCAAACGATTGAGGAGGACGGCCTGGCGCTGTTGCAGGACGCGCGGGAACGGCTCCAGCGGCAGGGCATCGACAGCGCGCTCGAGGAGAGCCGGCGCGGGAGGCACCTGTGGGTGTTTGCGCACGAGGCGGTCACGGCTGAGGACATGCGCGCCCTGTTGCTGCTGGCGGTGGGGCGCGACGAGCGACGGGCGATGCTCCATGGTGAACGCGCGTTCGAACTGCACCCGGTGGCGAACCAGCGACCGCGGGGAGGCGTGGGTGACACCATGCGGCTACCGCTGGGTGTGCAGCGCAAGGAGGCGCGCGCGCAGGGTAGTGGCCGCCACCCGTTCGTCGATCGCACCGGCGCGTCCGTGGCGCGGACCATGGGAGGGCAGGTGCGCTACGTCGTGGATGTGGAGGAGGCGCAGGTGCGGCGTCACCTGACCGAGCGTCCGTGGCTGGGTGAGGCGTTGAGGATGATCGACGCCAAGCCGTGGCAGTACCAGCGCACACAGGAGCGGGTGGTGGACCATACGCCGCGGCACGGGCGCATCGTTGGCCTGAGCCCGATCCAGGAGTGGGTGCGGCAGGTCAACTGCCGCGACGTGGTCGAAGGCTATGGCATCCCAGTGCGCGCGAGTGGCCAGGCGCGCTGCCCCTGGCCCGCGCACCACGCCAACGGCGACCGGAACCCGAGTTTTAGCGTCACGCCGACGGGCTGGCGCTGCTGGTCGAGTGGCATGTCCGGCAATGCCTTCGACTTCGTGGCCCTGCAAATGAAGCTGGACCCCGAGACCCTGCGCGCTGGCGGTGATCCCGAGGGGGTCAAGCGCGTGTTCGCCACATGCCTGGAGCGACACCCGATCGCGCAGGGGCCGGACCTTGGGCGATCCATGGCGCTCGGACGCTGACGCATCAGGGAGGATTCTAGTGGGGTCTGCTGAGATTATGCGTTTTGGCCGCCGGCAGGCATATAAGCCGGTCGCGCTGATCCGATATGCCCGTCCAGTATCAGAAACGCTCAAGCAGCCCCGTAGTGGTTTATATCCCAAGATGCTGCTGGCGAACCTCCGTCACGGGTTTCAGGCACATCAGACTGCGTGTAGACACGCGTGCCATCGACCTGCCAAGAGATCTCCATCGAGGTTCGCCAGCAGCATCATCTCAACAGACGCTAACAGAACCGACCAGCACAGGATGCCATTGTTCATCGACTGATACCCTCCTCCTAACAGTGCGTTGGCGTGATTGCCGTCGGGTCGGGTTGTCGGGCATGGGCGTCGGTTCTCGCGCGTGCCCTGCCGTGTCGGGGCGGTGATATACATCTGACAGGTGGGGCTTGTGATGCGGACGACGAATCACTATTTGGCAAACCGAGCACGACGCCTGGCCCGTCCACATACTTACCACGCTTGACGAGGCCGGCGTCGCCGAGCCCACGTTGTCGGTTATGCACGATTACCAGAAACCGGCCAGAAAGCCCACGGCTTTAGCCGCGTGCGGATGAATGGCGTCCTTAGAGTGCATTAGCGCGATAGAGTGCGTTAGCGTGATTGCCCCCTGCTATCTCGCACGTCATGCAAGATATGGTATACGGGATGTATGGCGACGCAAACGCAAACGCTCACGCCCCCGTTCCTGCGGCTTAACGCGGCCAAGGCCGCCGAGCTCGCGCGCCTGCAAGACCTCAACACGGCGACGGCCAATGGGATACTGGCCCTGCCGAAGGAGGACAGGGGCGCGCTGACCACGGCGCACGTCGCGTTGGGGTCGGCCTGGATGAACCAGACCATCCGCAACGCGCGGGCGAAGACGGGCGTGAAGGCGAAGACGGGCGTGAAGCGGTTCAAGGCGTTGCCCCTTGAAATCAACAACCAGAACTGGACGCTGCACAAGGTGGGCGAGACCTACTCGCTGGGCTTCGGCCTCGTGCGCGGCGTCAAGAAGAGAGCCCCGCTGGATGTGTACGGGGCGCACGCCGCGCGCCCTCG
>JAABUJ010006108.1_pt1 | contig 11790 bp, 21 predicted proteins | sample 5559131 | NCBI WGS metagenome assembly JAABUJ01 (sample SAMN10711875, study PRJNA513366) | rock metagenome | isolation source: Antarctica rocks | place: Antarctica: Victoria Land, Mt New Zealand nord | collected 2016-01-07 | reverse complement strand
CGCAGAAATGGAAGTCCCAGGGCCGCGAGTGGCTCGTCGTCGCCGAGGACAACTACGGCGAGGGCAGCGCCCGAGAACACGCTGCCCTGCAGCCACGGTATCTCGGGGGACGCATCATCCTGGCGAAGAGTTTTGCGAGGATCCACGAGACGAATCTCAAGAAGCAGGGCGTTGTGCCGCTGACGTTTGCGGATCCAGAGGACTATGAGCTTGTCGATGCCTGCGATGAGGTCGCGACTGTGGGTGTGTACGACGTGTTGAAAAGTGGCGGGGACGGGCAGGTGGTGTTGAGGGTGGAGAAGAGGGGAGATGGTAGGGTTGTCGAGGTCAAGACTCGGCATACGCTCAGTAAGGACCAGTGTGGGTTTATTTTGGCGGGGAGCGCGTTGAATCTGTTGGCTAGGAAGAAGGGGGTGGCATCGTGATGGAACGCGAAAAGCTAGTGTCTATAGATATATAACTCTCTGATGATATGTGCGAGGTCATGTCCGGCCGCAGAGGCCCAGCCGGTGATGGTGGCGGTGTGACATATTACGGGTGTACTGTATCAAGTTATGGCTGTACATATCACCCTCGTATTCACATCCACCAGCCATATATCTACACGTAAATGGTACGAGGTTCCCGCCACTCCTGCAGCAATTCATCTACCCATCCCCAATTGACCATGTCACTCACCCACTTCCCCCGACCTTGAACACAGCTCCACAGTCCCCAAGTGGCCATCTCACAGAGCCTTTCGAATCGCGCTTTTGAACTGCAGTATAGCCAAACCGTCAGTCCGCTCATGTCTCAACAATCACCCTCACAGAAACTCAGACGGCATCCGACAACCAGACGAGGAGATCCAGGTCGACAGTGAAGAGATGGGAGGGAGTCTGTGTTCCACGTACCGGGTATATCTGCACCTACACCGCACCCAACACCCCACAGAGAACCCCAAGTCAGCCTTCATCCTCAATCCTTTCCCCAGATCTCTACCCTTCATCCCTCCTCCCACCCCACCCCTCCCCCACCTCCCTCTCCCTTGCCCCTCCAAATACCCACCCATCTTCCTTCCCTCCCTCCTCGCCTTGCCTCACCGCACGCAAACAGAAGCACGCAAGAAAAAACATCAAAACGAACCTTACTCAAATCCCACACCCTCTCCCTCGCATAAACGTCCTCCCGCAACGCCCTCTCCACCTCCTCGCGCGACGCCGCCAGCGCCAACATTGCGCTTCCGCGGATGGACAGGGGCGCGTTTGCGGACGGCGGTTCGTTGAGGAGGGCGCCTGGTTGTGGGGTCTGGGTCAGTATGAAGAGATAGTGAGGGGGAAGCGAGGAGATGAGGGTGGGGATAGGGGCGCAGGGAGAGGGAACGGAGAGAATGGAGGAGAGGCAAAGCGGGAACGGAAAGAAGAGGGGAAGAGAGCGAGAGAGAAAGGAGGGCTACCTCCGAACTGCCAAAACCCCGACGCCTCGCGCGTCTTGAGCTCCTTGAAATGCGTCCTGTTGCGGCATATCAGCCGGGAAACGTCCACTGTCGCCATTGTCGTTGTCCCCTCGCTCCCGGACTCGTCCGGGAGCCTGATCCCTTCCACTCTCTTCACCCTCCACGCCCCACCTCCACTCGTCCCAGTACAAACTCCTGGAAGAGTGAAGAAAAGAACATCAAAAACAAGATCCCCCAGTCAAAAGCATCCCTCTCTCCCTCTCGTCTCCCTACCACACCCACCAACCACCGCCCCAAACCCCCCGCGACTCCAAGTGCAAGCGCAAAAAGAAACGAACCCCAGCTCCCACCCGAACAGCAAAAGCCAAGACGTACGCAAAGCGCGAAAGAAAACGGGAAAGACCACATACGGCCTGACGCTCATCCGCTTCTCCAGCGCGCCTTCGTGGTCCGGCATGATGATCAGCCACTCCGTCTTCTCTTGCCCCGCTTCCTTTTCCCCTTCCCTTTCCCGGCCGGTGGCGTTTGTCGTCGTTGTCGTCGTTGACATTTGGCGGTAGTTTGGTTTCTGGGCCTGGGGGTGGATCTGTAGTCGTGTTCGTGCGTGCGCTTGTGTTTGGGTTTGTAGGGAGAGGCGTTTAAGAGTGGGGATGAGATGTTTGGTGGTTACAGTTTTGGGCTGGAGGGGCATGGTGGGGTTGGGTGCGGGGGTGGTTGTTGAAGATAAGGGAAGGGGGGCCGGGTGGGTGGTGGGAGGGTTCCGGGCCTGGGGTAGTGGGGTTCCGTCGGCTGGTGCGGGACGTAGGGCGCACCGGTCGGGGCCGAGGGTAGGAAGGGGGTTCGTGCTACGATGAACGGGAAGTGGACAGGAAGTGGTGTACGGTTGCCCGGAAGAGTTTTCTATGTACAGAGTAGGGCGTAAGTCAATGGGGTGGGTAGGTGCTTCGTATTTATTGTGTCGATATGACACGCTGGATGTGGATGAACCACCTATGTACAACCACTTGTTCAAGAGCCAACCCTGTCCGGCGTAGAGTCATAGTCCTCTGCTCACGCTATATGGAATTCAACAGTAAACCCCCCCGATAGTCTTATTTCACAACTCGAAATCTTACAACAACGACTCTCTACAATTTCGCCTTCGGCTTCTCCTGCTTCAGCATGGCTTCCGCAACCATCCTCCGCTGGATCTTGCCCGTCGCCGTCTTCGGCATGTTGTCGGTGAAGAATATCTAAGACGTAGTCAGAACCAGTACGCTACCGCATATCATTGCAGGCACTATGCACTCACCTTCTTCGGCAATTTGAACTTAGCCACCCGCTCAGCCATCCATTTCCGCAATTCATCCGCAGTCATCTTCTTCTCATCTTTCAGGAGAACCGCCAACCCAACATCCTGCCCATACATCTCATCAGCCATGGCGAAACTGACCGCCTCCGCCACCGCAGGGTTCTGCGCCACGACGTTGTCCAGCTCGATCGGACTGATCTTCTCTCCTCCCTTGTTGATCAGTTCCTTGATCCTTCCGGTTATGAAGACGTAACCGTCCTTATCTTGCTTGCCCTGATCTCCGGTTCGGAAAAAGCCCTCTTTGGTGAAAGATGTCTTGTTCGCTTCTGGATTGTTCAGGTAGCCCTTGGTGACGTTCTCACCACGGATGCAGATCTCGGCCTCGGAGCCTTGAGGAACTTCTTTCCCGTTCTGGTCGAGGATCTTGACCTCTACGCCTTGACCGATCCCCACGCTACCGGGTTGTCGCTTGGCAGGCGGGAGCGGGTTCGAAGTCATTTGGTGCGCCGCTTCGGTCATGGCGTAGGCTTCAAGGACTGGAGCGTCAAACGCTTTCTCTAGCTCGTGGAACGTCTTCGGTGATAACGGGGACGAACATGACCGGATAAATCGGATGTTCGGTTTCGTGTGCGGTGGTGGGTTCTTGAGGAGGATTTGATGGATTGTCGGGACTGCGGTGTACCAGTTGGCTTTATGGCTGATGAAAGTATCCCAAAATTCGCCAGCCGAAAACTTAAGAGGGACGATAACAGAGCCGCCGGAAAGTAGAGGGGCAAGGAATCCTGCCAGTAGCCCGTGCACGTGGGATAACGGCATCACCAGCATTGTCCGATCCTCCGGGGTAAGCTTATATGTAGCTTGAATATTCTCTGTGTGCGGTAAGTACTAATCCATTGGGTTCAAGGAGGCAAAACGTACTCATGGTTCGTGTAAGATTCCTGTGGGTCAACGGCACCTGTACTCCATCAGCAGAAATCAATATACGTAGGAGTGCTATCGTACAGCTTTCGGCTTTCCGGTAGTACCGCTAGTATGCAACACCAAAGCAACATCATCCGGTTGTGCCTTCTCAACCTTCTGAATCCCTTTCCCGGCAAGCTTCCCCTGATCCTTAACATCCAGAACCACCTCCTCGCCATTCCAGTAACATTCTGCTATGGCGGCTTTGTATTTTCGCGCAGCTCGGACGGCGGGCACATCCTGCTGGAATGATCCCTGCGGGACGAGTGTGACTGCCGAACTGAGATCATCAATGTAGAACTCGAATTCATCTTGCTTGTACGCCGGATTGAGCGGCGCAGCAATGGCCCGCTGCCATGATGCAGCGATAAAGGCAACGATAAACTCGTAGGAATTTGGGAGGGCGATTGAAACTGCAGCTTGCGGCGTGATGCCTAACTTTGCCAGCTTCTTTTGAAAGAGGGAGACTTGGGAGGTCAATTGCTGATAAGACACGGTCAGCGCATTCGCTTTGCCGGGGACGATGATCGCTGTGGACTGTCCGTCGAGTTGGAAGGATGTCGCAAGAGTAGCCATTGTTATACAGAGTACACGCTCTTGGAATAAGCAATATGCTGGAAGCAAGGTATTATATTAATATTAATATTAAAATGATATTAATTCCAGGATTTGTGGAGAAATGGACTCATCGAGAACCTTGAGAAGCTAAGGTACCGTACTTCATACTTAGCCCTACCGAGGTTAACCGTATGGGGAAGGTCTTACATAAGCTTAGTACAGTGCATTGAACCATCCTCTGTCTGATTGGACCCTACCTTCCTTACCTTCCTGTAGCAATGCTCTCTCCTTATACAAGACTTGGGTCGGAACATTTAACGGCGCTGTCAAGCTCTTGGTGTCTTCACCTTCTGAAGATGGATATGCTGCTTAACTGACGCAGTGTAACTAAGAGGCTTTCGCCGATTGAAACCCTCAGACATTCAGACAATATATTTTGTACCACTTCTAGGAATGGGTTTGGAACAGTCTTGCTACCCGAGGATTATATATTGAACGATAGCGATTTAGACCAAAGTTTCCCTAATGTGCAAAGTAAGAATCGGAAAAGAGACATGAGAGGGACTGATCCCATGCCCTCGTTAAGCTTGTCTGATCCTCCCAGATCCAAAACTCCGAGCGATTGCTGCGGCCACGCGGTCGGATGGTGGTGTACCACCCATATCTGTATGCGACACATCTCGCCCAACTACGACAAGGTCAAGCACACCTCCAGAACCGTCCCAAGATCCAAGGAAAGATACTCCTCCTAGCCCCGGACCCTGTGTGATACAATTGTTCATGATTTCGAGTGCCATCCGCACTACCACCAGCAGGGGTAGCGTCACCGGCTTGGTGGGCACGAGATCCGACGTGTTGATGTAGATCAAGCAACTCCCCACCCACCAATAGTGCGGGACTTTGTAGCCTTCTGTGCGGCTGATGAGCATGGGCGCGCTTGCTTTGTCCCCCTTCACAATCTGATCGAGAGCGTGGGCGCAGTGAGTGCTGTCCGGGTAAAAACGAATGGGTTCGCCAGCTTGGGGTCTCTCGATGCAGCGGTAAGGCTTCTCCGCTGTGATTAGGGGTCCGAGAGGGATGGGGTTGGTCTGCAGGTTGGCAGTATTGGCGGCGAGCAGTGATGAGGTGAAGAAACATAGCGGAGCAAGTAGGCCAAGCAACATAGTGGCCTGCTCAGATTCTCTCGGGATGACCGTAACTGAGGATAGTAGTTGTCTTTCCTGACGAAGGTCACCCTGGTGGTGATTGAGGACGCCGAGTTGTGCTATGTTGGAGGATGGGTGCCGATTGTAGCTGAATGCTAAGAAGTTCGTAGTCCATCTCATATGGGCAGATGCCCATGCTTATGTTTGCGCTCGATCATCTTTCAAACAGAGGTGCCGAGTCTTGGTGTTTTGACGGTTTCAGCTTTCGCGCTGTTGATGCACTTGGACATCCTCTTGACCAATGGTCCATGTAGCAAGATATATGCGTCAATAGTCTAGAGGTCCATTGACTCCGCCTAGTCGGACAACCTTGGGTAGTGAGTTGTAAGTTGAGTCGTGAGTTGGGATCACAATCATAAGTTACGGTAGTATTGTACAGCGGCGTATGTAATTATGCAATCTGCCTTCATCAATAATTGTGCAGGAAGCTCTGCACACCTCTATGAATTCAGATTGACAGCCATCTTACGTCCGCATTTCAAACTCACCATCAAGACAAATGGCACCGGATGCGAAACCTCCACAGCCCTCACGAGGAGGCATGGTATCACTTTACGCCAACCTCCTCGATCCCTCATCCAATCTCGCAACCGGTACGCCCAGCACCATTTCGCGGGCACCTGTGGTCTTCAAGCAGCCCGTTGGCGACGAGGTACAGCAGGATGAAGCTTCCGGGAAGAAGCAGCAGGTCAATGCCGGTAGACATGAACTAAACCTTCCGTAAGAGAATCACTGTTGGCGAAACGGATTTGCTCACGGGTGTCTTGGCATTCTTTCCGTGGCCTGCAGCCTCTCTTCGATTCCAGCCTACGAAAAGACCGCAGATAGCGACGCAGAAGCCGAAATCCAAACCGTTCGTGCCGAAAGCGACCCCGCAAAGGCCAACTGCCAGTCCCCAAGAGGCTACAGCTACTCCGGCGGTTGATTCAGTTCGGTCGGTGGTAAAAACCACGCTGGCGGACTGGACGGCTACAGGCGATGATGATGATGTGAATGGGTTTTATGGAGCTGAAAAGCGGCAACGTGGTGGGCGGAAGAAGCGCAAGAAGAATCGTGAAGAGTCCCATGTACCGCAGAATTGGGATGACATCTACGATCCTTCGAGGCCAAATAGCTATGAGGAATACAAACACAGTGATGAGAAAATTCGGGAGGTGAGGGAGTGGAAGGATAGACTCTACGCTCATCGTATGGCTAGGAAACATACCAGCGACCTGGATAGCGATGATGAAGATCAGCGAAGACCGCAGATGAGCAGTAAGTGTTCGCAGGAGTACGAGAATACACCCGGCTGAATCCAACAGATAAATTTGCACCACCTGCCATGTCATTCGCCCCTCCTCCGGACTTTGGTCCGCAGGCTACACTCAACGACCCAAGGCCGTCGGCGTCGATACCTGATGACCCTACTGGTGAAGACGCGTACGCGCGCCGCCTTCGTCTGAGCCAGACGCAGCAAGTACCACAGCCACCTTCAGAGTCTTTGAAGCCAACACCTCCGTCACCTCCCCCGCCACCACCACCGCCGATTATGGATCGACCCCTACCCAGCTCCAATGAATCCCCCCCACGACCAAGTCCTCCAACACTACCTTCAGCTGGCACAATCTCTCGTGCACCCGTCCGTTACAATCTCCCACCAGCACCATCCGATCTCCCCAGCTCCGAAGCCGAGCTCGAAGCCGCTCTCCAGAAAGAAGCGTCCGACGACGAGCCCGAACCCTCCGAAGACGCGCCACGATCCCTACGACCGGGCCAAAAAGGCTTCGCCGAGCGGCTCATGTCCAAGTACGGCTGGACCAAGGGCTCCGGCCTCGGCGCCAGCGGCTCCGGCATCGTCAACCCGCTGCGTGTCCAGGTCGAGAAGCAGAAGAAGAAACCGGACGCCGAGGGCGGTGGATTCGTGGGGCTCGGTGGGAGGGGGAAGATCATTGGCGGGAAGAAAAAGAAGGGTGCGGATGGTGGCGAGGAGAGTGAGGGGGGGAAGTTTGGCGCGATGAGTGAAGTTGTTGTTCTGCAGGGGATGGTGGATGGGATGGATTTGGATGCGGAGTTGGAAGGTGCGGGGGATGGTGGGTTGATGCAGGAGATTGGGGAGGAGTGTGGTGAGAAGGTTCGATCTCTCTCTTTATTTCGTGAACACAATCACGTCAGGGGCGTCGGTCGCTAACACGTATGTCTTCGCAGTACGGCCGAGTTGAAAGGGTCTTCATCGACCGCCATAACCCAGCGACCGCACCCGTCTTCGTCAAGTTCACAAGCCAGCTGTCTGCCCTGCGAGTAAGCTAGCCCCATCCCACATCCTAATCGAGGGCGTTCTATGCCATCCTATTGTTTTACAGTATTGACGAATATAGGCCGTCAACGCCCTCGAAGGAAGGATCTTCAACGGAAACACCATCTCCCCGCGCTTCTTCGACCTCGACAAGTTCGAGCGCGGCATCTATGAGTGACCGCCCGGTGCGACTGGGGTCTAGCTGGATTGTGTACAGTGTAGCGCAGCATAGCGGTAGTAAAGAATCAAGTTCCTGTTGGAAGATTAGACACATCACGTAGTCCTCCCGTGCACGGATACCCTATGGGTTATTTCGCCCCTCCCAATACACAGACGGGGGGATGGATGTAGGGGTTGGGGTTGAGTTTGTGTTTGTGATAGATATTATTAGCGTCCAGTCTATTCTGCGACCAACCGACTGGTGTGTCAACCGCCTTTATATATGTACAGGATCCCTATCCCTCCCTTCCTCCGCCTCCCCACATCCCTTCCTTTCTCCCTCCACTTTTCCGCAACTCCCCCAAGACAGAAAGAACCGCCTCTCGCGCACGCTCGCTCTCTTCTCCAGACAGTGAGTGCACATACAGACAACATGTACTGCGCGTCGTCCGTTTCGGACAGTACCTTATGATTGATATACCCCATCGCCCGATGAGAATACCTCGATGACTGGGGATTTTAAAAACAAGCTCTCTTTCTGTGGGTGAGGATGGAAGAAAAAAAGAAAAAAAAGAGAACGAAAGAAATAAATTCAATCCCAGGATCAATACGCCGGTCTACTTTTCAGATTCCCCGGTTTCTCATCCGTATCAATATGCCAAACGACGTAATTAGGGAGGCCGACGACCTGGTATCCGGCTCTCCGGGCCATCTTGGCGAAACCTTCCGTCTCGGCTTGGTTTTCGAAGGCGTAGCAGGGGAAATTGATGCCTTTGGGCGAGCCAAAAAAGTATTAGTCGACTGACTACTGATGAGGCACAAGTTGTCGGGTGAGTGATTTGTGACTTTACCTGATCGGTGGACGTCTGCTTTGACGAGGATGTTGACACCGCCGATGCCGTCGAGCTCGACTTCTTCGTCTTTGTTTTTCTGCCAGTGGCCTAGTTTGACGAGATACGTCCTTCCGGTGTCGTACTCCTCGTAGCCTGTTCCGGACCATCAGCAAGACAGATGCTTGGGAGGCGCACCGATGGATACAGTACCTTCGGCCAAGACCGTGTCTTTATCCAGACTCGCAGCCAGGCGTAATCCCTTGTCGGATTCGATCCAGGAGTTGTAATCGACTGTCGAAACGGTCAGCCCCGAACCCCCGGTATACCTCGTACACGTCTTACATTTGCCTTCAACGTCGACCAACTTCCCCTTGTCGTTAGTGTGGTATCTGTGAAACCAAATATCTGACCCCAGATCAGTCCCATCGCAACATCATAGCCGGTCGAACTCCACTCACTCGGAACCAGGATATCCTTGTCATGCGCAACGAAATCCTCCAGAATGCTCTCGGGGCTATCCACAATATCCACATCTCTCCAATAGACCCACGAATGCTCCGGCTTGAGCGCCGCATAAAGCAAGTAATTCCGCGCCCGGCCGATCGCCTTCCGTCGCGGGCCTTGCGCCGCGAAGCCATGTCGGTCCTCCACCTTCTGACTGGTGACCTGCCCAAAGTCCTTCTCCACGATGAGGGCGCTGTGGAACGGGATATGATCTGTCCGCATCTGGATGCGGTCCAGCTCGCTCGACAAGACGGCGAGCGTATCGTCGGAGGAGTCGCCGACGAGGAAGGCGAGGTCGATCAGTTCGTGGGGGTAGGAGAGCTCGGACAGGAGGTCGAAGTATTTGTTGATGTACGGAGCCGCGTCTCGCAACGGGGTGAGGATGAGGACCCGTTCCCTGTTTTCCCTAGCTTTGGTGGTCGACTGGATCGGGTTGAGGTCTACGTGATTGATGGTGGTAGAGTTGATCTCGATGGGAGCGTGGTGGTTGAAGAGGACGGGCGTCTGGAGATGTGCGCTCCAGTCGGCCTGCTCGTTGAGGGACATTTGCAGCGGTGACTTTGCCGGGCCCCAACAGTAGAAACTGGCTCCAAAGGACCCAAGATTAGCCAAATGTACTTGCTGGTTTTCTTACTTGGTTGGGGGACGGCGGGTGGACAGACTTTTGCATCTCCGACGCTGATGTGCTTATGCCTCGCCATAATAAGACCACCACGCCCGCCAGCGCAACAAAGAGTAGAAACCGCGTGCGCGTCAGGAAATGAAGGATGGCTCTTGAAGGTGGCAATCGGGCTTTGGCCGACTTCCATGTGACACCACCCTTGGGGAGAAGCATTGTGGCACGGAGACGCCAAGGGCGTCCACCGGTACGGTTCCACAGCCAGTCAGTCCTCTAGTGTGAAGGGTGGCTAGACCACTCGTTGCCGGCGTTGTTGAATCTGAAAAGGTAACGAGTGTGGTCCGTGATGAGCGGCGGGGAGCAAAGTGGAAGTTTGTGGGATACTCGTTGTCGTTGACTCGTGGTGTTGAGGCTCCCCTGTTCAGTAATGTACTGTAAGGGAAGAACTACTTTCGGATCGGATCGGCGAAGTCGTTGGTTGGATAAGACGCCTATCCGCAAGGAGGTGGACAGATCCAGTAAATATGAAATCACGGTACTTTTGTGCCTCTCAGCTATTTTGAAAAGGGATTCCTTGAATGCTCAAGCTCTTAATTCAACGAATTTATTATTGGAAAGACCTTCACTTTCACGGTAATATTGACGATCGCTCCCACGGAACGGAGATTTCATAATCCATACGTATCCTCCGTTAGCTCGCATTAACTGCCCCTGAAAGATAAACGGTAAGGGCAAATTACAACGGTCTTCGTCCGCTCTGGCCTTCAAATACCATATCGCCCAGACGTACCCTTATCCAACGTTTTGAAAATACCACAAACCACGGTGACAATAAACATCAGGTTGACTCGTGAACATTCATATAACCAAACACCATCCATCCTAACCACAACAGCACATCTCCCTCCTTACAGTAGACGATATGCTTCAAAGAGGGTCGTAGCGGACGACTACGTCTGGGGCTCAATTGAGAAAAAGACGTTCGTCATACTAGCCTCGCTCAGATGCTCGGTCTCTGGGTTAGTCGTAGAGTTAAGGGAAGTCCTCATGCTCAGAGTTGGCATAGAAGGCAACGGTGTCAACACCCTGGACGAGAAGAAGGATCCATGCAGATATAACGGAAATTCTCAGGCCAAAAGTCTAGGGGGTGAAGCTCACGTAGGGAAGAAATCTGTACGCTGCAGATGATGCTGGCTGCACTCTGGAGTCAGAGCGAGAAAGAGAGGATAGTGACATTATATCTCCCGTCCACACAACCTGCCCGAAGTCGAACGTGCGGACCAGTACTCGTACACACTGGTCAGATCTGGCCCCAAGAATCCCACCCCATAACGACGGCCGAGCTCCGTCTCCTGCGGCGCTATAGTACGATGAACCCGCAGAGGCAGCTCAAATATAGCTGACAGACGCGCCGTAAAGGAAGGCAAAGTTTAGTAGAAAACCGAAAGTCCCCTGTAGAGTAGTGAAAGCCTAAATCAACCCAAGGAACCCGACAGCCAAACGACAAACCAGCCCCCCCTCCCCAAACCCCGAAACTAACCACCACACCCCCCCCCCCTCCCAGCTACCACCCCTCCCCCCCAACCGTCCCCTCGCTCACACTCCTCTTCCTCTTCCTCCCCCTCCCCTCCCCTCCCTCCCCCTCCCTCCTCCTCTCCACAAACGCCCTAATCTCCCCCGCGACATCAGCCTGCCAAGCCGTCGTCGTCGCGCAGCCGCCGCAATTGCTCCGGGGCCTCCGCTGCAAGCAGACGATGTGCGCCAGCGAATATTCCAACAGAATATTCCGCGGCACGATCGACTTGTGCGAGTTGGAGCTGACTTCCGGCAGCAGGTCCGGCAGGAAGTGCGACGTCATGGCCATGATGATCTCGCTGCATTTGCGCCGCCGCTCGCGCTCGACGACTTTGTGCGGGGGGCGCGTGGGGGCGGTGGGTGCGGATTTGGACTT
>JAABUJ010006106.1_pt1 | contig 11792 bp, 11 predicted proteins | sample 5559131 | NCBI WGS metagenome assembly JAABUJ01 (sample SAMN10711875, study PRJNA513366) | rock metagenome | isolation source: Antarctica rocks | place: Antarctica: Victoria Land, Mt New Zealand nord | collected 2016-01-07 | reverse complement strand
TCACCGCCCTGGCCCGTGCCGACGGCGTGCGGGGCAGCTATCTCAGCGCGTCGGCGCGCTCGCCTCTGTTGGCCCCTGGCCACTACGGAGCACCGGCTCACACCAACACCCTCGAGGGCTTCCTCTTCCCCGCCACCTACGACCTCCCCGTCGCCGCCCCCGCCACCCGGCTCGTGGCCGAGCAGCTTCAGGCGTTCAAACGGGCGTTTGGCACCGTGAGCCTGTCCTATGCCCGCCACAAGCACCTCACTCCCTACGACGTCCTCACCATCGCCTCCATGGTCGAGGGCGAGGCCCAGGTCGCCCGCGACCGACCGCTGATCGCCGCGGTCATCTACAACCGCCTGCACGACCGGATGCCGCTGGGCATCGACGCCACCCTGCGCTTCGGGCTGAACTACTACAGCGGGGCGCTGACCGTCTCCCAGCTGCGCAACCCCTCCCCCTTCAACACCCGGCTGCACCTGGGACTGCCGCCCACCCCCATCGGCAATCCCGGCCTGCCCTCGCTGCGCGCGGCGGCCCGCCCCGCCCATGTGCCCTACCTCTACTTCGTGGTCAAGGCGGGCGGGTGCGGCGAGCACGTGTTCTCCTCGAGCTATGCCCAGTTTCAGCGCGACGCCGCTCGCTATGCCACCGCCCGAGCCACCCGGGGCGGCACCTCGCCGACGCGCAGCTGCGGCCGCTGAGCGGACCCTTGTCTGCCGGGCGCCGTCTGGGGGTGCTGGGCTGGCCGGTGGCCCACAGTCGCTCGCCCGCGATGCATGGCGCGGCCTTCGCCGCCGCCGGCCTGACCGGCTGGCGCTACCAGCTGCTGCCGGTGCCGGCCGAGCTGTTCACCGAGACTGCCCGGGCGCTGGGCGGCGCCGGCTTCCGAGGCGCAAACGTGACAGTGCCCCACAAGGAGGCGGCCCTTGCCCTGGCCGACACCGCGACGGCTTGCGCACGCGCCATCGGAGCCGCCAACACCCTCACCTTTGATCCCTCACGCGGAGTCGGCGCTGAGAACACAGACGCTCCCGGTCTGTTCGCCGCCCTCGGCCAGCCGGTGACCGGCGCCACGGCGCTCGTCCTCGGAGCGGGAGGCAGCGCGCGCGCGGTCACCTGGGCACTGCTTGACGCGGGGGCCGCCGCCGTGTCGGTGTGGAACCGCAGCGCCCAGCGTGGCGTCGATCTCGCCCGCGATCTGGGCGCCTCACCGGTGAGCCGAGCCCACCCCGCCGACCTGCTCGTCAACTGCACCTCGATCGGCCGAGGCGATCCCGGGCAGACGTTCAAGGCACTGCCCCTCAGGGCCGATGACCTGGGTAGCTATGGATGCGTCGTGGACATGGTGTACCGGCAGGGGCCGACCGAGCTGCTCGACGCCGCCCGCCGGCGGGGGACGCGCACGGTCGACGGTCTCGAGGTGCTCGTCCGCCAGGGCGCCCTGTCCTTTGAGCTGTGGACGGGTGTGCCCGCCCCCCTGGAGGCCATGCGCGCCGGCGCGCGCGGGCACCCGCCACCTCGCTGATCTGCCCCCGGCGGAGCGGCGACCGTCATGAGCCGGGAGCAGACAGCCCCGCACCTTCGCGCCCTGGCCGCCATCGGCTCCCCCGACATCGAGGGAGCTCTGGCCGCTGAGCCCGAGGCCCACTGGGACGGCCTGCACTCGCCGTCTCCGCGCTCGGGGTCCTCTCGCTTTCTCACCGACGTGATCGTCGAGCTGGGACTGGCGACCCGCGAGCGCGTCGACGACGCCCTGACCACCTCGCGTACATCGGGAGGCACGCCCGAGCAGGCGCTGCTGGACTCGGGGCATCTCACCGAGGAGGGCATGGCCCGCGCCCTCGGCGAGCGCTACGGCCTTGACTGCGTCGATCTGACCGTGTTTGCCGTGGACATGAGCGCCGCCAACCTCGTCTCCTCCGCGGCCGCCCGCCGCTACGAGGCGCTACCCATCTCCTACATCGACGAGCGCATCCTGCTGGTGGCGATGGCCGATCCCGCCAACCTCATGGCGGTGGACGACATCGCCATCATGACCGGCTATGAGGTGCGCCCCGCGGTGGCGGCACGCACCGACATCCTCGAGCTGCTCGGGCGCCTGGGCCGCTTCGATGACGTCGTCGACGCCGGCGACGAGGACGACGTCGCCGAGCTGGTGGACCTGCGCGAGTCCGCCGACGACGCCCCGATCGTCAAGCTCGTCAACCAGATCATCGCCCGGGCGGTGGACACGGGCGCATCCGACGTGCATTTCGCCCCAGATGATCGCGACCTGCGGGTGCGCTTCCGCGTCGACGGGGTCCTGGCCGACGCGACGACCGTGTCGCGGCGCATGGTGGCTGGCGTGATCTCGCGGCTGAAGATCATGGCCGAGCTGGACATCGCCGAGCGCCGCCTGCCCCAGGACGGCCGGGTGAGCCTGACCGTCGAGGGTCATCGCATCGATCTGCGCGTCGTCACCCTGCCCAGCGTGCACGGGGAGTCGGTGGTGATTCGCATCCTCGACAAGGACTCGGTGGTCATGGAGCTCGACCGGCTGGGCATGGCCCCCGCCGAGCACGAGCGCTTCCAGCGGGCCTTCACCCAGGCCCACGGGGCGGTGCTGGTGACCGGCCCCACGGGATCGGGCAAGTCGACTTCGCTCTATGCCGCCCTCGCCGTGCTCAACACCCGCGAGAGAAACATCATCACCATCGAGGATCCCGTCGAGTACGAGATCGACGGCATAACCCAGATCCAGGTTCACGCCAAGGCGGGTCTGTCCTTTGCCACCGGCCTGCGCTCGATGATGCGCGCCGATCCCGACGTGATCATGGTCGGAGAGATTCGCGACCGCGAGACCGCCCAGATCGCCGTGGAGTCGGCGCTCACCGGGCACCTCGTGCTCTCCACCCTGCACACCAACGACGCTCCCTCGGCCCTCACCCGCCTCGTGGAGATGGGCATCGAGCCCTTCCTGATCGCCTCCTCGATCGACTGCGTGGTGGCCCAGCGCCTGGCGCGCACCCTCTGCGCGCACTGCAAGACGCGCACGATCCTCGCTGCCCCGATCCTGCGCGACCACGGCTTCGCGGCCACTCTGGACGTCGAGGCCTACGAGCCGGTGGGCTGTGCGCGCTGCGCGGGCACGGGCTACAAGGGGCGCATCGCCCTCTATGAGGTGATGACGGTCAACGCCGAGATCCGCAGCCTGTCCATTGCGCGTCGTCCCGCCGAGGAGATCGGGCTGGCGGCCCAACGTGACGGCATGCGCCGCCTCTCCGACGACGGTCTGGAGAAGGTGCGCCAGGGCCGCACGTCGATCGCGGAGGTCACGCGCGTGTGCGGCATGGGCTCAGAAGGCCACTAGGCCACTAGGCAACTACGCGACAGGTCGCCACGGGGGGCTTGAACTTCTCGCGACCGCTGCCGATAGGGACACCAGGATGCAATTCGACTTTGCCGATCTGCTGCTCGAGGTCATCGACCGCAAGGCCTCTGACCTGCACATCACCGCGGGGGCCCGGCCGACGTTGCGCGTGCGCGGACGCCTCACCCAGCTTGAGCACTTCCCGGTGCTCAGCCCGGTGGAGACGCGCGAGATCGTCTACTCGGTGCTCAACAACGACCAGCGCCAGCGCCTGGAGACCGACTGGCAGATCGACTTTGCCTACTCGATCCCCGGCCAGGCGCGCTTTCGCGTCAACGCCTACTTCCAGCGCGCCGCCGTCGGTGCCGCCTTTCGCCTCATCCCCGCCGAGCTCACCAGCATCGAGGCCCTGGGCCTACCGGCCGTGGTGCACGAGTTCACCCGCAAGCCCCGGGGCCTCGTCCTCATCACCGGTCCCACCGGGTCGGGCAAGTCGACTTCGCTGGCGGCGATCATCGATGAGATAAATCAGACCCGAGACGACCACATCATGACCATCGAGGACCCGATCGAGTTCCTGCACCGCCACAAGCGCTGCATCGTCAACCAGCGCGAGCTCGGCTCTGACGCGACGAGCTTTGCCGCCGCCCTGCGCGCGGCCCTGCGCCAGGACCCCGACGTGATCCTGGTGGGCGAGATGCGCGACCTGGAGACGATCGGCACTGCCCTGACCGCCGCCGAGACCGGGCATCTCGTGTTTGCCACCCTGCACACCCAGGACGCACCCCAGACCATCGACCGGATCATCGACGTCTTTCCCGCCCACCAGCAGTCCCAGGTGCGCATGCAGCTATCGGTGGCCCTGCAGGGGATCATGACCCAGCAGCTGCTGCCCACCGCCGACGGATCGAGCCGGGTGGTGGCGTGTGAGGTCCTGCTCCCCACCGCGGCGGTGCGCAACCTCATTCGCGAGGGCAAGACCCACCAGATCGCCTCGGTCATCCAGACCGGCTCGGCCGTGGGCATGCAGACCATGGACTCGGCTCTGGCCACTCTGGTGAGGGCTCGCTCGATCACCACCGCCCTGGCCGAGTCTCGCTCCTCCAGTCCCGAGGAGCTGCGCCGGCTCCTGGGCGTCTCGTCACTGGCCGCCTGAACGGGCACGGGTGGGCCATGAGCACCTACGTCTTTCGCACCATCGATCTTACCGGCGCCAAGTCCAAGGGCGAGGTTGAGGCCGATTCCAAGCAGGTGGTCTCCGACCAGCTCAAGGCCCGGGGGCTGATCGTCTTGGACATCGCCGACAAGCACTCCTCGAGGGAGATCAACCTCGACTTCCTCGCGCGCGTCAAGCTCGGAGACATCGCCGTCATGACCCGCCAGCTGGCCACCATGGTCTCCTCGGGTATGACGATCCTGCGAGCGCTGCACGTGCTCGAGGCCCAGACCGAGAGCAAGCTCTTGACCGAGGCCATCGTCAAGGTGCGGCTGGACGTCGAGGCGGGACTGACCCTCAGCGACGCCCTCGCCCGCCATCCCAAGTACTTCAACGCTCTCTACGTGGCCATGACCCGGGCCGGGGAGACGGGCGGCCTGCTGGCCACCGCGCTGCTGCGCACCGCCGATCAGCTTGAGAGCGAGGATTCCCTGCGCCGCCAGGTCAAGGCGGCGATGGTCTACCCGGCGGTGGTCGTGACCTTCTCGGTCCTCGTCCTCATCGCCCTGGTCACCTTCCTGATCCCGGTGTTCGTCGGGGTGTTCAAGCAGTTCGGCGGTGACCTGCCCACCATCACCAAGTTCACCGTCGGTCTCTCCCAGGCCTTCACCGGCTACTGGTGGCTGATCTTCTCGGTCACGGCGGCCATCGCCTGGGCGTTTCGGCGCTGGAAGCGCTCCGACAGCGGGCGGGCGCAGTGGGACGTCCTGCGTCTGAGGTTCCCGTTCAAGATCGGCACCATCGTGCAGAAGATCGCCCTGGCGCGCTGGTCGCGAACCCTGTCCACCCTGGTCCAGGCGGGAGTCCCGATCATGCTCGCGCTGGAGATCACCGGAGAGACCGCGGGCAACGTCGTTATCGCCCGGGCCATGGCCGACGTCATCGAGTCGGTCAAGGGGGGAGGCACGATCTCGGCTCCGCTGCGCAAGGCGCCGGTGTTTCCCACCATGGTCAGCCACATGGTCGGGGTGGGTGAGGAGACCGGCGCCCTGGAGACCATGCTCGCCAAGATCGCCGACTTCTACGAAGACCAGGTCGACGCCGCGGTGAAGTCGCTGACCTCGATCCTCGAGCCGGTGATGATCGTCGTCGTCGGTGGGATGGTCGGCTTCATCGTCATCTCCATGTACTTGCCCCTGTTCAAGGTCTATGACTCGATCAGGTAGCCGGAGCTGATCGGCAGTTGATCGCCGGTTTGCCAACAATCCGAAACTCGCGAAATAGTGGAGCGTCAGGCAACGCTCGATGGGCGCAGCCAAGCGCGGTGGTCAGCGAGCGACGAGGGGCTGCTCCCGGCGCCGGCGGCGCAGGAGCCTCGCGCCGAACAGGGGGGCCGCCGATCAGTAGTCCCGCCGGGAGCAGGAACGCCAGACCGACCAGGATGACGTCGGCGGTGACCTCCAGGACGCGTAGGGCCGAGCCCAAGGCAGCGCCGGGGTCCCAGCCGCTGGTGGCGCCGGTGGGAGACGAGACTCCCTGCAGGGTGAGGTGGATGTGGGCCTGCTGGGCCCGGCTGCCGAGCTGCGCCAGCTGGCTTCGGGCGTTGCCGAGCTGGGCGGTCAGCACCTGAAGCTTGGCTTGCGCGGCGTCGGTCTGGGCGGGCGTCGAGGCCTGGGCGAGCTCGCGTATCGCGCTGTCGCGCAGGGCTCGGAGGCCGCGTACCCGATCACGGGAAGTGGCGACCGGGTGGGTGATGTCCAGGGTGTCGCGCGTGAGCGACTGCACGTGACCGAGGGCAGAGAGTGCACCGATGGCCGCGTCGGTGCGCTGCGACGCCACGACGATCTCAAGGGTAGCCTGGCCGCCGCCCCGGTCTGAGCTGTTAACACTCGAGCTCGCCACCTGACCCCCGAACCGGCTCACTGTTTGAACGACGTCGTCGGCGGTGCCCTGGAGACGGTCAGAGGGTGTCGTCAGGCCCAGGGTCACGCCGCGCTCGACCTGACGCACGGACTGGGCCGCCCCGGCGGGGGCGTGACGGGCGTCCGCGGGGGCGGCGCGGGCGCCGCTCGCGCTCTGAGGGGGCGCAGAGGGCGACCGAGCGGCCTGGGAGCCCCCGGGCGCCAAGACGGACGGTGAAGCCTGCGGCGCTGAAAGGGCAGACTTGGCGGACTGATCGCCAGACGGGTGGTACTGCGACGCGAGGGCGACGACGGCCGCCACCACGGCGAGGCCGGTGAGGCCGGCAATCAACGGACCCCTGATCGAGCCCACGCGCCGGCGAAGCCGACCTGACGTGTCATCGCTGCTTCGTGTCATCGACGGGCCGAAGCGCAGGACGGGCCGGGCCCCCCGCCGCGGAAAGCCCGCTCGCGCGCGCTCGTCGAGCTGTGCGGCAAACGCCGGTCGAATCTGTGGCGCCTCACCGCGTAGCTCACGCACCAGGGAAGCGATCTCCTGGAGATCGGCCGGCACCGTCGTACCCCTCAGGGCGGCGTCGACGGCATCCAGCTCGTGCAGCTGCTCGGGGCCAGGCATGGGGGACTCCTCACTCGGTGACACAGCATTGCTCCCTGAGGCCGGTCAGGACGCGGTGGACGCGGGTGGACGCGTTGGATTCGCTGATGTCCAGCACGTCGGCGATCTCGCGCGTCGACAGGCCCGCGAAGAACTTCAGGGCGACCAGCTCGCGGTCGGCGGGGTCGAGGTGGCTGATCGCCGCCGCGACGGTCGTCCGGCGCAGCGTCCGCTCGATCACGTCGTCGGGATCCTCGGGTGCCTGCTCGGCTGGCTCGGAGAGCACGGGTCCCTGGCGCCGGACCCGGCGCAGCTCGTCCAAGGCGGCATTGCGTGCGATCCCGAACAGCCACTGGCGCGGGCTTCCCCGCCGCGGCCGGTACAGGCGACGGCGTCGAAACGCGCGCTCGAACACCAGCGCGGTGACCTCCTCTGCGGCCGTCGCATCGCCCAGCAGCGACGCGACGTAGGCGTACACATCCGCGCCGCTCGAGCGATACAAGTCCTCGAAGATCGAGGACGAGATGGCCGGCGCCACCAAAGGCACGGTCAGAGTCTCGGTCACACCTCTACTACGGTGCAGAACGAGATCCATCACAGCGCCCGGATTCGCCGGGTCCGCCCGGCAGCCTCCGACGCCACCCCCGCTTCCTGAGCCGACCCTGAGCACCCCCGACGCGTTGGACCCCCGCCACAGCTCGAGCAGCGCTGCCTCCTACCTTGCCCTTAGCCTGGGGGTCGAGGATGAAGACGATGCGGATCCTGGTCATAGACGACGATCGCGCCGTGCGCGAGGCGGTCGGGCGTGCCCTGCGCCTGGCCGGCTATGAGATCCACTTGGCCCCGAGCGGGACGCAGGGGCTGATCGACGCCCAGAAGTTGTCTGCCGATGCGTTGATCCTCGACGTGCTCATGCCCGACCTCGACGGCGTGGAGGTCTGTCGCCGCCTGCGCGCCAGTGGCGACCGCACGCCGGTGCTCATGCTCACCGCGCGTGACTCCGTCGCCGATCGGGTGGCCGGGCTGGACGCCGGTGCCGATGACTATCTGGTCAAGCCCTTTGACGTCGAGGAGCTCAAGGCCCGGCTGCGCTCGTTGCTGCGCCGCGCCGGGGACTCCGACGGTGAGCGCCTGCGCTTCGGGGGACTGGAGCTTGATCGCGGAGCCCACGGAGCGACCTTCGATGGTCGCTCCGTAGACCTCACCCGCACCGAGTTTCAGCTGCTGGAGCTGCTCCTGCGCAACCCGCGGCGGGTGCTGTCGCGGTCAGTCATCTACGAGCGGGTGTGGGGCTATGACTTCGGCCCCGGCTCAAACTCGCTGCGCGTGTACGTGGGCTACCTGCGGCGCAAGCTTGCCGAGCTGGGCGCTCCGGACCTCATCCGCACCGTGCGCGGAGTGGGCTACACCCTGCGGGAGCCGAGCGGTTGACGCTGCGCACCCGCCTGGGAGCGACCGCCGCGGCCGCTGTCGCCGTGGTGGTCGTCGGGGTGGCCATCGCCGTCTACGCCGCCGACCGCTCGGCGCTGCGCGGACAGATCGACCGCTCCCTCAGCGACCTCGCCCGCCCGTTGAGCAGCCCTGATCGGCCCCCCTTCGCCGGCGCGGGCGACATCCCGTTTGGCCGCCGAGACCCCCGCCTGGGAGGTCGTCGCCGCCGCCGCCGGGGACCCGGCCTGTTTGACCAGCGCTCCTCCACTCCCTTCGGAGGGGCGTCGGGCTTCATCCAGTTCGTCGCCCCCGACGGCGGCACGAGCCGTCCGCCCGACGAGGGCCAGGCCCTGCCCGTGGACCCGCGCGTGATGGCGGTGGCGCGCACCGGGCGCGGGCGCTACTTCACAGACGTCACCGTCGACCACGTCCACCTGCGCGAGCTCATCAGCGCCACCCCCCGGGGGGCGGCCCTGCAGATCGTGCGTCCCCTGACCGAGACCGACCGGGTCCTGCGCGAGCTGCTGCTGGTCATCGCGTTCATCGGCGCCGCGGGCATCGCCATCGCGGCGCTGGTGGGGGTGCTGGTGGCCCGCTCGGCGCTGGCGCCCATCTCGCGCTTCACGCGGCACACCGAGGCTCTCACCACCGAGCCCGGCGGGCCCTCCCCGTCGCGGCGCCTGGAGGTCAGAGGCCGCGACGAGCTGGCGCGCCTGGCGCTGTCGTTCAACGCCACCCTGGATGCCCTCGAGCGCTCGATCGAAGCCCAGCGCCACCTGGTGGCCGACGCCTCCCATGAGCTGCGCACCCCCATCGCCAGCCTGCGCGCCAACATCCAGGTCCTCAGCGACGCTGACCGCCTGAGTTGGGCTGACCGCGCCAACCTGCGCGCTGACATCATCGACGAGCTCGACGCGCTCACCGCCCTGGTGGGTGACGTGGTCGAACTGGCCCGGGGCGCCGAGCCCGGGCAGGACTCAGACGACACAGAGCTCGACGCGATCGTCGAAGCGGCGGTCGCGCGCGCGCGCCGGCGAGCGGGCGACCGGCGGGTGGCGGCCGAGCTCGAGCGCACCGTCGTGCGTGGAGTGCCCGAGCAGCTCAGCCGGGCGGTGGCCAACCTCATCGACAACGCCGTCAAGTGGGGCCCACCCGGGGAGGCCATCGACGTCACCCTCACTGCGGGCGTGCTCAGCGTCCGCGACCGTGGAGCCGGCTTTGCCCCCGAGGACCTGCCCTTCGTCTTTGATCGCTTCTACCGGGCCGACGACGCGCGCGCTCTGCCCGGATCGGGGCTGGGACTGGCGATCGTGCGCCAGGCCGCCGAGGCCCACGGCGGCTGGGTGCGCGCCCGCAATGCCCCGGGCGGTGGGGCCCTGCTGCAGGCCTCCTTTGGCGCCCCCTTGCTCCTGTCCGAGGCCGAGCCTCAGGCCAGCGCCCCGGCCTCGGTGCCCACCTGAACCGATTGCTCGACCGACTCTCAGTCGGTGCTCCCGAGCCCGCCCCGAGGAGATCCGCCGCCCGCAAGCTCCCGCCAGCGTTGCTGGGCGCCGAGAAGCGCCTCGTAGCGGTCGCCCGAGGGGTCGGCGGCCCACTCGTGATAGGCCCGGTTGGCGGCTCGCCACGCCGCGGTGGCGTCGGGCGCCTCGCGGGCAACGGATCGGCGCAGGGAAGAGAAGGTCATGGCAGGCAACCCCCGAGGCGAGGGAGCGCCCATCTTCACCGGAGCCTGTCGAACGCGGCTAAGAGCTCGGTCAGAATTCTCTTAGGAGGCCCGCGCCACGGCCGCTGACCGGACCTCTCAGCTCACGCTGACCACGGTCAGGCGCCGCTCCCCCCGGGGGAGGGGGATCGAGGCCTCATCACCCGCCCGAGAACCAGCCAGGGCGCGGGCCACGGGGGAGTCCACCGACAGACGCCCCTCGGTCGGCGAGGCCTCGTGGGAGCTGACGATCCGCCACGTCTGCTGCACGCCCTTCTCGTCGCACACCACCACGGTGGCTCCGAAGCCGACGGTGTCGTGCGAGGCGGTGGTGGCCACCACCTCGGCCCGGGAGATCTTCTCGCGCAGCCGGGCGATCTTGGTCTCCAGGTGGGCCTGATCGTTCTTGGCGTCGTGGTACTCGCTGTTCTCCTTGAGGTCTCCCCACTCGCGCGCCACCTTGATGCGGTCGGCGATCTCGCGCCGTCCCGGACCCTCAAGGCCCTCGAGCTCGGCGTTCAGCGCGGCCAGCCCCTCGGCGGTGACCGTATTGGTGTCCTCCATGGGCGGCGCTCTCCTCGGCTCGGCGGGTAGGACCTTATAGGATAAGAGGATGGCTACCGCTCGGGGCTCCGGCGCGACCCGCGGGGCACGGCCTCCCGCGCGGCTCGGCGCGGCCCACCGACGGACGTGGGCGCTGCTGGAGCCCTCCCGGCGCCCCCGCGACCCCGACGTGGCGCACGGCTACCTTGACCTCATCGGCCACCGAGCGCCCGCGTCGCCCGGCCTGGGTCAAAGCCTGATGCTCACCCGGGCCCTGCCCCAGGTCTATGAGCATCTGTGGCGCCCGGCGATGGGGCGACTGGCCAAGGGCGTGCTGGGACCGGGCATGCCCGACGAGTACGCCATCGCTCGCGATCTCCTGGACCTGCGCTCGGGCCAGACGGTGCTTGACGTGGCCTGCGGCCCTGGGAACTTCTCGCGGGACTTCGCCGCGGCGGTCGGACCCCGCGGCCTGGTGGTGGGCCTGGACGCCTCGCCGACGATGCTCGACCGCGCCGTCACCGACACCCGCGCGGGCAACGTCGCCTACCTGCGCGCCGACGCCGGCGACCTGCCCTTCGGCGACGGTCGCCTGGACGCCGTGTGCTGCTTTGCCGCCCTGAACCTGTTCGGCGAGCCCATGCGCGCCCTCGCCGATGGCCCGGGTGCTCGCGCCGGGTGGTCACACCGCCCTGTTCACCAGCCTGAGTCGCCTGCCTCGCCGATGGCGAGCAGTGGATGGTGCCGTCCGGGTGCTCACCGGCGTGACCATGTTTGACCGCGACGAGCTGGTCGGGGCCCTGGCCGATCGGCGCTTTGACACCATCGAGCAGCGCCGCAGTGGTCTCACTCAGTTCGTCGGTGGCCGTCGGGGGGCGCAGCCCCCCTCATAATTCTCCTGCTGTTTGCCTGTATGACCGAACCTGTCTACTTTCTCACCGGCTTTCCCGGCTTCATCGCCACCCGCCTGCTGGGCACCCTGCTCGCCCAGGAGCCGCGGGCGCGCGCGGTGGTCCTCGTCGAGCCCGCCATGGCCCAGCTCGCGCGGACCCGCGCCGGCGCCCTGGGTGGCGAGCGCATCGAGGTGCTCACCGGCGACATCTCCC
>JAABUJ010006104.1_pt1 | contig 11792 bp, 5 predicted proteins | sample 5559131 | NCBI WGS metagenome assembly JAABUJ01 (sample SAMN10711875, study PRJNA513366) | rock metagenome | isolation source: Antarctica rocks | place: Antarctica: Victoria Land, Mt New Zealand nord | collected 2016-01-07 | reverse complement strand
CGACGCAGCAGCCCTTCTATACCTACAACGCCAAGTTTACGCCCTACGATGTGGCCGGCAACTGGGCCGCCTACCGTCAAAAAGATGTGAACGAAGAGCTGCTGTACCTGTTTGGCTACGGCGACGGTGGCGGCGGACCCACCGCCGAGATGCAGGAGACGGCGCAGCGCCTGCGCGATCTACCCAACTTCGTGCAGGTGGAGCAGAGTTCGGCCGAAGCCTTCTTCGCACGGCTAAGCGAGCGGGTCTGGGACGACCCCAACCTGCCGCGCTGGGCCGGTGAGCTCTATCTCGAATACCACCGTGGTACCTATACAAGCCAGGGCTGGATCAAACGGGCTAACCGCAAGAACGAGTTACTCTACCGCGAGGCCGAGTTGTGGTCGGCGCTGTCCACCCTGGTCGATCCGGCCGCGGCCGGGCGGCAGCAGGAGCTCCAGCAGGGCTGGGAGAGCCTGCTGTTCAATCAGTTCCACGACATCCTGCCCGGCTCCTCCATCCACGAGGTCTACCAGGACGCGTGCGCGGACCATCGGGCCATCGAGGCGCGCGGCGAGGGGGTGAGCGCGGCCGCGCGCGCGACTATCGCACATGCGGTCGAGAACAATGCGCCACAGGGGACATCTGTCGTCGTGTTCAACCCGGCCCCGTTCGCGCGCGAGGACCCCGTCGCCGTGACCTTCCCGGCCGGCGAGCCACTTCCCGCGCTGGCCGACGCGGCAGGCCGTCCCGCCTCCATACAGGAGGTGGCGGGGGACGACACGGGCCGGCATGCGCTTATCGGCGCGTCCGTCCCATCGCTGGGCTATCGGACGTACGCGGCGACCGCTTCTACGAGCACGCCGGACGATGAGGACGCGCTGCGTGTGACGCGCGACGCGCTGGAGAATCGCTTCTTCCGCCTACAACTCGACGAGCACGCCGAGATCGTGTCGCTCTACGACAAGCGCGCGAGGCGTGAGGTCATCGCCCCCGGCGAACGCGGCAATCGGCTGATCGCCTTCGAGGACCGCCCGCTCAACTTCGACGCCTGGGACATCAACATCTACTATCAGGACAAGCCGTACCCCGTCGACGACGTGACCTCATGGGAGGTCGTCGAGCACGGGCCATTGCGCGGCGGCGTGGAGATCGTCCGTCATTATAGACAGAGCGTGATCACGCAGCGTATCCTGCTCTACCGCGACATGCCGCGCATCGACTTCCCCACACACGTCGACTGGCACGAGCATCAGACGCTGCTCAAAGCCGCTTTCCCGGTCACGGTCAACGCGCCGCGCGCGACGTTCGACATCCAATGGGGCAACGTGGAGCGTCCGACGCACTGGAACACGTCGTGGGACTGGGCGCGCTTCGAGACGTGCGCGCACAAATGGGCCGATCTCTCGGAGGGTGATTACGGCGTGGCGTTGCTCAACGACTGCAAGTACGGCTATGACATCAAGGGCCAGACCATCAGGCTCTCGCTCATCAAGAGCGGCGTGTACCCCGATCCCGAGGCCGACCAGGGCGAACATGTCTTTTCCTACGCTTTGCTACCGCATGAGGGCGATTGGCGTAGCGGTGAGGTGGTACGTCAGGCCTACCTATTCAACATGCCGGCGACGGGATATGTCCGTCCAGCGCGGGACGTGAGCGTGGCCGATACGACCGTGCGCCGCGCGCTGCCGTCCGCCTACTCGCTCGTGGCGACGAGCAGGCCGGGGCTGGTCATCGAGACGATCAAGCCGGCCGAGGATGGGGATGGCGTCATCGTGCGTTTCTACGACGCGCATAACACGCGTGGAGAGGCGACGCTCACCTTCGCGCGTCCAATCGCCTCGGCCGAGGAAACCAACATGCTGGAGGAGGCGCAGGGGCCGGCCGTCTATGACGGTCACGACCTGCGCGTCGCCGTTCGCCCGTACGGCATAGGCACGTTCCGCGTACGATTAGCCAACGCGTGATCGGGACGCCGCGGCGTTCGGTTTTTTCAAGAAATACAAAGGATGAAGGGTGGGTGACAGCATGGATGAGAGGAGCGTCAGGCCGGCTACCCCTCGCGTACACATGATCGGCAACGCGCACCTGGATCCCGTCTGGCTGTGGCGCTGGCCCGAGGGCTGCGCCGAAGCCATCGGAACTTGCTGGGCGGCGGTCGACTTGTTGGAGACGCACCCAGGCTTCATCTTCACACGAGGAGAAGCCCTCGTATACCGCTGGATCGAGGAGTTGGAGCCGGAGTTGTTCGCGCGCATCAGGCGCTTCGTCGCGGACGGGCGCTGGGCCATCGTCAACGGGTGGTGGATCCAACCAGACTGCAATCTGCCCGATGGCGAAGCGTTCATCCGGCAAGCCCTCTATGGAAAACGGTACTTCCGTGAGCGCTTCGGCGTGGACGTGACGGTTGGATACAATGTCGATTCGTTCGGACACGCGGGGACTCTCCCAATGCTGCTGCGGCATACCGGGTCCGACGCGTATGTCTTTATGCGGCCGAACATGCGCGAGAAAAGCCTGCCCGCGTCACTGTTCGACTGGGTGGCGCCCGACGGCTCACGCGTCACAGCCTACCGCCTGCTCGAATACTACAACCATGTCCCTCCGCTCGCCGAGAAGATAGCCACGGTCGAGGCGCTCGCCGCGCGAGAGGGCCACCCCGTGATGTGCTTCTTCGGCGTCGGCAATCACGGTGGGGGTCCGACGCGCACGGACCTCGCGCTCATCGCGGAGGCCCGCGCGCGCGGCCACGATCTTGTCATCGACGACCCACGGCGCTATTTCGCCGCGGTGGTCGCCACGCCGCGTCCGGAAGTGCACGGCGAACTGCAGCCGCATGCCATCGGCTGCTATTCCGTGGTCGCCCCCATCAAAATGCTCAACCGGCGGGCCGAGGGACAGCTGGCGCTGGCGGAGGCCGCCAGCGCCCTCGCCACCCGGCACGCGGGCGCGCCGTATCCCGTCGCGGAACTCCGGACGCTCTGGCAAACGTTGCTGTTCAACCAATTCCATGACATCCTATGTGGCACAAGTATCCCGAGCGCGACGCGCGACGCCCTTGAAGCGTTGGGCGGGGTGACCCAGGGGGCCGACGCTGTGCTCAACGTTGCCCTGCGGCGATTGGCCGCGACCATCGCGCCGCCGGCCGATAGGACGACCGCGACGTTCGTCGTGTTTAACCTGACGGGGCTACGCCGGCAAGCGCCCCTGGAACACGAACCGTGGGTCGACAAGGGCGTGGATGAGCCGCGCCGGTTGGTCGACGACGGGGACACGGAGATTGCCTACCAGGTCGTACACGCCGAGGCGCTTGTCTCATGGATGAGCCGCATCATGTTCATCGCGGATATCCCGGCCTATGGGTATCGGGTCTACCGGTTCGCGCACGGTACGGCGACGGCCGTGTCATCGACCCTCACCGCCGCGCCCAACGGTCTGGAGAGCGGCGCGTGGCGCCTGGAGATCGACCGGCGGACGGGAGGGATCGCTCGTCTGGTGGACAAGCGCGCTCGGCGCGATGTCTTCGACGGTACGGCCCATCTCCCCATTGTTGTCGACGACCCTTCCGATACCTGGAGCCATGGCCTCGACCGCTTCGGGCTGGACGGTGAAGAGTTCGTCTGTGACAGCGTCGAGGTCGTGGAGGACAGCCCACTGCGCGCCGTCCTGCGCGTTCAGGCTCACGCCGGTCGGTCGACCATGACGACAACTTACCTGCTGCACGACGATCCGGCGCAGCCGCTTGAGATTCGCGTCCGCGTCGAGTGGCGTGAGCGGCGACGGCTCTTACGGCTGCGCTATCCCGTGTCCGCCGACGCGCCGGCGTTTCGCTACGAGGTCCCGGCGGGTTCCACGGAGAGGGCCGCCGACGGGCGGGAGTATCCGGGGCAGCGCTGGGCGTTGGTCCGCGGGCGCGACGGCTACAGCCTTGCCCTGGCCAGCGACGCATTCTACTCATACGCCGCGGATGGACAGGCGCTCTACGTCACCGCGCTCCGCTCACCGGCCTACGCTCACCACGACCCCTATACGCTCGATGCGGAGGGGGAGTATCCGTATACCGATCAAGGCGAGCACGTCATCACCCTGCGGCTGCTGGCGGGCGATGGTATCGGCCCTCGCCAGGCCCACGCTTTGGCTGATGGGCTCACGCGTCCGCTCGTCGCGGCACCGCACGTTTCCCGTGGCGGAAGCGGGCCTTCGCGGGGGGAGTTCCTCGCGATCGAGAGCGGATCGAGCGTACCAGTATGGCTCAAAGGGGCGGAGGAGGGGACAGATGTGATCGTGCGTTTACTTGAAGTGGAGGGGCGGCCCGACAGCGTGGTCTTCGTGTCGACAGGGGAGCGGCAGGCCATCTCGCCCTACGGGCTCCTGACGTGTCGACAAGGACGGGACGGGCGCTGGCGACAGAGCGATGGGGTAGAATCTGCACAGCAATCGCCTCCATGAAACGCCGCGTTGTAAGCACTGTCGCCCTCGTCACCCTCGTCCTCGCCTGTGGTGGTGGAATCATCGTCGCGGCGCCGGGCCACGCCGAGTCCGTCTATACAGTGGCTGATGCGCGAGTGGGCTTGGCGCATCAGCCACGCCTGTGGGTTGGGCGGACGATTCTTGTGCGCGGGCGGCTCACGATAGTAGGATGTACAGGCAAGTGTCTGAGCAGTACCGCTGTTCTCGCCGATCCGGCCGACGTAGGTCAACGCCTTCGCGTGACCTGGGTAGCCGTGAATCCCGTGCTGGCGCTTTTCCTCAAGGCGCCCGTCGTTAGTCCGATGATCAGGCGCCGGATCGGGGGCGTCGGCGTGTACCGTGTCCGCTTGGTGCGGCAGACCTTCGCTAACTCGCCGGGCAATCTGCCACAGTATTTCCCCTACACCCGGCGGATCGTGGCCGTGACCGACGACAGCGCGGTCCTCGTGGACGGCCTCCAGTAGGCTCGTTCGCGCATGCATACCTCACATCAGCACATCCCAACGAAACCGCTCGTCGAGCTCGGGATAGGGTTGATCAAGCGGCATGTCTATCCTCCTGTGCTCTCCCGTCTCGTCTAGCGTAGGAACGCGTCACTCAGCCCACCGTCGACGGTCATGATCTGGCCGGTGGTCTGCCGTAGGCGCTCACCCAGCAGCAGAAAGACGGCTTCGGCTTGGTCCGCCGGCGTGATGGGGCGCCCGAGCAGCGTGCGCTCGGCGTAGAAGTGGGCCAGCTTCTCCGTCAGCGCCTCCGCCGGCTCGTCCTCGGCGTGCGCGATGCCGTACTTGGCGAGCGAGGCGATCACGCGCTCGCGCGGGAACATGGCGCTCCCCTCGACGACGGTGGCCGGCGCCACGCCGTTCACCCGCACCAGCGGCGCCAGCTCGATCGCCAGCTCGCGCACCAGGTGGTTGGCCGCCGCCTTGCTGGTATCGTAGGCCACACTGCCTTTCTTCGCCACCACGGCGTTGACCGACGTGGTCAGCACGAGGGCCACCGGCAGGTCCTGCTCGCGCCAGATGCGCGCCGCCTCCTCGGCGACGAGGTAGAGCCCGGTCACGTTGACGGCGAAGGTTTGCGCCCAGCGCTCGTCCGGGATGCGCCCGGTCGTGTCGGGCGAGACGAAGACGCCAGCCGTGACCGCCACCGCGTCGAGGCCGCCGTACGCAAGCACGACCTGCTCCAGCATGGCGCGGATGCTCGCGCGGTCCGTGATGTCGGTGGTGAGCCCAACCGCCGGGCCGCAGCCCGAGATGCCGCTGCCCGCCACGCCGATGCCGACGCCATGCCGATCCGTGATCGCGGTCGCGGTGGCGCGCGCGCCCGCCTCGTCCAGGTCGGCGCAGGCGACCTGCGCGCCTTCCCCCGCGACGCGCAGCGCGACCTCACGCCCGATACCGCTGCCGCCGCCGACGACCGCGACGACGCGGCGCGCCAGCTCTTTCTCCGCCGGCATGCGCCGGAGCTTGGCCTCCTCGAGCAGCCAGTACTCGATGTCGAACGCTTCCTGCAGGGGCAGCGCCGTGTAGGCGTCGACGGCCTCGGAGCCGCGCATCACCTCGACGGCGCAGTTATAGAACTCGGCCGTGACGCGCGACTCGCTCTTGTCCTTGCCCCAGGCGATCATGCCCAGTCCCGGGATCAGCATCACCGTCGGGTTGGGGTCGCGCATGGCCGGCGAGTCGGCGTGCGTGTGCGCGTCGTAGTACGCCGCGTAGTCCCGGCGGTACCGCTCCAGCCCCTCGCCGAGCGTGCTCTTGAGCGCCGCGACGTCCTCGGCCTGGGGGTCCCAATCGACGTAGAGGGGCTTGATCTTGGTGCGCAGGAAGTGGTCGGGGCACGACGTGCCCAATGCGGCCAGACGCGGCGCATCGTGGCTATTGACGAAGCGCAGGATGGCGTCGTCCTCCTGCACCGTGCCGACGACGCGCGTCGCCTGGCCCACCCGCCCGCGCAGCCAGGGCAGGATCGCGGCGAAGACGGCGTGCCGGTCCGCCTCGTCTAGCGCCCGGTACATCTGGCCGCCGAACGTCGCCTCGCCTCGGTCGCGCGCCGCGATGTAGCGCGCCGCCCGCTCGATCAGCGCGAGGGTCAGTTCGTAGCACTCTTTATCGTCGTCGGCCCAGTTGATCAGGCCATGGCCGCCCAGGATCACGCCCTTGGCGTGTGGATGCGCGCGCACGATCTCCTCCAGCTTGAGCCCCAGATCGAAGCCGGGGCGCTGCCACGGCGTCCACACGACCTCGTCGCCGTAGATCTCGCGCGTGAGCCGCTCGGAATCCTTGGCGGCGGCGATGGCGATAACGGCGTTGGGGTGCATGTGATCGACGTGCCGGTAGGGCACGAAGGCGTGCAGCGGGGTATCGATCGACGAGGGGCGCGGGTTGAGGTTGAACGTGCAGTGGGCGTAGAGGCCCACGATGGCGTCCTCGATGGGCGTCTTGGGGCCGCGCTCGGGCGCGTGGTGGTAGTGGGCTTGCAGCCCGCGCAGCTTGTCCATGTATAAAGACGAGAAATTCTCACGCCGGGCGGTACGCAGGTCGCCGCCAGAGCCCTTGACCCAGAGCGCCTCGACCTCCTCCCCTGTGAGCGGGTCGGCCATGGTGATCTTAGACGAGGTGTTGCCGCCGCCGGTGTTGGTGATGCGCCCGTCCGCGCCGAGCAGGTTCGAGCGGTACACCAGCCGCCCGACGGGGTCGAGCCCGTCGGCGTACGCGTCATCCCAGCCATAGTGGACGTGCGTCAATTCTCCCCGTTCCGTCGTCGTCATAGTCCTCTCCGATGCTACTGTTCGTTGATCCTAATCCCGTTCCGCTCACCTCCTCCGTCCCTTCCGATGGGCCGCGCCGCGCGCCTCATGCGTGGGGACGTAGCGTGTGCAGGCGTGCGGCACGCTCATCCCAGTCGCCGGCAGCGCGCGGCTCGTAGAGCGCGGCGTGGGTGGAGCGGCGCGCCACGTCATGGGCTTCCGTCAGGTCGCGTATCTCGCCCGCCCCTAGCGCCTGCGCCAGCACGTTGCCCAGCGCGGTCGCCTCGACGGGGCCAGCCAGAACGGGCCGTTGGCAAGCGTCCGCCGTGAGTTGGCAGAGCACGGCGTTGCGCGCGCCGCCGCCCACGACGTGGATGGTCCCCACGCCGACACCGGCCAAGCGCTCGGCCCGCTCCAGCGCCACCCGGTACGCCAGCGCCAACCCGTCCAGGATCGCGCGGACGAGCGCGATCGGGCTGTCGACCACGCGGGGGTCCTGCCCCGTGCGCCGCAGGTGACCCGCGATGGCCGCCGGCATGTCGTCCGGGTGCAGGAAGGCTGGGTCATCCACATCGATGACCACGCCCGGCGAGGGCGCGGCGGCGGCGCCCGCGGTTAACTCCTCGTAGCCTCGATCGTGACCGGCGCCCGCCCAGGCGCGGCGACACTCCTGGACGAGCCAGAGGCCCATGATGTTGGTCAGGAAACGGTAGGTCCCGCCGACGCCGCCCTCGTTGGTGAACCCGGCCAACCGGGCCTCTTCCGTCAGAATGGGGTGGTCGAGCTCCAGCCCGAGCAGCGACCACGTCCCCGAGCTGATGTAGGCGTAGCCAGGGGTCCGGCTCACGGTTGGGACCGCTGCGACGGCGCAGGCGGTGTCGTGGGTGGCGGGTAGGATGACGGGAACCGCCCCGAGACCACACTTGGCGCGCACCGCCGCGCGCAGCGGGCCGAGCGTCGTGCCCGGCCGGCTCGGCGCCTGCAGGATGTGCGCGGGCAGGTCAAGCCGCGCCAGCATACTGGTGGCCCAGGCCCCGTCGACACCGAGCATCCCCGTCGTGGAGGCATTGGTGTCCTCGGTGGCGCGCTCGCCGGAGAGCCAGTAGTGCAGCAGATCGGGGATCATGAGCAGGGAGTGGGCCAGTTCCAGCGCGCGGTCGCCGTCCCGTCGCTGCGCCACGAGTTGGTAGAGCGTGTTGAAGGGCAGTTGGGCAATGCCCGTGCGCGCGTACTGCGCGGCGGCGGACACGACACCGGCAACCTCCGCACATACCCCGTCGGTGCGCGCGTCCCGGTAGTGATAGGGGGCGCCCAGCAGGCGGCCGCCGTCGTCGAGCAGCCCGTAGTCGACGGCCCAGGAGTCGACACCGATGCCTGCCACAGTCGTGCCATACCTTTGCCCCGCGGCGCACAGACCGGCGAGCGCCTCGTGGTAGAGGTGTAATGCGTCCCAATGCAGCCCATCGGGCGTGCGCACGGGCACGTTGGCGAAGCGATGCGCCTCCTCCAGGCGGACGCGCCCACCGTCCAGCATGCCGGCGATGACCCGCCCGCTCTCCGCGCCCAGGTCAATCGCGATATATGTTGACATCGGTCACCAACTCATCGGGCTGCCGCCGACGCGCGCGCGCTCGATCTGTTCTTGGTAACCGCTCTCCTCGTACGCCCGCGGCGGGTCGGCGGCGGCGCCCATGCCCGTGCGGACGCGCGCGAGCAGCGGGCGCACGTCGGTCTCGAAGGCGTCCATCAGCGTTCGATGCGCGCCAACGACGTCGCCGGCCTTCTGGGCGGCTCTCAGGGCCGTGCGGTCGACGAGCAGGGCTTTGGCGTAGGCGGCCTGGCAGTTCATCACCGAGAGCAGCATCGCCGGGATCTTCTGCTCCACATTGTGGCTTTGATCGATCATATAAGCCACGGACCGCGCCGTGGCCGCGACAGCCGGGTCGGCGTCTTCCTCGGCGGCGGCGAGTTCGCTATAGATGAGGAAAAGCTCGAGCGGATTGGTGGTCCCGACAATCAAGTCATCGTCGCCGTACTTGCGCCCGTTGAAGTGGAAGCCGCCCAGCCGCCCCTCATCGAGCAGTGTGACCACGATCTGCTCGATGTTGACGCCCTGCGCGTGGTGGCCCAGATCCACGAGCGCCCGCGCCCGCGGGCCAAGCTTCTGGCAGAGCAAGAGGGCGGCGCCCCAATCGGGGATGTCAGTGGCGTAGAAGGCCGGCTCGTAGAGCTTGTACTCCACGAGCAGGCGCATCGTGGGGTCGAGCGCGGCGTAGATCTCCTCCAATGAGGCCAACAGGCGGCGGCGGCGCGCGCGCAGGTCGTCCTGCCCGGGGTAGTTGGTCCCATCGGCCAGCCACAGCGAGATGTCGCGCGAACCGGTCTGGCGGGCGATGGCGACGCACTCCAGGACGTGGTCGACGGCTGCGCGCCGCACCGCCGGATCGGGGTTGGCCAGCGAGCCGAGCTTGTACTGGTCATCCTGGAACAGATTGGGGTTGATCGCGCCGATGGTCACGCCCAGCGCGGCAGCGTGGGCGCGCAGGGCCGCCCAGTCATCGACGCGGTCCCAGGGAATGTGCAGGGCGACCGAGGGGGCGACGCCAGTGAGGCGGTGCACCAGGGCGGCGTCGGCGAGCTTCTCCTCGACGGTACGCGGGACGCCCGGCCGCGGGAACACCTTGAAGCGCGTGCCGCTGTTGGCATACCCCCACGAAGGCGTTTCGAGGCGTTGCGCCCGCAGGCGCCGCTCCACCTCGTCGAGCGCGCGCCCTTGCGCCCGGAGTACCCCCTCGATCCCGGCCAACGCGGCGTCCTGAGTCGGCGCCAGTTCGCGTCCCATCATCCCTCCTCTCATTGCCATTCGTTTGTCATGTGCGGCGTCCATCACGGTCGTTGACGCACTTCTCGTCATGCTAGCGCCCGAGCGCGGCGAGCGCGGCCTCAAGGGAGGCGCGCGCCTCGTCGGCGTGCGGCAGTCGGGCGACGACTTGATGCAACGGCATCGCCCCGCGCCCTTGCAGGGCAACCTCGACGCCGGCGAGGTCGGGGATGTCGCGCAGCGCCGTGGCCCACGCCTCGGCGTCGTCCACAAGCTCGACCAGGGTACTGTCGAGCGTGAGCGGCGCGCGCGGCGCGGGCGTGGGGCGGTATGGATAGGACCACCGGTGCGTCCCAGAGCCGACCTCGACCGATGGCCCGTCGCCGCCCGGTAGCGTCACAGCGGCCGTCGTATTTGGCGGGACGACAACCTCAACCGTGATCTCCTCCCCCGCGATACGCCACGCGACATCGGCATAACCGTACGGTGTGCGATGCCGGGCGCGCGCATACGTGAGACTGCCCCCTGGGCGCGGCCGCACCTCGATATGACGATATCCTGGCGCGGCGGGCGCCAGGCCGGCGACCGTGCGGTGCAGCCAGTCGGCGACAGCGCCCAGGGCGTAGTGGTTGAACGACGTCATCTCGCCGGGGTTGACCGAGCCGTCCGGCAAGAGACTGTCCCAGCGTTCCCAGATGGTGGTAGCGCCCATCGTCACCGGGTAGAGCCATGAGGGGCAGGCCCGTTGGGTGAGCAGGCGGTAGGCCGCGTCGTACGCCCCGACGCCGCACAGGGCGTCGCAGATCAGCGGCGTCCCCACGAAGCCGGTGCTGACGCGATATCCGCTCTCGCGCGCGAGCGCGGCCAGACGCGCCCCGGCATGCCGCCGCTGGTCGGCGTCGCGGAGCAAGCCGAACCGCAAGGCCAGCGCGTACGCCGTGGGCGCGTCGCTGACCAGGCGGCCGGACGGTGAGATGTACTCGGTGGCGAAGGCGTCCCGCACCTGGGCGGCGAGGGCCAGGTAGCGGGCCTCGTCGTCGGGCCGGCCGAGCACGCCCGCGGCACGCCCGGTCAGTTCGGCCGAGCGGGCGAGGTAGGCGGTGGCGACCAGGGACGGGTCGGTGCGCGCCGCCGCCGGTTTGTCCGGCGGCGCGGCCGGGTCGAGCCAGTCACCGAACTGGAAGCCCGTGTCCCATAAATAGGTTTCGCCCGCCCGCTCGGCGACGAGGTCGACCCACGCGCGCATGCTCTCGAACTGAGTGGCCAGGATGCCGGTGTCACCAAAGCGCTGGTAGAGGACCCAGGGGACAATCACCGCGGCGTCGCCCCAGGCCGTCGCCGGGACGGCCGGCCCGTCGATGACGTTGGGGACGACGAAGGGGACCACGCCCGCGGCGTCGCGCTGCTCGGCGGCCAGATCGGCCAGCCACGAGGAGAGGAAGCCCGCGCTGTCGTAGAGGAAGGTGGCCGTCGGCGCGAAGACCTGGATGTCGCCGGTCCAGCCCAGGCGCTCGTCGCGCTGGGGGCAGTCGGTCGGGATGTCGAGGAAGTTGCCGCGCATGCTCCAGACGACGTTCTCGTGCAGCCGGTTCAGGAGCGGGTCCGAGCACTCGAACCAGCCGGTGCGCTCCAGGTCGGAGTGACAGACCACCGCGCGGAGGTCCTCCGCCCGCGGCTCGCCGGGCCAGCCGTCCACTTCGGCATAACGGAAGCCGTGGAAGGTGAAGCGCGGCTCCCACGTCTCCTCTCCGTCCCCACGCAAGGTGTAGC
>JAABUJ010006103.1_pt1 | contig 11797 bp, 11 predicted proteins | sample 5559131 | NCBI WGS metagenome assembly JAABUJ01 (sample SAMN10711875, study PRJNA513366) | rock metagenome | isolation source: Antarctica rocks | place: Antarctica: Victoria Land, Mt New Zealand nord | collected 2016-01-07 | reverse complement strand
TCGCCGACTGGCAAATCTTCATGCCCCGGCGTCTCACCGGCCCGGAAGCGGTGGACGAACCCGTCGATTGTCAGCGTCGCCTCGATTCGCTCGGCGGTCGCCAGCACGCGCGGATCGGCGGCGGGTAAGAAGTCCATCACCGGGATCAGCAACGCCGCCGCGTCGAGGGTGTCGGCGTCGTAGCGCTGGCGGAAGGCCCCCAACTGATCGCTCCAGCCGCGCGCCAGCACCTCGGCGTGGATCGCCACCATCGCGGCTCGCCAGGGCGCGGTCGCGTGCGGGTGTCGCGTCTTCTCCGCGATCTTCACGGCCCGTTCCAGCGCCACCCAGCTCATCACCTTGCTGCTCACGTAGTGCTGCTGCTCGCCGGGCAACTCCCAGATACCGCTGTCCGGCTGCATCCAGTTGGCGGCCGTGTAGTCGGCGGCGCGCCGGATCATCTCCCAGTACTCGGGGCGCCACTCCCCCCCCTCCTCCAGGTAGATCAGCGTGCAGTCGGCCAGATAGCCGAGGGAGTCGAGCTGGCGCTGACCGAAGGCATGGTTGCCGATCAGCACCGGCTGCGACTCGCGGTAGCCCGATAACTCGGGCCGCTCCCGCTGGGTGAGGTCGGTGCCGCCCCCGATCTGGTACACCACCTGCAACGGCGAGTCGGTCGACGAGTCGAGCCGGGCCAGCCAGTCCATATAGCGCCTGGCCGCCCGCGTGTCGCCGAGCATCGCGAGGACGGCCATCGAGAGGGAGGCGTCGCGCACCCAGGCGTACCGATAGTCGTAGTTGCGGTCGCCCCCGATCCGCTCCGGCAGGGAGGTCGTCGGGGCGGCGACCAGCGAGCCGGCCGGGGCATAGCCGAGCAGGTGGACCGCCATGACCGAGCGCTTAACCTGCTCCCGGCGCGGGCCGGTGTAGGTGAGGCCGTGCAGCCAGTCCTGCCAATAGGCGACACTCTCGTCAAGTGCCGTCCGCGCACGCACGATCGTCCAGGGCACCGCCCGCTCCTGGCGCGACAAGATCGCCCAGCATTCCTCCCCTGCGTCCAGCCGAAACGCCGCCAGCGCACCGCCATCACGCGGTTCGAGCGGCAGTGCCGTCCAGAGGTGGAGCGCATGCTCCTCTGCGGCGATGGCCACCCCGCCATCCCCGCCATCTATGAAGGTCAGAGGCACAGGCGCGGCGAAGTCGGCGCGCGGATGGAAGTCGAGGACGCAGTCGACCTCGCCACGGGTGCAGCGGAGGCGGCGCAGGATGGTGCGCTCCTCCGCGACATCGGCGGGACGATCATCACCCGGCCAGGCCATGGCATCGGTGAGTTCCAGTGTCCCGCCGTCCACGTCCCAGGTCGTCACCAGCACGGCGCTATCGTCGAGGTAGCGCTGCGCTCCCGCCACCGGCACGGCGGGGCCGAACCGCCAGAATCCGCCCCGCTGCGCGTCGAGGAGCGCGCCGAAGAGGCTGGCCGAATCATAATCCGGCCAGCAGAGCCAATCGAGCGTCCCGTCGGTCGCCACCAACGCCGCCGTGCGCCGATCGCCGATCACCCCGTGCTGCTCGATCGGCGGATAGGGGATGAATGACTGTTTTGCGCACATCTCAACCTCTTTCAGCTACGTTCGCATGCGTCGAACATCCGGCGCCTGGCGCTCGAGCGGCGAAGATGGCACGATGCGGCTGTCGCCAAACGCCCCTCAGGTGGTGATTCCGAAGGGTACGATGTAGGTTCGCGGCAGTTGCCAGAACAGCCGCGGCGGGAAGGACCCCGTGGGCAAGATTGGCCCGTGAATGATGGCGACGAACACGATGCCAATTGTTAGCATGGCGAACCCTGACCGGCGTAAACAGAAGGCGATTGCGGAGGGCACAGCGTAGGACGCGCCATTCCCCGGTGAACATGAATACCCGCGTCCCGTCGCGCGAGCAACCACGATGGGCGCAGCGGATGTCGTCATCGACCGATCTGCGCGACGTTGTCATGGTCGATTCTTTAGCTTGATCCCGAGGTGTACCTCCTTATTAGAGCCTTGTGCTAGTTTCTTGTCCCCAAGCTCTGTATGCAATAGGCGCTAGTGTGATTGGAATTGCTAGAAAAGTGCTGGTTGGGATGGAACCCTACGCCGCAGATCAGACGATCGGCGCGATATGGTGCGTTCCAACGCGGCTTTGATCGTCCAGTTCGGCCAAGACCAGCAATTTCGCTCACAGCAGTAGTTCCCTCCACCAAGAGATACTCGGAAGAACTAGCACAAGGGCCTATTAGGGTATTCCTACCATTTTTGTGTGGCGAAGGGCAAAAGCGCTGTTCTCCCCGCCCCGACTACCGGTGCTGCTGTTTCACGACGTACTGACCGAGACGGCGCTTGATGGTCGCCAGGGCAAGGGTCAGGACCGCCGCGCTCATCGCGATGACAACTATCCAGGTTGACTGGCGCCGGGTGCCGTTGACCGCTGCCCCCCCGCCGGTGTTCGGCAGGCCTGGCATCGCCGGTGCGCCCGCGGACGTCGCCACGATCGTCAGCCGCGTGGCCGTGCCTCCCGTCAACTCGAAGGTCGGCGTGTACTCCCCCGGTCGATCGCCGGGTTTGAAGATGACACGCAGGATCCCAGGGACCATCGTGCCATCGGCACGGGCGATTTGACCGGAGAGGACCGGCCGTCCGATTGCACCGATCGGGCTGGTAGCACCCTGGCCGGTCGCACCCTCCGGTGCAGCCCCGATAATCCCCCCGACAACCGTATCCTTCGCGGCATCGAGCAGACCGTCGCCGTCGGTATCCTGCACCAGGAGTCCGCCGGTGTAGCGCGGAAACCGGGCGCGATCAGCGGCAACGACGCCGACGTTGTTGAGCGGTTGACCATCCGCGCCGAAGAGCAAGAAATCGAGCGGCAACGGCGTCACGGTGCTGACTGGCACGCGCTGCCAGTTGTTATTCGATGGCTGGGTGAAGAGCGCGTTCGAGGGGTTAATCGAGGGAACCACCTGGGGCCGGATCGTCAGCGTCCCGGTCCCGGACTCGACGGCCCCGCCTGGGCCGGTCTCGGCGCTGACGGCGATCGCGTAGTCGCCGGGGGCCGGGTTGGTGAAGGCGCGACCGCGCACATGCAACACCTTGATCCCCGGATTATCCGCTCCGGACGGCACGATATCCTCGGTGGCCGTGAAGACCACGGTGTGTGTCCCCGCCAGCGTCACGGTGTAGCCCCCTAAGCCTCCCTGCGGCCAGCCCTTCACCAGGGTACCACTTTCCGGCGCCTTAACCGGCACCGCCGTGCGGATGAAGACATCCGGCAGGGTGACCTTGATCATCTTACCCTGCAAGAGGCCCCGCCCCGCCACCTGCGGATCGAGCGAACGGTCGAGCACAAGGTTGAAGTCGGTCGGCTTTCCGGTGACATCTCCGTCCGCGACAACCGGCGCTTTCGGCGTGGCAACGACGATGTTGCCCGCCCCGCGCACGGTGGACACCGGGACCAGGACAACGGTGAGGAGGAGCGTAAGTACGAGCACCAGGGAACGAGCCGAGGTCACCATCCTGCACGATTCCTTTCGGTACGTTCTCCGATGTTCCCGCGAAACCATAGGAGTAGCGATCAATCGCTGCGGCGCGATGATGCCCAGTGCACAGCGTATTCGCTAGCCGGCTGGTACGTCGTGGTACGCCGACGACATGTACCCGCAGGTGCACCACAACGCTTTATCTGGCCCCTTCCGCACGCACCAAGGCCGCCTGTTCCAGGAGTTGCTCAATCGAGGGCCTGTCGTTCGGTGTCTTGGCAACATATGTCCAGCGCACCCGAGCCGCTGTATCGATCAGGAAGGTCGAAGCAATGGCAATACCATCTGCGAAAACGTTGTAGGCGACGGTCGCATCGGCATCGATATCCGATAATACCGGGAAGGTCGGAGGGGGGCTTGCCTCGCCAGCAAGCTGTCGCGCCCGCTTTGGACTGTCCACGCTCAGCATCACGAGTGCGACGCCAGCGTCCACGAACCGGGGATACGCCTGGGCCAACTGGCCCATCTGCCGTCGGCAGTGTGGTCACCACCAACCACGATAGAAGACGAGCAGGACCGGCTGGCGTTCCCGATAGTCGGCGAGCGCGACGATCTGTCTATCGGTCGCGGTCAGCGCGAAATCCGGCGCGCTGGTTTCGAGCGCGAGGGCATGTCCTGGGCGATCAGCCGCCATAGTTCCTCCAATCTATCGAATCGATGCGACACCGAGACCGGCGCCCATATAGCGGGATGTTGTGGGGCTGTGCCAGAACGGGCCTGCCCGCTCACCGCTCCACCGCGAGGATCCGCCCGGCAACGTCGCGTAGATCGACGCCGACGATATCGGGGACTGGGACGAGCGGATCGAGCACCTGCCCCGGTCGCGCGACGAAGGCCGCCGCGCAGCCGGCGCGCTGGGCACCGGCGACATCCCAGGCGTGGGCGGCGACCAGGCGCACCTCACCGACCGGCACACCGAGACGTTCCGCCGCCATCAGATAGGGCGCGGGTGCGGGCTTGAGGCACCGCACGGTATCGGCGGACAGTACGTGCTCGAAGCAATCGCGCAACCCGGCGTTCGCGAGCTGTGCCTCGCCGACCGCGGCGGTGGAGTTGGTGAGCGCCGCTAGCCGCAAACCACCGGCGCGTAGGCGCTCGAGGCTCTCGCGCACCTCGGGATGGGCCGGGAGCCGCTGCATCCCCTCCCGGATTGCGTGCCGGTCGGCATCTGTCAGTGCCGTCCCCCGCCGCGCTGCCGTCATCGCGAGCGCGGCCATGCCGATCGCTCCGAAGTCGCTGTAGGCAGCGGTTACCGTCGCCGTCAGCGCCGATTGCAGCACCTGCGTAAACCACTCTCGCCGCGCTACAGCGTCGCCGAAGATCCGCGCGAAAGCCGGGTCGAGCGCCGCTAGATCCAGCAGGGTCTCGTTAACATCGAACACGATTACGCGCGCCATGGTCCTCTCCCTCGCTTGCGCTGACCTTCTACCACCTGGCGCTCTCGCACGTTTCGAGCCACTCACCACGTCCCGGTTGCGGCATAGCCGTCGTTATGGTACTGTCAGGATAACTGTTCAGCCTTACGGGAGGTCGGGTGTGCGCTACTCGGCGCATGAGAGAACAAGCACGCACCCGCACCTATAAACGGCACCGGTTCCCGCCGGAAGTTATCAGCCACGCGGTCTGGTTGTACTTCCGCTTCGCCCTGCGTTACCGCGATGTGGAGGAGCTGCTCGCCGAGCGCGGCGTGGTGCTGACCGACGAGACGGTGCGCCAATGGTGCCGCAAGTTCGGCCAGCAGTACGCCAATACGCTGCGCCGCCGTCGCCCGCGCCCGGGCGCTACGTGGCATCTTGACGAGGTGTTCGTGACCATTAACGGGCGAACGCACTATCGCTGGCGGGCCGTCGACCAGGACGGCACCGTGCTCGCTATCCTGGTGCAGCCCCGGCGCGATCAAGGCCGCTGCCAAGAGGTTCTTTCGCCGCCTGCTCAAGGGCCTCGCCTACGTCCCGCGCGTCATCATCAGCGACACGCTGGCGAGCTACGGCGCGGCCGAGCGCGACGTCCTCCCGAGTGTGGAGCATCGGCGGCACAAGGGCCTCAACAACCGCGCTGAGAACGCGCACCAGCCGACCCGCGAGCGCGAGCGGCGCATGCGGCGCTGCAAATCGCCCGGGCATGCCCAGCGCTTCCTCGCCGCCTACGGTCCCAGCGCCAGCCACTGCCGCCCGCGCCGCCATCGCCTCACCGCCGAAGCCTAGCGCCAGACCAGCGCCGCGCGCTTCGCCACCTGGCGGGCCGTTACCGGCACCCCGGCCATGGCCTGAGCAGCGGCACCACCCTCCTTCAGCGCGCCCGCGTTCCCCGGCAGCCCGGCGAGCCCGACTTTAACCTGACAGTACCCTACGCGGCGTCGTCGTCACCGTCATGCTGCCGGGGCGGGAGCAGCGTCACGCGCGCCTCCGTCTCCCGCAGGATCGCCGACGGGGTCGTCTGGAGCACGCGCGCGAGGTGGAACAGCGCCAGCACGGTCGCATTCCGCCGCCCCTGCTCGATCAGGCTGACGTAGTAGCGCGAGTAGCCGCTGTCCAGGGCGAGATCCTCCTGCGAGAGGTGCCGCGCCTCGCGCAAGGCGCGCAGTGTCTGCCCGAGGGCCTGTGCCGGGGTCATCGCGCCGCAACCGCTTCCATCGCCGCAGTATGGGGAGTTGCGCGGCGCGGGTCGAGCAACTATAGTTGCAATCGTCGCCACGGTGCGGCGTGGATGAGCGCCGCACCGTCCCCACTCGCCGTATGGTGTCGGGCACGCAGGCGCACGGCCAGCCTACGGGCCGCCCGCCCGCGTCGGAACCGGCGGTGCGGTTCCCGGCCATCGGCGCTGCCGACACAGCCGGGCGCGACCCGGGCGGCAGGGGATGGGCGCGCAATGGCCTGGCCCCGCGCTACCTGTCCAAGCATCGGGAAGGGGGTGCGGCCATGGGCGTGGGCGGGGCGACGAGTGGGCGCGCGGCCGGGCACGGATTCCGCCGCTACAGCCGCGGGCCGCCAGGATGCGCGCTCGTCGCCCGCCGTAGGGGACGATCACGACCGCAGCGCAGGAGGGTGACGATGTTCCCGACACCGATCCCGATCCCGTGGCGCGCCGCCCTGCTGGTGTTCCTCCTTGCCCTGGGCGGGTGCAGCACCGCACCGACGCCCCCCGCCGCGCCCACGCCGGCATCGTCGGCCGCCGCTCCGGCGCTACCGGCCGCGACCGTGACCGGGGTCGCGACCGCCGCCGCCCCGACCAGCCCGCCGCGCGCCACCGCGCCGCCCGCGACGAGCATGACCGCCACCCCCGTGGAGAGGGCGACGCGCGCGGCGACGCGACCCGCCACGCCGATCGCCTCCATACCCGCCGCGATCGCCGCGCCGACCGCGACGGCCGTGCCCACGCCGCGCGGCTACGCGCCGGGCGACCCGTGCGCCCCGTACGCCGCCGGCGCGGTCCCGCCGCCGGGCCGCGCCGCCGCCGCCGCCCCGGCCCGGCTCTGCATCCCGGCGCTCGCCCTCGCCGCCCCCGTCGTGCCGGTGGGCGCGACGCCCGAGGGGGCGATGGCCGAGGCGGCCGACCCGTGGGCGGTCGGCTGGTACGCCCCCGGCCCGCCGCCCGGCGCCCGCGGCAACGCGGCGCTGGCCGGCGCGGTGGACGCGCAAGGCGTCGGCCCGGCCATCTTCTGGGAACTGGACCGGCTGCGCACGGGCGATGTGCTCGTCGTCGTGGATCAGGCGGGGGTCGCGCGCCGGTTCGTCGTCCTGGAGAACACGGTCTACCGTCGCGAGGACGCCCCCCTGACGCGCATCTTCGGCCCCGCCGCCGACGCCAACCTGGCGCTGATCACCGGCGCGGGCACCTGGGACCCCGCCCTGGGGGTCTACGACAGCAACCGGGTCGTCTTCGCGCGCCTGCAACCGTGAGGCGCCGCGCCGCCCGGAGAGGAAGGAGGGCCCCCATGGCACCACCGGCCCCACGATTCACCCCGGCCACCCGGCGCGGCCGCCGCGCCCGGCTCGTCGCCGCCCTCGCGGCCGCGCCGCTCGCGCTCGCCCTGACCCTGGCGCCGGTCGGGGCGGCGGCCGCGCCCACCCCGGCCCCCACCCCGGTGGCCAGCGACCCCGCCGAGCGGCTCGCCCAGGCGCACCTCGCCGCCCTCGTGCTCGCCGCCCTCGCCGCCGCGGCGGAGGGCCGCGACCTCCCGGCGGGCCTGAGCCCGCAGATCCAGGAGGACATCCGGCGGCTGGTGGTCGACACGACCCACGGCGACGACGCGCGCCTGACGGCGTTCGCCCCGCTGGTGCCGATCCACTGGGAGCGCGCGTCGCCGCTCGGGTCGGGCCCCCCGCCGCCGGGCGCCGACACGGTGCTCCTGCGGGCGCGCCTCCTGGGGACGGCGACCGTCGCGCACGCCGCCGCCCCGGGGCGACCCGCCCGCACCGTGCAACGCCCCCTGGCGCGCCAGGGGGTGACCATCGCCCTGGACCGGCGCGACGGGCGCTGGCTGGTGACCCGGATCACCCTGACCGCCGCGCAGTCGCTCGCCGAGTAGGCCCCGCCGCCGTACCGAGGAGGATCGCCATGCCCCGCAGCAGCGCCCGCCCGACCGCCGTCCCCCGGCGCGCCCTCGCCCTACTCGCCGCCCTCGCCCTCGTCGGCTGCGGCGGGCCGCCGGTCGCGACCGCCCCCCCGGCCGCCCTCGTCGCCGCCACCCCCGCGCCGACCGCGCCGAGCCGGCGCGGCCCCGACGCGACGGCCCCCGCGGGACCCGGCCCCGCCGACGCCGCGGCCGACCGCGCCGCGCAGCTGGCGGCGGCCGGGGCGGTGCTGCGTGCCCTCGGCGACGTCGCCGCCGGGCGCCCCGCCCCGCCCGACCTGCGGCCGGAGATCCTGGCGGATCTCCGCCTGCTAATCGACCGCGGCACCGGCGGCGCGCGCCGCTGCCTCGTCGAGTTCACCGTCGTCGGCGCGGTGACGTGGCAGGCCGCCCCCGTCGAGTTCGTGCCGTTGCTGGACGCGGATGGGGCGGTCGTGGCGGGGGCGCGCGACGCGGGGGTCCGGCTGACGACGAGCGGGCTGGAGGGGTACGCGACCGTGGTCACCTTCCAGTCCTCCCTCGGCGACCCGGCGACCCCCACGAGCCTGCCCCCGGGCTCGCCCTGCGCCCCGGCGGCCCCGGCCACGCCGTACCAGGTGGCGCGCGACCGGCACCGGGCGCTGCGCGGCGAGGCGCTCGCCGTCCTCGTCGAGTTCCGCGACGGGGCCTGGGTCGCGACCGAGGCCCGGGCCGCGGGCACCGGGTTGCCGTAACCCCGCGGTAGGGGACCGTCTCGCACGACGGTCCCCTACCGTGGACGAGCGGCCCGTAGCGGCCCGCCGCTGGCGCCAGCGGCGGGCCGCCGCCCCGTCTGCGTGCGTGCCGGCGCATGGTCGGGGGCCGGGTGGCCTGGTCGGCGCGCCGCGCCGTTGTCATGGCGTCGCCGCCGGGAGGTCCGTGATGCGCGCGCCCACGCCCGCCCGGTGACGGCGCGCCCTGGCGACCATCCGCAGCACCGTGGCCCGCGACGACGACGCGCCCCGGCGCAGCACCCACGTCGAGACGATGACCGCGCCGCTCGTCGCCGCGGCGGCGCGCCCGGTGGATCGCCGGGCGCGCTGCGGGCGTGACCTGCTGCCCGCGCTCCCGCCGGTGGGCGGCGGCTCGCGCGCCGCGCCGCGGATCGTCGCCGCGTGGGAGGACCACGCGATCCCCCGGCCCGGCCCGGCGCGGCCCGCCGACCGGTGGCAGGCGCGCAGAACGGCGTCGCGCGCGACGCCTGCCGCCGCGACTACGCGGGCGAGCGGGCGACGCGCGGTCACCGCGGGGGCACGGGAGGCGCGACGCTGCCCGCCGGGCGGTCGTCGTCCCCGGCGGGCAGGTCGTCGCCGCACACCGTCGCCGGGTCCGGGCGGTGGCGCGTGACCGGCGGGATCGGGCGCGAGTGGCCGACGTCGTGGTCCCGAGTGCCCACATGGTGCGGTTGGTGCGCGCGGTGCCGCTCTGCGCCGCCACATGCGCCGGCGTCAGCCCCACCGGCCGCCGTGCCGCTCATGGCACCGCTGCGTCGTCAGCACGCGAGACGGCGGTCGGTGGGGGCGGGGCGCTGCCAGGCGACGTATCCCCTGAGATCCGTAGCAAACCAGCTGCGGTGCCGATTGCTAGCCACACGCCTGCGGTCGGCCGCGGTTTTGCCACGTCGCGGCGGGGGCAACGACGGGTGTGCTCGGCACGTGCGGCCGGACGCCGTGGTCGCCGTGCGCTCGCCCCTGACGGTGCTCGTCGTCCTGCAGACGGCAGCGCTCCCCTAACGGGCCGCCCGCCCGACGGCAGGCGCGTGGCGCGGCTGGGCCCGGCCCAGCCGCCGCTGCCCCGGATCCGGGGGATCCCGCGCCCCGGGCCGCGACGCCGGGCCCGGGCTGTCCACGCGCGTCACACGGGCGACGGCGGGCGCGCCGCTGCCAGGCCTGCGCGTGCGCCACGCCTGCGCGCACGCACACCGGCGCGCGGCGGGGCCATGTCGGGACCGGTCGGCGCAACGCCAGCACACGCGTGGCGGGCGCCACCTGAGCATACGAACGCACCATACCCAAGAACTTGGCTGATATATGTAGGTTTTGTTGACAACGCGACTGACACCAGGGCGCGCGTCGGTCGCGGCGTGTCCGGTCGACGCATGGGGGAGGGCGGTGCAGACCCCGACGAACCCGGCGCGGCGGTCGCGGCGCGCCGGGCATACCGCCGCCACCGCCCGGACCCGGGCGCGCTACTCCCGAGCCGGCGTCGGTTCGGCGGCGTCGGGCACGGGGAAGCGGAGGTCGGCGACGGCGCGGGCGCGGGCGTGGCCGCCGCGGCGGTCGTAGCGCGCGGTGGTGACCGGGCTGGCGTGCCCGGCGCGCTGCTGGGCGGTGGCCAGGTCGTGCCCGGCGTCGAGGATGGCGCCGATCGCGGTGCGGCGGACGTCGTGGGGCGAGGCGTGCGCGATGCCGGACGCGGCCACCCGTTGCTGCAGGGTCCTGTAGCGGGCGTGCGGGGAGCGGCCGCGCCGCTGCGGGTCGAGGTTGGCCCACCTGTCGATGCGGCAGCAGAGCGCCCCGTCGCGGCGCCCCCGGAGGCGCAGCCAGCGCTCGACCGCGCGGGCGGCGGCGGCGTTGAGCGGCAGCGCGCGCCCCGTGTTGCCCGTGCCGCGGCGCACCCTGCCTCCGCGCACCACCGGGTCAGCTGTTCACCGTGCCTCTTTAAAGGAAACAGCCCGGCGCGATCGCGCGGCATGGCGGTCGCACGACGCCCGTGTCGTACCGTGGGTGGCCGCGCGGCGCGCCGATGGCACGGCGTCCTGTCGACGGCGCACGACGCCGTGCCGCCGCAGGCCACGTCGCCTCCGGGCCCCACCGGGCACCCGCCACGCCCGCCCGCCGTCAGGGCCCTCCCTTGACGCCGCGCGCGTCATAACTTACCCTAACCAGCATTAGGTTGAGCCAGCGGCGCGGGGCCGGGCGACGGCCCATTCGACATAATGGGGCGTGGAGGGGCGGCGATGACGGATGTGACAGAACTGGTGACCGAGTCATCGGTGGCCCCCTGGTCGACCGCGCTGGCGGTCGGGGCGGAGGGACACGCGCCGTCGGCCGACCCGACCGCCGCTTACCTCGCGAGCCTCTCGCCCAAGGGACGGCAGACGATGCTGGAGCGCCTGCGCGCCGTGGCCGCGCTGCTCGACGTGCCCTATGAGCAGATCGTCTGGCACGAGCTCCGCTTCCAGCACGTCGACGCCCTCCGCCAGCGCCTCCTCGCGCAAGGCCGCGCCCCGGCGACGGTGAACCTGACCCTGGCCGCGCTCCGCGGGATCGCCCGCTACGCGCGCAACCTCGGGCTCCTGACCGCCGAGGAGCACGACCGCCTCCGCGACGTCAAGGGCGCGCGCGGCTCGCGACTCCCGGCCGGGCGCGCGGTGCTGGCCGGGGAGCTGGGGGCACTGGTGGCGGCCTGCGCCGCCGACCCGACCCCGGCCGGCGTGCGCGACGCGGCGATCTTCGCGGTCCTGTACATCGGGGGCATCCGCCGCAGCGAGCTGGCCGGGCTCGACGTCGCCGACTGGACGCCGGCACCGCCGACCCTGCGCATCCGCCACGGCAAGGGGGACAAGGAGCGCCTCGTCCCGCTGGTCGGCGCGGCCGCCCGGGCGCTCGACAGCTGGCTGGCGGTGCGCGGCGACCGGCCGGGCGGGCTCTTCC
>JAABUJ010006101.1_pt1 | contig 11798 bp, 13 predicted proteins | sample 5559131 | NCBI WGS metagenome assembly JAABUJ01 (sample SAMN10711875, study PRJNA513366) | rock metagenome | isolation source: Antarctica rocks | place: Antarctica: Victoria Land, Mt New Zealand nord | collected 2016-01-07 | reverse complement strand
GCTGCGCAACTCAGCCTCTTCCTCCGCACTCAACTCCAGCGATGTCTTCGGTCGCCCAATCAGCATGACCGAGATTAACCCAACTTCGCTGATTTTGCCATCTATATCTGGGACAGCACACTAGGAAATCTCTGCACAAGTGTTTACGACTCTGATTCTGACCCTTGAAAGCAAAGCACTTGTTTTAGGGCAAATGGACTTGTGCAGAGATTCCCTAGAGTGTTTTCGGGGGGCGGTCACTCATGAATCGATAGCCGAGTGCGCTGACGACCACAAAAAGCCAGTTCGCGAAGAAAAAATAGATCAGCCCTGGCCAAGGTGTACTCCTAGCACCGGCAAATCCCTGTCCGAGGGCGGGGAATACGAGAGCAGCATTGACCAGCCAGGGAACCAACGAGAAAGCGCTCGATTTCACCACTCTGAGCCGCTGAGAAGAGGCGCAAAGACATAGAAGTAGACCATGATCATCGCAAGCCCTGTGACGTAATGAAACCACAAAAAAGCCAGCCAAAGTGGGTGGATGCTTGAGGCCTACTCGGCTCAAGAGAGGCAGCAGAGATGGAATCCAGTGCTGTACTTCCCGGCGAAAGAGCTGCAGTAAGCCGCCTTTGCCCGCGTTGATGTGAAGCAATGGAGCCACTTCCAGAACCACCGTGTTGACTGTGATTCCGAGCAAGCCAGCGGCGAGAGCACGAGGCAAACTGGTCGCGGTCAAATCTGATTTAGTCATTTTGCCTCTTCGATCCAACCGCACCACAACGCGGAGACTGTCTCTTAAGAACCTGGACCGTGTTGAAAATGGTCGCATGTTAAACAGACCATCAGATTGCCGGAAGCGTCCTTGGTTGCGGTCAAAACGAACAGAGCGGCACCCGCGCCATTGGCCGCTATCGTGGGATGAGGGGTTTGTGCCTACAGGCTGCGATGGGTGAAAGCGATGTTCACGATATTGGCCTCCTCTGAGCTCTGGGAGGCGAGTGACGCGTCCTAGAGTGGAGTGAAGCAAACCGCCCGCTTTATTCCATTGAAGCAAGGATATTTTTGGAATGCCGCTAGGCGACGATCCCCATTTTGACCATGTACGCTCGAGTCTCATCCGCGTTGCCGCGGAAAAGCAGAACATAGGTCCGCTGCTGGTGTGCCCAAAGGCCTTCAGTTCCTTTTCCGGTTGCCATGAGCGTCATGCCCGATTTGATCGGAAGATGCCCGTCGACGATGAGAAGACTGGCCCTAGGCTCATTTTTCATTTGCAGGATCACTGCCTTACGGTTTGCAAGCTGGATCGCGGCAGCACCGCGAAATTGTACCCGGTTCAGTTCCGGCGGTAGCTGATCCGGCCCATGCACAACACCTGCACTCCATTCCAGCAGTGTGTCTCTGTCCGTAGAGACAAGTTGACTCTGCGGGGGCTGCATCAGCAACGCTGCGAGTTGCCGCTGTAGACGAACCTTTTGCACGAGCGGTGCACTCACAAAAAAAATAGCAAGCAAGGCAGCGGCTACCAGCGGGAGAATTGTCCAGCGGCGCCAGGAGCCAAGAAGGCTGATACTTTGGCTCCGGTCACGCTGTAGCCCGCCTAAAATGTTGGCTTGCAACGTTTGAGGTTCCGGAATACTTCGAATGATGGCTTGTAGCCGTTCGTCGGTTCGCGTGATTCCGCGGAAACGGGAGGCGCAGGCTGGGCAGGATGCAAGATGGTCCAAGAGTCCGGTAAACATAGAGGGACTGCTATCCCGACGCCAGGTATGCATCTCCGTCTGGCAGAGTTGGCAGTTCATCGAGCCTCGCGTTTCGGAAGAAGAACTAAGCGTTTGGACGGCATGAGCGTTTGGTGCAACAGTGCCTTGCCGCGCGCCAGCCGCGACATAACGGTGCCGATTGGAATTCCGAGTGCTACGGAGATGTCGAGGTAAGACATCTCCTCGAAATAAAATAGCACTAGTGGGAGGCGGTGGCGTTCATTCAACTCACTCAAGGACTGCTGCAGAGAGAAGATGTCGTCGGAAAACGTTTGCTTTGCCGGCAAGTCCTGGGAGAATTCTTCGAGTGAGAGATTGCGGTCCGGACGATTTCTCCGGTACGCCTGGGCATGGCAGTGACGCAGAATACCTACGAGCCAACCCTTCACCAGCGTCAGATCGCGTAGGCTCTCGCGAGAGCGATAAGCCTGAAAAAATGTTTCCTGGGCCAACTCTTCGGCTTCCGTCCTGGACGACGTAAGCCAGTACGCAATTCCATACAGCAGAGTGCTGTACTGACGGACCCACCCATCAAACATCTGATCGTTGATCAGCAGAACATAACCTCATACCGTGGCACGAACATTGAACATTTACCGATAGTGAATGCGAGCTTTGTCAGCATCCTTGCACGAGTGGGCGCCGGATCGTCTTATCCTGAACCGTCCTTGAGCGGGGTCTCACACAGCTCCACCCGCTGAGTCGGCCGTATGAGACTAGCCGCGGATTGCTTCGAGCAACCTGGATGCTAGTCCATTCCGCCACGAAACCTTTCAAGTGCATAGGTATCCAGCAGCAGTTGGAAAGAGGCAATGCGGCTTCCCTCGAAACGAACGTGAACCGCGCACGGAGAACTGAACCGACGGGGCAGGCGCTCAATATCAATCATTCCTACAGACATCGTCTCGCAACCATTCTCGAAGTACCGGTCCATCGCAAACTGCGTCATACCACACAAATCGTGAACGGTTTGGGCCCAGACGGTGAGCGCTTCACTCCCTTGGCTCCTTCGCGTTAGATCCACGTCTCGCGCACCGGGAACGTGCAACTTTACTTCGGACGTGCAGCATTCTTCAATCGTTGACGAGTCCACTTCAGTAATTGCCCGCAGCAACCGAGCCAAGGTGGAGTTCATCGCTTCCTGAGATCCTTCTGGCATATTTGTCTCCCTTCCGAAGGCCTATCGCACTGTCAGATACATCACAGCGACGATGGCACCGGTCATGCAGATTCCAAGAATCACGTCAATTGTAAGTAGAAGATTCTCCCAAGGTTTTCGCAAGATGGAGGCACGCTTCGTGAGCAGGTCGTTGGCAAGACCCGCGACTGAGGGGTCCATATAACTGTCATGCGCTTCTCTAGCAACCTGCCTGAAATTACGCTCGGACCACCCAAAGTTCATCGTACCTCCTCAACAGATGCTGAACGATAAACCGCAATGACGGGCCGCACTCGGCGTTGATGCCGCTGGCCAGTGCAGGGACAATCATGAAAACGGTGGGCTCCGGCCGCTCCTAGCCGGGCTGCGCCGCAGTTCTCAGGTACGGTTTCACCGTTTTGTAACCGGGAAAGAGTGTCGCGGCTTCCTCGTTCGAAACCGCGCCTGTAATGATGATGTCCTCACCCTGCTTCCAGTCTGCCGGTGTTGCAACCTTGTAGCGCGCGGTCAATTGCAGGGAGTCGAGGACTCGCAGGATCTCATCGAAGTTGCGTCCGGTCGTCATAGGATAGGCCATCGTGAGCTTGATGCGTTTGTCTGGGCCAATCACAAACACCGTGCGCACCGGTGCGTTGAGCGCTGCCGTGCGACCGTCGCTCGAAGTCCCAGCATTAGCGGCCAACATGTCATAGAGCTTTGCGATCTCCAGGGCGGGATCACCAATCATGGGATAGTTGACTTTCGATCCACCCACCTCTTCAATGTCCGGCTCCCACTCCAAATGCGTATGGACGGGATCGACCGACAGACCGATCACTTTGGCTCCACGCCTGGCGAACTCGCTTTCGAGCTTGGCGACAGATCCAAGTTCCGTCGTGCACACCGGGGTAAAGTCTTTTGGATGGGAGAACAGGACAACCCATGAGTCGCCAATCCACTCATGAAAATGAATCGGGCCCTGCGTGGTTTCGGCTGTGAAATCGGGAGCGATATCGTTGATGCGGAGTGACATGGTGTGGACCGGCTCTCTGGGGGGCGCCCCGAATGTAATTACTGAAGAAAAAACTCTGTTGCAAGCCAGACTCTAAGCTTCGATTGCTACTCTGGCCAATTGGTAATCCTTATGCCTTATAAATCTGCCCGCGCCTGCAGCGACCGAGATTCCAGGCCAGAAAGCGCTTGGACTGAAGACCTAATATGGGAGGCGGTTGAGCTGCAATACGGCACAAGACTTTGCGATTCGCTCCAGGTCGGGTGAACTGGTTGTCCTGCTCAGGTAAACCGATACTCACGCAAGTCCCCGGTCGCTTCTGAGGCATTGTCGGCGCGCGTGCCACTTTCTTTCGCTCTCCTGCCTTAGGCTGGGCGACCTGCTCCGCTCGTCAGCAGTTTATGGAACCTAAGCGAGCTCGGGCCGAAGGATCACCCATTGAAGGCTATGTCATTGAAGACCACGCTGATGGGGCAGCGACACTTTGGCTTTGCAGAGCTACGACATTATTGCTGCTTTGCGCTTACAGATCGACTATACGTAATCTGCATTATCGGGCCACGAACTTGAAGGGCCGCGCCCTTGGACTGGAGCTTGAAGGCCGGCTCAGCCTCGCGATCCGAAAGAATGTTGGAGTCTGCGGTTGTCAGCTATGTGACATGCGTGATTGGCGAAATGTTCGCCTCACGTTCGACGAAACTCGTCAGGTGACGCTCCATTTGCCAGGAAGAGAGCTGAGACGTGGGCCGCGTGGACAGGACGGGAGATCAAGTCGACCGTTTGAGCCGGAGTTCCTATTCTCCGGGTGCCAAATTTTTCGCCGAGGTGGCAATTTGGGCCTGAAACCGGGAACTTGCAACCTTATCTCCCGCAAGTTGCTTTTCGGGAGACTAGGTGGCGGAGAGGGAGGGATTCGAACCCCCGGTACCATTACTGGTACGTCTGATTTCGAGTCAGGTGCATTCAACCGGGCTCTGCCACCTCTCCGCGCCTGCGGGACCGATCAGCATCTGCGGATGCAGAGAGTTCGATCTCTTGCAGTTTACCGGGAAGTAGAACGTAAGACAATGCGCCCGAAGGTTGCGTTGTTTGTACGTAGCGCACACCTCGCCTCGGCGGTCCTCTTTCAGCGCAGCGGAGAAGAAGTGCTTCACCGCTAGTAACTTTACGATACACTCCGCCCATGCAGAAGACTGCCAGCAATCCTCATCACGAGCATCATTTCGAATCGACTGACACGGTTCGCGACGTCGTGATTGGCCTGTCGGATGGTCTAACGGTGCCGTTCGCACTCGCGGCCGGGCTCTCGGGCGCAGTCGCCAACGCCCACCTGGTGGTTCTTGCCGGACTCGCCGAGATTGCAGCAGGATCCATTGCCATGGGTCTTGGAGGCTACCTGGCCGCTCGCGGAGATAGCGAGCATTACGCCTCCGAGATGTTGCGGGAACAAGGCGAGGTGGTCACCCGGCCGGACGATGAAGCCGCAGAGATCTACGAAATTTTCGAGCAATATGCGGTATCGCGCGAGGCGGCGACGCCCGTCCTGCATGCCTTGCAGCAGAACCCCACAGCTTACGTAGACTTCATGATGCGGTTCGAGTTGGGGCTCGAAAAGCCTCAAGCTGGGCGTGCTAGCCGATCTGCGATGACGATTGCGTTCAGCTATATCGCTGGCGGCTTTATCCCCTTGTTGCCCTACATACTGGTGCAGAGCAATCAGACGGCGCTTGAGATCTCCGTTGTGATTACCTTAGTAGCGCTGGCGATCTTTGGTGCAGTTAAGGGCCGTCTGGTAGGGACAGGTGCTCTTCGAAGCGCCGTCCAGACGACCCTGATTGGCGGCGCGGCAGCGGGCGCAGCGTACGCGCTGGCACGGCTGCTGAATCTTGGCTAAAAACAATCCAGGGGCAGACTCTTTCGGTTCCTGAAAGAGTCATTAGGCACGAGGGAACGTTTGGCCCAACTGTCGTACTGTTCGCTGCATCCAACGCGTGAGCCGCACATCCAAGATAGGTTCTGCCACGGAGATGAGTAATGTCACCAGAACTGCAAGCCGCTTCAAATGTTGCGGACATAACTCTGCATCGACGATTCAGGGCCGTGCGTGAGGCCACGCTGCGGTTCGTGGCACCGTTGTCGCCCGAAGACATGATGGTGCAGTCGTGCGCGGATGCCAGCCCGGTTAAGTGGCACCTGGCGCATACGTCGTGGTTCTTTGAGACGTTCGTATTGAGCCCGTATGCCCCTGCGTACCAAGCCTTCCATCCGGATTTCTGCTGGCTGTTCAACTCGTACTACACGTCCCTGGGCGATATGCCAGAGAAGAAGCTGCGTGCTTCTTTTTCACGCCCGCCGCTTGCAGACATTCTTACGTACCGCAGGCATGTAGATGATGCGGTCGAGGCACTGCTTCAGAATCTGCCAGCGAACTATGGAGACGAAATCCTTCGCCGTGTCACGTTGGGTCTGGAACATGAGCAGCAGCATTTGGAACTCGCCGCAACCGACATCAAGCACGCATTCTTTACTAATCCTCTACATCCCGCTTATGCGTCGCCGACGACTGTGGATGCCATGAAGGGAGCGGTCGGAGATGCTGTCCGCTTTGAACGGTTTGCCGGAGGTTTGGTGGAGATTGGTGTTTCGCCAGACATCGCGGACCCACTTGCCTTCGCGTTCGATAATGAGACGCCGCGCCACAAGGTTTTTCTTGAACCGCACGCACTGGCCAACAGGCTGGCGACAGCGCGCGAGTATCTGGCCTTTATGAACGAGAACGGCTACACCAGGCCGGAGCTCTGGTTGTCGGAAGGCTGGTCCGCCATGCGCCAGGAAGGCTGGCGTGCGCCGCTGTATTGGCGACGCACGCCGGCGGGCGAGAGTGGCTGGGAGGTATTTACGCTGCGCGGATTCGTGCCGCTTGAGCAGCTGTTGGACACTCCCGTATGCCACATCAGTTTGTTTGAGGCGGATGCGTTTGCACGCTGGTGCGGATCGCGGTTGCCCACCGAGGCTGAGTGGGAATCCGCGGCGTCTTCGATCAGCAGTGCTGCACTTACGAGCGGGGCCAACATGCTTGAAACGGATACGCTACAGCCCCGCCCTGCCTCTGCTGACGGCGGCCTGCAACAGATGTTCGGAGACGTGTGGGAGTGGACCTCTTCGGGGTACACCGGATACCCGGGATATAAGCCGTTGCCTGGGGCTCTGGGCGAATACAACGGTAAGTTTATGAGCTCGCAGGTCATCCTGCGTGGAGGCTCGTGCGTAACACCGGCGAGCCATATACGGGCAACTTACCGGAACTTCTTCCATCCCTCCACGCGTTGGCAATTTACGGGGCTGCGCCTGGCCAAAGATGCAACACCCGCACGTTGAATCGATGAACAACCGATCAGCAGGAAAGCGGCTGGCTAACATCGCTGCAAGTCAGGGTAGTGACTCAGCACGAATCTGCAACAATGGCGGGTGGAGAGAACAGAGGTGGGCGTGAGTCAAATTGCCGCAGCAGAAGAGATAGCAGGAGCGTTGGATGGAGTTGCGCTCGCTGTGCGCGCGGGCCTGCTGGCAACGCCTAAAACCCTGCCTCCATGGCTTTTCTATGATGCCGCCGGCTCTTTGCTCTTTGAGCAGATTACGGAGCTGCCAGAATATTATTTGACCCGCACGGAACGTACTTTGCTCGCCTTCCACGCTGAAGGCATTCTTCGCCAGATCGCCGCGCCGGTGACGGTAGTGGAGTTGGGTGCGGGGACCGCGACCAAGACAGGACTCTTGTTGCGTGCGGCGGCGGCACGGCAGAGCAGCGTTCTTTACCAGCCCATCGATGTGAGCGCTTCAGCGCTCGAAGAAGCTCGCGCCAACATTCAGGCAAAAATTCCCGGCGTAGAGGTTCGTCCCAGGATCGCCAACTACGTCAATGACCCCGTTCGTATTCAGCGGCTAAGCGGCCATAACGTCCTGGCGATGTACATCGGATCGAGCATAGGCAATTTTTCGCCAACGGAAGCGCAGGCAATTCTCAGCCATCTGCGCGTGCAGATGATCGCGGGGGACTACCTGCTTCTTGGCACCGATCTCGCACCCGGACGCAACAAGCCTGTCGCAGCCTTGTTGGCTGCCTATGACGATGCGGCAGGTGTCACGGCGGAGTTCAATCGAAACGTTCTGGTGCGGCTGAATCGCGAACTGGGTGCAGACTTCCGCATTGATCACTTCCGCCACCAGGCACGCTGGAACGCCGCAGAATCGCGCATGGAAATGCATCTTGAATCTTCAATCGATCAGAAGGTGACGGTGCCCGCAAATTCCGGCGGATCGGGCCTTACTCTTCGATTCGCAGCAGGCGAGACGATTCACACAGAGAACAGCTATAAGTTCACGCTCGCTTCGATCGAAGATCTGCTGCGGGGATCAGGCTTTCACCCGGTCAAGGTCTTTCAGGATGACGACGAGAAGTTTGCACTTACGCTTGCACGTGTGACGTAACCCAGCCCTGAACGAGCATTTCAACATCTCAACTGGGCCGTTGGTACACACCGCTTTTGCCTCCGGTTTTGCGCAACAGCACAATGTCGCGGATGCGGATTCCTTTATCCAGTGCCTTGGTCATGTCATAGACCGTCAGAGCGGCTACCGACGCGGCGACCATGGCCTCCATCTCGACGCCAGTTCCGGCTACTGTCGCGGCGGTCGCCTCGATCTGCACGCCGCCCAACACGATGTTTGCCTGTACGTCCACAAAGCTGATGGCGACTGGATGGCACATGGGGATTAGGGAAGCGGTTTGTTTCGCCGCCTGAATGCCGGCAAAGCGCGCGACCTCAAGCGGATTTCCTTTAGGGTTGGCGGGCAATGCCGCGAGAACTTCTTCACACAGTTCAACGAAAGCAGAGGCGACGGCTTCGCGCCGCGTGGCGGCCTTTGCGCTTACGTCAACCATGTGGGCCTGGCCTTCGGCGTCATAGTGGGACAAAGTGGGATCGGGCATCAGGTAGGCTCCACTTCAAGTGTAGAAGCATCGCGCAGGGTCATCGCTGAAGGATGCGAACGATCTCACCGGCCTGGTAGTTGCGTTCGGGCAGCAACTCGGCGTAGCAGTTAGCGCGAGCATTCGCCGCCAGGTCGCCTGAGCCCTGCCACCCTACTACGGTGACCGTGACGTCCTGCTGGCGTGCTGGTAGGAGACGGGTGACCTTGGGGCCCGCGTCGATGCGGTTCGCGAGCGTGGCCTGTGCGAACCGAGGCGAGGGCGAAAGCTCGCCACCGAGCGCGCGGATAAACAGCTCAACGAAGCAATGAAAGGTGACCTGCGTCGAAATTGGATTACCGGGGAGACCGAAGAAGAAACAAGCATCTCCATGCGCTCCTGCGGGAAGACGTCCGAACACGACAGGCTTTCCCGGCTGCATCAGCACGCCTGTAAAAAAGAACTCTGCGCCGAGCCCGGCGAGCACCTCTTCGACCAGATCATAGTCGCCCATGCTGACCCCTCCGGACAGAAGCAGCAGGTTGGCCCTGCGGCCTTCAAGGATGCGTTCGCGAATCACTTCGCGATTGTCCGCAGCGGTAGGCAGCCGCTGCGGTGTGCCTCCGCTTTGTTGCACCATTGCAGCCAAAGCATAGCTGTTGGAGTTGCGGATCTGCTGCGGTTCGGGCACCACGTCAAGCTCAACCAACTCGTCTCCGGTAGCCACGATGGAGATCGCAGGCCGTACAAAGACCGGCAGAGACGCTGCTCCGGCCGCTGCCGCAAGCGCAATTTCAGCGCTGCCGATGCGAGTCCCAGGGGAGAGCAGACGCGTACCTTCGCAAGCTTCTTTGCCACGCGGTACGATGTTGTCTCCGGGCGAGGGCTTCCGCCCGGTTGGCAGAGTGATGGTTTCGGTACCGGGTGCGCCGCTGCGCACGACGTGTTCCACCATAACGACCGCATCGGCCCCCGCTGGTACCGGTGCGCCGGTCATGATCTGCACCGCCTCGCCTACAGCTATCGGCCGACCAGTCCAGATCGCGCCCGCCGCGACCTGGCCGAGGACACGCAATGGATTACCACGCCCTGCGTCGACGGCACGCACGGCAAACCCATCGCGTGTGGAACGGTCGAATGGGGGTTGGTCACGGTCAGCGGCGAGAGGCGCGGCAAGTACGCGCGATGCACACTCCAGAAGCGAAAGTGACTCGGTCTCCAGATTGTGTGCCGCAGCGGCATGCTGCGCGACAATTTGCAACGCTTCTTCGAAGGGGACTACTGGCATTCCATCTTTCTCCACAAACGGAGCGGCCCTGGATCCTTGTGACCCAGGGCCGCGAAACGCTTCGCTGCCTTAGTGTTTGCGTCCGGCTTTAAACTTGTTCTGAATGGGTGCACCGATACCGCCCAGGATGCCCTTGACGTCGGCCGCGTGCGGTCCATCAGGTGCAAGCTCCAGATACGCCTGGTAGGCCTCGACGCAACCCGGAGGCGCGACAATCTTCTGCGTCTTCGCATCGACGGTGGCCTTGGGAATCAGCGATTGGCCCTTGATGTAGTAGGCGTCGGCGCGTTTCGGATCGGCGGCAATGGACTTGTCGGCTGCGGCTCCGGCTTCATCCAGCTTGCCCGCGTTGTAGAAGACGGCTGCCTCGTTGAAGTAAGCCGAGCCGGCCGATTCAGGCGCAGCTTTGACTGCACCTTCGTAGGCGGCGGCCGCTTTCACCGGATCACCGGACTTGGCGTAAGCCTGACCGAGGTTGATGTAGGACGCGGAGGCGAGCTGCGGATTGGGCTTCTTCGAGGCTGCGTTGAGATCGATTGCCTTTTGGTAGCTGGTCGCCGCATCCGCGTAAATTTTCGTGGTTGCAGGATCGTTTGGCGCGGTGTGTGCCGCCTTGGCCGCCTTGGCAGCGTCATCGGCCTGCGCCAACTGCGCTTCACCCAGGCTCGCCCAGATGAGAGCTTCATCCGGCTTCTGCGTGGTCAGCGGCGTCAGAGCCTGCACGGCATCGGCAGCGTGGCCGTTCTTCTCATCGGCCCGCGCTTTTTGCAGGGTCTCGTTTATGTTGGCAATCTTGGCGTTGTCGGAGACTACGGAGGCATTCTTCTTTTTGTACTCATCGAGGGCCTTGCGATCTTCAGGCGACATTGCCTTCAGGTAATCCGCGCGGGTCATATCGAAGTCGATGGCGCGATCGTCGCCTGATTTCAGCACAACATTCTGGAAGTCGACGCTCTTATCGCCCACGAAAAAGACGGCAATGTAGGAGTTGGGGACAATCCCGGTGCCTTTGTAGTTGCCTTGTGCATCAACCGGGAAGTCGTATTGCCACTTCCGGTCTTTTGGGTCAGAGGTCTGATCGCTGGAAAGCTTGACGTCACCTTTGCTCTCCGCGATTCCGGCGGCATTGGTGATGTGGCCGTGAACGGAGATATTGCCGGTTTCGGGCTTTGCCTGCCCGAAAACAGGCAAGGTGGCAAATAGGACGGGTGCCGCAACCGCAAGGACGAATCTGGTCCTGAGCAACTGAAGTGTACTTTTCACGTTATGTCTCCAGGGCGCTGACGGCCCGTTCTGTTTCGAGATTGGCCAGCCGGAACCTTCGGTCTGGCCAGGTAGTGTGATGCTGCTTTTGACGCTGACTGCGCGTTCGCTGCTAAATCTACAAACACTCAACGATACCGCAGGTTGCGTCCCCGCCGAATTGAAGGCAATTTTTCAGTCCGAGTTGGCCTTCAGCCCGGAAGATGCTTGTCCGGAAGTTTGGCTAACATACGGGATTGGATCACTGGCTTCTGCCTCTCGGAAGGCGCGCAGCCTGAGAAAACAACTCTCGCAGGTTCCGCAGGCTTCCTGCTCATCGCGGTAGCAGGACCAACTTACATGGAACGGCGCACCCAGTTCAATTCCGAGGCGCACGATTTGGCTCTTGC
>JAABUJ010006097.1_pt1 | contig 11801 bp, 8 predicted proteins | sample 5559131 | NCBI WGS metagenome assembly JAABUJ01 (sample SAMN10711875, study PRJNA513366) | rock metagenome | isolation source: Antarctica rocks | place: Antarctica: Victoria Land, Mt New Zealand nord | collected 2016-01-07 | reverse complement strand
GCAGCACGTCGATGACCTCATGCTTGCTTCCTCGCCTCACACCCATGTCCTCCTCCTTCTCAGAAAAGCACTTTTTGCTGTGAGGCAACGACCTCCGTTCGCGCGCTTTATTTGTGAGGCAATGCGTTACCTTGACAAACACACGTGACGAGTTCGAGGTTGTTTCGCTGCTCGACATGCAACCGCCGTACGTCGAATATCTGCGTGGCATCGACGTGTACGTCCTCCGTCATCGCGAAACCGGTGAGCGACGGTTTGCCGCATTCAGGAGCGGCCGGCACCTCCAGGCAGAATCAGCTGCCATTCAAAGGCTACAAGAAGAGGGCAAGCAAGTCATACCGGATGACGCCGACTCTTTGGTGCCAGAGCCGTTCGACGTACGCCCATTCCTCGATGTGTCAATCGCTTCGGTCACCCAGAACGTCGTCGAGCGTGATCGGGAACTGTCCGACATCGAACAAGTTATTAGTGCCAAAGAAGCGGCGCGGTCAACGACTCAAGACGCACGCGAGCGGCAGGAGTTGGAGGACGAGATCCGGCGCTTGAAGGAGGATCTCACGCGGGCTCAAGGGGAGCGAGAGGCTGCAGTGAGTCAAATACAGCTGTCGATGGATAACGCGCCGGCGTTCCTACGCACCGAAGAACACCGCCCGCTCCTGAAGCGTGCGCTTCAGGAAGCGAAACGTGAAGTAATCGTCATCTCGCCGTGGATGAATCTGAGGGCGGTCGATCACGAGTTATGCACTCTCATCGGAGATGCTCTTCGTCGAGGCGTGCGGCTACGCATTGGGTATGGGATAGGCCAGAACAACCCAGGTTCGGATGCGGAACGAAAGCGCCGGAACGCTCGGGATGTAATCAGTAAGATCGAGAAGTACGCTGGTGATGCGCCGAAGGAGTTGCTCGATATTGCCAACGTGCTAGAGACTCACGAGAAGATCCTTATATGCGACAACTCATTTGGGGTGATGGGCAGTTTTAACTGGCTGTCATACCGCGGCGATATCGACGAAGGATACCGACGGGAGACCGGCGTGCTGCTCAAAGACCGGGAAAGCGTGCAGCGCCTGATTCAGACCGCAACAGAGGCCTTTATTGCGGTGACGCCTGGTCCGGCATGAGTAGTGCGGGGAGCGTACGATTAGTACAACAGCTATTAATGGGTGGTGGTGTGACAGACTTTTTCGTGAGCTACAATCAGGCAGATCGCGCATGGGCCGAGTGGATTGCGTGGCAGCTCGAAGATGCCGGCTATACCACCGTGCTGCAAGCATGGGACTTTCACGCGGGCTCAAACTTTGTGCTTGATATGCAACGTGCGGCAACTGAAGCAGATCGGACTATCGCGGTGCTCTCCCCTGACTATATCGCTGCGAAGTATACCCAGCCCGAATGGGCGGCAGCCTTTGGACGGGACCCAACTGGAGAAAAAGGCATTCTGGTGCCCGTTCGTGTCCGCGCTGGCTCTTTCGAGGGATTGCTTCCCCAGATTGCATATATCGATCTCGTCGGTCTTGACGAGACGAATGCATCTTTGGCTCTTCGCACCAAGGTGACCCGTGTGCGCATGAAGCCGGCTAAACCACCTGCTTCCCCTGGGACAGATCCAGATCTTCATTCATCTGCGACACCTCCCCCCTTCCCTGGCAACAGTTCTAAGCGCGGTGACCATGACGAGGAACCGGATATGCATAGGGCCACGACTGAGGTGATAGACAGCTCCTCTCCATCTGCGCGTCTGGAGTCTTCCACGGTCAAAGAAGAGCGTACCACCATTGTTAGTGCCGGGGAAACTGGCGCAAGAACAAGCGCACTAAGGCTGGAAGAAATCTCGGAGATACGGCAACGTGCGAAGGCATTGATCGCTCCCCGTGGCCAATACGCAAGCTTATGTATTGTTGTTGCCGGTGGCCCAGCGCAGCAGATTATTCGTCCAAGCAAGCTGGCTGCCGCAGATTTGCAAGCACAAATAAAGCAACGGCTGCTCTTTGGAGATATGGCTATCTTCACTGACAAGCAAGGCATTAAACAGGATGGAATTGAGGGGGATGCCCTCGTAATCGCGCAGGATGAATCATCGTTGTTCTTGAACGAAACGGGCGTGGCACGTATCGTTCAACCGGTCGCACACAAAGGGGACCTACGACGGGCAGAGTTAAGCGTCATCCTCAAGGAAGATGTCTATGACCATATCGTGCAAGGTTTACGGCTTAGCAATTGGGTACTTGAGACGGTCGATCCACCTCGTCTACTGACAGACTTTGTTATCGTGGGCGCCATCTGGCGCGCCGGAGTCTTCGGTTGGCGAACACGAGCCGAGCATCTCGCAAGTCCGCAATCTATCATTGGTTGGGGGTTACGGGGTCACGATACAGTCGTGAAAGAACTGGCGCCACAGAAGCGTGAGGCATTGGCTGTTGATGTGCAAGGCTTGGCAGAGGATTTGGTTGAACTATTCGACCGAGAATTGAGATCACCGCGATGAGTGGTTGTCGGCAAGGTGGAAAGTGCCGCTGCAGTACTATAACCTCGGCGACAACTGGCGGCATGACATCGTTGTGCGCGGCATCGAGCGGCCGGAGGTCTGAGGATGGGGGAACCCGTTCAGGACTGTACGCGTTCAGGACTGTACGTACGCCGCATTCTCTGGTGAGCACATGGCGCATGCATGGGCTGGAAGGGAGTGATGCGGATGTTGCCAGCTAGCCTCTCCACGATAGAACAAGCGGCCTGTCCGGTGTGACAGTGGACACCTCAATAGACGGCGTTCCCGTGGACCAGGACATAGAGCGTGGCAGCAATGAGGAACGGGCCATAAGGCATCGCCTGCCGCAATCCGCCGCGTCTCAGCAGTAGGAGCATCCCCGCACCAAGTCCGCCGAGGACAATGCCGAGCACAAGCGCGCCAATCACGCGCGGATAGCCGGTGACGCATCCGATCGCGAGGGCGAGTGAAGCGTCGCCCAGACCGAGGGCGCCCGCGCCAAAGAGCAAGCGCGCCAGCCCGACGAGCGCGGTGAAACCGCCAAAACCGACCGCGCCGCCGAGCAGGGCGTCCCGCAGGCCCACCTCCGGCCAGAGGTTGGCGCTCGCCAGGGCCACGGCCACGAGCAGGCCGACGACCGAGGTGGGGACGAGGCGCTGGTCGAGGTCGATGACGAGCAGCAAGATAAGCAGGGTCGCCTCGACCAGGCTGACCAGGAGCAGCGCCGGTACCGCAGAGTCGCGCAGCCCCAGCCCGCAAAAGAGCGCGGCCATCGCGACTCCGACCCAGAGCGGGCGTGGCGCCGGCGGGTCGTCGTAGCGCGCATCATGCGCGCTGATGAAAGCGCGGACGTATCTGAGCAACCTCAGCGGGGATGCGTCGTGGCGCCACTCCCGACCGCGCGGCCAGGGCCAGAAACGCCGGTCGGTGCCGTACGACGTGGCGACAGCCGCGACGATCATGCCGACAATGACACCGAGGGCGCCGAGCGGGAGGAGCGTCATGGTCGCGCCTCCCCTGTCTTGTGCCGACCCATCGGCGTCAGTGGGCGCGCATAGGTGCGCCAACTCACGGCCGCCCATCCCCTGGAGTCCGCGCGCATCATCCGGCCTTGGTTTCGGAGCCGCCCCTGAGCTTCCGTCGCAACTGGTCGTACAGGCGGAGCGTGTAGGGATCCATCTTCTGCTTGTAGCTCACGTATCGTGCGCGCATCGCCTCGACATGCGCGTCGAGCGCCTCCGCGTCCCCCATCTCGGCGAGCAGGTTCAAGACGAGCTGGTTGGCGTGGTCGTCACACGGCTCATCGGTCAGCAGGCGGCGCGCCCAATGCAGGGCGCTCTTGAGATCGCCCTTCTCTCGATAGTAGTCCGCGAGGGCATAGAGCGCCGTCGGCACGCGCTGCATCCAGCGATAGCCCCGCTCCTCCACAAAGTCCAGAGCATCACCCGCGCACAACGGACCGTGATAGAGCGCGAACGCTTCGGCCAATAGCGGTCCTGCCTCGGCGTCGTCGCGCCCCTCGGCGTCACGGAGCAACGCGTCGAAGCGCCACAGGTCCACCGCGACCAGATCTGCGTGCAGGAAGTAGCCACTGCTCGACCGCTGCACGAGCGCTTTGACCTGCGCGCGCGGCAGCCCGTTCGCGCGCAGCACCGTGCGCAGTTGCGAGAGCGCGTGCGAGAGCGTGTTGCCGCCGTCTTCGTCGTCGGCGAAGATGGCCTCGATCAGGTCATCGCGCCGCACCGGACGCGGCCCCAGTACGGCGAGCGCGGCCAGGATGTTGCGCTCGCGCGGGTAGATGGGGAGGGGCTGTCCGTGGACGTAGACGGCCGTCCCACCCAGCAGATCAAGCCGGACGGGCGGTCCGGTCTCGTCCGCGGCGGACGCGGCGGACGATGGTGAGGAAGAGACGCCCTCGTCGTTGTCGTCCTCGTCGTTGTCGTTGCCCTCGCCCGGTGCCGCCGCGTCCTCCGCGCCCTCCCCGTTCGCAACCAGCGCGCTGGCGTCAGCGCCGGGGAGAGCGTGCGCGTCGAGTACCTCCGATTCCTCTGGTTCCCCCGGCGCCGCCAGCGCCTCGGGCACGTCGTGGGGCAGCGGTGGCGGGGGTGGAGGCGCTGGCGTCGGCCCCGCAGGCGGGAGCGCCGGGAGGGCGGACGCCGCCACCGTCGCGAAGACTTCGCGTACCTCCGGCGGCGCCAGGGTGAAGGCATGGAGTCGTCGGTGTTGGTCCGGACCATAGAACAGGATCTCCTGCGGTCCCAGCGTCCCCGCGTCGGCGTCCGGGCATACCAGCGTGTTGTCCGGGGGAGCGAGCCGTTTGGCCAGGCGCGTGCGGAAGAGCGCCAGCATCCCGCTCGCGGCGAGGGCGGCCGGGTCGCGCGCGGTGGCGATCAGATGGACCCCGCAGACCGGGCCGGTGTGCGCCACGGCGTCGAGGCGGTCGAGCGCCTCATCGTCGAGATCCTCGATGCCGGCCAGGACCAGCAGGCAAGGGACAGGCGCGCCTGGCGTCGCACGCCCCGACGCCGCAGTCGCGGGCATGGCGTACCGCTCGTAGCGGTCGAGCACGAGGGTGTGGGCCTGGGCGATGATGTTGGCCATGGCGCGTGGGTCGCGCGCGTCGGCTGGCGGCGCCTCCAGGTGGTCGAGTTGTGGCAGGGCCTTGCGCAATTCATCGTCGTCGCTGGCGACCAGGAGGCGCAACGCGTCCGGTGGAGCCTGGTAGACGGTGCTCGCCAGCAGCGTGGCCACGAGCGACTGGCCGTTGCCGGCGACGAGCAGGCCACCCGTGTGGCCCAGGTGCAGGTGGACAACGGTCCCATTCGCGGTCGCGCCGAGCGGGACGAGCAGTGGGGCGGGATGCGGGCGCACTGACCCCGGCGCGGCGAGTTTCCGGCTGTCGACGGTCAACATGACCACGGGCGTCCCGTCGCGCTCGACAGCGCGGGCGGCAACGACGGGGACGCCGAGCGCGGCACCGAGGCGGCGCGCCACGTCGTCGACCTGAGCGGCCGAGAGGCGCGGAGCCGCGACGACCAGTTCCAGTGTCTCGGCGCCTTCGATCAGGAGTCGCGTCGCGTCGGCCAGACTGTAGGGCACGGCGACATCCTGGCCCACACGCTCTAACGTCGCGACGACATGGGCGGCGCGCGCCGTGCCAGTCGTGGCGGCGGGTGTGCGGCGTAGCGCCCGCGCGAGCCGGCCGTCGACTCCGTCCAGGGTCGCGCGCAAGGACCGCTGTACGGAGGGCGCCAGGTCGGCAAGGCGGTCCACCCAGGGTTGAGGTGTCTGTGCGCCGCCGACGCCTTTCCCCTGGCGTCGGGTCCGGCGACGCCTCGTCACGACCGCAGCCACGGCCAGGAAACCCACCACGAAGGCGAGCGGCAGGTCGCGCCCCAGGTCGGGGACGTGGACCACGGGGTGTTGCACGGTCGGTGTGAGGATGGGCCATGGACGCGGTCCGGACGGTCGCCGGTAGGGAGGGGCATCGCGGCGGGGCACGAGATGCCGTCGCCCCGGTCGTTCCGGTTGCCCTCTGTGCCTCGCTCCCACCATCGGGACGAGGGGACGCGGCGTGTGGGACGGCCGCGGATGCAGGTTCTGACGCTGCCCGCCAGGCTGCCGACGCGGGTGCACGATCGGGTGCACGGGCGATGGTCGCGGACGGAGGGGATGGGACACACGCGCCTGGGCCTGCTGTCGTTCTCCCGTGACGGCGCCAGCGCGTCCCTGGCTCCTCTCGTGGCGACCGCCGTGCATAGGCACAGGCGCCGGAGCGGCGGCGACAAGATGAATCGGGCGTGGGGCGCGGCGCGGCCGTAACGCACGGCGCGGGCGGATCGGGCGCGTGTCGTCGACGACCACGCGGCGCGTCAGGGTCGTGCCATCGGGGCGCGCGACGACGTACTCCTGCGGGAGGCGCAGTACCCAGCCCGGCTGGATGAGGTTGTCGTCTTCCAGCGCCGCGCCGTCGGGCTGATGCACGCCACGATTCAGGTCGCCGATCTGGCGGTAGAGGTGCCAGTCACCCAGGAAGCGGGCGGCGATCTCGCTCAGGTAATCACCCTGCTGCACGACGTAGAGCGCGTGGTCGCCCGCCAGGCGCAGCGCGGGGCAGGGCAGCGGGATGAGCAAGGTCTGACCAGGGAAAATGAGTCCGGGGTTCGTAATGGGGCCGCCGACCGGCTGCGGCACGCCGCGCGTCGCCACCATGATGGGTCGCCAGTCGGGCAAGCCGAAGCGTGCGGCCACGTCATCCATGGTGTCGTCGCGCTGCACGGTGTAGCGTACGGCTAGCCCGACCCGGCGGACGGCTCGCCGTGCGTGGGATGGGAGGACTCGCCGCCGCGCCGCCTTCGCCGGGGGTGTGGCCGGCATCGGAGGCGTGGCCGGGGTGGGGATGGTCGACGCGTCCGCTCCATGGACGAGGGTCGTGCGCGGCGCGATCGCCGTGACGTGCCGCAATGGGCTGGCGGCGCGCACCGCGCTCCCTTGCAGCAGGGCCAGGAACACGCCGGCGAGGGCACCGGCACGGCGCGCCAGCCGGCTTGCCAGCGCCTCGGCTAGATGCGCGGCGGCGGGATAGTCGCGTCCGAAGAGTCGCAACCCCGACGAGAGAGCCCGTGCCACTCCACCAAGGGCGGCGAGCGCAAAGAGCAGCAGCGCCGCGTCGCGCGCGACGAGGGTGGGGTCGGCGTCGATGCGCGCGACCTCCGGGGACCACGGCGCCGTCGTGCCGAGAGCGACGGCCGGCAGTCCAAGCAGCGCGGCGGCGCCGGCGACGACGGCCAGGAGAAGTCCTGCGGCGAGGACGTCGCGGAGGAACAGTTTGAACATGCGGCACGCTACCTTTCTGCCGTGCTTACCGGGCCACCGTCCGTCCGGCCTGATAAGAACGGCAGCCCCTTTACAATAGACCGGGCGCCTCCCGGAAATCTCCTGATCATCTCCTGGCGCCTCGGATTTGGCTCACATCTCCTGGTCATCTCCTGGTCATCTCCTGGTCATCTCCTGGCCGACGTCGTTTTGCCCTCCGGCGACGCCAGCGTTCGACATCTCTGCCAGGGCGCGTCTGCCGCGCACGGCCAGGCCCGCGATCAGTGCCGCGGCGGGACTGCGCGGACGCGCGACCGTGAGCGGCAGACGCGCCTCCTCGGCCGCCACGACATTGCGTGTATCGAGTGGAAGGCTCATGACCACGGACAACCCCGTTTCGGCGGCAATACGCTCCCCGCCGGAGCGCAACAGTCTCCCATGGCCCTTGTTGAGGACGCACCACGTCGGAAGATCAGCGTCACGCCCCACTGCATCGAGCCGCTCGGCCAGGGCACGCGTTTGCAGGGTCAGGTCCGAGAGGCCCAGATGGGTCAGCGCCCCCACCACCAGGATCAGGTCGGCCGCATGTAGCGCCGCCAGGTGGACGTCGCCGAACTCGCGCGGCGGCAACGCGTCGCCAACATCTACCAGGACCAGATCAAAGGAGAGGCGCAGCCGCGCGAGGAGGGCCGTCAGATCGGCGGGCGTGAGCGCGACCTCCTGCGCCGGTCCGGGCACGCCGCGAATGAGGGTGAATCCGGCACGATGTTCGTGCAGATCGCGCGGCCGGCACGGTTGGTCGTGCGGTGGCGGGAATGTCGCGGCGGAGGCGATGTTGCCGCCGCCCATGATGCCGAGCAGCGGACCCAGCGCGCCGCGCGAACGATCAGCGTCGACGAGGACAACCCGTGCTGTCGGAGCGAGGGTACCGGCGAGCGCGGCGGCCAGCGTGGAACGGCCGGGGCTGCCGGTCGGTCCCCACACGGTCACGACGCGTCCGGGACCGGCCCAGAGGAGGTCCTGCGTACGCTGTCGGAAGAGGCTAGCCACGTCACATCCCTCCACCCAGGAAGGAGCGCAGCGCGGTGGCGAGGATCGGGTAGAGCAGGGTCACACCCACGATGGGCAAGCCGAGCGCGGTGCCCAATGCGGTGGCGCGCAGCACGGTGTAAGCCAACTCCTCGCGCCGCTTCTCGTCGATCATGACGCGCACGCTGCCGGCCAGGTCCTCGAACATCGCGGCGGCCCGCTCCAGGGGCACCGCCCCACCCAGCGTGGCCGCGATCAGGCTCATGGCCTCGCGCACCTCCTCGCTGCCGCAGCGCGCGGCCAGCGCCTCCAGCGCCTCGGTCATGGGCACGCCATTAACGTGCAGTTCACGGGCGAAGGCGACCTCGCGGGCCAACTCGCCGGGACGGAGCGCCAGGCGGTCCAGGGCGCGCTCGACCGGTCGGCCCCGCACGACGAGCGCGGCCAGCCCGTAGAGGAACGTGACTAACTCGATCCGCAGCCGCGCCCGGCGGGCGGCAGCCACGCGGCGCAGCGCGAGGAGCGGGAGGTGGTAGCCGGCGAGGAGGGCTGGCGGGAGTAAGGGACGCCGAAATACTACGTTGTTCCGCAGGGGAGTATACTGTTCGCTGTATGAGGGGTGACGGAGCGTGATGGAGGGCGCGGGGGCATGGAACTGACAGACGAGGTCAAGGTGTTCTTGGGCGAGACGGCGGGGACGCTCAAGGGGAGTGCACGCCGCATGTTTATGGCGCGGGCGGTGCGCAACCTGGGGCCGGGCGGTCAACGGCGGGCCGCACGGGAGTTGGGGTGGAATCGGGCGACGGTGCGCAAAGGGCAGCACGAGGTAGACAGCGGGATCGTCTGCGTCGACGGCTTCGCCTTGCGGGCGCGCAAGAAGGCCGAAGACCACCTGCCGCACCTGCTCACGGACATCAGGGCCATCGTAGACGGCCAGAGCCAGACCGACCCGCAGTTCCGCACGCGCCGGCTGTACACGCGGTTGACGGCCGGGGAGGTGCGCCGCCAGTTAATCGCGCAGAAAGGGTATACCGACGCGGAGTTGCCGTGCGAGCGGACGATCGCGACCAAGCTGAACCGGTTGGGCTACACGCTCACGAAGGTGGCGAAAAGCCAACCCCAAAAAAAGTCCCGGAGACCGACGCCATCTTTGACGAGGTGATGCGGGTGAACGCGGAGGCCGACGCGGCGCCGGACATGCTGCGGGTGTCGCTGGACGCCAAAGCGACGGTCAAGATTGGCCCCTTCGCGCGTGGCGGCAAGGGGCGTGTGACGGTCACGGCGGCGGACCACGACTTTCGGGCGCAGGCGACGGTGACGCCGGTGGGGCTGTTCCTGCCCCAGACCGACGAGTTGTTCATCGCCCACGTCACTTCCAAAGTGACCAGCGACTGCCTGGTGGACCGTCTGGAGCAGTGGTGGGAGGCCCACAAGGCGCGGTTCGCCCACATCACCACGCTGGTGCTCAACTTGGACAACGGCCCCGAGAACCACAGCCATCGCACCCCGTTCATGGGTCGCCTGGTCGCCTTCGTCCAGCGCGCGCAGGTGAGCGTGCGCCTGGCCTATTATCCCCCGTACCACAGTAAGTACAACCCGGTCGAACGCTGTTGGGGCATCCTGGAGACCCAGTGGAACGGCGCGCTGCTCGACTCCCTGGACGCCGTGTGCGGCTTCACCACCTCTATGACGTGGAAGGGCGCCCATCCCGTCGTCGAACTGGTGACCACCCCCTACGCCACCGGCGTCAAACTCGCCAAGGGCGCCATGGCCGCCGTGGAAGCGCGGCTGGCGCGCTTACCCCACCTGGACAAGTGGTTCGTTGATATTCCCTACATTCCTGGATGCGCTTGGGATGAATAAGTATTTCGGCGTCCCTAAGGCGCGTCTGGTTGAGGGCATGCTGTGGGGGGTGTCGTGGCAGGAGGCGGTCATGGCCTCGGGGCTGAACCTGGGGCGTAGTGGGGCCTATCGCGTGACCTGGCGCGCGTGTGTCTATGGCGAGGAGGCGTTGGCGGACCACCGCCACGGCCATGTCTCCAAGATGCACGCCCCGGTCCGTGAGTGGTTGGAGGCGTCCTGTCGGGCGGCGCCGGGGACGCCGAGCCGGGTGGTGCAGGCGGCGTTACAGGACCGTTTCGGCCTACGGGTGAGCGTCACCCATCTTAACCGTCTCCGTGCGAGCCTCGGCCTGAGTAGCCGAGGTGGGGGGGGAAAGGAGGCAGTGTGCCCCGCGCGTGAGGGGGCCGGCCTGCCGAGCGCGGGGCCACGCGCGGATGCCTGGGTGGACGGGGCGGGCGGCCTGCTGCTGCTGGCGGGGGCGCGCGAGACAGCCGTACTGACGGTGCTGGAGCAAGCCGTGGCCGCCACCCCCGCGCTGCCGGGGAGTCGCCTGACGCGCCTGCGCCCGGCGACCCGCGCGGGGTTGCTGCGGACGCTGCTGTTCCTGAATGTCGTCGGACTGCGCCGCCCCTGGGATCTGCGTGGGTACAGCGGCGACGGGCTCGCCGTGCTCACGGGGCGGCGGCAAGCCTATGGCTACCGCATCGTCGAGCGTTTCCTGCGTGAGTTGGCCACGGCCGGAGGGGCCCACACCCTCACCGAGGCGCTAGGCAGGTGGACCACGCAGGTGTGGCGCCCGGAGCGGCCGCGTGTGGCCGGGACACCGCCTTCCTTCTATATCGACGGCCATCGCAAGCCGGTATACAGCGACATGTTACTCCCACGCGGCTTGGTCGGACGGCGAGGTGCCGTGCGCGGGTGCCGCGCCCTGATCCTGCTGCATGACGCGGCGGGCCATCCGCTCTTTGTGACCACGCAGCGCGGCGATGTGCATCTGACCCTGGGCGTCCCCGTGTTCCTGGACCGCTACGAAGCGCACAACCCACCCCTCGCGGGCTTCATCATCGACCGCGAAGGGATGGCCGCGGAGTTCCTGACACAGCTCACGCGTGCAGGGCGGCAGGTCGTCACGCTCCTGCGCCGCGACCAGTATGACGATCTCTCCTCGTTCACGCAGGTTGGTGCGTTCATCCCGTGGCGTTCCGATCGGCACGGCACGCCGATCCAGGAGGTCGCGCCCGCGCGGTATCGCCTGAACCGGCCGGACCATCCCGACGAGCCCCTCGAGTTGTACGTGGCGCTGGTCCGTGACCTGCGACCGCCCCGGCCCGTTCCGCCGCACGCGGACGCGGACGCGGATCTGCTCACACCGGCGGCCCCGCCGCAGCCCCGCCTCCTGCCCGTCGTCTCGACGGCCCCGGTCGCCGATTCCGCGCGGCTGGCGTCCGCCTACCTCCGCCGCTGGCCGGCGCAGGAAAACAGCATCAAAGATTTCTTGCTCCCGTTAGAGCGTGTCCACAAACCCCCCAGCTCCCAGGTCTCGTTTTCGACCCAACGGGGACCACATCGGTGGTTGCGGGGGCCGCCGGAGGACGCGCCCGCCACCCTCGTGCGGTTGCTCACCCTCAGG
>JAABUJ010006094.1_pt1 | contig 11804 bp, 10 predicted proteins | sample 5559131 | NCBI WGS metagenome assembly JAABUJ01 (sample SAMN10711875, study PRJNA513366) | rock metagenome | isolation source: Antarctica rocks | place: Antarctica: Victoria Land, Mt New Zealand nord | collected 2016-01-07 | reverse complement strand
GATGTCGATGCAAGCCGGAAGCGCCGCGGATCGTCCGTCCGATACCTCGGCCCACACGATCAGCCGCACCATCGTGGCCGAGATAGCGACGGCGCTGGCCGCGACGACGAGTCTCACCGAGCTTGTGGCGGCCTTGCGGCAGCACCTCAAATGGCTGCTGCCAGTCACCCATGCCGCGCTATACCTGTTGGAGGACGACGGGCCTGATCGCCGCTATCGTGCGGTCGGCGCCGGGGTCGACGAGGCCTCGCATCCTATTAATGATGGCTTGATTGGATGGGCGCTACGCCACGACACGGCGTTGGATCTGTCCGATGTACAAGACGAGACGCGCCGGCCTCCCGACGCGACGCTCATGGAGACCGAGCAGCGTGAGGGGAGCCTGTTGATCCTGCCGCTGCGCGCGCACGGCGCCCTCCTCGGAGCGCTGACCATTGACTCGACGCGCACGGACGCCTACGGCGCGGTCGACCATAGCCTGGTTAACCTGGTCGCCCTACAAGTCGCCGCCGCGGTCCACACGGCGCTGCTGATCGAGCGGGAGCGGCGCGCGCGGGCACTGGCCGAGGAAGCGGTGCGCGTGCGCGACCAATTCCTCTCCACGATCTCGCACGACCTCAAGAACCCTCTGACAACGATCAAAGGCCGGGCGCAGCTACTGCGGCACACGCTTGAGGGAATCGAGGGCCCCGTGGGCGAGCGCGCCGCCGCCGAACTCACCCGCATCGACCATACCGCCAGCCGCATGACCCGGCTGATCAACGAGTTGCTCGACGTGGCGCGCCTGCGGGCCGGCCAGCCGCTCGCGCTCGACCTCCATCTCTGCGACCTCGTAGAACTCACCCGCCGCATCGCCGCCGAATACACGGATATGGACAAGCGGCATCGTATCCTCGTTGAAACGGTGACGCCCGCCATCACGGGCGAGTTCGACCTGTTCCGGCTGGAGCGCGTCCTCGACAACCTCATCTCCAACGCCATCAAGTACAGCCCCACCGGCGGGGATATCACGCTGCGGCTGCGCGAAGAACACGCGGAACGCGACGACGCGCCCGGCACGGCGATTCTGGAGGTAGAGGACCACGGTCTCGGCGTCCCCGCCGCCGACCTGCCGCACATCTTCGAGCGCTTCCACCGCGCCGGCAACGTCGGCGGCGCCGCCGGTACTGGCCTGGGGCTGGCCGGCGCCCGCCAGATCGTCGAACAGCACGGCGGCACGATCACCGTCGACAGCCGGGAGGGCTCCGGCACGACCGTGACCGTCCAACTGCCGCTGTATACTGGGGAAGGCAGACAAGCGCAGGGGGAAGATAATAGCTAGCGCGCCTGGGCGATCTCCTCGACGGCAGCGGGGTTCTCCAGGCTGGAGAGGTCACCCAGCGGACGGTCGAGGTAGCGCGCGGATGACGCGGCGTAGGATCTTGCCGTTGCGCGTCTTGGGTAGGTCGCGCACGAAGTGCACCCGCTCCGGCTTGAGCGCCTTGCCCAAGGCTTGTGTGATCGCCGCCACCACGTCAGCGCGCAGGTCCTCGCTCTCTGCGATGCCCACGCCTACCACCGCGAAGACGACCACCACCTCGCCCTTGAGTTCGTGCGGGACGCCCACGGCGGCGGCGGCCACGACGGAGGGGTGCGTCAGCGCGGCTGACTCGACCTCGGCCGGCCCCACACGCTTGCCCGCGACCTTGATAGTGTCGTCAGAGCGCCCACGGATGTACCAGAAGCCGTCTGCGTCGATCTCGGCCCAATCGCCATGCACCCACGTATCGGGCAGGCGCGAGCAGTAGGTCTCCAGGTAGCGCTCGGGGTCACGCCAGAACCCGCGCGTCATGCCCGGCCACGGCCCCCTGATCACCAACTCGCCGACCTGCCCACGCGCCGGGGCGCCCGCGTCGACGACGACATCGGCGTCCATGCCGGGGACGGGGCCGGCGAAGCAGGCTGGCTTGAGCGGGGTGATGGTGGTACAGCCGACGATGCCGCCCGAGATCTCGGTGCCGCCGGAGTAGTTGATGATTGGACAACGGGCGCCCCCGACCGTGTCGAAAAACCAGCGCCATGACTCGGGATCCCAGGTCTCGCCCGAGGAGCCAAGCACACGCAGCGACGAGAGGTCGTGCGCGCGCACCGGATCGTCGCCGTGCGCCTTGAGGGAGCGCACCGCCGTGGGCGCGATGCCCAGCACACTGATCTTGTGCCGCTCCACCAGCGCCCACATGCGGCCGGGGTCGGGATAGTCGGGCGTGCCATCGTAGAGCACGAGCGTGGCGCCGAGCATCAGCGTGCCGCCGATGGCCCACGGCCCCATCATCCAGCCAATGTCGGTGAACCAGTGCAGCACGTCGTCGGATTGCACGTCAAAACAGTGCGCCAGGTCCTGCGCGCCCTTGATCGGGAAGCCGCCGTGCACATGCACGGCCCCCTTGGGGCGCCCTGTCGTGCCGGAGGTATAGATGAGCATGTAGGGGTCTTCGGGGTCGGTGCGCTCGGTCGCGAAGTCGGGGGAAGCCGTTTCCGCGAGTTCATGCCACCACAGGTCGCGCCCCGGCGTCCACGGCGCGTCCAGACCGGTGCGGCGCACGACCACGACATGACGCACCGATGGCGCCTCTGCCACCGCCTCATCGGCGACACGCTTCATATCGACGGGTTTACCGCGCCGGTAGGCGCCGGCGGCGGTGATCAGCACCGACGCGTCGCAATCGGTCAGGCGCGCGGCCACGGAGGGAGCGCCGTAGCCCGAGAAGACGGGCACGAACACGGCGCCGAGCTTGGCGATAGCCAATTGAGCCACCACCGTCTCGGTGAGCATCGGCAGGTAGACGGCGACACGGTCGCCTTTGCCGACACCACGGTCGCGCAGGGCGTTGGCGATGCGGTTACATTGCACTTGTAGCGCGGCATAGGTGAGCGTGCGCGTCGCGCCCTCTTCACCCTCCCACACCACGGCCGCCTTATCCCTGGCCGGACCATCAGCCCACTTGTCGACGGCGTCATGGGCGTAATTGGTAGAGACCGCCCGCGAACCAGCGCGCCCAGGGCAGACCGCGCGCGAGGTCGAGCGTGCGCGTGTACGGCTGATAGAACTGGAGGTCGAGATCGCGCACCGTGGCGTCCCAGAAGCGCGCGGGGTCCGCGTTGGCCCAAGCTAGTACCCTTCGCTGGAAATGGTTCCGCGAGTTCAGTAGGCGTTCCGAGAAGTCATCACGCACCTGGTAACGTGCCAAACATGCGGAGAAACTTCCAGCTAGCGGTACTAGCAGCGCCTCGTATGAATCGACACCGGCGTCGCGCATGAAGCGGCGCAGGCGACTGCGCTCGATATAGTCGGCAGTAGGGCGCCACACGATGTCGGGGGCTCGATCGTTCAAAGGGGGGATAGACGACGGCATGGGCGGTACATATCTCCTGCGTTAAGCGTCATTGCTATGCTCCTATGCTACCCCATTCACGCGCTCAACGGCGAGGAGTCTAATTCGATCAGCTTATAGAATAACTTCTATAAGTGTGGTACGATGAGAGCAACAAGGAGGCGCACATGGCTATCGCGGATCGTCTTCAACCAGGGCTACGTCCGAAGGACATCAGGCAAGAGATGGGCTTATCGCGCGAGAAGATGGGCTATATTATGTCCGTGAGCGCGAAGACCATCGAAAACTGGGAGCGCCGCGACCAGCTACCAGCCAATGAAGAGAAGCGCAATCGACTAGCGGCTGTCGGTGAAGTGACCCATCTGGGATTACTGGTGTACGGGACGGAGGGGCTCCCCGTCTTTTTACAGACGCCACTACACTCCCTGGGGAATCACAGCCCCTTACAAGAGATTATGGCAGGCCGTGTCGAGCGGGTAGTCGAAGTTCTGGCATCGGAATACGAGGGTCTCGGTTTCTAGTGGCGCTCCACGGCAGAATCGGTCCATGGCCGGGGTCGGCGTATCGCCATCTACCTCAAACAGTAACGGAGAGAGGCGATGTCCTCAATTTCTCCTACGCGGGGCGAGCGTCGGACAATCGTTGGAACGTTAAGGGACAACCAACCCTCTATCTAGCAGGTGACATGGGCGTGGCTTTGGCGGAGTGGTCGCGCCACTTCGTTGAGAACACCAATCCCACGCTTGCCACGGTCCCCGTGAAGCGCACGGTCTGGCAACTCACGCTCGACATCCCGCGTGTACTGGACATGCGAGATAGCGCTGTATGGACGGATCTTAGCTTAACGGATGCGCCCCACTGCTTCCTGGATCTGAATGTCGCGCAGACCGTCGGCGGGTACGTACGACGGATAACGGACGCCCAAGCATTGCTCGTGCCGTCCGTAACTATGCTCGACAAACCCCTTCGTTGGAACCTCGTCCTGTTCCTCGATAAGCTACCGGCCGATCCCCGACAGTTCATCTCAAGCGTCCGGCGTTCCGGCGCCTTACGAGCGCCAACCGGAGTGACAAGCCTTTGACGCTATTCAGCTAATTCAAGGGAATAAATGATGTGCGGCGCTAGACGCGCCTTTCTCGAACAGCACCGCTCCTTCATGGGAAGAGGATGTGCGTGAGGTCGCCCAGGGAATCAATCGTGACGTCGATGCACGCTGGCGGGAGCGATGCCGGCCACTCCTGCCCTCGGCGCAGCCATGCCGTGCGTATACCCGCGCGATACGCGCCCGCTATATCCGCCTCAGGGTTGTCGCCGACAAAAAGCGCGTCACGCGGTTCGACGCACAGCGCCGCGGCCGCCGCCAAGAATATGGCCGCCTCCGGTTTGCGCGCGCCGAAGGTCTCCGACACGAAGACGCAGGACGCGCGCCGGTCGAGGCCCAATGCCTCAACCATCGCGTGCTGATGCCGCGTGCCGTTTGTCACAATGCCGAAGGGGAGATCGGCGCGCTGTAGCGCGTCGAGGAATTGCGCCGCATCATCATCAAGGGTCGCGAAGGCGGGCATCTGGCGATAAAAAGCCTCCACCAACGTCTCGATGCTCTCCCCCAAAGCGGGATAGCGCTCTGTGAGCATAGTGAACATCGCCGTCTTCGACCCGTAGCCGCGCGCGTCGAGCGCCATGAGGAGGCCGCGCGCTTCCTCGCAGGGCGCCGCGTCGCACAGGCCAAGCCCTGTGCGGACAAAATTATTGGCCCAGCGGCGAAAAGCGCGATCACGGTCGAAGAGCGTGTTGTCGAGGTCGAAGAGCAGCGCTGATACTGTGAGATTCGTCATGTCGGTTGAGCAACCGTGGAGGTTAGCGGCATGTCCGCGCGCTCGCGGCGGGGTCGAGTCTCCAACCGCCGTTGAGGGCGAAGAAGCCGTGCCAGCGCAGCGTGACCGTGCCGTGACAGCCCCTGTGGTAGGGGGCCATGTCGCGGTAGGCGATGGGGTAGCGCACGACGCCGGAACCCCAGCGCGGCGCGCCGAGGGTGTACGGGACGATGTTGTCGCGGTCGAACAGGCTGTTGGTGTTGACGAGGCTCTGGATCACCAGCGGCGGACGGCCAAAGTAGGCGAAAGCGCCGCAGCCGAGGGCGAATACGGCGCAGCCCGCGATTAACAGCAATAGACGCCGGCGCACCTGGGACACCGGCAGGTAGGCTAGCGGCGCCGACGCGGCGCTCACCACGAGCGTCCCGGCCAGGCGGTCGCCCAGGCGCTGGCGGCGCGGCGAGGTCATCGCCGCGACGCTACCGACGAGGTAAAGAATGGGGTAATATTCGACGACGCGCAGGACGTTGCGCACCACGACCATGCCAATAGTCGGACGCAGGCCGCTCTCGGCGTCGACCACGCGCAGACCCGCCACGAGCTTACCCCATGTCGCGCCGAAAAGCGCCTCCTGCACGGAGTACAGTACGACGACGATCAGAATCAGCCACGGCGGATCGAGGGTGTTGGCGGTCGCGGAATAGGTGAAGTCCACGGCCGTGCGCAGCGCCGTGCCGCTCGTCGCGTGGGTAACGCCGAAGACATCGCCGAGCCAGATGGTGACGATGACCAGGATGATGAGGTCAAGCAGCGCCGCGCCGAAGCGCCGCACTTCGACGTGGACGTCAAGCCGGTGGAGAGGTATGACGCGACCATCGCGCCCCTCAGGCGGCCGCTCCCATAGGCTTTTCAGTGTCGTGCTCCATTTCAACCATCTACTGGGAGCGCCAGCCGCTCCTCTCACTGTACTCGTACACCGCCATATCGCGCCAATTACGTAGTAGTGGCACTATAACGTGGGGGTCTATTTATACGCTACCAGATAATTATTTAGGATTGAGAAATATATTTACAAATCGCAAATATCATGGTAGAGTTGTGGTGAACGGAAAGGACTGTCCATGCCCCGACACGACGAGAGCCTCGTCGAAGAGGCTTTGAGCGCTTACGAAGCAGTTATTCAGGCTTTTCACGCGACGACGGAGTCGCACTGGTTGCACCTCGATCTCACTATCACGCAGTTGAAAGGGTTGTTTGTCCTCGCGGACGAAGGCGCCCTCATCGTCGGACGTATGGCCGAACTCCTCGGCATTGGGAAGCCGGCGGCGAGCGTCCTCGTCGAGGGACTGGTTCAACTTACCCTCGTCGAACGGGCTGAGGACCCGAGTGATCGCCGCCGCACGATCGTACGGCTGACCCCACAGGGAGAAGAGTTGGTGTCGCAGCTCCAGCATGGCGAACGCCGTCTCGTGCGCGCACTGTTAGGCCGCCTCGCCCACGACGACCTCGCGGCGCTGACTCAAGGGATGCGCGCCCTGGCCGCGGCGGTCGTGAACGGTTTGCCGGCGTGCCATACGCCGCTGGACGGGGCTATCCCGCGGCCGCCAACTACAGTCGATAGTCGATAGTCGATAGTCGATAGTCGATAGTCGATAGTCAAGGATAGGACACCTATGACCTCTTTCATCCGCGTCATCGTCCGCCAGCGGGGGGCGGTGATCCTGTTCGCGCTCATCTTACTGGCGGCGGGCGGTTTCACCGCTACGCGCCTGCAGGAAGAGTTGCTGCCCAACGTCAGCTTCAATACCGTCACCGTGGTGACGGCCGACCCCGGCGCTTCCCCCAACACGGTGCTCAAAGATGTGACCAAGCCCGTCGAGGTCGCCGTGGCCGGCGTGCCGGGCATCAACACGCTCGCCTCGACCTCGGCGCGGAACGCCTCGGTCGTGACCGTACAGTTCAACTACGGCACGGATATCAACCAGGCTGAGTCCAAGATCTCGACCGCCGTCGCGGGACTGCCGTTCCCCACCGGCGTGCTGGCCCCCAAAGTCTCCACGGTCGACTTCAGCGCCTTCCCGATCCTGTACCTCGGCGTCAACAACACCGACGGCAAGGCCAGCCTGCAGGACACCTACACGCTGGTCAATACCCAGGTCAAGCCGCAGCTCGAGCAGATCAGCGGCGTGGCCGCAGCCGACGTGGGCGGCGGCGCCAATCCGCGCGTCACCGTCACGTTGAACCCCACCCTGATGGCTAAGTACGGCGTGACGCCGGCGCAGGTCAACCAGATCCTGCAGGCCAACAACGTCGGCATCCCTGGCGGCAATGTGACGAACAACGGTGTCACCGAGCCGGTAGTCACGAACGGCGCGCTCACCACACTCACCGCGATCCGTAATCTGCCTATCACCGTACTGGCGACGAGCGGCGCGTCCGGCGCGTCCGGCCAGGGCGGCTCGGGGAGCTACACGGGCGGCCAATCCGGCGCCTCCAACTCCACGCGGGGCGGCTACGCGGGCAGCGGGTCCGGCGCGAGTAGCGCGGGCGCGGGCGTCCCCAGCGCCACGCGGAACGGACAAACGGGCAGTACGAACGCCGCCGGCCGCGCCGGGGCGACCGGCCAGCCGCGCGTGGTCTACCTGCGCGACGTGGCTACGGTCAGCGAGGGCGCGGGCGATGTCAACGTGCTGGGCAATACGCCGGGCCAGATCGCCGGCATCGTGCGCTTTAATGGCAAGCCGGCCATCTCCATTACCATCCGCAAGAACAGCGACGCCAACATCGTCAAGGTCGCCGACGCCGTACAGGCCAAAGTGCACGATCTGGAGAAGCAATACCCGCAACTCCAGATCAGCACCCTCTATGACAGCTCGACCGGCATCGTCGACTCGGTCAGCGGGCTGGTGCGCGACGGGCTCTTCGGCGCCCTCTTCGCCATCCTGGTGATCTTCCTGTTCCTGCGTACCGTGCGCACGACGCTGGTCACGGCGGTCAGCATCCCGCTCTCCATCTTCACCGCGCTGCTCATCCTGGGCTGGCAGGGCATCACGCTCAACATCATGACCATCAGCGCCGTCGCGGTGGCTATCGGCCGCGTGGTCGACGACGCCATCGTGGTACTGGAAAACATCTACCGACACGTCCAGGAGGGTGAGGAGCGGTTCGACGCCGTCGTCAACGGCACGCGCGAAGTAGGGCGCGCCATCATCGGCTCGACGGTCACCACCATCGCCGTGTTCCTGCCGATTGGCTTCGTCGGCGGGATCATCGGCCAGTTCTTCCAGCCCTTCGCCTTCACCGTCGCCTTCGCGCTGGCCGCTTCGCTGCTGGTGGCCCTCACCGTCATCCCGGCGCTGGGCAGCCTGTTCATCACGCGCAAAGTCCGCGTGGAGCGCGAGACGGTGATCCAGCGTGTCTACACGCCGGTCCTGACCTGGGCGCTGGCGAACCGCGCCATCACCGTTGGCGTAGCACTCGTCCTCTTCGTGGGCAGCCTGGGCCTGGCCGTCGGCATCCCCAGGGGCTTCCTGCCGCCGAGCAACGCCAACCTGGCCCAGGTATCGGTCGCGTTGCCCGCCGGGGCCTCGCTGGGGCGCACCACCGCCGTCGTGGCGCGCGTCGAGCAAAATGTACTCACCAAGGCCAAGCAGCCGGGCCTCAAGGAATATGAGAGCATCATTGGCTACGACAGCGCCGGCGCGCAGCGCTCGGGGACCGGCAGCGCCGACAACGCCGCGACGATGCTGGTGGTCTACAACAGCAACGTCGACATGACGCAAGCGATCAAGCGCCTGAGCAATAGCCTCGCGCCCTATAATACGGGCGGCACGTCGATCAAGGGCGCGGCGGTGCAGAACGGTCCGCCCACCAACGTCGACGTGCAGGTGACGGGCGCCAATCAGGCCGAGGTCACCACCGCTACTCAGCAGGTACTCACCAGCCTGGCGCGGGTCAAGGGCCTGACCGACCTGCAGTCCAACCTGCAGGCGCGCCAGCCGCAGCTACAGATCACGGTCAACGCGCGCAATGCCTTCCTGCACGGCCTGACGCCGGCCACGGCCGCCCTCGCCATCCGCGGCGCGCTGACAGGGCAAACGGCCACGACGGTGCGCCTACAGGGTCAGAACCAGGACGCCGACATCTACGTGCAGGTTAATCCCAACTCCGTGAACACGGCGGCGAAGATCAAGAGCCTAACCATTGGGACGCCGCCCGTGGCGGTCGGCCAAATCGCCAGCGTCACGCCCACGTTCGGCCCGGTGTCTATCGCGCGACAGGGCCAGCAGAATATCGGCGACGTCACGGCGGGCGTCGACCCCTCCGCTAGTTCCGGCACGGTCACGAGCAACGTATCCAAGGCGATCAAACCGCTGACCGCCACATGGGCCAAGAGCAACATCACCGTGGGGCAGGCCGGCGTGGGCCAGCAACTGATCGACGGCTTCATCAATATGGGTATCGCCATGCTGGTGGCGATCGGGCTGGTCTACTTGATCATGGTCGTGCTGTTCCGCTCGCTGCTGATCCCGTTCGTAATCCTATTCTCGCTGCCGCTGGCCGTGATCGGCGCGCTAGTCGGTTTGGCTGTGACGGGCAAGACGCTCGACCTCTCGGCGCTGATCGGCATGCTGATGCTGATCGGCATTGTGGTGACCAACGCCATCGTGCTGCTTGACCTGGTGCAGCATAAGGTGGAGGCAGGCGAGGAGTTGCACCAGGCGCTGATCGAAGGCGGACGCACGCGCGTGCGCCCGATCCTGATGACAGCCACGGCCACGATCCTGGCGCTGGTCCCGCTGGCGGCGCAGACCCAGAGCAGCGGCCTGATCGCGGGCAACCTGGCCACGGTCGTCATCGGCGGGCTACTCACCAGCACACTGCTGACGCTGGTGGTCGTGCCGGTCATCTACAGCCTCTTCAGTGGGCTACGCCGGCGCGTCACCGGCGGTGGCGCCACGGCGTTCGAGCCGGCGGCCGTGCGCGCCAGCGGACAGCGCGGCGGCCTCTCGCCGGAGCGCGTGGCCTTCACCACGGAGTCGTAGCGAAGCCAGAGATAGATCACCGCCACTTATAGCGCCAGTCGGGAGTGACACAGGCGGCTCAGTCGAATTGATAAGCGAAGTACCGCCCCGCAAAGCCGCGCCCGCCAAGTTGGTCCAGCGTCAGTGCGCTGAACTGGAGCAACGGCTGCTTGTTACCCTCGCACAGGGCCGCCAGCGCTTGCGTCACTTCGTGCGCGATGGAGGGGTCTGCTTCGTGTAACTGGCGCATCCGCCACTTGCCCTTGCCCAACCAGCGCCGATGAGCGAGCAGATAGTAGTCTACCGCTTGCTGAGCGAGATCGTGTCCGATGAGGCGGAGTTCATCCGGGTCGTTAGCGTCGACCAGATCATCCACCATCCAGGTCAGCGTATAGCGCGCGGCGGCGATCTCGTCCGCACTTAGGGGAGACGGTCCTTGCACATACCACTTGTGCGCCTCGTCCCGCATCGTCTGGGCGAGCCCGTCACGATCGATGAGCGCCACGGCCGTGCGGCAGAGATTCAGGTGCAGCGGCCAGCGGCGGCGCTGGTCAAGGGCGAAGGCATGATGATAGGTGTCCGGCGTCAGGGCAAAGATCTCGATGGGCCAACCAGCCAGCTCATGCGTCGCCCAGTGGGGCGTGATTTGTGGATCGACAATGACGATGTCCAGATCCGCCCCTAAGCCGCCCCCCTGCCCAGCCACACTCCCCGCTAAGAGAGCGGCCAAGCAGGTGGGAAAATGAGCGGCCACGAACTGGCGGGCGACCGCCTGTGCCTCTGGCCGTGGAGCACTCTGCATTATCGCCGTCCCTTTCTCTGTCGAGACTGCAATCCAACAATGCGCCTGTCGCGCATGGGCATATGATAATATGATAACATAGCCCTCCTGCTCCTCGGTGGCGACAAAACGGGCCAGCGGAACCGATGGTACGATAATAACATACCGATAGCCGATGTCCTCTATGCCGAACATCTGCGTTCGCTCGAAGCCGCGGCGAAGAAAGCGGAGGAGGCCACAGGCGCTACCGGCAAAGGGCGCGCAAAGAAAGAGAGGAAACGGTGAGCGGACACCACAACTTCGACGAACTAGAGGCCAAGACGCCGGAGGAAAGGGCACTGGTCGACCGTTACGAGCGCCTGACTCGTGCCGTGCTGCGGCTGGCGGACCTGCGCGAGCAACGCGGCGCGACCCAGGAGCAGTTGGCGCACGCCCTGGACGTCTCGCGGCCTTCCGTGTCCAAGATCGAGCGCAACGACGATTGGTATGTGTCCACGTTGAGTCACTACATGAGCGCGCTCGGCGGCGAGTTGCGTCTGTGCGCGGTGTTCCCCGATCAACAGCAGGTCAATCTCGATGTACTGAGGAGCGATGAGCGCGCGGCTAGCAGTCTGTCGGAGAGAACGAAGCAATGGTGTGCATAACCGGGGGCCGCTGTCGGGGTGGGGCGTTCCGCCTCTGGTCACACGTGATCGACGCGTGGCTGCGGGCAGGACACGGCGGTGGATCATCGCTGCGAACGGTGCACACAGGCTAACTCCTCCTTAATAGACCGGGGACAAGGTATGGAAGCGCTTGAGATTGAAGGCCAGGC
>JAABUJ010006090.1_pt1 | contig 11813 bp, 11 predicted proteins | sample 5559131 | NCBI WGS metagenome assembly JAABUJ01 (sample SAMN10711875, study PRJNA513366) | rock metagenome | isolation source: Antarctica rocks | place: Antarctica: Victoria Land, Mt New Zealand nord | collected 2016-01-07 | reverse complement strand
CCGCCGCCGATGACAACGATGTCGAAGCTGTCGCTCATAGCATCAAGCTCATGGGGTCCTGGACGATGGATTTGAACGCCGCCAGCAATTCGGCCCCTAGCGCGCCGTCGATGACCCGGTGGTCCACGCTGAGCGTGCAGGTCATCACCGTCGCGGGCACGATCTCGCCGCCGCGCACAACCGGCCGCTGCTCCCCGGCGCCGACCGCGATGATGGCGCCCTGCGGCGGGTTGATGATCGCCGAGAACGACTTCACCCCGTACATGCCGAGGTTCGAGATGCTGAATCCGCCGCCCTGGAACTCCTCCGGCTTGAGGCGGCCAGCACGGGCGCGGGCGGCGAGGTCCTTCATCTCGTTGCTGATGGTGGCGAGGCCCTTCTGGTCGGCCCGGCGGATGATCGGCGTGATCAGCCCACCGGCGGTCGCGACCGCCACGCTGATGTCCACGTCGTCGTACAGGACGATCGCGTCGTCGGTGTAGCTGCCGTTGGCGTTCGGCACCCGGCGCAGGGCGACGGCGCAGGCCTTGATGATGAGGTCGTTGACCGACAGCTTGAACGCGCCCGGACCGTCTTTGGCCGACTTCGCGTTCAGGTCCGCCCGCAGCTTCATCAGGGCGTCCAGCTCGACGTCGGACGACAGGTAGAAGTGCGGGATCGACTGCTTGGCCTCGGACAGCCGGCGCGCGATGGTTTTCCGCATGCCGGTGTTCGGCACCAGCCGGTGCGGCGCGGCGATGATTGGCGCGGCCGGCTTCGGCGCCGGGGCAGGTGCGGGCGCCTTGGACGCGGTCGGCGCAGGCGTCGCGGCCGGCGCCGGTGTGGCAGCCGGCTTCGGTCCCCCCTTCTGCGCGGCCTCGATGTCGGCCCGCACGATCCGGCCATTCGGCCCGGAGCCTTTGAGGCTCTCCAGCGCGATCCCCGCCTGCTGGGCCATACGCCGGGCGAGCGGGGACGCAAACACGCGCGCGCCCTCTGGGTGGGCCGGCTCCGGCGCATGGCCGTTCGAGACCGGTGCGGAAACGGCCGGCGGCTTGGGAGCGCTGTCGGGCGCAGCCTTCGCCGGCGTGACGGCTGGCGCGCCGCTCGACGGCACCGCCTCGCCCTGCTCCACCAGAATCCCGATGGTCGCGTTCACCGCCACGCCCTCGGTCCCGTCCGCGACCAGAATCTTCCCCAGCACGCCTTCGTCGACCGCCTCGACCTCCATGGTCGCCTTGTCGGTCTCGATCTCGGCGATCACGTCGCCCGCTGTAATCGTGTCGCCTTCTTTCTTCAGCCACCGGGCCAAGGTGCCCTCGGTCATGGTCGGGCTCAGCGCGGGCATCAGGATGTTCACGGCCATGCTGCGCGCCCCTCAGACGATCTTTTTCACGGCGTCCACGACCCAGCCGGGCTGCGGCAGCGCCAGCTTCTCGAGGTTCACGGCGTACGGCAGCGGCACGTCCAGGCCGTGCACGCGCATCGGCGGGGCGTCCAGGTAGTCGAAGCAGTGCTCGACCACCTGCATCGCGATCTCGGCGCCGATGCCGGCGAACGGCCAGCCTTCCTCGACCGAGACGACGCGCCCGGTCTTCTTGACGCTCTCGATCACGGTCGCCGTGTCCATCGGGCGCAGCGAGCGCAGGTTGATCACCTCCGCCTCGATGCCCTGCTCCGCCAACGCCTCGGCGGCCTTCAATGCGACGCCGACCATGATGCTGAACGCCACGATGGTCACGTGCGAGCCGGCCCTCTCGATCTTGGCCTTGCCGATCGGCAGCATGAAGTTCTCGTCGGTCGGGCAGTCGAACGTTTGACCGTAAAGGATTTCGTTCTCGAGGAAGATGACCGGGTTCGGGTCGCGGATCGCGGTCCGCAACAGGCCCTTCGCGTCCGCCGACGACCACGGGGCGACCACCTTCAACCCGGGACAGTGCGCGTACCAGCTCGCGTAGCATTGGCTGTGCTGCGCCCCGACCCGGCTGGCCGCGCCGTTCGGCCCGCGGAACACGATCGGGCAGCCCATCTGGCCCCCCGACATGTACAGCGTCTTGGACGCCGAGTTGATGATCTGGTCGATCGCCTGCATGGCGAAGTTGAATGTCATGAACTCGACAATGGGCCGCAGCCCGCTCATGGCCGCGCCTACGGCCACGCCGGTGAAGCCGTGCTCGGTAATGGGCGTGTCGATGATGCGCTTGGGGCCGAACTCGTCCAGCAGGCCCTGGCTGATCTTGTAGGCGCCCTGGTATTGCGCGACCTCCTCACCCATCAGGAACACGTCGGGGTTGGCGCGCATCTCGGCCGCCATCGCGTCGCGCAGGGCGTCGCGGACGGTCGTCGGCGCCGTCGCGCCCCAATCCTTCTCCGGGGCACTCGCCGCAACGGCGGGAGGCGCCACGGCCGGTTTCTCGGCCGGCGCCTCGACCCGCTTCGGCGGCGCCTCCGCCTTCGCCGCCCCGTTGCTGGCGGGCGCCGCCTCGCCATCGGCCGCCAGCACGGCGATCGGCGTGTTGACCGCCACGCCGTCGGTGCCCTCCTCGACCAGGATCTCCGTCAGCTTGCCCTCGTCGACCGCCTCAACCTCCATGGTCGCCTTGTCGGTCTCGATCTCGGCGATCACGTCCCCGGCGCGCACGTCGTCGCCGACCGCTTTCAGCCATTTGGCCAGCTTCCCCTCGGTCATCGTCGGCGACAGGGCAGGCATCAGCACTTGGGTCGACATGGCGCGTTCAGCTCTCGATCAGGATGTCGGTCCACAGCTCGCTCGGGTCCGGCTCGGGGCTGGACTGGGCGAACTCGGCGGCCTCGGCGATGCGGGCCTTGATGTCGGTGTCGATCTGCTTGAGCGCTTCCTCGGCCACGCCCTGCTCGACCAGCTGGTGCCGCGCGTGCTCGATGCAGTCGCGCTCGGTCCGCATCTTCTGGATTTCCTCCCGCGTGCGGTACTTGCCCGGGTCGGACATCGAGTGGCCGCGGTAGCGGTATGTCAGCATTTCAAGAAGATACGGGCCGTTGCCCGCCCGGCAGTGCGCGACCGCCGTCTCGGCCGCGTCCCGTACCGCCACTACGTCCATGCCGTCCACCTGCACGCCCGGCAGGTGCCAGGGCGAGCCGTTCTGCGACAGGTCGCGCGACGCGGAGGACCGCTCGACGCTGGTGCCCATGCCGTATTTGTTGTTCTCGATGATGAAGATAACCGGCAGCTGCATCAGCGCCGCCATGTTGAAGCTTTCGAACACCTGGCCCTGGTTGCTGGCGCCCTCGCCGAAATAGGTGGCGCTCACCCGGTCGTTGCCGCGGTACCAATTGCTGAACGCGAGCCCGGTGCCGAGGCTGACCTGTGCGGCGACGATGCCGTGTCCGCCGAAGAATTTCTTCTCCTTGCTGAACATGTGCATCGAGCCGCCCTTGCCCTTGGAGTAGCCGGTCGAGCGCCCCGTCAGCTCCGCCATCACGCCCCGCGGCTCCATCCCCGTCGCCAGCATGTGGCCGTGGTCGCGGTAGGAGGTGATCACCTGGTCGCCGTCCTTCAGCGCGCCCTGCACGCCGACGACGACCGCTTCCTGCCCGATGTACAGATGGCAGAACCCGCCGATCAGCCCCATGCCGTACAACTGGCCCGCTTTCTCCTCGAAGCGCCGGATCAGCAGCATATCGCCGTACGCCTTCAGCAGCGTGTCGCGATCCATACCTGAGTTGCTCAAGGGTTCCGGCGCCTTGCCGCGCTTGGTCTTGTCGGCCGGCTGTGCCATCGGCGTGCTCCCCTGCGTTAACCTGGGACAGACGTAGCGGCAGGCTGCTTGCCGAACAAGCCCCCGGGCCTCGCACATCCTTGTTGTGCAACGCAAAACAAGCTCGCAGGAACACGTTCAACCGGTGAACGGAAAGCCACCCTCGCTCGCCCAAGGTCCGTCGAGGTAGCGCCAGAGCGTGACGCCTGTCGCGAGGCCGTCGAACGGGGCGAAATCCCGCAGCAGCCGGGCGTGCAGCGCGCGAGCGTCCGCCGGGTCGACCTTGTTCTGCACCGTCACGTGCGGCCGCCAGCCCTGCCGGTCCTGCGCCGTCAGCTCAGCCTGCCACAGCGATGCCAAGCGGGCGCGAAACTCGGCCGCCACGGGGGCGTGAAGGGTATAGGCGACCCCGCGGCCCAGGGAGCGCAGGCCATCGACCGTGAACGCCGTGGCCTTCTCGGCGGCGCACAGCCTCGCCAGATCGTCCTGCACCCGCGGCAGCTCGTCGCCGGGCAAATGGTGGAACAGGGTGACATGGGCCGGGATCAAGTTGCGCGACGGCGGGAACCAGCGCTGCCGTTCGCGCTCGAAGAAGCCTTGTGACGCCGGGTCGAGCGCCAAGGTCAGGATCAATGGCTGGCTCACGCGCGGCGCTGCTGGGGCGGTGGAACGAGCTGACCCGGCAGACGCTGCCGGGCATGGCGGCGGCGCAAGGTTGGCCGATCCGGCTGGATCACTGCTTCATGCGCGTGTGCCTGGACGACGCGGCGGGCGTCCGGTGGGACACGGTGGTGCAACGCCCGGCGGCTCGGCATCTCACGGACGCGCAGCTGGCCCGAGCGGTCGCGACCGCCGAGCGGATCGTGGCCGACCCGGCGTCGCTCGGTCCGTTGAACCACGCAAGCCTGCGGATGCGCGGCAAGCGGTAGCCTCACCGCCCGCGGAACACCGGCTTGCGTTTCTCGACGAAGGCAGTGGCCGCCTCGCGGTGGTCCTCAGTCAGGCCGGTGCGCGCCTGGCCGGTCGCTTCCATGTCCAGCACGGCCTGCAGCGGTTCGGTCTCGGCGGCGTGCAGGTTGCGCTTCATGTAGGCGAAGGCGACGCGCGGCCCGTCCGCGATGCGCCGGGCGAGCACCTGGGCCTCCCCGGGCAGTGCCGCATCGTCCACCACGCGCATCACCAGGCCGAGGCGCTCCGCCTCGGCGGCGTCGATCAGCGGGTTCAAGTAGTACATCTCCCGCGCCTTGGCGGTGCCGACCAGGCGCGTCAGCGACCACGAGCCGCCGAAATCGCCGGAAAAGCCGACATCGGCGAACGCAGTCCGGAATCGGGCGCTGGTCGCGGCGATGCGCAGGTCGCACGCCAGCGCGATGCCGAGCCCGGCGCCCGCGACGGGGCCGTTCACCGCGGCGATCACCACCTTGGAGATCGTCCGCAGCAGCACGATGGCCTGGTGCCGCCAGCGCAGCCCCTCCTGGCGCTGCTCGAACGACTGCTCCGCCGCAGCCATGCGCTTCACGTCGCCGCCGGCGCAGAAGCCCCGCCCGGCGCCGGTCAGGACGATGGCGCCGACCGCCGGGTCACGGGCCAGCCGCGGCAGCGCCTCGCACAGCCGGGCCAGCATGTCCTCGCTCAAGGCATTCAGGCGGTCGGGCCGGTTCAGCGTCAAGGTCGCGACGCCATCCTCGATGGCCTCCAGCAGGTCAGTCATCCGCAGCCTCCAACAGGGGCCTCCAGCAGGCTGTCGCACAAGCGCGCCCGTGCATCCTGGTCCACGCCGAGCGCGCGGTCGAGATAGGCGGCGAACGACCCGTACTCGCGGTCGATCGCGGCGAAGGCAGCGCCGAGCAGGGCGGGGTTCGCCCGCATCAGCTGCTCCCGCACGCTCTCCGGCAGGTCGCTGGACGCGACCGTATCGCGCCGCCACAGCCGGTTGGTCGCCTCGAAATCCGCGACGACGTCCGGCCATGGCACGCCGAGCGCGGTCAGCACCAGGGCGGCGGCGAACCCGGTGCGGTCCTTCCCGGCCGCGCAGTGAAACAGCATCGGAACATGACCCGCCAGCAGCAGGCCGAACAATCCCGCGTATTGCGCCGTGCTGCCGAGCGCATAATCGATGTAGGCGCGCTCCAGGACGGCATGCAGCGCCTCTCCCGTCGCTTCCTGGGTCGCCAGGATATCGCGTAATCCGGCGCCGACGGACGGCTCGATCGGCAGATGGACGGCGCGCGGCCCCATCAGCCGGTCGGGCGCCCGCGCTGCTTCGTCCACGCCGCGAAAATCGCAGACGGTCGCGATCCGGAGTGCCGCGAGCGTCTTGAGATCGTTTTCGGTGAGAGTCGCCAGCGCCGCGCCACGGAATAGCAGCCCGTACCGAACCCGGCGTCCCTCCCCGGCCCCGTAGCCGCCGAGGTCGCGCAGGTTGGAAGCGCCTTCGAGTGCGATGGACAGAGGAACGTCGTTCATGGGCGTCGACCTAGCCGATGCGCCGGCCGTAAGGCCAGCCACGCCCTCAACGGCGCTTTCCCGGCAATGGCGCGGCCGCGCGGTGCGGCCGGTTTGGACGCCACACCCGCGCTGGCCTTGGCCGCCGCGATCGGCGCCGCTTCCTTCTGGCACGCATTGTCGTTGCCGATGCCAAGCTCGATGGTCGGCAGCAGGGCCGCGGGCGGAAACAGGATGCCGAGACCGATGGCAGCGCCGCCGCGCTCGGCGAGCGTGGTCGCATCAGGTGCGATCGACGGGCTTTTCAGCGGACCCTTGATGTTGATCGGGGCGTTGAACGTACCGATCGTGAAATGCTTCGCGTCGGTCTTCAACTGGTAATCGATCGTCTCCTTGGTCAAGGAAATCGAGCCCTTGCCTTGAATCCGCGCCTCACTGGTGTCGAGCAGCAGCGCCTTGGTCTGGACGTCACCTCGAACCAGCGCGAAATCCCCGACGAAGCACTGCACCTGCGCCGTGCTTGGAATGCCGAGGGCCGACAGGATGGCGTTGCCAAGCTCCAGCCCCGACAGGTCGACCAGCAGCGCGCTCAAGTTGCCCCCTGTCATGCCCACCCGCAGCCCGCCGTTGCCATGCCCCAGCAAGGTCGCCACCGAGTTGCCGGTGCCGTCGAGGTTGGCGCTGCCGCTGATGACGCCGCCGCCGTGGAAGACATGCAGCGCCGCAATCAGGCGTGACAGGTCGACACGCTTGAAATCGACCTTGGCCCGGGCGCGAAATTCCTTCCCGTCCGGCGTCAGATCCGCGTTGGCGACGATTTCGCCGGTGCCCACGCCGAAGCTGAGCGGATGCAGCTTGATGGCCCCCGCGTCGATGTCGAGGTTGGCGACGATGTTGTCGAGCGGCACCGAGCGGCCCTCGATCTGCTCGCCTTTGTAACGCAGCCGCACGTCCGCCGCAGTCAGGCTCGGCAGGCTGATCGGGGTATCCGGCAGCAGCTTGCTGCTGGCCTCCGCCTTCGCCAGCTCGCGCTTCTGCGCCGGCGTCGCATTCGGCGTGTCCTTGCGGCCCGGTGTCGCCCCGATGAATCCACCCAGATCGGTGAGGTCGACCTTGCGGGAGGACAAATCGGCCGTCACTACCGGCCGCTCCGGCGCCGTGTTGACCTCGATGTTTCCGTTCAGGTCGCTTGAGCCAAGCCGCCCGGTGAAGTTGGCGAAGCGCACTTTCCGGTCGGCATAGTCCAAGCTGCCTGCAATCGAGTACGGGGGGGTTTGCGGGATCGGGACGCCGGTCAGCGGCAGCAATTGCGCCATGTCCGGACCGGCCAGCTTCAGTTTGACGTTCGCCCCGGCGAAGTTGAGCGGGTTCTCCACCGTGCCGGTGACGTCGACATGCGTTGGCCCGTCGGCCAGGTGCAGGTCGATCGGGTAAGGATGCTGGGCATCGCGGAGGGACAGCAGCGCCCCCCCGGCGAACCGCCCGGTGATCGGCTGCGCCGCATACGTGCCCTTGGCGTCGACGATGAGTTGCGAGGCGGCGCTGACGGCAGGTAGTTGCGAAGCGCCGCCGGTGGCGGGCGGGGGCTCCTGGGTCGCGACATCGAGGTTGAAGTCGGCCTTCAGCTTGGGCATCACGACGTGGGCATGGCTGTCGGTGATCCGTAAGTCGCCGATCTTGGGCTCGGCATTCGGATCGGGTTTGCTGTCCGTGGTTTTGGCGGCACCGGTGTTCAGGTCCCAATTCGCCTTGCCATCCGGGTGCTGGACCGCGTCCACCACCGCGTGCTGCACCTCGATGTGCGGGATGACGATCTGGCGGGAGCGGATATACGCCATCGCGTCCGCCTGGACCGTCAGCTTGTCGATGGTCGCGAACGTCTGATCTTGCGGAAAGCCGTCGGGGTTGGCGACTTCCACCCCGTCCAGAATCACGGTCGGCTTGAGGCCGAGTTTCACGTCCAGGTTCTTGATAGTGACCTTGTGCCCGAGTGCCGCCGACGCTTGCGCCTCCACGATGGGCTTGAACCAGTTCCAATCCCAAAGCAGGACCAGCGCCACGAGAGCGAGGGCGAACGCTCCGAACACCATCAAGCCGATCCGGCGCTTGCGTGGCTTGCGGGCGAAGGCTTGATCAGTGGGCATTGGCAATTAACGCGGTCGGCGCCGACAGGGTTGCAGGCCCCGCGCTGCGCCCGCATCCTGGGGCCGAACAGGGAGCGTCCTCATGATCCACGAAATGCGTATCTACCACTGCGTCCCCGGCCGCCTGCCAGCGCTGCTGAAACGCTTCGAGACGATCACGCTGCCGCTGTGGGACAGGCACGGCATCCGCCAGGCCGGGTTCTGGACGACGCTGATCGGCGACAGCAACCAGACGCTGACCTATCTGCTGGCGTGGCAGGACCTGGCCGAACGCGACGCCAAATGGACCGCCTTCCAGTCCGATCCGGAGTGGATCACCGCCCGCGCGGGCACCGAGGCGGACGGCCACATCGTCGGCCACATCGTGAACATGATCCTGCAGCCGACGGCGTTCTCGTCGGTCAAATGACCCGGCGCCTCAGACCCGCTCCGCCAGCGCCCACGCCGCCTCGCCGAGCACCCGGAACTTGGTGCCGATCGTGAGCGCCCGCGCATCCGCCGCGTTGCCGTCCAGCGCGCGGCGGTACACGCCCGCCGCGATCGCCGCCCAGCGGAACAGGCTGAACACCACGAAGAAGTCCAGTTCCGGCACGCTGTCCCGCCCGGTGCGGCGGCAGTAGCCGGCGACGTACTCGGCCTCGGTCGGGATGCCGGGCGCGTCGGCCCCTTGCAGGCCCTCGATCGCCGCCGGCAACCGCCACGGGATGCAGTTGTATCCCAAATCCGCCAGCGGATGCCCCAGCGTCGAGAGCTCCCAATCCAGCACCGCCAGCACGCGCGGCTCGGTCGGGTGAAAGATCAGGTTGCCGAGCCGGAAGTCGCCGTGCGCGATGGCGGTTTCATCGCCGGCGGGCGCGTGGGCCGGCAGCCACGCCATCAGCCGGTCCATCTCCGGCACGTCCTCCATGCGGGAGCCGACGTACTGCTTGGTCCAGCGGTCGATCTGCCGGGCGACGTAGGCTTGCGGCCGGCCGAAGCCCTCCAGCCCGGCCGCGCGCCAATCCACCTGGTGCAGCGCCGCCATCACCCGGTTCATGTCGTCGTACATGGCGGCCCGGTCGGCGGGGGGCACGCCCTGCAACGTGCGGTCGGAGAACACCCGCCCCGGCATGTGGTCCATCAGGTAGAACATCGTCCCGATGACCGAGTCGTCCCGGCAGAGCAGCCGCATGGTCGCGACCGGCACGGCGGTCCCGGCCAGCGCCGATTGCACCCTGTATTCCCGGTCCACCGCGTGGGCGGACGGCAGCAGCGTGCCCGGCGGCTTCTTCCGCAGCACGTAATCGGCGCCGGGCGTATGGAGGTGGAAGGTCGGGTTGGACTGCCCCCCCTGGAACTGCCGCACTTCCAGCGGGCCGGCGAAGCCGGGCAGCTCCGCCGCCAGGTACTCCGTCAGCCGCGCCTCGTCGAAGCGGTGGTTCTCCAGCGCCGGGACCAGCACCGGCTGGCCCACGCTCATTCGACCGCCGCCCCGCCGATGGTGACGCCGCCGTCGATGACGAAGGTCTGCCCGGTGGTGAAGCTTCCTGCCGGCGATGCCAGGAAGACCGCGGCCCCGGCGATCTCGTCCGGCTCGCCGATCCGCGGCAGCGGGCTGTCCTTGACCCGTTTGCGCAGGATCTCCGGGTCTTCCCACAGCGCCTTGGCGAAATCGGTCCGCACCAGCCCCGGCGCGATGCAGTTGGCGCGGATGTTCTTCGCCCCCCACTCGACCGCGAGGTTCCGCACGATCGCCGTGTCGGCGGCCTTGCTGATCCCGTAGGCGCCCAAGGTCGCCGTACCGCGGAGGCCGGCGATGGAGGAGATCACGATGATCGCCCCGCCGCCCCGCTCGGCCATCTGCGGCAGCACCATGTTGCACAGCCAGAAATTGCTGCGGACGTTCGATCCCATGATGCGGTCGAACGCGTCGTCGGGGCAGTCGATGGACGGGCCGAAATACGGGTTCACCGCCGCGTTGCACACCAGGATGTCGATCCCGCCCCACTTCGCGACCGTCTGGTCCACCAGCGACCGCAACTGGTCCTTGTGGCCGATGTTGGCCGGGATCACCGCCGCCTCGCCGCCGCGGTCGGCGATGCCTTTCGCCACCGCCTCGCACGCGTCCGCCTTGCGGCTCGACACCACGACCTTCGCGCCGTGCTCGGCCATCCGCTCGGCGATGGCGCGGCCGATGCCCTTGCTGCTGCCGGTGATGAGCGCGACCTTGCCCGCGAGGTCGAACAGCCCCCCCATCATTCGGCCGCCACGTTCGGCCGCGCCGGCTTGTACTTGGCCAGCTCCAGCCGCCCGAGCTGGTAGCGGTGCACCTCGTCCGGCCCGTCCACGATCCGCATCGTCCGCGCGTTCGCGTACATCCGCGCCAGCCCGAAATCGTCGGACACGCCGCCGGCCCCGTGCATCTGGATCGCCCAGTCGAGGATTTGGCACGCCATGTTGGGCACCGCGACCTTGATCTCGGCGATCTCGCGCCGGGCGGCCTTGTTGCCGACGGTGTCCATCTTCCAGGCCGCGTGCAGCACCAGCAAGCGGCCCTGGTCGATCATGATGCGGGCGTTGGCGATCCGCTCGGTCGTCACGCCCTGCTCGGCCAGCGGCTTGCCGAACGGGTGGCGCTCCAGCGCCCGGCGGCACATCATCTCCAGCGCCCGCTCCGTCAGGCCGATGGTGCGCATGCAGTGGTGGATGCGCCCCGGTCCAAGCCGCCCCTGCGCGATCTCGAACCCGCGGCCCTCGCCGAGCAGGATGTTGGCGGCCGGCACGCGCACGTCCTCGAACACGATCTCGGCGTGGCCGTGCGGGGCGTCGTCGTGGCCGAACACCGGCAGCATCCGCTTGACCGTCACGCCCGGCGTGTCGCGCGGTACCAGGATCATGGATTGCTGGCGGTGCTTGTCCATGTTCGCCGGGTCGGACTTGCCCATCACGATCAGCAGCTTGCAGCGCGAGTCGCCGGCGCCGGACGACCACCACTTGCGGCCGTTGACCACGTACTCGTCGCCGTCGCGGACGATGCGGCATTCGATGTTGGTCGCGTCCGACGACGCGACCGCCGGCTCGGTCATGCAGAACGCCGAGCGGATCTCGCCCTCCAGCAGCGGCGTCAGCCACTCGCGCTTCTGCGCGTCCGTGCCGTACAGCTCCAGCGTTTCCATGTTGCCGGTGTCCGGGGCGGAGCAGTTGAACACCTCGCTCGCCCACTGGGTACGGCCCATGATCTCGGAGAGCGGCGCGTATTCGAGGTTGGTCAATCCCGCTCCGCGGTCGCTATGCGCGAGAAACAGGTTCCACAGCCCGGCGGCGCGCGCCTTCTTCTTCAATTCTTCGGAGATCGGCACCGGCTGCCAGCGATCCGCCGCGGCGGCGAGTTGGCGGCTGTAGGTCGCCTCGTTCGGATGGATATGCTCCTCCATGAACGCCTGTACTCGGGCGCGCAGGTCCTGAACCTTGGCGCTGTATTCGAATTCCATGTTCCTGCCCCGTCCCGTTTTTCCGGGCCGCGCCGTGA
>JAABUJ010006088.1_pt1 | contig 11814 bp, 15 predicted proteins | sample 5559131 | NCBI WGS metagenome assembly JAABUJ01 (sample SAMN10711875, study PRJNA513366) | rock metagenome | isolation source: Antarctica rocks | place: Antarctica: Victoria Land, Mt New Zealand nord | collected 2016-01-07 | reverse complement strand
CGAGCGGAGAACCAAAGGTGTGTTATCAATTCTGCGGCCAATTTGGGCTCTTGCGTGGCTGCTATATGTAGTATAACAAAGTTACGTGCCGTGTTATAGGCGCTCAAATTGTTGATAACAAATGTCAGTTTTCCGCTGAACGTATCCGGAAGAGCGCAGACAGTCGTAACGACATTGCGTAAATCTACCGTCTCTGCGTATACATGCTCAGTAAAGCTCGATTCAATGGGCGTGGAGAAGGATTACGTGGTGAGTACAATGCGATATCCCCGCCATAATTGATGCCTTCGTTATCGCCGAGTTTAGCAACGTCAAATGCGGGCAGATTGCCCCATAGTTGCTGGATATGCGCTTCAGGCTCAGAGGGAAGGAGACCGTCGGTTTCGCGTTTTTCCATCGCAAATGCAGGCAGCCAAGTCTTAGCGCGTAAAGGGGAATGGCAATCTGTGATGTGATGGGAGCGATGCTGGTTGCGGCAGTTCTCGGAGCAATACTATCGTAGAGTAAGCATGTCGAGATTCTGCTTTTAACGTAGAATAACTGATGGCGCACTCTGACAAGTCCGCACTCATTGCAGCTTATTCTGGCCCGCTTGTCGCAATTGGAAACTCCATCGTCATAGGCTTTGCTGTTCGTGCACAATTTCTTGGTCCATGGAACGTACCCCAGCTCGGAAGCTGGCATTGGAGTAGCTGCCATGGCGAAGACGGGTTGAAGAGAGTGGTGCGGAAGACCTTGACGATCCATGAGTCAGCTGGGGGAGTTCTTTCAAATTCTCAGGCTGGCCGCACGTTTTGTATCTGTGCCCTCTCCTGAATATCAACACTCAATTCAAAGTGACCGCAAAAACCTGAAGGGCAGGCCTTTGTAACTTGCACAGAAAATTAACAGCTCTAGATCAGTGGTGGAAGGAGTCCGGTGCTGCAATGAAAGAGGTGTAAGTTGGGTGGAAGGAAATCACAACCAAAAAAGTATTGGTGGTAGCTTAAATGAATTGTGGGCCCATGAATCCCTTATCACGTAGTGACGGCGAAGATACGTTGCTCGGCTCCTCCGGCGCAGATTGAGACATGCCAGAGCTTTTTCGCCTAAGCTTGGAACGGAGAACGAAGTCTTCGCAGTCAAAGCCGTAAATCAAGGTGGAGCCTTAATTCGTTGCCAATAGTTAACAAAGATCTCGTACCTGTACTACAGGGTCATCTGTATCACCCATCAAGTTCCAGAAGTAGCACATTCTTGAAGCATACCGTGGAAGCTGAACAGTACCGAGGTAGCTCGTAGCCCTCGCCTCCTGGGGCTACTTCTTAGCTGACCTGTTTTCTCTTGTAGATCAGAAGTACTTGCAGGCGCCAGGACGTACTTTTTGTGTAGCCGCACGCTCCATACACGCAGCGGAGCTCCACCCTTCAGTAAGAGTCCGTTTCCGGCTTCCGCACTGCGCTGCAGGCCCTGTGTGATTACATTCTTGCCCTCTTCAATCCTCTCGGTGTGGGCAACAAGATTCCGATAACCTGAGTAAGTCCATAAACGCATGGCTTGAGTCGCGAAGGCACAAAATGGCTGACCAACTCTTCTTGAGATCCGGATGTCACAATAGTTCGTTTCCATACGCTTCATCCGAGCAAGTCCAGAAGCATCGAACAAGCTGTGGATCAGTCCACACGTCTTAGAAAGACTGGAAGATGCTAGGGCAAGGAATTTTTGCTATGCAAAGGAATCATAGCTCAGAAACAAGATTTCCCGCCTAGAACGAAGACAAACAGGTTAATAGCAGCCACGAAGCCGAAACCGTATAACCATTAGAGAACATCAAAGCCAATACATGGGCTAGTATACGAGAATAATGGGTCACGGAGGCACGAGGAGACATTCACGTGGCCACCTTCCTGTATGCTAGGAACGCAGAAGGGGTAAGCGATGGATAGAGAAGCACCTAAGTGAGTGCAAAGAATGGTGGCAGCCCTTGAGCAACGCTTTTGAAGTCCACTGATGGTCTTACCGGGCCTCGCTCGCCCCTTTTCATGGATCCTAAGCCATGGGGAGAACCATCTGGCAGAGTATCAAGCCTACCTTGCGATGATCCAGGTTCTTCTTCTTCACCTACCAACCCACAGATATATATGACGGCCTCCTAGCCACCAACCACACGAAATACCTTCGTATGCAGCAAATTGATGGAAGAGATCCATCGGGGTCTTCAAGGCCGAAGCCAGGTACGTGTGCCAATCCTCAGGACTGCAGATGTTATGTGAGTCCGATCTGGCTTGACAGTCCTTTCTTAAGGCTATCAGCCGTTCCATCGTTCTTTTTCCTACATTTCGCTGCAGCTGGTATCTGGCAACGGATGGCCTGGCCTGGAGGCTTCCGTGGACATTGAGTGGCAGTGGTTTTGCCTTCCTTTGTATCCGATGAGGTTGCTTCTTTGACAGAGACAAGAGCACATGGAGGTACGACAAAGACAGAGACAGTCTAGGTTGAGACAAAGATGTCTCCATAAGTCTGTATATGACCTAGGAAGCACTTGATGGTGAAATATAGGGGAAAGGGCATGGATTTTCCAAGACGTGGGTGGTCGCTTGCGTAGCGTTGCCGAAGATTCGCCGTGGCTCTCCAATTGGCTGCCCTGGCTGCATGCCTCACTGTTGCCTGAGCTGACTTTGGGTATAAATACGAAAGTAAGGAGACACAATCATTCAACGATCTTATGCTTCGACGGTCATCCTGACAGGCATGCAAGGTCTTGAATTGCACTATTCACTATAGCTAAAGTGGTCTCACTGCCGGCGGTCTTCTAAGCATTGCAGGCTTGCCAGCCCCTGAGCTCTACAGATTACAAGCAAACGTACATAACGCGTTTCCACATTGTGTCTTTCTCCCCATCAAGCTTGAGACGGGACTTGTTGAAGGCTTCGAACCTGTTCTACATCACTCAGTGTGCCCTCAGAGTTCTCCCCGAACATGCCATGGCGCTTTCTTTTCACTTTCTGTCTAGTCCTTGTCCAGGTATTCCAGGCGGTGGCACGCTATGCTTCCCAGAGGCTGATGGGAACGGCTGCCTCTTCGCTCATGATGCATCGTCTTCTCCAACGCCGCTTTTTTTAGCACTTTGATCTCTTGACGTTTTCTCTCTTTTGCTATAAACTCTCTGTCGTCAATCAGACCGTTGTCAATACGTCAAACTGTTCTTTCATCGAGTGCCACGCATTGTTGCACTACGCCTATCCGCACAATGAAGATAGTCCAATTTCCCTACTATCTAAAGATGTATTTCGTGTAGGAATTACAACACAGGACAGCATGACAGCTGACTACTCATTCACAGTGCTCCCATCCCTTGTCTCTCACTAAACTTGGCCTCGATCGGGGATACTCGCTCGTTCAACATTAAAATCAAGTCGAGGCGGCTGTGCCGTTGTGATGGCGGCTCCAATATCTATCCTTTGGCGTTCTTTTTCCGCTTCGAAGGCTGTTCCTTGTTGGCTATGACTGTGGAAGATTATCCCATGCCTTTGTATGATCTGCTATAATTACTACTAAGTAGTTGTTGAGATGAAAACTGACGAAGAATCGATGATACAAGTGGCCAATATGATCCAATGGCCAAAAACGTAGACCCTGGAAGATGATCGATTTGTCTAGTGGAACCATTTGACAAGGCAAACGTAAGTGGAAATGATTGAGGAATACGATGCGATTGTCTTAGCCACTCTTTGATTAGTGCAAAGTGGGGCTATAGATTCAATTTGTGCTTGACAGACGAAATGATCTAGAGTCCTTCGATTCGCTAAGGACGATTTCGTGGCTTGTCTTTGCGAACGAACTAATCAAGAGCTGCGCAAGATCGAGTAACCCCTAGTGCTCCTTTTAGACGAAGTTCGTCATGAGAACGAAGGTCGTGTTGGCCATGTTGGCGTCATTGCAAGCAGCTCTCTTCGCTTGTCTAACAAGCGCTTCGCAAAAGGATGAGCTTGATCTCGCAGGGTGCCAAGTGCCTCAATCATCTCATCTAGCAATGGAAGTGCAGATTCGACTTTACCTTGAGTTTGATAACAATGTAGCAAAGCCCACATTGGCATAATGCGATCTGGATGTTCTCCATCTCGCGCTCCAGCCTGGTATGGTTCACTTTTGATGACGTCCTTGTACATCGCCTCGGCTTCCTGGAAGCGTCCTGCACGGGCTATAACTCTTGCGAGGTGCGCTTTGCTAGCAAGCGTACCAAAGTGGTTTTCGCCCAAATTACGTTCTGCTATGCGCAAAGCAGGCCGCATCATTTGCTCGATTGCTTCATGCTCACCCATGACACTTTTGATGCGGCCTAGATTGCAAATTGCTAGAAGTGTATACGGCTGCTCCTTGCCTAGCTTCTCCTTGCGCTGCTCGAGAACTTCTTCCATCATCACTCGAGCGCTCGGGAGGAGATCGCCACTCAATTCAAGGTATGTCATTGCGAGGCTTTCCATCGCAGCTAAGGTGTCAGGATGGGTGGGTCCAAGAACTCGTTTCATACCTTCAGCAGCCTTCTCGACGAGGACCCTTGCTTCTTGAAATCGGAAGTACCTTGTGTGTACCAGGCCAACATTCTCCATTGCGCGCAACGTATCTTCATTATCAGTGCCCAGCGTCCGACTCATGCCATCCAATGCTTCTTGGCCAAATCGTAAAGCATCTTTGAAACGGCCTTGGAAAAGACGGATCGAGCCCAGAGTGTCCAAGACTTTCAGCGTTTTCGGATGTTCGGAGCCTAGCGATTCAGCGCACGCCTGCAACATCTATTCCTACAGCTCGGCCGCCTCGTTCGTGCGCGAAAGCTGCATGTATGTACCGGAAAGGGCACCAACGATACGCATAGCCACAGGATGCTCAATACCCAGTCTGGGGCACACGTATTCTTTTACTGTAAGCTGTAGTTTAGCTGCTTCATGCCAACGCCCACACTGTGAGTAGACGAGGCTGAACTTCGCAGATTGTAATGCGAGGAGCCGACCCAAGCGAAATATTCCCACAAGGACAGGCCAGGGTTTTCTTCGGGTTCTTTGATTGTCCAGGATCCTTGCCTTGATCTGATCTCGGCACTTGGACACATGGTCGACATGTGGCATAAGGTCGATTCTCAGCTTGATATCGGCCTCACGCAGCCCAAGGGGGGTAGCCCAACCGCGTCTTTAGCATCTTGTGTCGGATTTTCTTCGAGTCGATGGTATATCACCTCGTAGTTCGAATATACATTCATGTTCTTGTCGTCCGGGACATGCCCTGAGACATTACGAGCTTTTCTAATCCGTTGCCAGTTTCCGTCGTAGAAGTCGAGGTACTCTGCTAATGTACACAGCTGGTTCAGAATCGCTTTGCCTGCATGAGCAAGCGCTAGTGGCAAAAACCCCAGGGCCTTGGAAATAAGGCCTGCTGATTCCAGGGCTGTTTCTTTCCATGGCGAAGATTCACCAGCGGCTTTCAGTAGCAAATCATCAGCTTCCGCACTGTCGAGTGTCTCGAAATGGTAGGATTCGGAGCCAATGTTGCCGTGGGTGCGGTTTGCTGGATTTCGAGTAGTCACTAGAATGTGACCTCTCTCACCGCTAGGGAAATACTCGTCTAGTGCTAGGCTAGGATCGTCCGCACTGTCGATGACCAACAGCCAAGGCTACTCCAGGCTGGAAAGCCAGCTTTTCGCAGCGCGCTCATTGGGGTCTACGCCACTAATCTCGGCGATCCTTGCAAACGTATGCTTCGCATTCTCGTCCGAGCTCGCGTCGAGCCAGAAGATGCCCCAGAATCTTCGCCGGTTGTCCTGCGCGAATTTGCAGCAGAATTGCGTCTTGCCCGAGCCGCCGAGACCGAAGATAACGAAGCGTCTCTGGGATTGACCTTGATCTGGTAATGCCCTAGTCGCAAAAGTATCCTTGAGATCCTTCAATAAATTTTGTCTACCTGTGAATATGCTACTGACGGTTTGAGGAATATAGAAGTGTTGGTTTGAAAATGCCGACGAGGCGACAGCCGTGGCAATTCTAAGGCAATCGTTGATCTTCAAAGGTTAGCATGAGCGATGCTGCACGACGGTCCGTCCTGTAATTCAACAACAGCTCGTCCTTCATCAGAGGATTTTACAAGGTTACCGCTCTTTTCAATGACAGTACATGATAAGTAATTTGACGCACTCACTGAATGGCAATGGCTCGAACTCATTGAAAGTCCAATCATGATCCATGTAATTCCGTACAAGCTGGTGACATGTCCCAAGACATTGAACATTGTTGTATGTTCCAAGAGCATAGGCAACTAATGAAGACAAGAAATCGAATGGTACTCACATGGTCGTTGTGGACAACACCATGACTCGGTTGCAGAGCACTGATTTGTGACTCCAGGCTCAGCCTGAGGGCTTGCACATCCACACTCAAATGGTCAATTGCCGAATCTGTCGTCGCCTGAGATCTGCGTGTATATATTCTGGATCAAGTCAGCTCTCAATATAAGGAAACACGGCTAGGGTACGGCGGGCTTACAGATTGAGTGAGCTCAGTAAAAGTTGCAGTGCACCTTGGGAGGTCTGAAGTTGCGCCCGCACAGAGTTGAAATCTTCGTTCTTCTGTTGCCTCCTCAACTGTTTTCTGAAGCCATCAAGTTTGCGAAATATCTTCGGGCCCTCTGATCCGATGATCTTCCTCAACAGCGCCTCAAGCCATCGACAATTGTCCGACAATCTTGTAGTAATCTACCGGTGTTATGCCAAAGCCTCCTGAATCTACTGCCAATACTGCACGGTTTTCATGCAATTCGGCAGTAAAAATATCGCGGATGGACTCGTTAACGGACAACAGAGCCTCAAGCTCTTGCTGCAAGGCTACGAGGTCGCTTTCGATTGCCGCAGCTCCAGCCTGGATATCGCGGAGACAGCTCACAACACGCTAGCTCACGTCAAGTAATCCTACGGTTCCGGCGAGGATCGATAAAGGGTCACCCATCCCTCGTCATCGGAAGAGGCATTGTTAGGAGAACCCTAGCAAGGACAGGGAGCTCATTAACAGTGTGCTACTTCAGCCTCTTGACTTGGCAGCGTCAGCAGTTGGTGGATGCCGGACCCGACCTGTGCCAGCTTGAAGATCCGACATCTTTGAGTCGCCTTGTACGTGTCATAATCCCAGCCGGGACGCAGGATCCACCGGACAACGGCACCTAGGACTTAGCCCGGTGAGAAGAATACCGAGGTCGTTAAAGTACGATAGGCGTCCGGAGTGGCTGGATGCTTCGAGGCTTGCTGCTCCCCAATCATGCAGGATGCCATCAAGCACGAAGACGAGAACTCCGATTAGTCGATGATTCGCATAAGGATCGCCAGATGTGCTAGTTATCGTTCCAAACGAGGTAAGGCGTGCGCGCGTACTGTTGCCTTGCGCGCACGCCTCAGTCCTTCTCTTGTCATTTATCCGTGTCTCCATCAAATCTATTACCGCGCCAGGGCGTGTCTTACTGTAAGCACGCTCGCGGTTTGCAGAAAAAGTGGGACACCTTTAGTGAGGACTCCCGCAATTAGTGTCCCGGTTTTTCTGCAAACCGCGAGGCACGATCTCTGCCTATACAAGGTACCACAAGGGGATACAAGGCGGTGTTCGAGTCTCAGTCTAGATGTCGCTCTATGCAGGACCCTGTTGTCGCTCAGGGTATTATGTGTGGCTGGCGGTCAAAGTACAAGGCTGAAGACCTCAATGGAATCCACACCTAAACCTTCATGTAAATTCCCGAAGGCGCCCTGCGTGAATACTGGACTTCCTGGATCTACATCTGAACCTGAAGATGCTCAGCGACTTGTACAATCTGTCGCCGCGTTATTTGGCTTTGGGCAACGGCATTGCCAATGTCCGCTTTATCATCCTGATGCTGGCCTTGGCCTATTGGGCTTGTGGCTTTTTACAAAAACGGGACAGATTCAGGGCGAGCCGCTTCTCGACACCATCTTGAATTGGTGCTGATATTTTGCTACATAGTCCGAAACAGCTTTTGGCGAATCACAAGGATGCTTGCCCATGAAGTTGAGAGTTCCCTACAAGTGGCCATTGGCCCTCGATCTTCTCAAGAGTCAATATGATGCAAACTCAGACAAGCATTTGATGAGATTCCAGTCACAGTATCATGACAGTCTGGGAGCCAACTTCGAGATAATTCTATTCGGAAACAGTGGCTATGTGTCTACAGACCCCAACACTATCGAAACTCTGCTTTCCACACGTTTCGAAGGTAAGAATACCAAATCCACCAGAACTGGAGATTCTGAAGGAAGACTCAGATTATGGCTTGGGATCACGCAGTGATACCCTTTACAAGTTCCTTGGCCATGGCATTTTCACGCAGGATGGCTGATCCTGGAAGCATTCTAGAGAACTCTTGCGCCGTCAATTCGCGAGGATGCAGTACCAAAACTTGAAAGACATCAGCAAGCACGTGAATTACCTGGTGTATCTCCTCTCCGAGAACACCGGTATCATCGATCTGCAGCCGCTGTTCTTCAACTTCACTCTCTCGACTACCACAGCCCTGATCTTCGGTCGTTCAGTTGCCAGTCTCTCCGAAGAGAAACAAGAAGCTTTTGGCCGAAACTTCGACTATGCATTGGCCATCTGCGCGATGCGTATACGTCCAGCTGAATTTCATTGGGCGTATACCCCGTCAAAATATAACCAGGCATGCAGCGTCGTCAAGAACTTTGCTTCGGACTTCGTGGATCAGGCTCTGAAACTCAGGGATCGTAACGATAAAGATGCATCGAGTCGATATGCCTTCATCTATGACCTCTACGACGAGCTCAAAGACAGCACTCTTGTTAGAGATCAGCTCGCACATGTCCTTATTGCTGGCAGAGATACTACGGCATGTCTCCTCTCTTGGACCTTGTGGGTCGCTTTTCCATACCAAAGTGTCGGTCATCTGGTTCTGATTCTATCACAATTTTCCTGCTCGTGAGGCACCCATCCGTACTTCACCGTCTACGTCGTGAGATCCAGTCAATTGTGCATGAGGGAGAGGATCTGATTAGGACGACCATCCAAAAAATGGGTTATCTTAGATGTGTTCTGAACGAAAGTTGGCAAACTATCCATGCCCTTGCCCGCGGGCCTTGCTGATCCCCTGACTCCTCACAGCGCTCAGGCTTTATCCACAGTTGCCCATGAATGTCCGTTTCGCGCGAAAGCCAACAATCATCCCCAGTGGTGGCGGTCCAGGTGGCAAGTCACCTGTGCTGCTTCGAACGGGCATGGGAGTTGGATACTCTGTGTATCACATGCACCGCAGGACAGAGCTCTATGGCCCCGATGCTGCAGAGTTTCGACCTGAAAGGTGGGAAGGCCCCGAGCTAGCCAACATTGGCTGGGGCTTTCTACCTTTCCACGGAGGACCGAGAGTGTGTCTCGGTCGTAAGTGCAGCTGGTCTCCGTCTGACGTTGCGCTAAATTTCGAAAACAGGTGATTTTGCCCTCATGGAAGCATCCTGCGCTATTATTCGGATTGTTCAGAATTTCCCGCGCCTGGCGTTGCCGCCCGGTGTTGCCAGAGAACCAGTCGGTATGGAGAGGCAAACTCTGACGATCGTACTTTCCAGTGCCGATGGATGTAAAGTCATACTTTGATTCTTCTACTATGCTGGATCTGATGGCTCGGCCCTCCTTTGGATGTTGGAAAGCGGTGATTGACGCTAGCTAAAACTCCATCTTCACTTGGCATCTAGACTCCGAGTCAGGGATTCATGTTACAATAAGGTAGCGGTGGCTAAATCATAGCTTTCCGAACATTGTTTCATTGTTTGCCTGTTGGGGTAATTATGAAAATCAGGCGGTGATCAGCCACCGTATGTATGATTGAACTCCAGTTCTATTCAAGCGTGGAGAAACAAAAACAGTCTGCGGATATAAGATGTGCCTACTTTAGACAACTATCGTAGCTGGGCCCTTATATCCAACAAATGGAGACGCCGTTTCTTCCAGGCGTTCAATTTGGCGTATTCATAATGCTTGCGACTTTCGGCAAAATCAATTCCCCCCGCCACACATAATTCTTTGCGACAGGGCAGGATTGAATTACTTATATTACCACAACACATCAAAAAATGTTTTCTTGCAAGGTTACAGTGATCGCAATAGTCAAAATAATAACTTTCAATATCAATTTCTTTGTTTATATTGGTGTTGTGTGGATTAAGAAGATCTTGATTTTCTATATCAAAATGTAGAGTCCCCATCAAGACTTGGCAGACAATTATTAAAAATTCTCAAAGCTTGAATAACTTTACAATGCTCTGGGCAAATTGTCTATTGTTATAATATCTAGTCCTCAAGACTTCATTATTAGACGAAATCTCAATTTATCAAAAACAATATCAAAATGCGTATGTTCGATTTTGATTCGGGCGTGTAGTGGGGGGAAAATCATTTTGCCGAAAGTCGCAAGCATTATGAATACGCCAAATACGTACCTGACTTATCCAAGGCATTAGGTAGGTTGCCAGTCAAGCTTGGTGCCCAGGGCTGGTCCAGGGCCCCGACTTCGCTTGTAAGAGCTAGCGCGGCGGGGCGCCTCGTTCACTTGCATCCTCATGCAGCCTCGTTAGGAACACCCACTCTCAGGTTTCAGCACGAAGACAAGGCGCCTGCTCAATCACGCTGGTTTCATGAGGCAGCGAAGCAGCGTGGCAGCGCTACGAAAGCGCTCGAATTGCGATCATGCGCAGCATTCATTCGCAGGGCGCAAGGCTATCAGCTTCACCTCCTGCTTCCTTCGATGCTATTCGTACAGCGACCGAAGGAAGTGACAAGTATAACGATCCTAAGTGGAAATCTATATATTGAAGTAATCCGACACTGCTAATGTTGCTTCACTATTCCACAGTAGCCCCAAAGCACCAAAGCCGTCGCATCTCCTTCATGTCCGGGCGTTCACCCTCTGCGGGCTGTGTGTTTTCATGAGCCTTCACATACAAGTCTCCTTATCGTCGTTGATATAAGAGCCTCTTCTTCTCGTGACCAAACTTTGCACCAATGCATCACGAAAATCTTTGCATTAGCTCCTCCCCACGTCTATCCATTTATCGAGCACTATACCAAGGCCTTCTAGAACACCTCGACTCGACTGCGGCATCGTGCATGCAGGTGCAAAACCATTCGCTGCAATGTGCAACACGCCAATCCTCGTCTACCAGTGCGGTCACAATGAACCCACAAGACGAGTTGCAAGCTGTCAGGGTGCCATCTACAACGGGACCGAGTGCAAACGACCTCAGCCGAAGAGATACTCGGAACATGGAGACTGTACCAACTGCACTATCGGCAGTGAAGCCACCAGGCTTGAGCGGAGTATCCAACAAACGCGGCAGTCCTGTCTCCGCCTTGGAGCGACGCCGAAGGCGATGGCAGACATCGAGCCAACGCGCGAGCAGATGAGGACGTGGCGACTTGGGAAGTTCGAGGGTGCACCTGTGTACGACAACGACAGTGGGTACGGAAGTGAAAGCACATGGAGCGGAAGCCAGTACAGCAAGAGTCGATCTGGAACAAGCTCCGAGTACAGCGCAAGTCCATCTACTACACAGAGAAGTAGACCCCGAAGAGAGAGGCAGGACGTCGGAAGGCACTTGGAATTCACGGGCGAGAGTGGGCTTCGTGGGAAATCCGGCAGCGAAGGTCGCTTTGACGGGAGAGGTTACAGTGATTACGGGAGCGAAAGTGGGTACAGCACTGGGCGTTCACACAGCAGCAGGCACCGTCACTGAGCAGATTGCTAGCATTCAGGTGTACTTTGATCAGTTATAGAAGCAGATTGTTG
>JAABUJ010006085.1_pt1 | contig 11819 bp, 10 predicted proteins | sample 5559131 | NCBI WGS metagenome assembly JAABUJ01 (sample SAMN10711875, study PRJNA513366) | rock metagenome | isolation source: Antarctica rocks | place: Antarctica: Victoria Land, Mt New Zealand nord | collected 2016-01-07 | reverse complement strand
GGGAACAACGGCCTCTACAACCGCAATTCTCTTGCAACGGAAGGCATCTGTCACGTATCGAACCTGTGTTCGCGACGCCTACTCACGGATCTAGGTCTGATGTGGCCTGACCGTCACGATGGTCGAGTCCGACCCTCGCTGGCACAGTCTCTGGGGCGGCGCTGTTCGCCGAACGGAGCCACGTCCCGACGCCCAGCCCGGCCACACCGGTGGCGGTCGCGATCTCCCTCGGTGGGCTGGCCGCGGCGCTGGCGTTGTCGTGGCGGCAGCTGTGCCTATACGCGATCGGTGGCCGCGTCGCCGGCCTGCTCGCGTCGCTCGCGCTGGTGCTGATCGGGGTGTCCGGGCTGAGCTGGATCGACGGGTCGGCGTTCAGCCCGGCGTGGTGGTTTCGCCCACGCCCTGGACCTGGTCGGCGTGTTCGCTGTCGCCGGCGCGCTGATCGTCGGGTACCGGCCCACCGCCCCGGGTGTCGCGCACCCGCTGGTCCCGGTGCTGGCGACCCAGCCCCTGGCCGCCCTTGAGCTGGGCTTCAGCCCGCTGCTGCACCAGTTCATCGCCGACCTGGACGCCAAGGACCCCATCACCCGCGACCACGTCATCTGCGTCGGTGAGCTCGCGGTCCGTACCGGGCTGCACCTGGGCCTGCCCCTGCGGCGGGTGCGCCGACTTGGTGTCGCCGCCTCCACGACGTCGGGAACCTGGCCATCCCGGACGCGATCTTGACCAAGCCGGGCCGGCTGACCGACACCGAGATGGCGATCATGCGAACGCACACCGAACATGGGTACGCGCTGCTCGCCGCGTCACCGGGCCCTCGCCGACGCCGCCGAACTCGTGCGCGCCCACCACGAACGCCCCGACGGGACCGGCTACCCCGATCGGGTGCGCGCCGACCAGATTCCCCTGGAAGCGGCGATCATCTCCGTCTGGGACGCCTACGACGCGATCGCCCACACCCGCCAGTACCGGCGCGGCCTCGGCCGAACCTGGTCACCGCGGTCCTGTGCGAACACGCCGGCAGCCAATGGCTGCCCGCCGCCGTCATCGCCGTCCTGCCTGAACTCGACGATACCCCTGCCTTCGCCGCGGTCGGCACCCACCAGACCGTCCCCCGCCCGGCCGCCGCCGCCGAGATCTCGTCCGCGATGTGGCCGAGGAGCTGGCTGTAGTCGTTCTCGGGGAGGTTGTCCGACACGTTGCCCTCCAGGGGACGATCGATCGTAGAGGACGCCGGAGCCAGCCCTGTCACGCGACACAGGGCCCGGAAGGGCACGCTCATGGTTTCGCTGTCGATTCGGTCGCCGACCGGCCGTCGAGGTAGTAGGCCGGAGCGGCCCCGACGACGGTGACAACCGTGCCGAGACGGGGGAATGCGTGTGCGAACTCGATGCCGATCGGGCCGCTGCCGATGACGAGCAACCTGGTCGGCGGGCGCCCGGTCGGACATGACTCGTTTGGTCAGCACGGGCCTTCCCGCAGGCCGGGGATCGGAGGGCTCGTCGGCCCCCCGCTCGTCGCCAGATCAGCCGTCCGGTTGGCGACGGGTCGCCTGTCGATGTCGAGGTGGCTGGTTCGGTGAGGGTCTTGGACGGAGGGCACCCGACAAAGGTGCAGTCCCCGCCGATCGGGCCGTCGGTGACCAGCGCGACGCGCGCGGCGCGGGCGCCCGGCGGTTTGCGCCGCGCTGAGGCCGGCGCTCCCGCCGCCGACGACGACCAGGTCGTAGGCCACATCGTCTCTGCCTGGCGCCCGGACTGAACCCAACGTCCCAGGCTACGCTCTCCGCCATCACCGCTTGCCGCTGCGGCCGCCTGGCGATCGGCCCGCCGTGCCCGGGGTACAGGTCGTGACCCATCTGATCGTGACCTACGGGTACGTGGCCGTGTTCGTCCTGGTCGCCGTCGAGAGCCTGGGCCTGCCGCTCCCCGGGGAGACGGCGCTGATCGTGGCGGGGTCCTACGCCGGACACACCCACCGGCTGTCGCCGTGGACGATCTTCCTCGTTGCGGCGGCGGCCACGGTGGTGGGTGACAACGCCGGCTACTGGATCGGCGCCCAGGGCGGCTTCCGACTCCTCCGCCGCTGGGGCCCGCGGTTTCGACTGTCGCCGGCGCGGATCAAGGTCGGCTGGTACGTGTTCTCCCGCCACGGCGGCAAGGTCGTGTTCCTCGGGCGGTTCGTCGGTGTGCTGCGCACGTATGCGGCGTTCCTGGCCGGGGTCAACCGGATGCGGTGGAGACGCTTCGTCGTGTGCAACGTGTCCGGTGGGGTCCTGTGGTCGGCGACGTACGCCTTCGGGTCGTACCAGGCCGGTAACCTCCTCGCCCGGGCGTCGACAACGTTCACGATAGTCGCCGTGGCAGGGATCGTCGCCGCGGCCGCGGCGGCCGCGGTGGTGATCCGCAAGGGGACAGCTCGGCTGGCCGACAGGGCCGAGGCGGCCTTCCCGGGTCCCCTGGAGCAGGGACCGCTGGAGCCAGGACCGCCGGGAGGAGGAGCTCGAGTGCCCCGTCAGTAAGGTGAGCGCATCCCAGGTCGGCCGGGGCGGGTCCCGTCGTCGCCCTGCCTGGCAACCGACACTGTTGGAGGAGAGCCTGTGACCGATCGCCCGACACTGCCCCGAGTCGATCAGGACGAGGTCTTCCTCGAGTACACGAAGAGCATCTGCCCGGTGTGCAAGGTGGTGATCGACGCCGAGGTCAATGCCCGCGACGGGCGGATCGTGCTGTCGAAGCGATGCCGGGAGCACGGGAAGTTCGATGCGCTGATCTCCTCTGACGCCGAGGGCTACATGGCGGCATTGCGCTACAACAAGCCGGGCACACTGCCCCTGGCCACCCAGACCGAGGTCGTGGACGGGTGCCCGCTGGACTGCGGGATGTGCCCTGACCACAAGCAGCATGCCTGCCTGGGGATCATCGAGGTCAACTCCAACTGCAACCTCGACTGCCCGATCTGCTTCGCGGACTCCGGCCACCAGCCCGACCACTTCGTGCTGTCCCTGGATCAGATCGAGACGGCCCTCGACGCGTTCGTGAAGGCGGAGGGCGAGCCCGAGGTGGTCATGTTCTCGGGCGGCGAGCCGACGATCCACCCACAGATCCTCGAGGCCATGGAGATGGCGTACGCCAAGGGCGTCAAGAACGTCACGCTCAACACCAACGGGATCCGCCTGGCGCATGACCGCAAGTTCGTGAAGGCGCTGGCGGCGATGCAACCCAAGCCTCCCGGCATCTACCTGCAGTTCGATGGCCTGAAAGAGGAGACGCACCTGGCGATCCGGGCGCGGGACCTGCGCAGCGCGAAGCAGACGGCGCTGGACAACTGCGCTCAGGCCGGTCTGATCGTGACCCTGGCTGCGGCCATCGAGAAGGGCGTCAACCGCGACGAGGTCGGCGACATCGTCCGCTTCGGCATCGACCACCCGGCGGTGCGGGCGGTGGCGTTCCAACCCGTGACCCACTCGGGTCGCCACTTGGAGTTCGACCCGATGGAACGGCTCTGCAACGCAGACGTGGTCGAAGGACTCGTCGAGCAGTGCCCGGACTGGTTCAAGAAGTCGGACTTCTTCCCGGTGCCGTGCTGCTTCCCGACCTGCCGGTCGATCACCTACCTCCTCGTGGAGGGCGACAACGTGGTGCCGATCCCCCGGCTGATCGACCTCGACGAGCACCTTGATTACATCACCAACCGGGTCCTCCCGGACTTCACCGTCCGTCACGCCCTCGAGAAGCTGTGGAGCGCCTCCGCGCTGCCAGGCACCGAGGCGAGCGCCACCGAACTGGAGTGCGCCACCTGTGGGATCGATCTCCCCGACGCCGTCAAGACCCTTACCGACAAAGCGTTCATGATCGTCATCCAGGATTTTCAGGATCCCTACACCCTCAACGTCAAGCAGTTGATGAAATGCTGCGTCGAGGAGCTCACCCATGACGGGCGCATCATCCCGTTCTGTGCCTACAACTCGGTCGGATACCGCGAGCAGATCAAGGCCGATCTCACGGGTATGGCCGTCGCTCCGCTCGTGCCGAACTCGAGCGCCCTGGCCAAGCTGCTCCTCACCACCACCTCCGGCGCGCGGACCGCCGAGGTGACGATCGGCAAGAAGGACCAGACCAACGTCGGCCGGGGCCTGTCATGACCGTCGATCAGAGCCGGTCCCTGCCGGGTGAGCCCGCAGACATCAAGGCGTGCTGTGCGGCCGGATACCAGTCGGATGTGGTGGCGCTGATCCTCGGCGAGAGCTACCACCCCGGAGGTGCCTCCCTGGCCCGCCGTCTCGCGGGCGCCGTTGGCGTGACCGCCGGCTGCGAGGTTCTCGACGTGGCGTCGGGACCCGGGGCCACGGCCATGCTGCTGGCTCGTGAGTTCGGCGCGACGGTGGTAGGTGTCGACCTGGCGGAAGGGTCGGTCGCCCGGGCCAACCGACGGGCCGACGACGCCGGGATGGCGGGCCGCCGCCCGGGGCAGGTGCGGTTCGAGGTCGGCGACGCTGAGCGCCTCCCCCTTCCCGACGCGTCGGTCGACATCGTGGTGAGCGAGTGCGCGCTGTGCACTTTTCCCGACAAGGAAGCCGCCGCGGCCGAGATGGCCAGGGTCGTCCGCCCGGGTGGCCGCATCGGGATCACCGATGTCGTCGTGGACCCGGCGCGTCTCGATCCCGAGCTCGCCGACCTGGCCGGCTGGATCGCCTGCCTGGCCGACGCCCGCCCCGTCGAGGGGTACCGGGCCGTCTTCGCGTCGGCGGGTCTCGCCACCGTCTCGGTCGAACGCCACGACCAGGCCCTCGGCAACATGATCGACATGATCGACGCCCGGATCACCGCGCTGGCGATGGCCGGCAACGCGGCGTTGACCGACGTCGACCTGCCGTCGGTCCGGCGGCGGATCGCGGCGGCCCGGCGGGCGGTCGCCGACGGTGTTGCCGGCTACGTCCTCATGGTCGCCGCCCGGTGCTGACCGCCAGGGGGTGGCTGGCCCTCCCCGCTCGCAGGGCCCGCAGGGCGAGGATCGCCTGCATCGCGGCCGCCGGTCGGACCCACGCAGATTGGCGCGCCTCCACCATGGCGCCCCTGGCGAAGCTCGCGACCGTCACGGCCGCAACGGGGGCGACCCACGACAGCGCGGCCGTCGCCAGCAGCCGACGGTCCGTCTCGTGGCGGCCGGCGAACCACGCCCAGAACGAGGCGTCGGCGAGCGAGTCGGCGTAATGACCGAACTGCGTGGGCCCCGCCCGGCGGGCGAGGACCCCGTCAGCCTTGTCCGAGCAGATGGCCGCCACGCCCAGCCACGGCCAGTTGCCGGTCACGGCAGGGAGATTGGCCCGCGCCACGGTCACCGCGCTGGCCGCGCCGATCGAGCGGCGTTGCCCGAGCATCCCCAAGTGGGTGACGGCCATGACCCAGCTCGTCGCGACCCAGCGCCGCCGCCCCGGACCGGCCACTACCGAGATGGCGGCGTGCAGCGCGCTGACCTCGACGACCGCCCTCGGATGGGCGCCGGCCTGCTCGAGCGATCGGGCCGTGGTCGCGACCGCGAACCGCCCCCAGCTGCGGAGGCCCCACCCTTCGGCGCGCAGCCCGGCCAGCAGCGAGTCGGTCGCCTCCCGGCTCTCCGCGGCGCCCACCCGGTTTGGGCCCGACAGCGGTATTCCTTCCACCCTCTCCGACTCTACCGGCAGCGTCCGGCACCGGTCCCCGTGTCGGGACGCCGGTGATGACGACAGTCGTGGTCGGTGGTCACAACGGTCTGGTGGCCGCCTGTTACCTGGCCCGCGCCGGACGGGAGGTGATGGTCCTCGAGGCGCTCGATGTCGCGGGCGGCGGTTCCCGCACGGCGGGACCGTCCCCGGCTACCGCTTCGACCTGCACTCCGCCGCCCACAACATCATCAACATGACCGACATCCCCGCCGATCTTGATCTCGCCGGCGCCGGTCTGCGGTACGTGGAGATGGATCCTTTCGCCACGTCGATCCGTGCCGACGGCCGGCACGTCCACTTCTGGCGGTCCGTCGATGCCACCGTCGCATCGATCGCAGAGCACGACCGGGACGAGGCGCAGGCCTATCAGGCGCTGATGGCCGTGGCCGTGCCGCTGCTCCGGGCGGTCCTGCCGTCGATCCGGGGCGAACGGTCATGCCGCGCCGCTGGCCGGCGCGGCATGGCACCTGATCCGGTCCCTCGCCAGGGGACGCCTCGCTGTGGTCAGGGACCTGCTTGGCCCCTACGACGCCATGCTCCTCCGCCGGCTGCCCTCCGACATCACGCGCGCCCCGATCGCGGCCTTCGCCGCCCACGGTGCCGTCGGGCCATCCGATGCCGGCGGGCGATCTACGGGTTCTGGCAGGCCGCGTACCACCTCTTCGGGCAGTGGCATGCGGTCGGCGGGTCCCAGGCCCTCGCCGATGCCCTCGCCACCCGGCTGGCATCCTTCGGCGGGGAGGTCCGCACCGGCCAGCCGGTCGTCCGCATCGAGACGTCCCACGGTCGCGTCGTCGCCGTGCGCACGGCCGGCGGGGAACGGATCGCCGCGGACCGCGTCGTCACCGCCATCGATCCTGCCGTGGCCCTCCTCCGGCTCGTCGACGTCCCGTTGCCCGCGACGCCTGCCCCTCTACGCGTTCACGCCGTCGGCCCTCGACCGGCTCCCTCGCCCCGGCCGGCCACCACACGATCTACATGGCGTGCCCGACGACCCCGGCGACGATCGCCGGCGGGTGGACGCGCACCGGGAGCGGTTCGTGGAGGCTGCCCTCGACGGTCTCGAGCGGCAGGCGCCCGGATTCGCTCGATGGTCGTCGGCTCCTCGGCGTGGACCCCGGACCGCATGGACGCCGAAGGCACCTGGCCGGGGGCGCACCCCATGCACTGCGACCTCGGTCTCGACCAGCTCGGGCCGTCACCCGCGTTGGCGTTGCACCGCACGCCGTTGGCCGGTCTCTACCTGAGCGGCGCGGGCACGTCCCCGACCGGTGGGATCGCCGGTACCCCGGGCCGTGGCGCCGCACGCGCCGCGCTGGCCGACCGCGGCGGGTGACCCTCCTCGCCGATGGGCCTCGCTGCCAGCTGCGTCAGCCCTGGGGCGCGACGGGGCCAGCCGCGTCCCCTCGGAGCGGGCGCACCCCCACGTGCGGTTGGACCGCCAGCCACACCGCCCACACCACCATCGAAAGCGCCCACGCCGGCCAGCGGCCGAGCGACGGGATGCTGAACTCCACGAAGTAGAACACCGCAGCGGTGACCGCCGCAACGGCCGCGGAGTGTACCCACGACGCCCGGGAGGCGCGAGGCGCGATGTAGCTGACGATCAGGATCCCCGCGCCGAGGCCGACCATGTACGCCGGGGTGGTCCGGGCCGAAGGGACGACGTGGTAGTTGACAAGGGCGACCGCCACCCCCCAGCCGGCGATGCCCAGGCCGGCGGGCACGAGGTGCCGGTCGCGGCCCACCAACCCGGCGATCGCGGCGATGAGCCCGACGGCGAGGGGGGTGATGTAGAACGTGACGGCACCGGGACCCTCGGCCAGCGCGTAGAGGCCGGCGCCGACAAGGAGGACCGCGGGCGACGCCAACTGGGACACCGAGCGGCGACGCAACGTCGTCCCGGCGGTGGAGTCCCGCGTGCCGTCTGACTCCGATGAGCGGCGGTCGGAGGTCAAGGGCATTGCAAACCATCTTCGCACGCGCCATTCGCTACCTGACCTCGTGCCGAGGGACCTGAGCGCGCCACGGTCTCAATGATCGGCCGCAAAGGGTCTCAAAGGTGGTCGGCGCACCCCGCTGGACGTTGCCACCGGCTTGGCCTGCCGACTCCCGCCGCTCCGGAGACGGTCTCCCTGATCTCGAGGTGGGGGTGGCACAATTCACGCCGACGCGACGATCAAGTCGGTGGTAGCCGGCGCAGCGAGAAGTGTGGAATACCCGTCACCCGATGGCGGGTTCCCGTGTCATGCTGATGCGCGCAACATGGAACGGTGCGGCGTTGGCGGAGAGCGACGAGACGATCGTGGTGGAAGGGAACCAGTACTTCCCGATCGGCTCGCTGAGCCACGAGTTCGTCGCTGACAGCCCGGAGCACACTCGCTGTCCGTGGAAGGATCGGGCTAGCTACTTCGATGTCGTGGTCGACCGGAAAGTGAACCCGGCGGCCGTCTGGTACTACCCGAAGCCGCCGCTCGCCCGCCGCATCGCCGGGCACGTGGCGTTCTGGAGGGGTGTGACCGTCGAGGCGGTCGGCGAGCCGAGATGACGGGGTCCCATGCGGTCGTAGGCTCCCCAGGACCCTGCGGCCAGGAGCGAACCCGCCCGGCCGATCCCCGAGATCGACCGTGGCGTTGATCATCGCTTCCAGGCCCAACCGTTCGCTCAACGACGCCACCAACACCAGGCCGGCGTCGGCCACCGCCTGCGTGTCGTCGAAGGTCACTCGGACCCGGTCCAGACTGCGCGAGACTCGCACCTTGAAGATGCCCCCCTGATCTGGGGTTTGGCTGGCGTAAGGAACCGCCAGACTCCCCGGTCAGAGGGCCTTTGGATGGTGACCGTGACCGATTCACCCCATCAGAACACCGGTGCTTCAGGCTAAACTAAAACTACCGCTACCCCTGGGGCATAGGACTCGGACTGGCCACGGCGTCCCGCAACCGGATCGGTGACTGGCGCCGCGATCCCGGAGGCGGCGCAGAAGCGAAGTTGCGTCGAGCTCGGGCCGTCACTCGGCCTGTCGGGCCCGGGCTGCAACTCTTGCCGCGACGAGGTCGGCGGCTGGCACGTAGCCGCGGGCACTTATGATGTTGCGTTGGAGCCGCCGGTGCAACTCGACCAGGTCGAGCTGCGACAGGCCGCCGGCATCAGCGACGGCGTACTCGCAGAGGAGAGCGAGGTCGTTCATGCAGCCGCGCACACTTCGGTCGGCGGTCTTGGCGATCCGGGCCTCGGACGGGTCGAGGAACCCGAGGGCGTCGGCGAGCCCACCAGCTTCAGCAACTTGGTCGTGCAGCGAAGGACGGTCACGTCAGACCCTACGACAGGGAGCACGTCCCTGATGGCAGCGGCCTGGCCATTGAGTGACGGGTCTAAATGGCGTCAACCTTCAGGTGATCAGGCGTCGTCGGTTTCCTCCCCCACTACCCCCCACCCACAGGAAAATCGGGGTCTGCAGCGGTCTCGGACCGGTCAAACTACGAAGGTCCTGACCTGCACGTCTATCCTGGTCAGGGCCTCTTTACGGTGGTGCCCCCGGCAGGATTCGAACCTGCGCAACCGGCTCCGGAGGCCGGTGCTCTATCCCCTGAGCTACGAGGGCCCTGAGCTACCAGGACTGCTGCGGGAGAGCATAGGCCAGGGAGTGGCTGGCCTACGATGACGCAGTGGCTTTCGGCACCCGCCTCGTCGTCGACGACGAGGCGGGTGCCCCGCTGCCGCTCAGCCTCCTGCCCGACACGGCCGAGGTGGGCGACGACGGCCGGCTCAGCGTCGCCCGCGTCGACCTGGTCGACCTGTGCGCCGAGGTCGGCACACCGGTGTTCGTCTACGACGAGGACCATGTCCGCCGGCGGTGCCGGGAGGCCCGGCAGGCATGGGGACCAGGGGTGGCCTATGCCTCCAAGGCGTTCCTGTGCCGGGAGATGGCCCGTCTCGTCGCCGAGGAGGGGCTGTCGATGGACGTCTCGACCGGGGGCGAGCTCTTCGTCGCCCTCGCCGGCGGCATCCCCGGTGATCGCCTGGTGCTCCACGGCAACAACAAGTCCGACGCGGAGCTGGTCGCCGCCCTCCGGGCCGGCGTCGGCCGCATCGTGGTGGACTCCTTCGACGAGATCGCCCGCCTGGAGCGCATCGCCCCCGCGCTCGGGGTGGCACCGATCGTGCTCGTGCGCGTCACCCCCGGCGTGGAGGCGCACACCCACGAGTTCGTCAGGACCGGTCAGGACGACTCGAAGTTCGGTTTCGGGATGTCGACCGGCGCGGCGGCGATGGCCATTGCCCACCTCTCCCGCCCGGCGAGCCCCCTCCGGCTGGCCGGGATCCATCTCCACATCGGCTCCCAGGTCTTCGCGCTCGACTCGTTCGCACGGGCGATCGAGGTGGTTGCCCCCTTCTTCGAGACCCTCGGTCTGGGCGAGCTGTGCGTCGGCGGCGGCCTCGGGGTGGCCTATGTGGCCGGCGAGGTGAGCCCCCGCATCGAGGACTGGGCGGTCACGCTGAGGGACGCGTGCCGAAGCGCGGGGATCTCCCCGTCCGTGCCGGGCAGGGCGATCGTCGCCGCCGGGGCCATCACCTGCTACACCGTCGGCACGATCAAGTTGATCCCCGGTCTGCGCACCTACGTCAGCGTGGACGGCGGTATGAGCGATAACCCCCGGCCAGTGCTCTACGGGAGCGGGTACGAGGCCTTTCTCCCCCGTGACGTGGCCGCCCGGCGTGAGCTCGTCGCCGATGTCGTCGGCAAGCACTGCGAATCCGGCGATGTCATCGTGCGCGACGCCCGCCTCCCCGCCGGTACCGCCGTCAACGACGTCCTCGCCACCCCGGTCACGGGGGCGTACGGGCATTCGATGGCCTCCACCTACAACAAGGTGCCCCGGGCCCCCGTCGTCTTCGCCCGCGACGGGGATTGGCGGGTGGTCGTGCGGAGGGAGACCCTCGCCGATCTGCTCGCCCTCGACATGTGAGCCCGGCCGGCCTGGCCGGCCCGATGGCCTCGGGGCCGGGCACTAGCCTCCCCGGCATGGAGCGTGCCCCCGTCCGCGTCGGCCTGCTCGGATGCGGCCACGTCGGCGGCAGCCTGGCGCGACTGTTGTCGACCGACGCCAGCCGGATCTCCGCCCGTACCGGGTTGCAACTCGAGCTGGCCGCCGTGGCGGTGCGCAGCCTCGCCCGGGAGCGCCCCGTCTCGTTCCCCGACGGCGTGGTCACCACCGACGCCCGGGCCGTGGTCGCCGACGGTTCGATCCAGGTGATCGTGGAGGTGATGGGCGGGATCGAGCCGGCCCGCAGCCTCATTCTCGAGGCCCTGAAATCGGGCAAGCCCGTGGTCACCGCCAACAAGGAATTGCTGGCCAACTGCGGGGCGGAGCTGTTCGAGGCGGCCGCCGTCGCCGGCGTGGATCTCCTCTTCGAGGCTTCGGTCGCCGGGGCGATCCCCCTGATCCGCCCGCTTCGGGAGTCGCTCGCCGGCGAGCGCATCATCCGGGTGATGGGCATCGTCAACGGCACGACCAACTTCATCCTCAGCCGCATGACCGATTCGTCGGCCTCCTACCACGACTCCCTGGCCGAGGCCCAGGGCCTGGGGTACGCGGAACGGGACCCGACGGCCGACGTCGAAGGCTTCGACGCCGCCGCCAAGGCGGCCATCTTGGCCAACGTCGCCTTCGGCGTCCGGGTGGTGGCCGGCGACGTCTATCGCGAGGGCATCGACGCCATCACCCCCGACGACATCGCGGTGGCCCGGCGCATGGGCTACGTCATCAAGCTGCTGGCCATCGTCGAGCAGGACGACCTCGGCGGGGCGCCGTCGGTGGCGGTCCGCGTCCACCCGGCGATGGTCCCGGAGAACCACCCCCTGGCGTCGGTGCGGGATTCGTTCAACGCCGTGTTCGTCCAGGGCGAAGCGCTCGGCGACCTCATGCTGCTCGGGCGGGGCGCCGGGGGCATGCCCACGGCCAGCGCCGTGCTCGGTGATCTCCTCGACGCCGCCCACAACCTCAGTGTCGGCGGTGCCGGCCGCACCGTGGCCTTGCGCCAGGCACCGCTGCGGCCCATCGACGACCTGACCTCGGCCTATTATCTGAGCCTGATGGTCGCCGACAGACCC
>JAABUJ010006084.1_pt1 | contig 11823 bp, 11 predicted proteins | sample 5559131 | NCBI WGS metagenome assembly JAABUJ01 (sample SAMN10711875, study PRJNA513366) | rock metagenome | isolation source: Antarctica rocks | place: Antarctica: Victoria Land, Mt New Zealand nord | collected 2016-01-07 | reverse complement strand
GTCGGCGCCATAGAAAGATTCGCGCGGCATAAAATAAAACACCGCCATGCACGGATCAGTCCGTACAACCGGCACAGTGTGACCGGCCGCGGCACACTACGGGGGAGTCCCGTCTCCGCCCCGGTGTTCGCCGGTGTCGGGGTCGTCCTCGGACAACGGGACACCCCCGAACATCTCCGCGTTCATCATGTCCCGAAACTCCTGCGCGCGCGCCTCGAGCGCGCGCGCGTAGTATCCATCCGCCGCCTCCGCGCCTGTACGTGATGCGTCGGTCCTCGCTTCGTCAATTGTCACGCGCGCCTTATCGTCCCACCATGCGGACGGGACAGCGGTCAGCCGAACATATTCGATGTAGTGATACGCCTGGAGGTGAATCATCGACGGGTCACCCAGCGTTAACAATGTGTTAGCACAGGCATAGTGCAGGATGCGCCGCCGCTCGAGGTGGATGTTGTCCAGCATCGTGCGGCGGATTATCTCATGCGCGAACGCGTACAGCCCATCGCGTTCTGCCAGCAGGCCTCTGTCTCGTAATGCGGCCAACGCCTCAGCGGCATCGTCCTCGGTCTGACCGCAGACCGTCGCGACGATGACGAGGGGCGCCGGCCACGCGAACACGGCAAGCATGTCGAGGACGTCGACGTGCGCGTCATCGACCGCGAACAATCGTTCCTGGATGACGCGTTCGACCGTCCAGCCACTGATCGGGATGCGTGCCTGCATTCCAACAGCCAGGGCACGGCCAAACTCGACGAGGGATAGGGGGACGTTACCGGACTTCTCACACGCCAACTCGCGCGTGTCATCGTCGACGACAGCCGCGCCCGACGTACACACCTCAAGCAAGCGTGCGGCATCCTCCCGCGGCAGCGGGTGTACGGGCATCTCGCGCGTCAGCCCTTGCGCCCTAAGCGCATCGAGCGCAGGGCGGAAGCCGTCACCCCACTCGCTTGTGCGGCTATCGTACAGTCCAACGATACGCAGGCGGCGGGGAGATCCCGTGGACGTCTGCGCGAGCGCCAAAAGTAGGGCGAGCGCATCGTCGCCGGCCCAGTGGAGATTGTCCAGGACGAGCACGATGCCTGACGGAGGCGCTATGCGCGCGAGATAGCGGCCGATGGACGCGCACAGTCGGTCTCGGTCGATGTGAAAGGGCACATCAACGTCATCTCGCACCTCGACTGGCATGAGGGCGGCCACCTCCTCGCATCCGCGTAGTTCCGCACGCAGGCGGATGCGCGAAGTGCGCCGCGCGTGCGCCTGGATGATGGACGCGATGGGATCATAGGGCCGTCGCGCGCGCGGGTCAGACATAGTCCCGCTCATCACCCACACACTGCTACCATATTCGCCATCGATGACATTCGCCACCGTTTGTTCGACCAAGCGAGAGGCCCCGATACCGGGCGGTCCGGACAGCAGCAATACGGCTGTTTCTCCCTCACGCAGGTATCTCTTGAGTTCCTCTCGCTGGTCAGCGCGATCAATGAAAGGGGGCCACGCCACGGCAAACGGGCGCGAGAGACCGGATTCGTTCGCGGGATCACCGTCACGGTCATGCGGCGCATCCTCCTGCCGCCTGACAGGAGGATCGAGACCACGTCCGGCTCCAATAAAGTCCGCCCGCCTATCCTTCTCTAGTCCAAGCGCATCGGCAAGCAAGGCAAGCGTAGTCGGACGAGGGAGGATGGGGTGTCCGGTCTCATATTTCGAGATCTGGCGAGCGGACATCCGGCTCCGTTCGGCCAACTCTTCAATGCTGAGTCCAGCCCGCTCTCGCAACTCTCTGAGCAACCGGGAGAAAGCAATGGAGGGTTCGGGCGTCCTCAACCTATGACCCACCGAGCAACAGGTAACGGCACATGGCCGGAGGTGTGGTACGACATGGTTCTACTGTACATCTTTTCGGCGGGCAATGCACGCAAAAAGGGGATAATAATTCGGCCTACGTTCCTTGAAAGTTCCTTCCAGACACGAGATCGTCGGACGTTCTCCTTCTAGACGCGATAGGACGCATCAAAGTTCTGCCTTTGTTCCAAAGTTCAGCCTTCGGGCTGAGAAAGGAGGAGGTCATTCGCCCTACGGGTTTGCCCGCGCGCAATGTTCGTTCAAGAGGTCGTTTTGTTCGCCGTCCGTTCGTGGGTTAGCCCGTTCCCCCGACCCATAATTAGGACTATGGCATAGGCGCACTCAAACGAGTGCGGCATGTTAACAGACCGCGAGACCAGTGATTAGCCACCCCAGTCGGGCTACCCGCAGCGTACGCTGCGGAATCGGCTGGGCAGAAGGATATGCATCATGGACAAATATCACAACGCTATGCCCGCCAACCCGGCCCCATGCAACACGTCGACAGGGAGGCATCCTACACCCGCCCCCCCATCGCGGTGTGACGACCCCTTCCAATCACCATCGTCCCTTACCATATCGCATCCGATAGAAGGTCAGCCAACGCCAAAGCTGGAGGGCAAGCCTCCCGTGATCTTTGTCCTCGACACGAGCAACGTGACGCTGTGGGTGCGGTCGGCTGCACTGCGCGGTCGAACTGAGCGCCGGCCGCATCTTCTGCGTGGTGGCGCCTGACATCCACCCCAATGCCTTCCTCGAGACCTTGCGGCAACACATCCTGCCCCACTATCGAGCACGAGGGCGCGCCGTCTCCACCGCAATCACAGATAATAGTCGCTCGTGGCACGGCCATGCCTGTGACAGTGACGTGGCTAACCACGGCATTGAGTGCATGAAGGCGTCCACCAACCCCCTTACACGAGGTAAGATCGAGCGCCAGATCGCGCGGCTTTGCCATCTCAATCCAGGCGGGGTGGCCGAGGGCGCTTCCGGCACGATAACCGTAAAAAGGCTGCACGTCGCTTACGACCTGTTGGCTCAACAGTGCAATCAGCACATCGTCGACTAGCCGCGTCGTTGGACGCAGGGACAAAGCTCATGGATGATCCTATACGCAATGACCGCATCGGTTCAGATAGGGGAGAGAGTGGGCGGACCACCGCTATCGTCCCCATATCCACTACCCCGATGGACGCGATGACCCTAGATCAGTTGCGCCAGCGCGAGGCGCAGCGGTGGCTAGGCCTGCTGGGCGACAAGATCGCGCGTGCGCCGTATGACTATGACGTGCTAGCCGAACGATCCAAGGCCATTCGGGTTCCCCTGCCGGTGCTCGTCCAACACAAGCGGGCCTACGATACAAAAGGCATCGATGGTCTCCTACCGGACTGGACCGCGTTGCCAGACCAAGAGTGGCAAGCCGCCCTGGCGCAGTACCGGCTGCTCGGAGATGTGGCCGACACCGTCGAGATGACGGACGCGCTAGTCGCGGAGTTGGCCAAGCGCAATGGCTGGCAGCCACAGCGCGCCGAGCGGTGGTTGCACAGGTATCGCATCGGCGGACTCTGGGGCCTCGCCCCGCACCACAATCCGGTCAAGCGCCAACGACATGCACGGGGCGAGCGACGCTTCGCGAACTTGGCCACGCTGTCGAAGGAGGAAATGGACGTTGCCCTCGAAACGATTCGAGAGAGGTTACTGCTGCTCGGGGATCTGGTCAATTACGACGAGGTAACCAACGAGCAGGCAGAGGAGCAAGCTAAAAAGACGGGGAAGTCCGCCCGCACGATCAGGTATTACCTCGCGGACTATCGAGACGCGCGGTTGGCCGGGCTGGCCCGCAGGCCGCGCTCCGACAAGGGCAATCGACACAGTATCAATGGCGACATGGAGGAGTTGATCCAAGCGATACGCCTGACCAATCCCGACTGGTCGGACAGGGCCGTCCTTGAGGAGGCATGCAAGATGGCGCGCGTCCTCGGCGAGCCGGAACCGAGCGAGTTCCATGTGCGCGATATCGTGGACCGCATTCCCGCGCCCATCCGGGCCTTGGCGGACGGACGTGAGCGCGAGTTCCGAAACAAATACAAAATTACGTACCGGCTTCAATGGGGCGACCGCATCGTTATCCAGCTCGACTGGACATTGGTCGACGTTCTGATCAAAGACATGCGCGCCGGCCACGAGGGCGAGGAAACGCGACCTTTCCATCTTCTTGCTTTTGAACCTGGATCGCGCGCCGCGCCGGCAAGTCTCTTCGGGTACGACCGACCTGACCGGTACGATGTCGCCACGGTGATCCGCTGCGTCCTCCTCGCGCCGGAACCGCTCGGGGGCCAAATAGATGAGACGTCAACGGACCATGGCCTCGAGTTGGTCGCCGCGCATTTCCAGCAATTGGTCAAGGGTGTGAACATCAACGTTCATGTGTGCAAGCCCTACCACCCCGAAGAGAAGGGCGGGTGTGAGCGGTTCTTCAAGACCCTGAATACGCGTCTGTGGTCCAAGGAGCGAGGCTACGTGGGGAGCAACACGGTCGAGCGCAATCCCAACGCGAAAGCAACCAAGACACTAGCGGAATTGGAGGCGACGTACAACACATTCCTAGACGAATACCACAACGAGGTCCATAGCGAGACCGACGAAACACCGCTGGACTACCTGCGTACCCATTATCTGCGCGAGCCGGTCGATCCGCGCAAGCTCGATCTGTTGCTGAAAGAACGCCACAGCCGGAAGGTCATAAAGACCGGTATCAAGTACCTAAATCGCCTGTATTGGGACCCGGCCCTCAGCCCGCTGGTCGGCCAGCACGTTATTATCCGTGCCGACCCAGAGTACACGCTGCCCGACGACATTGAGGTATTTTCCTCGAGCGCTGGCGAGGAGGAGTGGATCTGCACCGCCGTGGCGATGGATTCGGAACGGGGACGCGCCGTGACCGCGGCGGACATCGCCGCCGCACAGCGCGACCAGAGGGGCCAGGCGCGCGGCGTCATCAACCAGGCCAAAGACACAATCAAGGAAACGACGCGCCGCATCGAAGAGTTGACGGCGATGAGCGCGCAGACCATAGGCGATGCGTCCGGCATGCGGGTCGTGGAGCCTGAATCGCCCCGCGAGCAGAATCCTCAGGCATCGCCGCCCCAGGCGTATGACGCACCGACCGAGCCGGCCAGGAAGACCGACACTGACAAACCCAGGAAACCAAATCTACTGGACCGTTTAGCCGCCAGGCATGCACGCGATGACGCCGAAAGGAACTGATACTATGGTTGTCCACCTCCCTCTAAGCGGACGCTTGCCCGACTGGCAACCGGTCATCAAGACACGCAACAAGGTCGATTTCGAAACATTCGTTGCGTCAGTCGCCAAATCGCGCGATGACTACCCCATCATCGGCGTCGTCGATGGCTTGCCGGGCATCGGCAAGAGCGTGGCGACCTATAACCATGTCATCGGTCTCAAGGAGCGTCCGCACAATGGGCTGCGGTCAGCGATGCTCATCGAACTCAAACCCGGGGTGACGCGACGAGAGGTGGCGCGCAGCATCGTCGTGGCCGCCGGGGAGAAGCCGCGCGGACACAACATCAATCGTTTCTCCCTGGCCGACGATGCGATAGCGGCGATCTTGGACAACGACATCGAATACATCATCTACGACGAGGGCGATCGGCTGGACGAGGATAGCTTCGAGATGATACGCGACATTTTCGACGCAACGGGATGCCCTATGATTATCGTCGGCCTTCCGAGTATCCGCCACGTCATCGCACGCCACGAGAAAATCGAGAGCCGTGTCGGTTTTTATTTGCGATTTACCCCGCTCAATCATGACGAAACGCTGCGCAAGATCCTGCCGGAGCTCGTATTCCCGGCATGGACGTACGACCCGACCAATCCCGCTGATCTTGCCATGGGCGAATATCTCCTCGGCAAAGTCGGTGGATCGTTCAGACGGCTACGAAACGTGCTTAACCTAGCGAGCGAGATCGTCTACAACCCTGCGAACCAGACGAAAATCACGCGTGACGATATCGATGAGGCGGTCATATACGCGCAGCGGCACGTCGATAACGCCGACCTACAGAGCGCCAAGCCAGGGCTGAGTCGCTCCGGAGACAGGGGCGAAGCCGAGATAAAGTCAGAGCAGCGCAACGCCTATAAGCGCGGCAATCGGCAAGGGTCGTAAAGGAGAGTGACGCGATGAGTAACAACCCTTTCACCCGTGCGTCGGCGTTCGACGCGCCCTTGCATCCCGACTTATGCCAGGAGATCCATTTCGCGGCCCTGCGGGCGGCGACACGTGGCTGTCTCCCCGATAGGACCCCCGAGCCCTTGCCCATAGATCTCTACCGCCGGGCGGTCGCCTCGCATGGCCCCTCCATACTTTTGGTCCACCCCGATGATCTCGACCGAACCTTCGCCGGCGTGACATTAGAGGTCTATCGGGCGATCGAATGGCTGTACTGTGCGCGGATCGGGCGGAACGTTCGCACGGTGTCGCGTATCCTCGCCGCCATGGCCGATGAGGCGGGGAGCCCGAGGGTGGACGACGAGGCGATATGGGCGATCTGTCTCTACCTGGCCGAGCGCCGGGCGATGGGTACGGACGTCACGACCGAACGATCGGGCGAGCGGTGGCGTATTATTGCTATCGCGCATGACGTCGAGATCGCGGAGCGAGATACCACCATCTATACGCCACCCGTGACCTATGTGCTGGGGACAGCGCCGGAAAGGGTTATCGCGTTCGGCGTGGCCGAGGCGCCGGGAGAAATAGACATGCGAGGCGCTCTCTACCACGCTCTTGTCGCGCAGCGGCGTCCCGCGAAGGACGGCAGCGCCGGCCTGAAATGGGCGCTGCCAAACGGTGTCGCACCCAACGTTGATCTCCATGACGCGTGCATCCTCGCCTTACGTGACCTTGAAATCACGGTCGAACCGGCCATGGGGCAAACCCCCCTGGAGCACGCGCTACGCGGCGATTGGGCACGTGACCTGCGCGGACGAACCCTGCCCGCACATCGCTTCGCCCTACTGCTCGACACCTACCTGCGACGCATGCATGGATATGGACCTCTGCGGATCGCTGAGGGCGATGCCCGTCGTTTCACCCAACGGATCGGCTATAACAGGGATCCCGCGTGGCAGTTCCCAGCATTGCGCCGGCTCCTGCCGCACACCGATGCGTCCATCGGTGAGGACGGGACGGTCACCGACGACGGCTTGCGCTACGCCCACGATTTGCTCGCGTACTGGCCTGGACACACCATCACGCTGTATCGGTCACGGCATAGTCGGATGACGGCCTGGGTGTACCTTGACGGCGATGTGTTGTGCCGTGCTGTGGCACGGGCGGCGCGCAACCACACCGGAGTTCATCAACGGGTCCAACCAGTCTTGACGGTAGGAGGATAAGATTATGTACTTCGTTTCGATGGCCCTTACGCTCGGGCATGTCCGGCGCGCCGCGCCGCTCTCGGCCGCGGATGGTCCCTATGCGCACGCCGCCGTGATGCGCGCTATCAGCGACATGGATGCGGACGCCGGCGGGGTACTGCACGACATGCGGGCGCACAAGCGCATCACGATCGCGCTTGTCGGGGGGGACGCATGGGGCGCCATCCTACGGCTGACGTTCATGGCCGAGGACGGGTTGGCATACGCGAGTATCCTGGCCGACGCGCTCACCGTAAGGCCGTCACTCCGCCTCGGCGATACTATCTGCACGGTCAAGTCGGTGGACCTTGCCCACCCCGTATGGTCCGGCGTGGGCACCTGGGCAGACATCCTATCGGGGGAACCTGCCCGGCGCATGCGCCTCACCTTCGTCACACCGACGGCGGTGATGAAACGTGACGGCAACGGGAACCGCTTTACCTCACTCTATCCCGATCCGTGCGACGTGTTCTCGGGACTGGCTCGACGCTGGCGCTCCATGGACGGTCCGCCGTTACCAGGGGACATTGAAGAGTTCGTGCGTGCGGGAGGGTGCGTCGTTTCAGGACACAGCGTACATACCGAAACGTTTCACACCGTCGACCGCAGTCAGATTGGCTTCTTGGGGCATGTGAATTACGAGTGTCGCGGCGGGACCGCACCACATATTGCCGCACTGAATGCCCTGGCGCGGCTCGCCTTTTGGGGTGGCGTCGGCTACCAGACGGCGCGCGGCATGGGAGCGGTACGCGTCGACATCGCGGGTGAGGTGCAGTCGTGAAACTACGCGTGATAAAGATTGGCTCCGACATGTTCGATGCGTTGCATGCATACGGGTTGGGAATCGTCGTGGCCCACGCGAGCGGCACGCCGGTAGACCTGCACGACGAGGGATACGCGTACGAGATCTCTGTCTCCACCCCCCCCGCATCGGCGAGCATGGGGGACATTTTGGCCGACGTTCTGGCGCTTCCGGAGTTGGGCGACATCCTCACACATGACGGGCACGGCGCATGCCCGAAGACGACACTCGCGCTGGCTAATCTGGATGGTCTACTCGCGGCGGCATACACGTCGCCCGGCATCCGCGTCGTCTCGCTCGCGGACCTTGCGATCAAACAGTCACTGTATCCATCGTCCATGGAGCATGCTTTGACGAAACTCCATGCCGCGTCGGCCCGGTGGACATCGACGACCGCGCGGCGGTCGCGTCGGAGGACGGGACAGATCGAGGAGATGCTACGGGAGTATGATTCCGACCGTCCCGCGATCCCGACGCCAGTCGCCCTGGCCGTGGGGGCGGCGCCTGGCGTCCCTATGGGCATCGACCCGTCGTTTGGCTACGCCTCACGTCGACCACGCAGTGACGGCCTGATATCGCACAAGGAGATCGTGACTGTTCGGGGGACACACTACGCCGTGGCTTTGGCGACAGTCGGTGCGGCTAGGTTCCTACGAGCGCAACACGTCGCGGGGGGTCTGATCAATCTGTACATCCCTCTCGCAGACCGCGCGATGGTGGACAGCGATACAACTTTCCCCGTCCTGCCACCCACCATGCACACGGCGAGGCAGGCCATCGCGGCAAGGTGGCTGGCGTATGCCCGACAGGACACGTCATGTGACGCCCGTTGGAATGGCCTAGCGTATCAGGTCGTGCAGCCGCAAGGGGTTCAGGCGCCCATATCGCGTGGGCGAGGGTACGTAGACCTCTCGTGGCTCTCGACGATCAACATGCAAGGAGCGCGGCGCGAGGAGACGCTGGTCAATCATTGGCGGGCACTGCTGGCCATGGACGCCGGGCATCGGCCGTACGACGTGGATAATCTGGTGGATTGTCTGCTGGAGCGACGCGCCGTCCTTTGGATGGCCCACTTACGCGACGTAACGCTGCGCCATGATGCCGATGGCAACGCCTCCGCCTATACTCCAACAAGTGTGAAAGGAATCAACGCTGTTATGATCGGATCGGAAACGATACCTTTGAGTGACATTCTGTCTCGTCCATATGGAACACTTCGCTTCGGTCGCTCCTTGCGCCACCTTAGAGTCCACAAACCGTCGGCCCTGCACGATGTCGTGGACGACCTGGATTCCGCTGGGACGCGAGAACGCCTTATCCGTACCCTGGCGCGGGCGGTCCAAGAGTGCGCGATAGCGAGCGCGACGTCACCGTTCATCATTGTGCCGTCGGATGCTGATCTCGCGCACTTGCTTGATGATATCGACCGCTATGGGGTGCGAGAGATTGCCTCTGTGCTCATCATCCTTTCCGCCCTCCGCTATCCGCGCACCGTGGATGCTCAGGGCGCTAAGGATGGCAAGACGGATAGCGGTCTACAGTCATGGACTGCGACGGAAGCCGAAGACTCGTCGAATGAGAGGCAGGTCACGGCGAAAGAATGTACAGGAGAATATGGCGAATGAAGGTCGACGAGCGTTTACCCATCTATGAGATGTCCATCAACCTACGCGCTGGGTGGCAGGCGCACAGCCTGAGCAACGCAGGAAACGAGGGGTCGAATCGATTGCTGCCGCGACGCCAACTCCTCGCCGACGGCACCGTCACCGATGCGTGCAGCGGTAACATCGCCAAGCACCACCACGCGGCACTACTGGCCGAATACTTTGCGGAGACGGGCGTCGATCTCTGCCCCGCCTGCGCGGCGCGTGATGGGCGCCGCGCGGGCGCTCTCTCCGAGCGGTATGGGTACAAGGACCTGTCCATCGAGCGCATCCTACGCGGGTGCGGGCTGTGCGATGCGCATGGGTTCCTGGCGGTAGCCAAGAACGCGACGGAGGGCGCCGAGGCGCGCCAAAAGCTCAGCAAACACAGCCTGATCGAGTTCTCGTACGCCCTGGCCCTCCCCGGCCATCAGGACCAGTCTTGGCAAATTGCGACGCGATCGGGCGCGTCGAAGGAGGACGGCCAGATGCTGATGCGACTGCCCGTCCGCTCAGGCCAGTACGCTCTCCTCGTCCGGTACAGGGCTGTGGGAGTCGGGGTCGATACGGAGACCTGGCGCGTCGTGGAGGGGGATAGCGGCGAGCGACGCCGACGGCACTGGGCCATCCTGTCGGCGCTACGCGATAGCATTCTTAGCCCGAACGGCGCGCTGACCGCGACGACACTCCCACACCTAACGGGACTCGTCGGAGCCGTCGTGGTGCGGAGCACCGTCGGGCGTGCGCCCGTCTATTCCCCGCTCGTAGACGGATTCGTCGAGCAGTTAACGATGCTCGCGGGCGATGCATGCGGGGTGTATCCATTCGAGACGGTCGCCGCGTTCGGCGCCCTGATGCAACAGTTGATTGACACGTCCGATCCATGCCTTCCGGCACAGGGACGTCGCTGGGAAAGGGGCGGGATGAGCAATGAGTGACACGCGAGAAGACGAGATGGCGGCCCTCGTGGCCGCACATGATACGGAGTGGCTGGCGGCGGACTATCATCTTGCGTCAACCTATTCATGTCGCGCCCCCCTGAGCAGCATGAGCAGCGGGTTGGCGCTACCGGCGCCGGGACCCGCAACGGTGCGATTAGCGCTCATCCGGACAGCCATCGAACTATTCGGTATCGCGTATACACGCGAGACCCTGTTTCCGACGATACGCTCCGCGACCATCCGCATTCGACCGCCAGAGTGGGTAGGGATGTCCGATCAGTCACAACGCGCATATAAAGGAAGGGTCAATAGCGAGAAGGCGGACGGCGGCGACCATGTACGCGAATCGCTCGTTTATCGTGAGGTGGCCAACGCGGGCGGTCCGATGACGGTGTACATCGCGATACCGCACGCGCGTCAAGATGATCTCACAAAGACGTTAATGGCTATTGGATACTGGGGGCAGGCAGACTCTCTGGCGTGCTGCATGGGCGTACATCATCACGCACCGCGCCCTGAGGAATGTGCGGCTCCACTGGTGTCTATGGGAGTGGGACAGCCGCTCGGCCCACTGATCACGAGCATCGTGTCGGAGTTCCGAAACGGGGGGGTAGAGTGGGACGATGTGACGCCTGTCCTATCAGGACGATCGGACGCCATCCGGATGGAACTGTACATGTGGCCAATGGTTGTCTCCGCGCGCCACGACGTGGGGAAAATACTGCGTCGGCGCAGCAGTTGCAAAGAATAAAGCCTTAACGCAAGATTCCATATATGGATTTGAAGAACGATAGCGCTTGTGTGACAGGACCATGATAATTGGGGCCAATGACAGCATGTATTCGGCGCTCATTTTCAAACGCCGAACACACAGCAACCCTATCGCGAGGTTCCGCCTCAGACCGACGACACATGACGCGAAAACTTGACTCAATCGCATCATGTGTGCCTATATCATGTGTGCCTGTATTAGGAGTCTAACCTTGTGCAGGTGTAACCTGCACAAGAGGCTCCTGACGGAGCAGAAAGATCGATAACTTTTTGTCGATGTCGCCGCCCCAAGCGCCTAGGGCGATCGATAATCCTGATCAACATTCCAGACGTGGATTTGAAGGTGCTACGAGGCATACAAAGCCAAGCCCGCATG
>JAABUJ010006082.1_pt1 | contig 11824 bp, 10 predicted proteins | sample 5559131 | NCBI WGS metagenome assembly JAABUJ01 (sample SAMN10711875, study PRJNA513366) | rock metagenome | isolation source: Antarctica rocks | place: Antarctica: Victoria Land, Mt New Zealand nord | collected 2016-01-07 | reverse complement strand
TGGCGACAAACTTAAGCAGGTCGAGCGCAATGTCTTCCATGCGGCGGGCAGAGTTGGGGGTTGTGGCTTCCATAGCTCGATGCTATCTGGCTGAGGTTCGCGCGGCAAATGCCTCGCAGACAGAACTGCGAACCGCCCAGATCAGTTGCACGGATGCAGCCCGCAGAGAATCTCATACACGATCGTTCCGGCCAGGCGTGCATGGTCTGCGGCGCAGATGCCGAGACCAAGGATAATGGCGACATCCCCAGGCTGGACCTCAGCAATATGGCTCACATCGACGACCGTCAGGTTCATGGACACGCGCCCAAGGATAGGAGCGCGCTGGCCGCGCAGCATGGCCCAGCCACCCGCGCGCGCATTCGTGGACGACAGTTCACGCCGCAGGCCATCGGCGTATCCCACCGGAAGCAGAGCCACGCGCATAGCCTGGTCGGCAGTAAAAGTCGCGTTATAGCCAACCGTATCGCCCGGCACGAGCGAGCGCACCGCGAGCACACGCGCTTTCCACGTCAGCACCGGCTCGAGCGCAGCCTGGACCTGAGCCGCAGCCTCGCCTTCAATCGGCAGGCAAAAACCATACAGGGCAATCCCGGCCCGTACCATCCCACGTGCATTGATGCTAGCGGCCAGTGTAGCCAGCCACGTTGTTGGCTTCGCCGGGTTGTCGAGTGTTGATGAGTTGCCGGCGTGAACCCAGCGCGGGCGCAGACCCGCTTCGGCGACCTGCGCGACAGCTCGCTCGAACCGTACCTGCTGCTCCCGCGTCAATGAGGAATCGGCCTCTTCCGAGCTGCAAAAGTGAGTAAAAATTCCATCGAGAACAAGCCCGGCAGCCTGAATCTGCACCAGAAACGCGGCGAGATCAGCGCCAGGCTGAACACCCTGCCGGCTCATACCCGTGTCGACCTCAACGTGAACCTTCTGTCCGCTCAGTGGAGCCAGTGCAACAACGTGTCCCGGCGTCCAGAGGACCGGAACCAGCCTGGAGTCCCGGAGGATCGCCACGTCCTCAGATAGAAACCCCGACATAATGAGGATATTCGCCGCATCCCCCACGGCAGCGCGCACCCGTCGACCCTCGTCTGCACAGGTGACGCCCAGCCACTGCGCCCCAGCGGCAGTAAGGATTTCCGCACAGCGTTCAGCCCCATGCCCGTACGCGTTGGCCTTGACGACTGCGAGGACCTCAGTAGCGGCGCCCGCTGCCTCATCGAGAACGCGGAAGTTCGATGCCAGCGCACTATCCGAAATCTCCAGCCAATTATTCAACGTCCCGCGCGCGCTCCCTCGGCTATCTTATCGTTCGCTCAAAGCGGATTCTTCCGTCTTCTGTTGTCATTCACCGAAGGGAATCTGCGTTTGCTTCTTGCTTTCCCCAGTTCCCGACACTAATCCGCTCTAGTAATCCCCGCCCGTATGCGTCGTATCCTCGTCCATGAAGATCGTGAACTCATGCAGAAAGCGCATGTTCACCGACCCCGTCGGCCCGTTGCGCTGCTTGGCAATAATGATTTCAGCTTTACCCTTCAGGTCTTCGTTCTCGCGGTCGTAGTACTCTTCGCGGTGAATGAAGCAGACCACATCGGCGTCCTGCTCAATCGAGCCCGACTCGCGCAGGTCGCTCAACAGCGGCTTCTTGTCGCCCGTGCGCTGTTCCGATCCACGCGAGAGCTGCGAAAGCGCGATCACAGGAACCTTCAGCTCCTTCGCCAGCGCCTTCAGCCCGCGGCTAACGCTGGAAACCTCCTGCGTGCGATTCTCAAACTTCTTCTGGCTTGCACCGGCTGATCCGGTCATCAGCTGCAGGTAGTCGATGACGATCAGATCGAGCTTGCCTTCCTGCTGCTTCAGGCGGCGTGCCTTGGCCCGCATTTCGGCCAGCGTGATGCCGGGCGTATCGTCGACAAAAAGCTTCGACTCCATCAGGCGTTCGAGCGCTTCGTTCAGCTTGCCCTTGTCTTCGCGTCCCAGAAAGCCCGTCTGCAGCTTGCGTGCGCCCACCAGGGCTTCACCGGCGAGCATGCGGCGCAGCAGGCTTTCCTTCGACATTTCAAGCGAGAAGACGGCGACCACATTGCCGTCTTTTACCGCTGCGTTCTGCGCAATGTTGATCGCCCACGCAGTCTTGCCCATCGAAGGCCGCGCCGCAATGATGATCAGTTCGGAGTCCTGCAAGCCGCTGGTCATCTTATCGAACTCGCTGTAGTGCGTGCGCAGCCCGGTAACTTCGCGGCCCTGCTCGTACAGCTTGTCGATCGACCCGAACGAGTTGCGCACAATATCCGAAATCCCGGAGAAGCCGCCCGTAATGGCGTGCTCGGAGATCTCCATCAAACGCGATTCAACCTGGTTCAGGACGTCGATGGCCTCAAGCGATTGATCCGCCGCCTCCATCATGCCGGAGTCGCAGACGCTCATCAACTGACGCATCAGGCTCTTGTCGCGGACGATGCGGACGTAGCTTTCAATCGAAAGTTTGCGCGGAAGACCCTCGCTCAGGCTGGCCAGATACGCCATGCCGCCAATCGAATCGAGCTCCTTCTTCTTGCGCAGATCTTCAGCTACCGTCACGATGTCGACCGCGTAGCCGACCTCGCTAAGGTGCAGCATCACTTCGTAAATTTTGCGGTGCGAGTCGAGCGAAAAGTCGTCGATCTTCAGCAGCATGGTCGCATCGACGATTGCGAGCGGCTCAACCAGCATGGCACCAAGGATCGTCTGCTCAGCGTGCAGCGAGGCAGGACGATTGTCATCGTTCGGATTGAGGAGACGCGGAAGCGAGGCCATGGCGATCGTGTGCTTTCCTGAGGGTTGTGCCTAGTGTAGCTGCGCCACTTGACGCAATGCATCTGCATGCGGGGTGCAACCTGTGAGTCGCTGTGAAAAGCAGGGGAAACACAGGCGAAACCTGGCGAGTTCCGCGGTTCCGCTCTCCACAAATGCGGGTGCCCCACGTCTCGCTTTTGAGTGTTCAGCCTATGACATGGGCCACCCACCGCCTGTGGAACTCAGTTCAGAAGCGCCCCACTCGCCAAGAGAGCCGTCTCCGAAGAGCGGCCCTCTCTGACAAGGTTGCGGTAAGCTTCTCAGTTGAAGATGCTCCCACGGTCGCGTCGCTCGTCGACAAGTTGATCGCGCAAGTGTTTGGACCAGCTTGTGTGATCGTTCCCGTGTTCATGCAGTTAGAGGACCATCCACCGAACTTGACTCCAGCCTGTGCAGGCGCAGTCAACGTCACGGTGGTTCCCAGGGGATACGTCGCCGTACAGACCGACTTGCCGGCTCCGGCGCCCGGACCACACGTGATCACCGGAGTGCAAGTGCCAGCAATGGCCGGATTGCAGGTCGCTGAAGGAGCTGTCAGCAGCCAATTGCCGCCAGCTTGCGGTGTATTGGGATTCAGCCCTTCGTTGTACACCGTCAGCGTCGACAGGAGTTGCGGAATGTTTTGATTGCACGAGCCTGCGGTCGGCGGGGTAGCGGTGGGATTCGCGAGAACCAACGGGCAACCGACCGCTGCCGTAGCGGTGGCTAACGACCCGTTGCTGTCCGTTGCCTCGGCAGTGATCGTGGCGCCTACGTTGCCTGCGCTGGACCCATAAGCACTGACGACTCCGCCGTTTTGCGTGCCACTGCCCGTTGCGCTGCTGCCGAAGTTTGTGACCGGGAACACATTCGGCGCGGAAGTAAGCCAGGTGACAGAGTTGGTCAGGTCCCTTACGGTCGGGGAGTTCGCAAACGTTCCAATCGCCAGAAACTGCCCACTCTCGGTCAAGCTGCCGAAGACGATTCCATTGGGAATGATTGTGAGCGAAAGGATCTTGTCTCCACTGCCCCCGGTCCCCCCGGTCGCCCCGGTCACTGTCAGATCAGATAACCCGGAGACACCCCCATCTTCTGCCGTGATCTTCGTGGTTCCCACGCCAACCGCTGTCGCCAGGCCATTCGCGTCGATTGTGGCGACCGAAGTGTCCCCTGACAGCCATTTTGCCGAACGGGTCACATCTCGCGTATCGGTACCTTGTGTACCTCGTGTGGTCGTCGTCTCAGACGCGCGGAACTGCGCCTTTTCCCCACCGCACTCAGAACCTCGACACCCGCACTCGGGAACACAGTCAGCGTCTGCACCGAAGTGCTGCATCCGGTCAGTGGCAGAAACAACGCCATGGCAACTAAACAAATGCGGGAACGAGAATACATACGGGGGGTGGCTCCTCCGATCAAGCTACTGATCTCCAGCCAGGAACAAAATACAACTTCCAGGGAGGAGCATCCCTCTTGCCAACCAGAGCAACGTCTGCTTTTCTGCCCAGGCAGGTGGCCATCCCTTCCCTCCTCAACAAACGCGGGTGCCCACATCTCCCTCTGAGACGTGGGCACCCGCGTCACCTGATAGCAATCAGCGCTGGCCGCCGGCCGCTTCGATAATGGATCCGGTGATCCAACGCGCCTCGTCGGAGGCCAGGAAGGCAACGATCGACGCGATATCCTCAGGCTGGCCGATCCGTCCCAGCGGAGTAGCCGCAACGGCTTGATGCTCGAAATCCGTTCCGCGGATGCCTGCCGACTCTACACCTTCGGTCGCAACCAGGCCAGGGTTGACCGCGTTGACGCGGATTCTGCGCGCGCCCAGTTCCTTCGCCAGCACGCGGGTGATCGAGTCCACTGCACCCTTCGTTGCCGTGTAGACCACCGACGTCGGTGGGGTGAGCGTGGTGGCGATCGAGGAAATGTTGATCACCGAGCCGCCTTCGGCCGGGAACAGCGCAGAGGCCGCCTGCGTGGTGAGCAGAAGTCCGGTGACATTGGTCCCGAACATCCAGTTGATCCGCTCTTCGGTAATGGCCTCAAGCGCACCAAACTCATACACGCCCGCATTGTTGACGAGCACATCGAGCCTGCCGAACTGCTTCTTAACCTCGGCAAAGATGGAGGCAATATCGGCTGCCTTCGCGACGCTGCCGCCGACCGCCACGGCTTTCCCGCCGGCATCGGTAATAGTTTTGACGACTGCGTCCGCGCCCTGTTTGCTGGTCGCGTAGTTGACCACAACAGACGCACCCTGCGCCGCCAGTTCTTTGGCAATGCCGGCGCCGATGCCCTTCGATGCTCCGGTCACGAGTGTGACCTTACCTGAAAGCTTTCCCATTTTGCATTCTCCTGGAAGTTGCCGTCTGAATAGTTCGACGTCTATCGAATAGATGGCAGCAGTTCAGGGAAGGATGCGGAAGATTGACTCGGACTACCGAAATTACAGCGGCGCAACTGGGCAGCCAACCTGCGCTTAAACAAATGACTCTGCTCACAGCTTGCCCAGACGCTGCAAATAAGCATTCCAGGGTTTGCGCTGGAGGGTAAGCTGGGCGGTGCGTCCCTGGCGCTCAATCTCAATCAGACCGGCTTCAGCGAGCTCTTTCAAATGGTGCGAAACCGTTGCCGGCGAGATGTTCTCCTGTTCCCGGAGAAGGCTGCACGGAAGCGAATCGGACGCAGCAATCTGCTCGAGAATAGCGAAACGCCGCGGGTCAGCGAGCGCACGCGTGATTACGTGACACTGCTCCTCGGTCAGCGTGGTCCGCACGGCCTTTCGTCTGGTCACCATAGCGCTCGTTCCTAGAGTACGCGTTGCGGATCCACGTGCGCCGGTGCCAATCCCGCTGCGATACTGGACCGGAGAGGTATTGCACATGGCTCGCGATACAAACGCAGGGCAGAAACCGGAAAAGCAACTTGCGGTGCCGCAGGCTGCCGCGGAGGATACCGCAAGCTTCGAACTGCTGCGGGTCTGGGTCGCCCACCAGGCGCAACAGGTGACGCTGCGTCCAGGAATCTGGCAGGAGCCCGCAGCCTGGGGGGTCATGCTCGCGGACCTGGCGCGTTCAATCGTCAAAATCCACGTCGAGAATGACGACGAGCTGGAAGCAGAAGCGTTCCTCTCTGGGCTGCTGGAAGGCTTCGACAGCGAAATCGAATCGGTGCTCGAAGAGTTCGGCGATGCAGAGGAACGAGAGCATGAAGCCGGGTGAAGTTAGGTCGAGCCGTCACGCTTGTCAATCGGCAGCGGAGCGTAGCAATCTGCTGCTCACTTACGACGGCATGAACGACATTAGCGAGCCGGCTTGTACTCCTTGAAGAGCTCCGGAAACTGCGCCTTCAGCGCCGCTGTCTTAGGCACGTCGCAGATCTGGATGTAAGGATTGTTAGGATTCTTGACCGCGTAATCCTGGTGATAGTCCTCACCCTTGTAAAACGCTTTCAGCGGCACAAGCTGCGTAACGATCTTCGCAGGAAACGCATGCGCACCGTCGAGCTGCGCAATGTAAGCAGCGGCAATCTTGTGCTGGTCTTCCGACGTATAGAAGATCGCCGAACGATAGCTTGTGCCCACATCAGGTCCCTGGCGGTTCAGTTGCGTAGGATCGTGGGCAACCGAAAAGAAAATCCGCAGCAGCGTGCCGTAAGTGATCTGCGCCGGGTCATAGGTAATCTCGACCGATTCAGCATGGCCCGTAGACTCCGTGGTCACCTGGGAATACGTTGCAGTATCCGCTGACCCCCCGGAGTAGCCCGCTTCGGTGTGCAGCACGCCTTGCACCTGCTGGAACACGGTCTGCGTGCCCCAGAAGCAGCCCCCGGCGAAGACCGCTTTCTGCTGGCCTGCATGGGCGGCGAGTTGGTCGTCCTGTTGCGGTGCGGCGATGGGTGCTTTCTGGACGGCGCTGGCAATGGCCAAGTGTTTGTACCCCAGGAAGAAGATAACGACAACTGCGATGGTGACAACAAGAGTCAGAGTGCTGCGCGACATGCTGATTGGACGCTAACAGTCTGCGGAAGGGTTCTTCGGTGCCCAGCCAGAAATGCGCACGCGGATAACACGGATAGAAATGGATAAGAACGAATAATGTCAAGAGAGATTGAGGTTGGGCTTGCGGCTGTTTGACATCACGATGCGTTTCAGTTTCGCGCGCTGACCGAATGCAAGGATCAATCCTATCTCCAGCGTTGTCGCCCTAAGATAATTCAGGAGTTGAAGTTCGAATGCCATCCCTTATTCGCCTTTATCCGTCTGATCCGCGTGCGCATTTCTAGCTCGCGTTTGAAGCTCAACATAAACCCGAAGCAGCGAAACAGCCGCCGGAGTAACACCGGGCAGCTTGATGGCCTGGCCTAACGTGACCGGGCGCACGCGTTCAAACGTTTGCTGCATCTCGCGGGAGAGCCCGCTGACCTCGCGGTAATCAAACCACGCCGGAATCTTGACGCCTTCAGCGCGCTGCATGCGGGCCATCGAACGCAGCTGCTGCACCAGGTAGCCCGCATACTTGATCTCCGTCTCAACCGCGCGCTGCTCGTTGCGAATAACACTCGGCATCATCCCGCAATCTCTCCACGGCTGAAAAAGCTCCGCGTCCAGTGAGAGCTGCGGCAGCAAATCGGCGATATCGGTCTCCGGGCGTTTCAGAAGATCCGCGAGGGTCAATCCTTCGGTCGAGCCCTCAAGTTTTCCTAACCCCGCAGGAGTCAATTTGCTGACATTCAGCCGCGTGCTTTCCAGTTGCTGCCTCAGGTCCGCAGCGCGTTCCTGCCGGGCTTCGTAGTCATTCCACTGCGCATCGTCCACCAGCCCGAGCGCACGCCCATGCGGTGTGAGCCGGCGGTCGGCGTTGTCGATGCGCAGGTGCAGGCGAAACTCGGCGCGCGAGGTAAACATCCGGTACGGCTCGTCCGTGCCCTTCGCGATCAGATCGTCGATCATGATCCCCAGGTAAGCTTCCGTGCGGGCGAGCGTAAACGCTGGTTTACCCTGCACAGCAAGCGCGGCATTAATCCCGGCCATCAAGCCCTGCCCCGCCGCCTCCTCGTAGCCACTGGTGCCATTGATCTGCCCCGCAAGATAAAGGCCCGAGATCGTCTTCACGCGAAGCGTCCGATCCAATTCCGTAGCGTCAATCGCGTCGTACTCGATCGCGTAGCCAGGGCGCAGCATCTCCGCCTGCTCCAGCCCTGGAATCGACGCGACCATCGCGGCTTGCACGTCCATCGGCAGAGAAGTCGACATGCCGTTGATATAAACCTCGTGCGTGGAAAGCCCTTCAGGCTCAAGAAAGAACTGATGTTCGGCCTTGTCCGGGAAGCGCACGATCTTGTCTTCGATCGACGGACAGTAGCGCGGACCCACCGCCGAAATCTGTCCCGAGTACATCGGCGAGCGGTGCGCGTTCTCGCGGATCAGCCGCATCGTCTCGGGCGTGGTGCGGGCCAGGTGGCAGACGATCTGGCGCAGCGGCAGCTCCTGCGTGCGGAAGCTGAACGGCGTGGGCTCCGGGTCGCCGGGCTGCTCCGGAAAACACTTCCAGTCGATGGTGCGGCCGTCCAGGCGCGGCGGCGTTCCAGTCTTCAGACGCGTGCCGCGCAGACCGAGCGCCTTCAGCGACTCGCCGAGCAGAACGCTGGCAGGCTCGCCCGACCGCCCCGCCGGGTATTGCTGCTCCCCGCAATGAATCAGCCCGTTCAGAAACGTGCCCGTAGTGACAATCGTCGCCCGCGCGTGAACCTCACGCCCATCGCGCAATCGCAGCCCGCGAGCAACTCTCGCCGCCAACGGCTCCGCATACGGTTCGCTGGCACCATCGATCAGCAGCCCCGACACCTCCGCCTGCCGCAGATGAAGATTGGCCGTGTTCTCCAGCAGATCGCGCATGCGCACACGGTAAAGAGCCTTGTCGCACTGCGCGCGCGGGCTCCACACCGCCGGTCCGCGACTCGTATTCAGCAGGCGAAACTGGATCCCCACAGAATCCGCAACCACGCCCATCACCCCGCCCAGCGCGTCGATTTCGCGCACCAGATGGCCTTTCGCAATTCCGCCGATGGCCGGGTTGCAAGACATCTGCGCAATCAGGTCGAGGTTCAGCGTGAACAGCGCCGTCCGCAGACCCATGCGTGCGGAAGCCACGGCAGCTTCGCACCCAGCGTGGCCCGCGCCCACGATCACGACATCGTACTGTTCGGTAAAGCTCACAGGGCCAATTCTAGTGATTCGAAACCCAACCTGCGCGCCCGCATCCAAGGGTCATGCTTGGGTTTACACAGCATCATCACTGGTTTTTGCCGGTGTTTCTCTTCTGCGCAGTGGTGGTGCTGGCTAACGTGCTGCACTACCTGGTCTTTCGCTTCCTCAAAAAAAAGGAGTGGGAAGGTACACCGGAAGTGCGTCCGGGCTGGGGAATCCAGCGGCACCTGGCCCGCCCCGCGCGAATGATCTTCCTGATTGGCTGCTCGCTGGGCGTGCTGCCCTGGGTTCCGGAGCTGCCACCGATCTGGGAAGGCTACATCAAGCAGGCGCTCGAAATGCTGCTGATCGTCTGCCTGGGATGGCTGACAGCGGGCTTTGTATACGTCGCGCAGACGGCGCTGCTCAAGCGCTACGACCTGAACGCGACGGACAACTACCAGGCGCGTCGCGTGCAGACGCAGGTCCAATTGCTGCGCCGCTTCGTGCTGACTTTGGTTGTCGTGCTGACACTGGTGGCGCTCCTCTGGAGCTTTCGCAATCCGCGGCTCTGGCAATATGGAACCGGCCTGCTGGCCTCTGCTGGCCTCGCCTCGCTCGTGCTCGCGACCGCGGCAAAGTCAACCGCCTCGAACATCCTCGCCGGCTTCCAGATTGCCGTCACGGAGCCCATCCGGCTGAACGACTCGGTGGTCGTCAAAGGCGAATTCGGCACGGTCGAAGAGATCAACTCCGCCTACGTGGTCGTGCGGATCTGGGATAAGCGCAGGCTGATTGTGCCGCTTACCTACTTCATCGAGAACTCGTTCGAAAACTGGACCCGCCGCTCCGCAGACCTGCTCGGCACGGCCATGCTCTACGTCGACTACACCGTCCCCGTCGCACCGTTGCGCGAAGAGTTGAACCGCATGGTGCGCGCCTCAAAACTATGGGATGGACAAACCTGCGGGTTGCAGGTCACCAACCTCACCGAGCGCACAATGGAATTACGTTGCCTGATCAGCGCCCGCGATTCAAGCGACCTGTTCGACCTCCGCTGTGCCGTGCGCGAATCCATGATGCAGTTCGTGCGCGAAAACTTTCCCGGAGCATTCCCAATCCAGCGGCTCGCCGGCTCCGTAGACGAGCACGACCCGAACGAACCGATTCAGAAGTACGCGGAAGCTGAAAGCGAGTGCCTGGGGTATGCGCCGATTCTGAAGCCGCACCCTGTCCCGGAGCAAGGTCCAGCAGAAACCAACAAACAACACCAGAAGCGTGCGCAAAGTTCGCCAAGTAAATGCACGCAAAGTTCGCAATGAGGAAATTTGTCTCCCTCTGCGAACTTTGCATCCTCTACATTGCGAACTTTGCGCACGCTTTGGTTTAAGCTTTGCCGCTCTATGGCTGTCATTCCCGAAGGGAATCTGCGTTTGCTCTGCCCTTCCCAGACCTCCACGCGCTCCCTCACCAGCACTACGGCATAGGCGGGGGCGGCGGCGATGTTGGCCTGGGAAAGGGAATCGGCGGAGGCGGCGGCACTCGCCCTAGCGTTCGTTTTGGTTGCGGCACGCCTGCCACCCGCGCCTCTGCTGGTGGAGCCGAAACCACCTCGCCAAACTGACAACTCAGCGTAACCACCGTAATATCGTCTTCCTGCCCAAACGCAAGTGCAGTCGAAGCAATCTCCCCAGCCGGCCTCAGCGTAAGAGGAAGCAGGCGATCGAAGCCATAGAGTTCTCCATTCGAAGTACGCGCCTCCACCACACCGTCGGACATCAGCACCAGACGCTGTCCCGGCGCGAGCTGACCCCGCAGCACTTCATAACTCTGATCCCCTGCCAACCCTAACGGAAACGCAGGCGGTGCGACCAACTCCAGCGAGCGGCCCAGCCCCGTAAGATACGGCGAGATATGCCCCGCGTTCGCGATGGTGTAGCGTCCATCGGCGCAGAGTTCAACCGCACACGCAGTCGTAAACCCTGTGTCCTGCTGCGAAAGCAGCGCCTCGTTCAAGCTGCACAGCACAGTCGCAGGGTCGCGCGATGGTTCGCGCCGCAGCACCCCCAGGATCATCGAAACCTGCATGGCCGCACGCAAACCTTTGCCGGAGACATCGCCAACAATCGCAGCAAGCGATCCATCGCGGGTCGGCGAGACCAGAAAAAAATCGCCGCCCACTTCCCCTGCAGGCAGGTAAGCAGTCTCGATCGCAAAGCCTGGCGTAGGTTCCGACGACCGCGCCAGCAGTAATTGCTGCATGGTGCGGGCCGCTTCAATCTCCGACGAGATCGCGCCGCGTTCGCGAACGATATCCAGCGTCTGCGCCACCAACAGGGTGAACAACGCAACAATCAGCGCAAAGTCCGCAGTGCGCTCCGGCTGCACCGAGGCAACGAACCGCGCGCCCACACTCGCATACGTCCCCGCGCTCAGGTGTACCAACGAAAGCACGTTCCACACGCCGAGGTAGAGCAGATACAGCACACCGATGCCGCCCAGAATAAAAGCATTGCGCCGCCGCCGAGCCATGCCAAGCAGCAGAAAGATGCCCACAACGACGTACACAGACCCGCGCGCAATCTCATCCGCCACGCTATAAACGACAAATGAAATCGCACCGCTCGCCGCGAGATAGAGAAGCACAAGCGAGAGCAGGTAGAAGCCTTCCAACAACGTAAACCAGAGCTTGCGCGCGCTGCCTGAGAATCTGTCTAAAAACTAAGTAAGCCGTCGCAGCAGCAGATGTGCGAAGGCGATATGGATCATGGTTTCCGCTGAGGTATGGCGCAGCTCATAGTCTTTGGAGAGCCTTCGCGACCAGTTGAG
>JAABUJ010006081.1_pt1 | contig 11826 bp, 11 predicted proteins | sample 5559131 | NCBI WGS metagenome assembly JAABUJ01 (sample SAMN10711875, study PRJNA513366) | rock metagenome | isolation source: Antarctica rocks | place: Antarctica: Victoria Land, Mt New Zealand nord | collected 2016-01-07 | reverse complement strand
TCGTGTGGGAGAACCACCAGTACGGCTCCATCGTGTGGAAGCAGGACAAGAAGTTCGGTCGTCACTTCGGTGTGGACTTCACCAACCCCGACTTCGTCAAGCTCGCCGAAGCCTTCGGGCTGCCCGCCTGGCGGTGTCAGTCAATCGATGACTTCACCCAATATCTGAACAAGGCCCTGACCCTCGACGTGCCTTCCCTGATCGTCCTGCCCATCGACTACTCGATCGACGTGGCGATCTCCGAGGAGCTCGGAACCGAAACGGTGGTGACCTGAAATGGCAGCGACCAGTACCTCCAGTGACGAGCAGGCCGCGCTCGACGGCGTGCCCAGCCAACTGTTCATCGGCGGTGAGTGGCGAGACGCCACCGGCGGGGGCACGCTGGGAGTCGAGGATCCGTCCACCGGAGAGACCCTGTGCGACGTCGCCGACGGCCAGGTCGCCGACGCTCAGGCGGCGCTGGCGGCGGCCGCCGAGGCCCAGCACGACTGGGCGGCCCACCCGCCCCGTGAACGGGGGGAGATCCTGCGCCGGGCGTGGGAGGCGGTCACCGTCCGCATCGATGAGCTGGCGGTGCTCATGACCCTGGAGATGGGAAAGCCGGTGGCTGAGTCCAAGGCCGAGATCACCTACGCGTCTGAGTTCCTGCGCTGGTTTGCCGAGGAGGCGGTGCGCATCGAGGGGCGCTACTCGGTCAACCAGACCGGCGAGGGTCGCGTCCTGACCATGAAGCAGCCGGTGGGACCGTGCCTGTTCATCACGCCATGGAACTTCCCCATGGCGATGGGGACCCGCAAGATCGCCCCCGCCATCGCGGCCGGCTGCACGATGGTGGTCAAGCCCGCCAAGCAGACGCCGCTGTCGATGCTCGCCCTGGCCCAGATCCTCGAGCAGGCCGGGCTGCCCGCCGGGGTGCTCAACGTGATCACCGCCGCCTCCTCTGGCTCCGTTATGGAGCCCATAATCAAGGACCCCCGCGCGCGCAAGCTGTCCTTTACGGGATCCACCGAGGTGGGCCGGGAGCTGATGAAGCAGGCCGCCGATCAGCTTCTGCGCGTGTCGATGGAGCTGGGGGGCAATGCACCCTTTCTGGTGTTCGAGGACGCCGACGTCGACGAGGCGGTGAAGGGAGCGATGGTGGCCAAGATGCGCAACGTCGGCGAGGCGTGCACCTCGGCCAACCGCTTTCATGTCGCCGAGTCGGTGGCCCAGGAGTTCTCGGCCAAGCTCGCCCAGCGCATGGGCGACATGAAGATCGGACGGGGCACCGAGGAGGGCGTCGAGGTCGGCCCGCTGATCGACGACACCCAGCGCCAGAAAGTGGCAGAGCTCGTCGACGACGCCGTGCAGCGCGGAGCGGAGGTCCTGGTCGGCGCCGAGGCGGTGGGCGAGCGGGGCTACTTCTACCGTCCCACCGTCCTGGGCGGCGTGACCAAGGATGCGCGGCTGCTCAAGGAGGAGATCTTCGGACCGGTCGCTCCGGTGGCGAGCTTTGCCTCCGAGGAGGAGGCGGTGGCGGCCGCCAACGACACCGAATTCGGCCTGGTGGCCTATGTCTACACCTCAGACCTCAAGCGTGCCCTGCGCGTCTGTGAGGGGCTGGAGACCGGGATGGTGGGCCTCAACCAGGGGATGGTGTCCAACGCCTCCGCCCCATTCGGTGGAGTCAAGCACTCGGGGTTTGGGCGCGAGGGGGGCCACGAGGGCATCCAGGAGTACCTGGAGACCAAGTACGTGGCGGTGAGCTTGTAGGGGGGGATAGGCGTTAAGGGCAGTTGAAACCGAACACCCCTGTGGCCGGCGCGGGTGGCGCCGGTGCGCTGCTGCTTCGCGTGGAAAGCGGAAGCCGAGGACTATTCGCCAGACTGGAGCATACGAACAGCAGCGACTTTCTCTGTGACTGCGGACGAGCCGCTTACGGTCGAGGACTACGCAGACCGTTTTGGCCACCCGCTGCTGGCCTTCATAGGCTTCGCCGCTGACGCACCCGAGCATCTGGTGCGCGAGTCATACTTCAACCCGGAAAGCAAGCTGGGCATCGTCGTCATGCGAGCCGGCCTCGGAGCCGAGTTGCCGGCATGGCGACCGCGCGATGAGCGGTTCCTCTTCCGCGCGGAGCATCTGGATGATCTGCCGCAGGCTCTGGCTAACTGGTTCGCCGTGTGGCGCGCAACGGCGCCGGCGCTCGCACTCTTCTACGACGCCATCGCGGAAGGCTCGCGCTACTCGGCTCCCCGCTTCCTGACCCTGTTCAGCGCCGCGGAGGGCTACTACAAATCGATTGACGCATCTGCGCCATGGAAGATCGACCGCATTGCCGAACGTGCCGACGTGGCGGAACGACTGACCGGGGCGACCGTCGATGCGCTACGGCTAATCGGCGTCAGCCGCAACTACCACGCCCACCTGGGTGCGTCCGGGCCCTTTACGCCCCAGCAGATCGTGAATCTGACCTTTGCAAACGCGCCGCATTGAGCATTTTCTAACCGATCAGGGGTCGCGGGCGCAACCGCCCAGCCACAGAGAGCACACGGTCCGCGCGGGGTGCTCGTTGTGCTTGTCGCGGTCGATCCAGTCGGCTTGGAGGCGGTTGAGGGCCGAGCCCCCTATGTCGCCGGGCGATCCCTATGGCGACACTGCAGTGATTGGCGATGGCGCCGACCGAGGATTCACTCCACGAAGCCTCATGCAGGTGCCGGAACGGGCACGCCGACATGACCCAGGTTGACCGCAGATCTCACGAACTGGCTCGGCTCCTTCCTCTCGGCAAAGCCCGTAGTAGGGTTAGCCGCGTGGCCGATCTCGACGTTCATCTCGCTGCGCGCGCGCAACTCGCCGCCAGCGTCCCGCCCAGTCTACGCGAGCGCGTGATGGCTCGCGAGTGGTACCACACGATCGAACTGGCGCAGGATCTCCTCACACCTGGATTTTTCGACCACCGCACCGCAGCCGCACGCATCCTGCCGCGCACACTCAACGGCCGTCGATGTCTCGACGTTGCGACCATGGACGGCTTCTGGGCGATCGAGATGACTGTCCGCGCCGCCGATGAGGTTGTCGCGCTCGACGTGCCCGAGCCAAGCGACTGGGACTGGCCGCCTGGTTGCGACGAGGCCGTCATCGCCGCAATCAGCGCCCGGAAAGGCGCCGGCGACGGGTTCTCGATCGCAATGGAGGCCCTGCACTACGACATTGAGCGGGTCGAGCAGTCGGTGTACGACCTCGATCCAGCCGACGTCGGGCAGTTCGACTTCGTGTACGTCGGAAGCCTGCTGCTTCACCTGCGCGACCCGGTGCGGGCGCTCGAGCGGGTGCGATCCGTGTGCTGCGGCGAACTGCTGCTGGTGGAGAACTTCGACCCGATCACGACACTGCTTCATCCTCGCCGGCCCGTAGCCACGTTTGACGGGATTGGCCGCCCGTGGTGGTGGCGGCTGAACCTTGCCGCGCTGGAACGGGTCGTGACAAGCGCGGGCTTCGAACTGATCGGCAGCCCCCAACGGTTGCGTTTCCCTCGCGGCAAGGGCTGGGTCATGCCGCCGCTTCGCCTGACAAGCCTTCGCGTTCCGGCGTTGCGTACCGAGCTGCGTGAGGGACTGCTCGGTGATCCGCACCTGGCACTCCAAGCCCGGCCGCGCCCCGGCGCGTAACGCCGCGGCGCAGCGAGTAGCGGGCCAGATTTTCTGTTTTGGTGAATCCCGGCAGTGAAACAGTGGCCCGGACCCCGGGCCGAGCGGCAGCCTCGGACGGCGCTTTGCCTGTCCGTGGTTCCCGCTTCCAGCGGGAGCGGAACTGTCGCGGCACCCGCAACCCAAGAACCGAACATCCGTCGATCGATCGCCATTTCAAGTGCCCGAGAACGCGATCACGGGTCGCGCTCAGGATCGAGTCCGGTAGCCCGAGAGGCGTCGTATCGTGGGTAAATCCACACCTAGGCTGGCGCCGGGTGCTGCGTCGGGGTAGCGTGGCGTGCCGTGGCCGTCGACGGATGGCGAAAGCCGCCCTTGGTGAGCAGGCTCAACATCGCGCGACGCAGCGCCAGCTTCGGGCCCTTCAGTCCTTCGTGGGTGTCACCCAAGATGGCTTCGAGAGCCATGAAGCAGAAAAGCACCTCCATCAGCGGGTCCCCCACTAGCTGCGCCTGCTCGAACCATCCCAGCGCGGTGTTGGTTCGCTGCTCGACGTCGTTGGTCGCCTCCAGAGGCAGCTGAAATGAATCGACCAGACGGCTCCATGCGCTGATGCAGGCCTGCCTGATGCGCGATATCGCCATGCCAAGCACGCCTAGCCCGATGTCTCGGTCATAGCGATCTGCAACGATGATGGAGCAGCGGTTGGCCGATCACTATCGCGATTGGCCGGTGCCCCGAGCGGGCCAACAAAGCCGAACATGACCGGTGCCTCGAGTCCTCCAGACGACGGCGAGCGCTCCTTGCCCGCGGTCAGTGTCTCCGGCGCCGTGTGTGCGGCGTCGGGCAGAATGGTCTGATCGCCGCCGCCAAGCCCAGTCGAGCATGCTCTTCAGCAGTTACAGCAGTCGCTGCAACGGCCGAACCCGCCTGACGCGTCGCCGGCGTGGTCCGGCGAGGTTCCCGAAGACCTCGACGCCGCGGTCGAGCAGCTAACCCTGTTCGCTCAGGTCCTCGGCGACTGCACGGCAGGCGTTGTCGAAGGCGAGCTTTTCCTCTAGGCAGGCGCGCAGCACTCGTAGCGCGTGTTCGGCGACCCGCCGGGCGCGCTCGGCCATCAGCGTGTACGTGACTACGACTTCATGCCTGACGAGCAGCTGCGCTTTCGGCTCGGCTACAGCATTCGCTTCGAGGACGACGCCGGCGGTTGGAGCATCCCGCCCAACCAAGGCTGGGAGCTGGGTGTCGACGATGAGCTGCTGAAAACGGCGCGTGCGGCGCCGCTCTAACACGTTTCGCTTGTCGGAATGCTTCTGCTGAGCGGCTGCGGGTCCAGCAAGACCGTTAGGTGGCTCATGGCGCGGTAGAGACGAAAGGGACGCCGACGACCTTTGCGAGGTGCACCTCGGGGCCGCTTTGCGTCTGCCAACTAGCGCTCGAACGACGAGGTCCGCCGGGAACGGCGACCCCGAACACGACGTAGATCACCGCTAGCAATACCTGCCCAGTGCGGTCCGGCATTGGTAAATGCCCATCGGCCAGCGCCGAGTCCGAAGTATAGGTTCGTGCGGCTTCGCTCGCCGACGTAGACCATAAGCGCGTTGGGCATTGTGCGACGCTACACGCTTGTCGGTGACTGCGCGCCGAGTGCAGCGAGCGCGGCCCAGTGGCGCTGATGAGGAACCCGTTTCCCCAGACGTATGAGAGAGCAGTAGTGCTCAGAGAGTCCCGTCGCAGCGGCCAGCTCTCGGACCGCGATCGCCCGGAGGCGCGGTGCGATCTCGGCGGCGAACGTGTCGCGGTCCGCCGTGGCTCCGTGCGCGGCTGACCATGCCGTGACTGCCGCCTGGTGGGCGGCGTTCTTCTGCCCGCGCCGACGCGCAGCTGAGGCGCCGTGCGCTGGATCGCGGCCCTCATCTCGCAGGTGCTCGAGCACTTGCGCGGCGGCCGCTCGGCCGCCGCTGGCGTGTTCGGTCCACCGGTTGCGTCGGCAGCGCTCGCAGTAGCGGTATCGGCGGTTGGGGACACCGGCTCCGCAGTCGCGGCAGGTAGCCGGCAGCGCTGGCAGTGAAGGCCGCCCTCGGACAGCTTCAGCCGTGCGCGCGGCGTAGGCGACCTTGCGATTGGTCTGGGTGAGGCGCGTGGCGGTAGGCACTCCGTGGGGTTCGCCGAGGAGATGCGCGACGCGTTCGACGATCGGTGCTACGTGGCTGGCCCAGACGAGACTGGTCGTGGCGAGCTGCTCGGTCATGGCGGGGCGTAGCCGGCATGCGCCCTTGGGGGTTTCGATGAACTCGCGCGGGCTGAGGGTGCGTTGGCTGAGCCAGGCGAGGAGGTAGGCGTCGATGACTGGCCGGCAGGCTTCCATGACGTCGAGCGCGAGTGAGTCTCGTCCGGACTTGTCGGCGTGAAAGATGCCGATGCCCGGGTCAAGGCCGACGGCATAGCAGGCGATGGTGGTCTCTGCTTCGAGTAGTGCATAGAGGTAGTTGAGGATCGCGTTGGCCGGGTTGGTCGCTTCGCGATTGGTCCGGGTAAGCGCGGATGGGCGTTGGCCGAAGGTGAGCCAGTGCGCGGGGAGTCGCGCGGCCTGCGACTTGGGGAAGGGCAGCCCGACGGCAGACCAGGCCTTCCAATACGCGCCGGCCGCCGAGAGCTCGGCCGCGAGCAGTCCCTGGAGGTCTCCGGCGCCGTCGAGGTCGCGGATGGCTTGGTCGAGTTGCGCGTCCGCTCTGGCGGTCGGGGGGAGCTTGCGCATGACGGCGGCCTGCCCGCGCAGCTTCTCCCCGAGCACGATGCGCGCGACGGCGAGCCCGGCCTCGGAGGTCGCGGCGAGCGCCTGTGCGCGTCGAAGCGCCGGGAGCTTCGGCGAGTCTGGTGCGGTGAACGCGACCGGTTGTCCGTCGCGGTCGAGCTGGATGAGCGCGGCGCCGACGTCGCGCAGCCATCGCTGCGCCTCGAGCGTGACGAACCCGGTTTGCCCGAGCACGATGATGCGCGTGAGCTTTGAGGTCGCGCGGTTGTAGCGACGTGTTTGCCGGTCGGCGCCGATGCCGTCGTGGACGATGAGGTGCCCGCGTTCGACGTAAATCTTCAGGCCGTAGCCCGACGCGATGACGCAGCCGTTTCGGGCAGTGGATGTAGCGTGGTCTTGCATGCGGAATTTGTCCTTCCGTGGTGCCGGGCCCCCGGACCGTTCGCGCGGTCGCGGGGGCTATTTGGTTGCTGGGCGTCTAGCGCTTGAGGCGGTGGCCTTTGGGGGCGGGCCAACTGGGTCGTCGGTCGAGGGGTAGCCGGTCGGGGGTGCGGTCGAGCAGTCCGAGGAGCGTGAGGAGGTCGAGGCACGCGAAGTTGCCGGCGCGGTTGAGCGCCGTGAGCTGAGGGCCCGGCATCGTCAGTCGCGCGTCTTGGTTGAGAGCGGCGCGGGTCAGGTCGCCCGAGGGCCCGGTGGCCTGGTAGGCGAGGCGCGCCTCGATGAACAACTCGTCGGGGAGATTCTCGATTTCTGCCATTGCGTGTAGGCGAGCATCGAGCACGCGCACGTAGTTGTCGGGGGTCATCGGCGCCCGCGAGTCCGAGAGGTCCTGGCCATGGGGGTTGAAGATGCGCTCGGCGACTGCGAGCAGTTCGGCGCGATCGACGTCGGCGCGGTACGCCGACTGCGCGACGAGCTCGACGAGCCGCTGGCGATCCTCGCGCGCAGCGTCGGGGTGATCGAGGTGACGCAGCACTTCGCGCGCGGTCTTTCGTGCGGCCCCTATGCCGCTGCGTCCGCGCACGCCGAGCCAGCTGCTCATCGCACGGCGCACCTGGCGCAGCGGTACGAACGCGTCGCCCCAGATCAGCCACAGGAGGACGGGCATGTGCAGCAGCGTCGAGCGCTTGACCTTCGGCGCTTGCTCGAGCAGCGAGAGGAAGAGCCGCAGTTGCTCGTAGGACCAGCTGTATTCTTTGCCGGCACCTTTGCCGCGACCGCGGTCGGCGCCCTTGTCGATGAGGCCGATCGCGACCCAGTCGGTGAGCATCCGCTTTGTCGGATGGAAGCCACGCTCTCGAGCCGCGACCAACAGCTCGCCCAAGCTGTAGCGGCGGGCGGCGGCCTCCGGAGTCTCGAGCTCAATCTGCATCGCCTCTTCAGTTTACACCCATTTGGAGGGTTGAAAGGCTGTGAGGGCCTGGCAAGATACCGCCTATGAACAGCTCTCGCATCACCACCCCGCCGTACAACAACCATCAAACCGTGCACCGCATGACCGGTGTCGGTGCGCGATGGCGGATGATCGTGACCCCATCGGGCGCGCTGGATGTCCAGATCTCCGACCGCTTCAGCGAGCAGATCGTGCAGCTGCATCACGAGGCACTGCTGCGCGTCATCCTCGGCCTCGCGCCCGCCGAGGTCCTGCGCGAATTCGTGGGCATCGACGTCTACGCCCACGAGCTGCTACATACGCCAGAGCAGCTGATCGCGCTGCTCGAGGGGAGGCCGTCATGAGCGTGGAGCGGATGCGGATCCTGACCCCAGCTGAGGGCCACATCGAAGTCGACGTCTCAGACCCCTATGAGCGATCGCTGGTCGGGTCGTATTGGAACGCGGTGCAGCACCGCCTCGACACCGGCACCGACGACCTGCTGCGCGGCTATGCCGGGGTCACGATCGCCGGCTATCCCCTCGAGGTCGACGGGCACGCCATCGACCGCTGGGCCAAACAAGGCGAGATCGACTTCGAAGATATCTACGCCTCATGACCCGCTACCTCGACCCGATGGGAAACGACCTGCGCCGCGAACAGCGCGCGCGCGTGCTGCCGCGCGACGCGGCGTGCGTGATGTGCGGCGAGACCAACCCAGAGATCCTCACGCAGGCCGAGGAGCGCTCAGTGCTCGAGCTGCACCACCTCGCCGGGAAGACCAACGACCCAGACCTTCTCGTCGTCTTGTGCCTCAACCATCACCGCATCCAGACCGCACGCCAGCCCGGCTATGGGGTGGAGCTCAGCCGCGATCCGCAGCGCACGAGCATCGAGAAGCTCGTGTCGATGCTGCGCAGCCTCGGCCTGTTCTTAGTCGAGCTCGGCAAGGCGATGGTCGCCAAGGCGGACGACCTCGCCGCGCACATCGCCGACCTTGACGCACACTACCCGGCGTGGAGAGCGATGCCCAGCGCCCTGACCTAGGCGGGGACTACCTCGACGTCGCCGTTCGCGCCTGGGCGATGCCTGCTGACGAGCCCGACGGCGAGCTGCCCACCGCGCAGGCCGCCCGGCGGGTAGCGCGGGTCCCCGACCAGTTCCTGGTCTTTGACACCGAGACAACAGTCGATGCGAGTCAGCGTTTGGTGTTCGGCAGCTTTCGCTACCTGCGCCGCGACCCCGAAGCCGACGATTTTCGCCTTGTCTGCGTCGAAGAGGGCCTCATCGTCCCTGACGACCTCGACGACTGGAACCCTCACGCTGCGCGGACGATCGAGGACTACGTCGCCGCCAACCCGCAGGCCGACGTTGACCCCGGCATCCCCGACGCGGCCCGCGTTCTGCGCGCGTGGGGCCTCACTGACTTTCTCAAGGGGAGGCTGTGGCGCGCGACGCGCGGCCGGATGGGCGTCGTCTGCTTCAACCTGCCCTTCGATGTCTCCCGGATTGCCTGGCACGCCGGCGAGACACGCAACCGTCACCCCGAGACCCCGGACCCGTTCGAGGGCGGCTTCTCCTTCGCCCTGTGGGGCCCTGACCGCGACGGCAAACGCGTCGAGAGCCGCCACCGGCCGCGCATCGCGATCAAGCACATCGACTCAAAGCGCGCCCTAAAAGGCCTGCGCTCGCCGGAGAAGATCGACGAGATCGACCTCATCCCCGAAGGCGCCGACACGCCGGAGCCCGACCCGGACTGGCGCTTTCGCGGTCACTTCCTCGACCTGCGGACGCTCGTGTTCGCGCTCACTGACCGCGGGCACACCCTCGAGTCGGCGTGCGGCGCCTTCGGCGTCCCGTACACCAAGCAAGACGTCAAGCACGGCACCGTCACGGCAGAGTACGTCCGGTATTGCCGCGAGGACACCGCCGCCACCGCCCGGCTGCTCGAGGCGTCGGTGCGCGAGTTCCTGAAGCACCCCATTGACCTGCAAGCCACCCGCGCCTACTCGCCCGCGACGCTCGGCAAGCACTACCTTCGCGCCATGGGCGTCAACCCCGTGCGCGAGCGCCAACGCATCGACCCCAAGATCCTTGGCTGGTCGATGTCGGCCTACTACGGCGGCCGCGCCGAATGCCGCATCCGCCATACCCCCGTCCCCGTCGCCTACTGCGACTTTCTGTCGATGTACCCGACCGTCTGCGGACTCATGGAGCTCTGGAAGCTCCTCACCGCGGCGCACATCAACATCGAGCAAACCACGGGCGAAGACATCACCGCGACGCTCCACGCGTTCACCGCCGACCAGGCCCTCGATCCCACCCGATGGCCGCAGCTGGTTGGGATCGCGCAGATCGAGCCCGACGCAGACGTTCTCCCCGTCCGCGCGCGCTACGGCGCCGGGCCCAGTTGGCAGATCGGCGTCAACCCGCTCACCAGCCACCAGCCCATGTGGTTCACCCTTGCCGACCTAGCCGCCTCAAAGCTGCTTACCGGCAAGACCCCCAAGATCCTGCGTGCCATCCGCTTCACCCCGAGCGACGATCAACTCGCCGGGCTAGGGCCGGTCGACCTGCTCGGCGACACGCCCGTTGACCCGCGCACCCAAGACTTCTTCCGCGCGACCGTCGAAGAGCGCCGCAAAGTCGAAGCCCGCATGGACCTGGCCGACCACGAGCGCGCGTGGCGAAGCAAAGGCCTCAAAGTCCTCGCCAACGCGACCTCCTACGGCATCTACGCCCAAATGACGCGCCACGAACTCGGCGACGGGCGCCGTCAAGCCACCCACATATATGGGGCCCGCGACGAACCATGGGACCAGAAAGTCCCCGCCCCCGAAGAACCCGGCGACTACTGCTTCCCGCCGATCGCCGCCGCCATCACCGGCGGCGCCAGGCTAATGCTCGCCACCCTCGAGCACCTCGTCACTCAAGCCGGCGGCACCTACGCCTTCTGCGACACCGACTCCATGGCCATCGTCGCTACCCAGACCGGCGGACTGATCCCTTGCCCGGGCGGCACACACCGCACCAGCGCGGGCGAGGAAGCGATCCGCGCGCTCTCCTGGGAGGAGAGCGACGAGATCCGCGACCGCTTCGAAACGCTCAAGCCCTACGACCCCACCATCGTCACAGACGATCTCCTAGAACTCGAAGACGAAAACTACGCCGACCCCAAGACCAAGCAAGGCCGCCGCGAGCTGTGGTGCTACGCCATCAGCGCCAAACGCTACGTCCTCTACCAACACTCAGACGCCGCGGAGCCCGCGCTCATCGGCTGGTGTGAGATCGACAGTGCTGACGACGTCGCCGGCGCAGCCACGGCGCCCGAACAGCTACTCAAACCATCAGAACACGGACTCGGACATCTCCTCAACCCCACCGACCCCGAAAGCGCCGACCGCAGCTGGATCGCCCACACATGGCAGTACCTGCTTCGACTCCATCACGACCCGAACGCCCCACCGCCCGACTGGGCCAACCGGCCCGCCGTCGGGCGCAGCAGCGTCTCCTCGCCCGCCCTCCGGAGCCTCTTCGCGACCCTGAATCGGGACCGACCGTACGACGAGCGGATCAAGCCGTTCAACTTCCTCAACGTCGCGTTCGTCCCAGCCCCCGAGCGGCCAGCCGACGATGAGCGCATGGTCCTCATCGCGCCGTACGAACCCAACGCGCAGCGCTGGCTTCAGCAACCCTGGACTAACCGCTACTCCGGGCGCACCTACCGGCTCAGTGCGGAACCCTCGCGCGGACGCGTCCGCGAGGGCGTGGTGACACCCAAGAGCTACGCGGCCGTGCTCGGCGAGTACCGAGCGAACCCTGAAACAAAGAGCCTCGGTCCGGCTGGTGTCGGCTGTGCGGCGCTAACGGCCGGGGTTCTTCAGCGGCGCCCAGTGAGGCTCGCGGCCCTGACCCACGTGGGGAAGGAATCCAACCGACTCGAACGGAGCCTGTCAAGCCCAGTGAGACGCTTTGGGTTTGACTTTAGTGAGCGTCCTCCTTCGTGTTCGGCTTGTTGATCCAGGCGGCGGTCTGTAGCGTCGGCGGTGCCGGCGGCTTGCGGACGAACC
>JAABUJ010006080.1_pt1 | contig 11827 bp, 18 predicted proteins | sample 5559131 | NCBI WGS metagenome assembly JAABUJ01 (sample SAMN10711875, study PRJNA513366) | rock metagenome | isolation source: Antarctica rocks | place: Antarctica: Victoria Land, Mt New Zealand nord | collected 2016-01-07 | reverse complement strand
AAATCTATATATATATAGTTATACTGTCTATTCAGTTTTATGCAAACTATTTGTTTATTGTGATTTTAACATTAAAACACTGAATTTGAGTGTGATTTTCAAAAAAAAGTTGCAAAAAGTTCTGAGCAAACTGAGGAGCCAACATTCTAGGAATTGCTGTAATACATGACGTGATGTTTTGCTACCTGAATGATTCAAAGGCGTCAATATAAATATAATATGGGTTCCATGTGGGGTTATCCTTTCTCAATCATCTTACGCATCCTTGACCTAGCGCTTTGTCTACTTCAATTGATAATGTTCATTACCTATCACGTTAATTGACGCAACATGGCATCCAAGAAGGTTCTCGTCGTGTTCGGAGCCACCGGCTCTCAGGGTGGCTCTGTTGTCAAATCCATCCTCGGCGACCCCAAGGCTGCCGAGCAGTTCCATATCCGTGCCGTGACTCGGGATCCAACGAAGCCAAATGCTAAGAAGCTGGCTGACCAGGGCGCTGAGCTCATCTCTGTTGGTTCACCTAATCCACTTGCTTCCCCCTCCCCCTCCGAATCCGAAACTATATTCAATAATGGTCCGAGATGATGGCTAACCGTGACCTGAAATCAGGCCAACCTCGAAGACAAAAACTCCCTCCGCAAAGCTTTACATGGAGCATATGCCGTCTACGCCGTGACCAATTACTGGGAGAAGATGGACGGGAAGCTTGAGTTGCAACAAGGGAAGAATGTTGCCGATGTTGCAAAGGTAGATCGACCTTGGAAGAACTACAGTCCTAAGGTACTAAAACACTATACTGATGCTAAACCCTATCGTATAGGACGTGGGCGTGCAGCACCTAGTCTGGAGTAGTCTCCTCAACGTCAACAAACGTACGTGCTTGACCCCCCTACTTCGCCTCCTACCCAATCTCCTTTTCCTAACGCAACTCCACAGTCAGCGGTGGCAAGCTGGCCAAAGTCTACCACTTCGACGCCAAAGCGGAAGTCGAAGAGTACATCCGATCCATCAACGTCCCCGCCTCCTTCTTCCTCGCGGGCTTCTACATGCCCAATATCCCCGGCCGAATGATGCGCCAAGACCCGGAATCCCACACCTGGACCCTCGCCCTCCCCATCCCCACCAACTCGCCCATCCCGCTCTTCGCCCCGCAACAAGACACCGGCAAGTTCGTCAAGGGCATCTTACTCAACCGCGAAAAGACGCTTGGCAAACGGGTGTACGGCGCCACGGCTTACTACACCTGCGACGAGATCGTCAACGAGTTCAAGGACGTCTACCCCGAAGCCGGAAAGGGCGCCAAGGCCGTCGAAATCTCTCACGATGCGTTCAAGAAGGGTATGGCGCAGACGGGAGCACCGGAGTTCGTGCAGGAGGAGATGTTGCAGAATATGCGGATGATGCCGGAGTATGGGTATTATGGCGGTGCCAAGTTGGACGAGAGCCATTCGGTAAGAGCTCCTTTCTCAGTTCTCAGTTCTCTCTTTGTAGCCTGCACGTCGGTGGCTGGCGCTTCAGCCACGGCGTCATTTTCTGGCCCACGGCTGATGTCTTGTCTGTCTGTAGATTGTCGACGAACCCTTGACGACTTGGAAAGAATACATATCCAAGGACCCGGCGTTCAAAGATCTGAAGTAATTCGGATGAGGTTGTCAAGTGATAGCATTCAGTGACAAGGCCGAAGTCCGTTCGAGTACTATTGACTCGGTTGAAGGTCCGAAGTTTGGCATCTATCACACCCACCACATCATACAGTACATCTAGATTGAATAATGGAAACATCAATGAACAGTTTAGAGAGTCTGCGACCATATGAAGCTTCCCCAGGATGATGAAATAAGTGGCAGCAGTGTAACGCAACGCCGAACTCGAACGTGAAGTCGAGCCGCAGATGTACGTCACCATTCAACTGCCCCGCGCTTGGAGACAAGCACAGCATCATGACACTTTGAATAAATCCGTCACTCTCCACACACGAAGAAGTGTATGACAATATCACTTCAGTACACACTTTCCTTGACCGATAGCTTTATCGCCGACTGCTACAAAGCACTAAGCTACGGTCCTCGGGCCTATCCATTTGTACGACTTCGACACTCATAGACTTAGGCCGTCAGTTGTCCGCGACATGTCTGTCTTGGTTCCCGGGCTGCGCATGCCTAAGCCCACGCTCAAGGCCGAGGCCAAAGCCGCGTTCAAGACCGTGCCGAGATTGAACACTAAGGGAGGGATCTATCTCTAAACTCCTAGTCTTCCCCGTGGTTTGTACTAAGGGGGTGAGTGCTTTCGCACGCCTTGGCGAATGCCATTTTGATGATTCGTAGAGTCCATTTCAATAGACTATGGAAGCCGTCACAGGTAAAGATATGCAAGAATAATAGGTAGGCACTGATGGCGAGAGGAGTGACAGGCAGGTAGCTGTTTCGTTCGCTTCATGTAGACAATGGGTATCACACTCAAACAAATCCCCTATGTACAACCAACCAGCCAAACGACCATCACACAAACAAGCCACCCAGCCTCGGCCTCGAAGAATCTACTCTAGTGCAAGCTCCAACCGTCCACCGCAGCGAAAGCTCTACCAAACACGTACCACGCAGAACCAGAAGCGGACTCTACCCGCAAGCCGTTGAGGTAAACTCCCGAACCGCGACCGACTCCCCTAAGTAGCCTTGCGCCAATCCGAATACAGAAACCCACCACGAGCCCCAACCTCTATATGCAGCCCAGCTCCAACAACAGCGCATGCTCGTCCTCGTCGTAATGCATACACGCCCCATAAGCCGTCGGCTGCTCTTTGAACGCCTCATACGGATCGCGCGCCGTCACCAGCGTCGGCACAACAAGCTTCACCCCGTGCTTTGCGCTCTCGTAGGTGGAGACGCTGTCGTCGTCGATGTCCCAGAACAAGTATCTCGACGGCGTCAAAACCGTGGTCGGTGGCGGTGGTGATGGGACGACTTTCGGCTCCGGTTTCACGATGAACCGCTTTCCGCGGCTCAGCGGTGGGCGGTGGGAGGCGGAGGCGGAGGGTCCGTGGGATTTGAGCGTAGTGGAGGGGAGGGAGGCGATTGTTTTGCTCCTGGTGGTGAGGAAGGGCGGGTGTCGAGTTGTGGGCTCTCGGCTGGTGATGGAGAGCGAGGAGGTGGAGGGTGTCAGGGTTGTGGTGCCGTCTTCCGAGGAAATGTCGTCGTCGTCGTCGTCTTCGTCGTAGACGGCGCTGCTGAGCCGGATGGTTTCTGGCTCGCGCGTGAGGTCGAGGGCGATGCGTTGCTCGACGCTGTCGTTGAATTGGATGCGCCGCCTCAGGACCGTTGCGGGGGATTGGAGGCCGGGGAGTGTAGTGTTGAGAGTAAGATCCGAGTAGCACTGGCCGGGACGGACTGATATAGTTTTAGAAGCGACGATGGAGGCTGGGGTTCCCATCGGGCTTTGAGGAGTGCAGGCAGTCTGTGGTGGAATGAAGCAGGCGCTGTATGATCGCTGCAGTAAGGTCTCCGCTAGAGTCCTCTTCTTCAGGATCGGTCGTTGGCTCTGGTAGCTATCCGATGTCGATGCTAGGCTACTTCCAGACGGGGATGAAGGCTGTGCTTGTGTATCGGTATGCCTTCTGTGAAGCGGGCCGTATAGCCAAGTCACGTCCGAATCCTTCTTCCTTGAGGGGAGTTAGCTAAGCGCCAGATATGCTTGGACGAAGAACAGGCATTCTTCACCAGTCAAGAGTCTCCGGCGCAACGGTCTTCAGTCTGTACTTTGCTTTCATCCATGCCCGCCATGACGCGTTCTCCAGCCTCCGACTGTTACTGTGGATAGCCTGCTTCGTAACGATACTCCTCCACGATGCCGACAGGTCATCCTCTGTCCAGTCATGGGAAAGATAGTCCACATGTTCACAGGGTTCCGTTCGAATGGCAGTGTCATCTACCATTGTTCTTGTAGGTTCTGTGAGGAGACTGGCCTCTAAAATACCCTTCGAGGCTGGCAGGGCAGTATACAGATCGCCTGCTGGGGTCAACGCTGGAACGTCGACTATCTGATCAAAGTAGCCTACTTCGTGGTAGAATGGGAAGAGGATCTGGTCTTCCTCTTGCTCCTCATCCGTATGCAGAGGGAACCGGTCCAGGAGCATTGTGTTGATTGATATAGACAATGTACACAAGCAACGCTCAGTAAAGTATGCCCGTTGAGTAGACCAATTGATGTGACGCTTGTATATCAAAGTATTTCCTATGCACAAGGTAGTTTTCCAGATTCTGGAATTGCCAAACAGACAGAAAAGATTCATCCACAGCCATGACTTGCGGGCCTAGATAGTGTATATAAGCCTCCATGATCCCTCTTGTCTCTGAAGAAGACCAACGATGAGATAAGCTGATATGACTGCCTGACTTCTGGACCACATGGAAGGGTTCCGTGGGGGATCGGAGACCGACCGAATGCAACACCGAATCCAAAACTCCGAATCCAGAACTCCGAATCTTCGTAACTTACAAACTAAGGTACCCGACAGCTGAGGTATGTGAAATAAGGTACTATGGGACGCTGACACCTGGCAAGCTAGGCCCCATTGGAGTTAGTGTGGTGGTGCTGCATTTCGCAAAAAGGCTCCTGCAGTCTCCGGTCTCCGTAAGATACCTTTCGTCTTCACCGATGTTACCTTACTTTTCTCCCATAAGACTTGTCGGATCCAAAGCTCCGATCGAGTCCAATTATATTACATGCCCAACCTGGCGCGAAGGAATCTAGGAACAGTACCATACCTTCATACTCTTTCGAACCCGTTCGCCTACGGGTAAGCCCGGCCTTAGCTCTTACGGGGACACGACATACTCCTGCCAGTACCATCTGCCTGCTAGGCTCGAGTTTCCAAGTTGTTGCTTCCGTTCTTACTCATCAGATAGAACCCTGTCGCATACCTCGTAACTGAATTGAGCTTCTGCAACAGACGTCACACGGGGCTCGGCTGACAGTCAACGGTCCATATTTCTATCAAGTTTGCGACAACCCATAGTCAAACGAGTCATTTGCGGGAATCCATCCTTCTCTTTCTCAGACGACAACGCCCATGCGAATGGATTGGCCGGCACGCCATTGAAGTGATCCCGTAGCCGGACGGAGACGTGCCCTGCGTGTGTTTCTTTAGCGAGGGCTGTTTTCAGCCCCTGGTGGTGGATGCCAACAAGAAGCGGGTTCTGGAAGACCAAGTTTAGGCTAGAGTACAAGCATGAGGTGGGGTGTTCCAAAGCTAACGCTGATCCAACAGCGTGCTTTGAAGTGATGTGCGAGGTGATTGGAAATCCACACGGTGTATTCTTTCCGTTACTCAAGGAGCCATACCACGTTAGCGATATATGGCAGTCACACGTGTCAATTGGTCCCTTGAAATCCACACCGCTAGAGCTGCTCATTGCACCAGCCTGCTGCAGATGTTCACCATAGTGCCATCTAAGCACCCATGGGCTAGACCAAAGACCGGAGAAGCCGACATCTCTTAGCCTAGTAATGTAAGGCATATATCCTGTTCGAAACGAACTCTTTTCAAGGGTAGTGTCCAATGACAACAACTTTACCCCAGGGGTCCGCTAAATTCTCACGTAAGCCCAGCTGGCCGTTTGATAAGAGGCCATCAACGCATGTGAGCGCACGGGCGATCGAGCCTGCTCAAGCCTGTGAGAGAGTGGGCAGACAGGAGCGCCTATTCCAGTGGGCATGGACGACAGTCAATGAAGACCTGGAATTCTACCAACAGCGAGGCTGTAGATTGCATGCTTTAGCAAGGACGGCTGTTGAGCCACAAAGAACGTACAAACATGACTTCGGTGATGTCCATAAGGCTTATCATTGGCGATGTTAGACTGCCAGAACCTTTGATCGTATTCGTCTCGAGGAGACTTACTCTTGGTATCCATTAGGCGGAAAGCCCTGCCCATCTTGCTCGACTGAATAAGCGACGTGCAGATTCGGCCGTCTGCTGAAGTTAGTACTTCTGCTTCCAGCCAATCCCGAACCCTTCTTATTAATCCTCCGAAACTCGCCGATGCAGTCTTATCAACATCTGTCCGTTGTCTGCAGACTTTCTGACTCTGCCCCGCTGGATGGCTGCTAAGATCTCTGCGAAATACGTATATCTCGACCCGGTCCAATAGAGTATGTTTTAGAGTATGTTTCACGGAGACGGGATGCCACGCTGCAAACGATGTCCTCCAGGCCGTTATCTCGCATGTCTGGAGTAAACCTGCCATGACTGATGTCATGGCATGTCGGTCCAGTACTGAGCCGTATGAGACGGCCATGCTCCGTTGATTCCATAAGTAGCGGTCTCAATTGGTTAGATGCCGAGCCTGGCATGTGTTCAACTTAGCCGGGCAAGTATGTTCAAAAAACAGCCTCGAAGACTCTCCGTCGCAGACCTTGGAGGTCGTCTTCCTTTTCTTTCAGTTTCTTCCGTAGTTCGAAGCACTTCCGCTTCCAGTCGATACTACTACTGTCTCTGTCCGTCGACCCATCAGTGCCCTGACTATGTCTCCGATCTCGCGGAGGAGCATCAGCGAACGCTGGACCTTCGCCAAGAGTGTGCCGAAGAGAAAATGAGTTTTCTTCTGGTCCAGCCTCTCTGAACTGAAAATTGCCAACAAGGTCTCCATAGACCACATTCCACCTGACTTCGTAAAGGTCTTTGAAGTCATCATGGTTAGCACCATCGCCCGTGCTTTGCGGTTGCGGCCCACCGTCATTGTATGGCCCCTGTGCCCACCCGTCCGCATATCTTGCAGATTTGACCCGCGTTATCGATACGTTCTTCTCATTGCTGCGAGGCCATGCGCTTAAGCCCATGGTCTGGTTCAAACCTAATATTGTTATGTAATGCTCGAGCATTCTACCAGGCGATGTCTGTTGTGTGATATCTTGATTCAGACGGAGCTGGTCAATGACTTTCTCTGCCAGTCGATCCGCGTCCTCACTGGTCAAAGGCCCTCCTGCATCAAAGCTTCCCCTTCTCAAGCTGGCGGCAAAGGCCTTTGCGAGAGTTTGATAGTCGAAGGGCGCTACACGGATCGCTTCGTGCAGATGGTCGTCTGACCGCCAGCTCATCTCTTCGCTCATACCTTCTCCCACCCCAACGTGATCGAACATATCAGCTGAAGATCGGCCTTCGTGCCTGGTTGAGGATACCGAGGTTGGATGACCGTACTCCCCATTGACGAGTAGCGTGGGAGGCGTTGCCAATCGAACGGGCCCTCCCGCGTGTTGTGGTACCTGCAACTGCAGCCTACTTGGTCTTGCTTGTAGAGGCTGGTGCTGTAGAGCGGTTCTTGGGGACTGGCGAGGACTGTTGTCCACAAAGCTTGGCGATTCACCTTTCCCAGCGATAGGCGTCGAAGTTGGTGTACTGGTGCCCAGATTCATCGTGGGTCCTTCTTTAGCATTCGGATTGGCCGGGAAAGTCAAATATGGCCCGTCTCGAATTGTACGGTTACTCGGTGGTCTTCCCCGGAGTTTGCCTGTGGGCACATTACCACCACTGGACCAGGCGGAAGACACAGCTGGACCGTGGCGCCTCCGAGCTCGGGCTTTAGTCCCCGAGAACGAGGTGATCGCAGACTGAGGCTCATCGAATGGACTTCTTGCTGCCCGGTCATGACCGAGAGGAACAGCGGATTGGGGATACGGTGTTGATGGCGTGACTTCCCGGGCATTGATACGCCAGCGGAAATGTTGTCCACTTGGATGCGCGGTGTTAGGGCGAGGCGTGTTCGTCTCAGCGGTAGTAACTGTACTGGGGGTCATGGCTGAAAAGTGGGCCCATGAATCATGAATACCTGTAGAGTTCGGATGCGCAGTCCATGGTGTCGCACTATGAGGGAATAAAGCGGAGTGGTTACCATCAAAGTCGTCGAATCCGTTCATCGTCGTATCCAACTGTGGCCGTTTGGCTGTCGCAACCGGAGTTTGACTCTCATGGTCTTTTTCGTCCGCTTTTCGCCGACCTCTTTTCGGCCTCCACTCCGGCAGAAGGGCACGAAGAGCTAGATCTTCTTCCATAAGTACGCCGTCGCGCCCTTCTTCGGAAAAGGGCTCATGTTGAGCAGGTAATTCGATATAGTATGCATGAGGTTTGCCGAGGGAGTATTCGAAGAAGGCATCAACATGCATGGCTCTCATCCATCGCTATGATAATGTGTAAGCATCCTGCAACTCCGTTGCGGTCCCTGCTGGAATAATATGCAAGTTCAAGCATTGTCTCTTGAGATAAACTGCCAATGCGCGAATACTGACCTTTAATCTGACCGCATATTGTTGCACTTTCTGTGCGCTCTGCTTCTTCTCGGCCGAGGGTGGCTCTACCCCCAACTGGATGGCAAGCTGTGTCCATGTTCGAATCTCCTTATGTTCGAGCTTTCGTATCAACTCAAACAACTTGAACGTACTGAAGCTCTTGCCGTCGCTCTTCGGAGGCGTCCTCAAAACCTTCCTGAGCTCGGTCGAATCCGTCGAGATCGGGATTGCCGGATTACAATAGAAGATGAACGCAACATATGCATCGTCCATGGTCTGATCCATAATTTCCCGTGCGGGCAAATGGCGATTTGTAGGGTTTTCTGTAAGAAGCAACGGTTTGGGATGTTTCAAGGGAGTCTCGGTGATGCTGCGAGTCTCCGATGCCACGCGCTGGCCGCCCTCTTCGCCGTACTGCACCAGGGCCTCCCGAGGGTTCATCTCGTCCCCTTCAAGCACAGAGCGAGCAAACAAGGCCGTACGATACCAGATTGACCCACTTGGCACCCCCTGGGCCGGGTGATTCTTGATCTTCGAGAGACGGATCAAAGCAGCTTTAGAAAACTGATCGTAGCTGGAACACTAGTGGTTCCAGGTCTTAGTTATTCTACCTGATCCAGCCTGAGACTTTTGAGATTTTGGTACACTGAGAACCTACTGTATCGTGTTCAAAAGGAGCACCAAAAATCTATTACATCAGGACGGGATGTGCCCTAACTTCGGTCTGAGGGGCCTTGCACCAAGTTCCAGATGATGAAATTAATCAAGAAAGTGATTTCAGAACAATATTGAACAGTCGACGAGTGTCATTTCTGTGAAAGCTGCTATAGTCCAAGAGTGGCAGAGGTTATTTGCGGCTACCTTGTGCATAGACGTGAGCTCGTGTACTCGCTCTGATAGAGTACATAGGGCTGAGAAGGCACACCAACAAACCGTATGGGATTAAAAAGTGAAGCAAATTGATGATTGATGGCTGAGGATTTGTTCCTTAAATGAACGAAGAAAGGAAAGGTGTTCATACCAAGGATCTCTGCCGGGTACTTGGTGAGAGGACTTAAATCTACGGAAAGGTAAGGTAGTAGGATACTATCTTGGGACTGTCATACAGTACGTTACACCTATTTTACAGTTTCAATACCAATCACATGATTTAGGCCTATACATTACACCTTACAAAATGATCACTGAATAGGTACGTAAAATACTATACCGAATCATACCCTTGTTTACCTGGTACCTACTCAGTATTATTACAGTAAATCTGCCTTTGGATGTACTGTAAGACAGCTGCAGGTGGAATCACGTGGGGACTTCTCGCGCTCATGATCTGTAGGCCGAGGTTCACTGTCTCCTCAAGACACGAAAAGCCAAGTTCACAACAGCCTTCCTGCACCGTGATCAATTACCATCCTTCCTGCCGTTCTATATGTGTACGGCTATCTGAACTCTTTCTGAGAAACGGGGCGCACCGACGTTCTGCCCTACTTCCACTTCGCCGACTCGAATCCCCAGTCGCTCACCCCGCATTCTTGCGCCTGACCAGAATACCTGGTACCTAAATCCCCGAAGCGTCATCTCCTCTTCAAGCATCTCCCGCAAGATGTCACGTTCGGAGGAACCGACTGCCCTGGCCCTTAAGGGAGCCGTGCCAGCTAGTAGCACTGCACAGCAAAGCGACAACATCGCTCATGCCCTTGCTGGTGCAGGTGGTGGGCTTCTGTCCATGGCGTTGACGTATGCCCCATCTCTACAAAGCTCAGTGGTGACAGTCGCTGAATGACGTCCGCCCTTAGTTACCCACTCATCACCTTATCCACCCGAGCGCAAGTTGAATCGAAACGTGCCCATTCGTCGACGCTTGACGCCGCCCGGCGCATTGTTCAGCGTGAGGGTATCACCGGCCTTTACGCGGGTCTTGATTCGGCTCTGTTCGGCATTACTGTCACGAACTTCGTCTATTACTACTGTTAGTATACCTGTTGGTAGCTGGCGAGATATGGCGCATTGCCAACCAGCAATGGTTTGCTAACAATTTACCAATAAGGGTACGAATGGACCCGGGCTGGCTTCGAACGCGCAGCTCTCAAAGCCGGTCGTGCGACTAAAAGACTCACCACTATTGAGTCGATGATCGCTGGCGCTCTTGCTGGCAGTGCTACAGTTCTTATCACGAATCCAATCTGGGTGGTCAATACTCGGATGACAGCCCGCAAAGCTGTGTCGACAGGAGTAGAGAAACCAGAGAGAGCACAATCGACAATCGGTACACTGCTAGCACTTCTCCGCGAAGAAGGGCCAGCGGCCCTCTTTGCCGGAGTTCTACCGGCATTGGTTCTCGTGATCAATCCGATTCTCCAATACACCATCTTCGAGCAGTTAAAAAATACAGTCGAGAATCGTCGAAGGGTCATGCCTAGGGATGCTTTCTTCCTCGGTGCATTTGGAAAGCTTTTGGCGACGTCGATTACGTACCCCTACATCACAGTCAAGAGCAGGATGCATGTCGCCAGCAAGGATGCCCCGAAAGACAACATCATCCAGAGCCTTAATCGGATCATTAGAGAAGAGGGCTGGGCTGGGCTCTACAAAGGTAATGACCTCGTACGATGGCTTGGGACATTATGCTAATCGATCTGCCGCAGGCATTGGACCTAAAGTCACCCAGAGTGTGATAACCGCAGCCTTTCTGTTCGCATTCAAGGATGCGTTATATGAAATGACAATACAAGCTCGAAGGAGGATGCAGGCAAGGCTGCTGACAAAGTAGGGCATACCCAGTCCCCCATCTTGACTTCGTAGGCGGCCGAGAACAACGTGAAAGACCTTCTTTAACGCAGCCGGGACTTGATACTGTGGAGCTGCGGAGTGCAAAAGGGATCCAGCCGTGGATCCTTCGCCAACTGATGATATCGTTCGGCGAAGTCCATGACGCGAAACTGGTTGGTGTTCGGGGGACCTTATGGCGCGCTGCTTGGAGGGGTATCTAGAATGGTAACACACTTGCGAGCAGCGCTTATGTGAATAGGGTTCATCTATTGTGTCTGAGTGTTCTATTGAGTTACATGTATTTACTTGATTGGTGTAAGATAATAATGCCATAACACAACCTACAAAACAACATCCCACTAGAATAGATACCACATCACCACAACCACTCTTGCTTCAGACTTATCACTGACATGACCAGGAATTGGCAACACTTGGACAACAGTGCACGTGCTTGAAAGTAGCTACCGATGAAGCGGTAAGTCTATATTTCGCAATTAGTAGCTTATTCACTATTATTGAGGCACAACATGCTTCAAATAATATAGCCTTTGAACATTTAGGCATTTATATATCAGATGCGCTAAGTCTACTTCGATATAGCTCAAATGAACAGGTTATCGACTTGACCATCGAAGACTCCTCTGACGAGGTTGTTAGAGAACTTTTGCAAAGTGTAAATAATTTTTTGCACTTCAGAATTTACAATACTAGCATGTAATTATCTTTCAAAAGTAATCAGTTCAGGGTCCATCAACTGTAAATGAAGTGTAAAAAGTATAAA
>JAABUJ010006079.1_pt1 | contig 11829 bp, 8 predicted proteins | sample 5559131 | NCBI WGS metagenome assembly JAABUJ01 (sample SAMN10711875, study PRJNA513366) | rock metagenome | isolation source: Antarctica rocks | place: Antarctica: Victoria Land, Mt New Zealand nord | collected 2016-01-07 | reverse complement strand
TGGGCTGGGGGTCGCGGGGGCTCATCGCCGGTGGGCTGGGTGGATGGGTCATCGGACATGCGTGGGGGGCGCACCCTACCGACGCCGGTGCTCGCGTGCGCAGGGGTCTGAGGAGCGCTCAGCCGCCCGCTGCGGGCGAGAGCGCGATTGCCCTGTCAGTGTACCGGCTCGGGCCACTTAGTAACAACTTTGTGACAGGCGCTACGGGCGGCCGCACGGAGAGAGTCGCGGGAAGAATCTCGCTGCGTCCGGCCCTCGTAGCGAAGAGGCGATTCGCGACATCCTGCTGGTCGGTAGCTCGGCCGGTGGCGCGCGAGCCAAAGCCATCATCGCGTATCACCCGCAGACCGGCGCCGTGCGTTCAGAGCAGCTTGACGCGCCCTCGGGGTTCGAGCACTGGCTGCTCAAGTTCGACGGCGTCGACAGTCACCGTGAGGTCGGCGATGCCCAGGGATATGGCGCCATCGAGTCGCCTACGCCGACATGGCATTCGCCGCCGGGATCCAGATGGCCGACTGCCGCTTGCTCGAAGAAGGCGGCCGGCGGCACTTCATGACCCGACGGTTTGACCGCGTGGGCAATGAGAAGCTGCACATGCAATCGCTCGCCGCCTGGAGCACTTCGACTTCAAGCTGGCCGGCGCCTAGCGGGTGCCCACGACTCACATTCCAGCCGGTCGAGATCAGACGGCGTGGGAGCCGGATCAGCGCCGGCGCAGCAGCGGAAAGTCGGGGGCACCCGCGGTGGCGCTGACGAAGCCCACCGCCCAGTCCGTCCACAGCTCACCCACCGTCGGTCCACCGTTGCAGTGACCGTCAGACAGCCCCGGGTTGCCGATCCAGAATAGGGCGTCCACCGCCCGCCTCGGGGTGTTGACGGTGGGCAGGGGACCCAGGGCGCGCCCGGAGGGGTTACACCACTCGTGAAAGCCGTGGCCGGTGATCTGCGGGCCGCGGCCGTTGAACGCGGTGTTGACCACGAAGTGCTTGCCCCTCAGCCGCTTGGATACCTTCAGGCCGTAGGAGATCTCGGCCGCCGTCCAGTCGTAGTGGGTGGCGTTGAGGGCAAAGCCGCGGGCGTAGCGCACCCCAGCGGCCTTCAGCAGAGCCACGGTGTCCTTGACGGTGCGCCAGTCCCCGGCACCGGCGTCCTCATAGACCCCGGTGTGGGGCAGGGACGACAGAGTTCGGGCGGCGTAGCTCATGAGGCCCAGCCGTACGCTCTGGTCGGCCGGCGACAGGCAGCGCGCGGCGGCCAGGGCGTCGGGCTCGAGGAACACGACCGCCCGGCGGGCGCCGATGAGCCGGGCGTAGCCATCGATCCAGGTCTGGTACTCGGCGGCGCTCGCTGACCCCGGGGCGTTGTCGCCGGCACAGACCTGCTGGGGCAGCCCGTGCAGGGTGATGAAGACGATCCCGTTGGGCTGGGCGGCGGCCGAACGAGCGAAGAAGCCGTGGACGTAGGAGGAGCTGCGGGGATCGTCGGCGGCGATGAACCACATGCTCTGTGGCGTACGGGCGATGACACCCAGACTGGCCGCCAGCGGTGAGTTCCGGGCGGCCTGGGCGGCGCGCTGGGCCTGGGCCACCGCCGTGTGATCGTCCACGTACCAGCTCCCACCCAGGAAGGGGTTGGCCGAGGGGGCGGTGGCCGAGGGGGCGGCGGCCACGGTCTCGGCGGCGAGGGCGAGTCCGAGGCAGCTCAGAGCGACGAGGACGACCAGGGCGCGGGCGCGCAGGAGCACGCGTGGGCGTGCAGAGGATGGGCGTCGGAGGAGCATCTCGTGTTCAATAATCGACAGGGAACCGGTAGGCCATTAGACGAGTGGCCCACCGACCGCGAGCCAGCTTAAGGTAGCGTGACCCGCGAGTCGCCCGCGCTGCTCAGGCTGATCGCGCCATCTGTCTTCTGGAAATCGCGAAGCGCTACCGGAGTCGTCTTCTCCACCATGCTCGAACTGCGCGACCTGAAGCGCGCCTTCGGCGCGGTACGGGCCTTGGACGGACTCAGCTTCAACGTGCCCGACGGTGCGCTTTACGGCTTCGTGGGACGCAACGGCGCCGGCAAGACGACGGCGATGCGGATCGTCTGCCGCCTGCTCGAGCCCGACGCCGGCGAGGCGCACTGGGATGGGCGCCCGATCGGGCGCGCCGAGCGCATGCGGATCGGCTACATGCCCGAGGAGCGGGGTCTCTACCAGCGCATGGCCGCCGGAGACCAGCTCGCCTACTTCGCCCAGCTTCACGGGCTCGGGCGCGCCGACGCGCTTGCCGCGGCGCGCAAGTGGCTGGAGCGCTTTGGGCTCGGCGACCGCGTGCAGGAGAAGGTCGAGCGCCTCTCGCTGGGAAACCAACAGCGCGTTCAACTCGCCGCCGCACTGGTGCATGAGCCCGCGCTGCTGATCCTGGATGAGCCCTTCTCGGGGCTTGACCCGATCGTCACCGACGTGCTCGCCGACGTGCTGACCGAACGCACTCGGGAGGGGGTGGCGGTGCTGTTCTCCTCCCACCAGCTCGACCTCGTCGAGCGCCTCTGCGATGGGGTAGCCATCGTCGAGGCCGGTCGCACGGTCGCCTCTGGAACCGTCGCCGAGCTGCAGCGCTCCGAGCGACGCCCGGTGCTGCGGGTCGAGGTCGAGGGCGCGCCCCTCGGCTGGACCACCGGGCTGGAGCATGTCGAGCCGATCGAGGGCGGCGGTGAGCGCACGCTGCTGGCGCTCGACGACGGCGCCGACACCCAGCGCGTCCTCGACGCCGCGCGCGCCGCCGGGCGGGTGAGGCACTTTGCCGAGGTGCGTCCCAGCCTGGGGGAGATCTTCCGGGAGGTGATCGAGCGTTGAGCACGGTGATGCTGGTGGCACGACGCGAGGTCCTCGAGCGCACTCGCTCGCGTGCCTTTCGCATCTCGCTTATCGTGATGGTGCTCTTGGCCGCCGGCGGCGCGGTCGCCGGCTCACTGCTGGGGGGAGGGACCACGACGTACGACATCGGCGTCGTCGGCGCACGCGCCGAGGCGGTCGCGAGCGCCATGCCCGGCCAGGTGCAGGGCAGCGGCGACCGCGTGCGAGTAAGCCGTCCGGCGTCGGCGGCCGCGGCGCGCGCAGCGGTTCGCAAGGGCCGGCTCGACGCCGCGGTGATCGACGGAGGCAGCGTGGTGGTCGAGTCAGATGTCCGATCTGCGCCGGCGCGCATCGCTGCCGGTGGCGCGCGTGTTGCCGCCAGCGTCTCGACGCTGCGAAGCGCCGGGTTACCGGCGGCGAAGATCGGGGCGGCGCTGTCGCCGCCCCCAGCGCTTGTCAGCGCCCTCGATCGTGGCGCGAAGACCCGCAACGCTGAGCGCGGCATCGTGATCACCGCGCTGGTACTGCTCTACTTCCTGCTGATCACCTATGGCAGCATCGTGCTCACGAGCGTCGTCGAGGAGAAGGCCTCGCGAGTGGTCGAGCTGCTGCTGGTCACCGTGGGCCCGCGTCGGATCCTGGCCGGCAAGCTGTTGGGTATCGGCGTCCTGGGCATCGGCCAGATCGTCGCGGTGGGCGTCGCCGCGCTGATCGGACGCGAGGCCACCGGCAAGGGCGGCATCCCCCCCGCCGGGGCACAGATCTTCGCACTCTCGCTGCTGTGGTTCCTGCTCGGCTACGCGCTCTTCTCCGCGGGCTACGCGCTGCTGGGCTCGCTGGTCTCACGCCAGGAGGACACCAGCAGCGCCCAGGGCCCGATGATCGCCGTACTGGTGATCTCCTACGTGGCGGCGATCTCGACCCTGCAAAGCCCCGATGCAACCCTTGCAAAGATCTGCACCTTCATCCCCTTCACGGCGCCGTTGGTCGTGCCCGCCCGGGTGGTCCTTGGCCACGTCTCGGCGCTGGCGTTCGCGCTGTCGCTGGCGATCACGATCGCGGCGATCGCCGCGCTGGTCGCCGCCGCCGCCGGCCTCTACGAGCGCACCATCCTGCGCACCGGGGCGCCGCTGCGTCTACACCAGGTGCTGCGCGGCCAGCGGGTGTAGAGGAGGCGCGACAGCCAACTCCCTCGCGAGCCCGGGGGCTAAAGCATTAAGAGGGGCGGCGGCGTCCCGCTCACAGGCCCGCCAGCACCTCGCGAGCCACCCGCTCACCGGAGCGCACCGCTCCGTCCATGTAGCCGTTCCAGTAGTTGGAGGTCTCGGTGCCCGCCCAGTGGATGAGTCCGACAGGCTCGCGCAGGGCGTGCCCGTAGGCGAGCAGGGTGCCCGGCCCGGCCAGCCCCACCGGACAGCCGCGCGTCCACTCCTCGGCGGCCCAGTTGGTATCCACGTAGGTCCGGGGGGTCAGGGCCTGAGGGCCGAAGTAGTTGGCGAAATCGTGGAGCACCGCCTGGCGGCGGTCGGTGGCCGACATCGCCTGATACTTGCGGGCGCTGTCGCCCCCCACAAAGGCGAACAGGACTCCCGGAGAGCCGCCCGGGGGCGAGTCGTCGAAGGTGACGTTGGCCAGGCCGTCTATCGACACCGCCTGCCCGGTGAGCCCGGCGTCGCGCCAGAACGGACGGTCATAGACGGCGGTGGTCTTGATCAGGTTGCCCTGGCCCAGGCGCTGCATGAGCTGATCGCGCGCCTCGGGCAGCAGCGGCTCGTAGTCGATGCGCCCCGCCAGGGTGGGCGGCAGGGCGACGACGACGCGCTTGCCGGTGACGGTGAGCCCGTCGGCGCTGACCGTCACCCCGCCGGGGGATTGCACGATCCGGCGCACGGGGTGGCCGAGGAGGACATTGTGGCCAAGCTGGGCCGCCACCTTCTCGGGGATGACCTGGGAGCCGCCGACGAAGCGTGACATCTGGGCCCCGCCCCGGGTGTCGAAGTTGCGCTCGAAGGTGCCGACGTTGTGCTCGTCTCCGGAGGAGGCGATGTAGAACACCACGAACAGCAGCGACAGCTCCCGGGCCTCGGAGCCGAAGATGGGCCGCGCGGCCACCGTGGCCAGCTCCCGGAAACGGGGGCTCTGGCTCATCGAGTTGATGTAGGTCTCAAGCGTCATCGCGTCCCACGCGGCGGCGTTGGGATTGCTCTGGGGGGAGTTGACGTCGATGGTGGCGGCCTTGTTGTCGAGGTCCTGGACGACCAGGGCAAGGTCGGCGAGGATGGTGGGATCAAGCGGAGCGGTGCCGGTGGGGCCGGTGTCGCTGTAGAGGGAGCGCTGGCCGTTTACGTAGTAGACGTTGCTGCCCTGGTCATAGACGGGGAAGGTCGGCACGCCCACCGCATCGGCCAGTGCCATCAGGCGGCCCTGGGTGGGTCCGACGAAGGTGGCCCCGCGCTCGGAGACCTCGCCGTGTCCCAGGTCGAAGTTCCAGATCCGACCGCCCACCCGATCACGGGCCTCGAGCACGATCGCCGAGCGGCCGGCGGCGACGATGTTGCGCGCCGCGGTCAGACCCGACAGCCCCGCTCCCACCACCACCACGTCGGCTGAGGACGCCGACGTGCCGGCGGCCTGCTTGGGACGATGCGGACGCTGGTGCTCATGGCCCGGGTGTCGGCGGCGTGCCGCCGCGGCATCAGGCAGCGTCGCCGCGGCGCCCAGCGCCGCCGCTCCGGCGATCAGCCCCCGGCGGGTGACCTCGCCGGTGTCGTCGCCTTCGTGTCCGTGCTCAGTCTCGCCCATGACCCTCCTCTTGGCCGCCAATCGCCGCGGTGGCTTCCCGGCGCACTGCCGACCGGTCGCTCGTTTCCCGGGCATCGATGTTATCCGCCGGTCGCGCCTGCCGTCGAAGTCGATGGGTGGGGACGGCCTCTGACCTGACCGGGGGTGGCCTGCCACGTCGGTACTCAGACGCGGGGCGCGGCCTCGAGCTGGGCCACGCGTCCGGCGCAGTCATACAGGGTGAGCACGGTCACCACCTTGGGTCGCACGGCGGGAAAGGCATTGGGGGCGCCGAGGGGACCCAGCGCCGGGGGAATCCCCGACCTCGAGGAGCGCCGCGCCCGGGGTGGGCGACCCGCGCCAGCGCCAGCGGCGTGCGCCGGGCTGGGGCCGGCCCCACCCGGTCGCGCGGGGCGCGGGGCCGTGGCAGTGGCAGTGGCAGTGGCGGGGTAGCGCCAGCTCGCGCGCGGGATCATCCGGCAGTCGGTGGCCACGGCCCGGGAGGCCGCATTTCCCCCCCGTGAGGCATAGGCACCCCCGAGCAGGACATAGCGGGCCTGGCCGTCGGCCACCCATCGGCCCAGCCCCGGCCCGTCCACGGCGGGATCGGTCCCACCGTAACCCGCCATCGACGCCGCCCTCAGCCCCAGGAGGGTGAGCGGTGCGGCGGTGACCGAGCTGACGGTGAGCAGCCCCCAGCGCTGACCCGTGCCGTGGCGGCGCACGTAGTTGATCAGGGCCAGGTTGGCGTCGCGGCTGGCGGCGACGACCCCGACTCCACCGTGGCCGGCCGCCTGATGGGGACCCGCCGCGGGAAAGGTGCCCTGGACCGGGACCTGCCAGACGGTGGCGGCGTAGACGGTGGGAGCCACCATCAGGGCGGCGAACCCGGCGGCCAGGGCAGGAGCGGCCCAGCGCCGGCGCACCACCAGTACCGCAAAGGCCACGGCGGCGGCGCCAGCGAGGATGGGCGGGTAGCCCGCAAGGAAGTCCTCCCGGGTGAGCAGGACGATCTGGGCGGCGACGGTCCCCGCCAGGGCCAGGGCCACCAATACCGGGCGCAAACCCCCGCGCCGGGCGAGCGCCACCATCCCCGCCGCCCCCGCCCCCACCATCGCCGCCTCCCCCGGTCCCAGGGCCGACACGTAGTAGGGATGCACGATGCCCTGGGACAGGCTGAGGACGACCCCCTCGGTCACAAACCAGCCGCCGAGCACGAGCAGTCCCGCCAACCGCGGGTCGCGGCGCCCGGGGCGGGTCACCGCGACGGCGAGCAGTCCCACCAGGGCAAACGGAAGCAGCCAACCCCCCTGCCCCCCCAGGTCTGAGTCGAGCAGGCGCAGCGGCCCGACGGGTCCGGCAAAGGCGACGGGATGGTGGGCGCGACCGTCGGGCGTGGAGGCGGAGGTCACGGAGCGCTGGACGCCCCCGCCGGGAGTGGAAGCGGGAGTCGCGAGCCGTCGACGCAAACGACTCAGAGGCGAAGTGGCAGACCCCGCCGTCCCTCGACGTCCGGACCCGACCAGCACGTTGGGCACGCGTCCGGGGCCTCCGACCTGGCCGCCGACGCGTCCCAACCCGTTGTAGTTGAAGGTCAGCCCGATCTCGGAGTTGTCGGTGGAGCTGCCAACGTATGGCCGAGAATGAGCGGGTGTGAGGTCGACCACGACGATCCAGGAGAACGACACGACGCCAGCCAGCACCCCGGCGCCGAGCAGCTGGGCGCTGCGGCGCAGCACCGATCCCGGGGCACACACCAGGTAGCCCAGGGCCATCCCTGGCACCACCAGGACCGCGGCCAGGGTCTTGGTGTTGAAGGCCAGGCCCACGAGCACCGCCGCGGCCAGCAACCAGCGCAGACGTCCCGCCTCGGCGCCCCGCAGCGCCGCACCGCAGGCCAGGAGCATGAGGAGGATGAGCAGCGCGTCGGGGTTGTTGTCACGCGTGACCGCCACGAAGGAGGGAAACACGGCGAGCGCCAGCGCCCCCGCCACCCCCGCCCAGGCGCCGAAGCGGCGCGCCAGGACGAGATAGAGAACAAGGACGGTGAGCACCGCCACCAGCGCCTCGGGCGCCAGCAGGCTCAGGGGCCCAAAGCCGAACACCTTGGCGCTGGCCACCTGGAGCCATACGCCCAAGGGGGGCTTGTCGATGCTGATCAGCCCGCCCGGGTCGGAGTAGAGGAAGAAGAAGGCGTGCCCGGAGTGAAGCATCGACTTCACCCCGGCGGAGTAGAAGGTGTTGGCATAGCCGTTGCGCTGGAGGCGGTAGACCTCCATGACCACCGACAGCGCCATCACCGCCGCCAAGGCGAGGAGCCTGGCCACCCGCTGGTGCCAGGGCACGGGCGCCGCCGTCGTCGTGGCCGGCTGGGCTTGCGGGCTCGGAGGGTGAGACCGTCGCCACCGGGGCAGGATGTGAGCTTGCCTGCGCAAGCTGAGCATTGTGACGGGTGGGCTTCGCCGGGCGCCCCGGCGTGCCGGTCTCATTGGCTGGCGGTGGCCACCGTGCTGGGGCTCGCGCTGGTCGCCGGTCTCGGTGCCTGCGGCTCCGGACAGCGAGCGCGCTCGGCCGCTTTCGTGCCCGTCGCGCCATCACGCTGTACCCAGACGGTCGTCGCCACGCTGGCCCAGGTCGCCCGGCGCGTCTACTCCGAGGCCGCTAGAGGGCGCACCGCCACCCAGGCCCGCCAACGCGTCGAGGGCTCCGCCGATCTGGCTCGCGCGGTGGCCCGCGACGACCCGGCAGCCACTCGATCAGCCGCTCAGGGACTACGCGCCGGACAGATCGTCGCCCTGCAGGTGCGCCGCGGAAACCGGCTGCTCGCCGATCTGGGGACCTCCCCGGTGCTGGCTCCGGTGAGCGGCGCCCTACGCGACGCCCGGGGTCACGAGGTCGGTCGCTTCGTGCTCTCCGTGCAGGCCGACCACGGCTACCTCAATCTGATCCAGCGCATCACCGGGGCTCAGGTTCTGCTGCGCAACCGCGATCTCCAGGTGGCCGCCACCACTGACCTCGGACCGGCGTCCGTGCCTGATCAGGGAACCGTGACCCTTCGCGGCGAAGCCTACGAGGTGGTGAACTTCGCCGCCGAGGCCTTCCCCTCCGGGCCGCTGCACGTGTCGCTGCTCATCCCGGTGCCGTTGGCCTCGGCCTGCGCAGGCACAGATGCCCAGACCGTGGCCGACACCCTGGGGGCGGTGGCCATGCGCGTCTATGACGAGGAGCGCGCCAGCCAGTACGTCTCTGACGCGGCCCGCTACGTGGCGAGCTCAAGGCTCCTGGCCACCGCCGCCGCGCGCAACGACGCGGCGGGCATGCGACGCGCCATCGTCGGATTCTTCAAGAGCCACATCCACATCGTTCGGGTGCGGGTGACGCGTGGAGCGCAGGTGCTCACCGACATCGGAGGACCCTATGTCCTGGCGCCGGTATCCACCGCGCTCATCGACGCTCGAGGCAACCCGGTGGCCCAGGCCACCTTCGCCGTTCAGGACGATCTGGGCTACGCCATCCTCATCCACCGCTTCACCGGAGCGCAGGTCCTGCTCAGCACCCACGGCCATCAGATCATGGGCACGTTGATTCCCGGCCCGGCCCAGGTGCCCGATCGGGGACCGTTTGTCTACGCCGCTCGCCACTACGACGCCCTCTCCTTCACCCGCGAGGCGTTTCCCTTCGGGCCGTTGCGCATCTCAGTGCTCGCCCCCGCCGGTGCCCCCTGAGCCGTCCATCAGCAGCGCGACGGAGGGAGCCGGACAGACGGCGAAGCCGGGGATCTCGAGCTCCAAGCGGGCGCCGCCCAGCGGCGACGGACCGGCGCGAACGCTGCCACCGTGGGCTTCGGCAATGACGCGCACGATGGCCAGCCCCAGTCCCGTGCCCCCCACCGGACGGGCCCGAGCAGCGTCGACGCGATGAAAGCGATCAAAGACGCGCTCGCGCTCGTGGGCGGGTATACCGGGACCGTCGTCGTCGACGACGAAGCGCACACCCTCGACACCGACGCGATCGGCGCCCAGGCGGACGAGTCCACCGGAACCCGTGTGCTCGATGGCGTTGACCAGCAGGTTGCGAAGCGCCTGGGCCAAGCGGTCGTGGTCGGCGCTGACCTCGCCGGTGACCAGCGTGCCCGGCTCAAGGCGCCGGTCGGTGGTGGGGCGCAGACCGTCCAGCAGCTCCCCGACGAAGCCATCGACGGCGAGGGGCTCACGACGCAGGAAGCGAGACTCCTCACTGCGGCTGAGCACCAGCAGGTCATCGACCATCCGCTGCATCCGCAGGACCTCACCGCGCACCAGTCCGTCCACGCGGCGCACCTCAGCGGGCGAGGGATGCTCCTGGCGGGCGAGGACCTCCAGCTGGCCCCCGATCACCGTCAGGGGGGTTCGCAGCTCGTGGGAGGCGTCGGCGATGAACCGCCGCTGACCGGCGAAGGCGCCCTGGAGACGATCGAGCATCCCGTCAAAGCTCTCGGCCAGCACGCGCACCTCGTCGCGTAGCCCGTCGCCCGACATTCGCGGCGACAGGTCCCCCGCCTGCACCCGAGCAGCGGTCAGCGCCATCCGGCGCAGGGGGCGCGCGATACCGGCCGCCACCAGGTAGCCGGCAAGCAGCGCCCCCAGCAGGGTCAGACTTCCGGAGATGAGAAAGGTCTGGGCCAAGCCGTGCTGGGCCCGGGCCACCGACGCCAGCGACTCACCCGCTCCGATGGTGACCACCGGGTGCCCGGCGCGGCTGACGACGGTGACGAGCAGGCGCAGCGGACCGACGTCGGGCAACTGCACGGTGGAGTAACCGGGGCGCGAGCTCAGCAGGGAGCGAGCCAGAGCGTTCTCCCCAGACTGACCGGCCGCCGACTCGCCGGGCTCTCCCGCAGGAGTGAGGACCTCGGGCTCGTTGGTCACGGTGGGCGCGCCCGGCACCACCTCGAACAGCAGGCGCGAGGAGGACCGAAACGGCTGGCTGCGGATGTAGCCACGCGCGCTGGCGGTCAGCGCCGACGGACCGTCGGCCTGGGCCGCCGCCGCCCGGCGGGCGAGGGCTCCCGCGTCGCTGGCCAGCTCACGCTCGATCTGGGCCCGAAGCTCGGCGCCGGTACCCCGATAGACGGCAACAAAGGTGATCAGGCCGGCGGTGACGAGGATGGCGGTCACCCAGAGGGTCAGGCGCCAGCGCAGGCCCAGCCGCCCCGGGCCGGTGGCCGGCCGGGGTCTCCAACGGGCCCGGGCGCGGCGGGTGGGCTCGGCGGTCAAGAGGTGCCCGAGCCTCGCGTCACCTCATCCATGCGAGCCCAAGGGTAGCCCCAGCCGACCGCTGACGGCGAGCCAGGGGGTGTCGCAATCGGCTACCGTCTGCACCTCATGTCCTCCGTGCGCTCGCCCGAGAAGATGCGCTCTCGTCTGCGCCCGGGACTGCCTCGCGGCTGGCGCGATGCCGTCCTGCAGCTCGCTCTGTGGGGCTTGGCCGATCTCCTCTACGAGGGGGTGCGCGGGGTGGTGGCCGGCCACGGCGACCTGGCTCTGGCCAATGCCGAGCGCATCGTGTCGCTGGAGCGCGCGACTCACACCCTCTGGGAGCCTCGGCTGCAGAGCCTGGTGATCGGCCACCACGATGTGATCGTGGCGGCCAACTGGCTCTACGTCAACGTCCAGTTCACCGTCAACGCGCTGTTCCTCGCCCTGCTCTACGCCTATCGCAACCACATCTTCTACTTCGTGCGCAACATGTTCTTCGTGGCCATGGCCATCGCCCTCACCGTCCATCTCCTGCTCCCGGTGGCGCCCCCCCGGATGCTGCCCCGCCTCGGCTTCGTCGACACCATCCGACAGGTCGCTCACGTAAATCAGGACTCGGGCGCTGTCAGCCTGTTCGTCAACCCCTATGCCGCCGTGCCCAGCATGCACATGTGCTTCGCTTTGCTGGTGGGCTTCACCGTGATGCGCCTGGTGCGCCGGCGCCGGCGCTGGCTCAAGGCGCTCGCCCTGACCTATCCGCTGCTCGTGGCAGCCGTCGTCATCGCCACCGCCAACCACTTCCTGCTCGATATCGTCGCCGGCGCCCTGACCGCCGTGCTCGCCGCCCTCGCCGCCCAGCAGGTCATGGCCCGGGTGCGACCGGTGGCGTGGGCCTGGGCACAGCACACGGTCGGTCCCCAGCCGGTGAGCAGCCTGGGCCAAGCTCGCTGAGCGATTCTCGCTGGCGAGCTT
>JAABUJ010006076.1_pt1 | contig 11832 bp, 15 predicted proteins | sample 5559131 | NCBI WGS metagenome assembly JAABUJ01 (sample SAMN10711875, study PRJNA513366) | rock metagenome | isolation source: Antarctica rocks | place: Antarctica: Victoria Land, Mt New Zealand nord | collected 2016-01-07 | reverse complement strand
AAAGTGATCTGTTTTTTGTGATTTTAGGCTCATTTTGTAGAGAATTGTGAGGGCTTTTCAATGATGTAAAAATTATCAAAATTACACAAGAAACAATGAAAATTACTTAATATTACAAGTCAGGTCAGGTTTCAAAGTTAGGCTCAGTGAGTCAAGTCAGGTCCTAAAATCTGAGCCTGACCTGACCTGACAGCCACTTTAAATTCAAGACATAACTGTCAGTTAATGAGATTAAAAAACAGAACACTTTGATTTTAAATCTGAAGAATATTAATGAAGAGAGATAAGTCAATTTAAAGATTATTTTTCTGATCTAATATAAGAATAAAAAGAAGAACATTTAGATAACTGTTAACATTAAATTTGTATAAAAGACAGTCTCAAGATCTATTTAAAATGACTTTATAGACAGCAATGATTTGAAGTTCTTGAAAGAAAAAATAATCTTTTCATAAAAGAAGAAAATAAATTAATTGCTTTCTGTAAAGTATCTATATTAATTGATACAGCAAATAGCTACAGAGAAGAACTGAACAGTTATAAAGAAGTGAGAGAAGCTAAAATTGAAATTGAATAATTATATAAGATATTTGATTTGCTGATGACACTGTGATAATGTGAAGTGTAAAAATAAGAAAAAAAAGTGCTTAATGTTGAAAGAAAAGCATTATGCTTTGAATTTTAATTATTTTACTGTCTAAAATAAAATTATCAGCAACAAAAATATCATTATTTTAAGCTTTTCTCTTTAAATTCTTTACATACTTAATCAATTTTCTTTATCTTCTTTAAAAAAGACTTTACAGTCTGTTCTGTAATCTTCTTTATAATTTTCTTTATTCTTCACATCATTCTCAGTCTTCACATCTATTCATGTTTACATAAAGCAGATCTCATCAATGTTCTTAATGTCATCAATGCTTATGCAGAGTCTGTAATAATATTTATTATTATATATGTTTTTTTTTTCATCTTATCTATCTTTATCATCATATCAGCATTCTTATCAGCATTCTTATCAGCATTCTTATACTGCTCTGTCTTCTTTATCTTCTTCATCTTCTTCACAATATTAAATGCATTATTCAATGCATTCATCTTATTCATTTTTATTTTAGCTATCTTCTTTATCTTTTTTAAAGTCTGCTTTACAGCTCTTATAACAGTTATCTTTACATTAATTTCTTTTTTATAAGAAGAAAAGCAGCTCTGTTAACAGTGACAATACAGAATTAATGAAACTTCTATATTAATATATAGAATAATTTTAAAAAACAGATTCTGAAGTACTCAGTGTTGCTAAAGAATGCATACAAATAGCTGTGAAATCAGCTATATAATGTGAAGCAGATAAGAAAGACAGAGATTTAAGACTAAAAAGATTTGAATATTTCTTTAGAGTTAGAAAAGCAGCTAAAGAAGAGAATTAAAAAGTGAGTAAAGAAGAGAACTGTGAAAGATATGAAGAATAAAATGAAATAAATGAAATAAATAAAATAAATAAAATAAATAAAAATAATTGATGTTGTAGATTCATTAATGCACTTAATAGCAGTTGTGAAGTTTTTAAAATATTAAATAATATTTAATTTATATGTTTTTATCTTCTAAATCTGTCTAATCTAAAATTCATAATCATTATCAGTGACTGTTAACTTCATTTCAATATATGCACTTCAAAAATGTATCTTAAAATGTTTATTGTTGAGAAGTGATGTTCTAGCTGCTTCTATGAAGTGAGATAGAATTAGCATCAAGAGCTGAGTGAAGACTCTGTTCACATTAACTGCAGTCAACATTCTTTCTACTTTTTCTGTAACTCTCTCAATCAAGATGTGCCCATAGGCAACATGGTTTAAAGATTTCACTAGATGACATAGTATAGCATGAGTATTCATTTCTTTCAATAAATTATGAGTTCAAGTTAGCAAGAAGCTTCTCAGAGAAATTGCATACTTTTAATGTATGTAGCAGCTGAGTCTGCAGACTTTTGAGATTCACAGTGAATCTGGCTTTAGCAGTGTTACTGATTATTGAGATTTGTGATAAATCTGACTTTAGTGAAATCAGCACAGTGATGGCAGCTTAATATGCATCTGTTAAACAAATAAGCATCTTCAGTAGCTGAGTATGTTTGGCTCAGAAGATTCATGAAGAATCAGTCTCAGCAAAAATTAGCATTTACAGTTGCTCATAAGAGCACTGTTCTTTGACAGCTTGATATGTGCCTTTAATAGGCAAATAAGCATTCACAGTTACTCAGAGAGCACTGTTCATCAGCAGCTTAGTATGAGTTATTGAGATGAATAAGCACTATTATCTCACAGAATAAGAGGCATAAAAGCTTTCTATTTGTTTTATTTACATTATCTTTGATACATACATCATTACTTTACTTTATTCACTTCTTATACTATGTGTCAACTATCATTACAATGAACTTTGACAACTTCTTTGTAAAGCAACAATTCATCTCAATTCTTACTTGCAAGAACTGCAATCAATGATTCACTCTTATGAGAAGATAACTGATAAAAGAAGATCTATAAAATGTTGTTGAAGTCTCAGTAGTCAACACTTCTGTCAATGAATTCTCAGCTGTGTTTTTTCTCAGCAATCTCAGCTTCAGAAGTCAGAAAATCAATGTAAAAATCTTATATTGACTTATTATCTGCATAAACACAGATGATCAAGAATATCTGATGAACAAAATCAGCACAAAGAATATTTGAGATACATTAAAGTTTAAGTACAAGAAGAAGCTGCAGATGACTGAGAGACAATATTTGATGAAGTTTGTTGAGTATAGAATGTCAGAGAATGTGTTCATTAAAGAAGCATGAATTTATCTGAGCAAACTCAGCAAAAAGATTGCTGCAACTCAGTCTGACATGACTGAGTTGTTTAAATCAGAACAATGATTTCAGATGCTGCTTTAAGCATTGCTGAACAAGTATGTTGTGATCTGTAATGTCATCAACATTCAGAACAATTTAAATGTCAAGAGAGATCTGTAAAAGCTTCAGAAGAAAGAGGCACAGCTTAAGACTGATGAGACTGTCATTGTCTTGTGAACAGATAAACAGAAAGAAGATCAATGTTTAATGAATCAGAACTGCAGTTCATTGAATCACTGCATAGCTAATATTAAGCAACACTATTGCAGATCATTCAGCTCAGACAGTGATCATTTTTCTCATCACTTTATTAAGTGCTTTCTTTGCAACAACTCTCACTTTATTAAAGATTATGAATTTCTTCCTGACATTAAGTAAGATACTTAAAAGAAGGCAAGCAGATCAATTACAGTTAAGCTGTACAGATTGACTGCAGTTAAGTTGTATCAGAAGTCAGTCTACAAAGAAAAAGAAAAGAGACACAGAGTCTTTGACACAGAAGTCAGTGACAGTAATGATGATGTCTTCTTCTCTGAATCTAATAAGAAAGAGAAAGTCAGTGATGAAATTGCTGCTCTATTTAAGAAGACTGTCAGTAAGATGTTTAAATCTGAATAAGTTGCAGATTCTGAATTCTTCTTATACATAACTGATCAACTTCAACTTTTCAGTGATCTCCTCATATGAATGAGATGTCAGCAAATTAAAGTTAAGAAAGAACATTTATACTCTTACTATTGTGAAGTGATCATTATGCAAGTCAGATTGAGAAATTCTGTAAGGCTGAGTTCAACACTCTATGTGTCTGAACTTGAGGTCAATCTTCTGTCAGGAAAGCAGATGTGTGAAATGAAACTGTATGAAAGCTTTAATTAACACTGTCTTTAGATGTATAATAAGCACAGTAAGACTATAATAGAAGCATCAGAGTGAGACAGAATCTATATAGTTAAGCACATTGCAAAGAGTCTTAATGAATTTGCTTTAATATCTGCAGTGCACATGCCACATTCAGAGGCTGCCTTCCCTGCTGCTGCTTCAGATGCAGGCCTGCATGTTCAGATCTATGAACATAATCTCATGATCAACTTCTTAGACATTGACACTGCATCATTGAATGAAAAGATCAAGGCTTATAGGCTTTGACATTAATGATTTGTTCACTTTGATTCTGCAAAGTTGCATGATCTTTACAAGATGACAATTCTTGAAAAGTCAATTCTCATTGTTGAGAACAATGAGAACATGTATGAGGTTTATGCCCTGATCAAGTTCATCAACAAGCAAGATCACACTATAAGCAAAAGAAAGGCTAATATTCTTGTTCTTGTCTTTGTTGACATATACAATTCATTATTCTTGTCATTTAATGAATATCAGTACTTTCTGAAGATAATAGATAATCATTCTCAGAAGATGTGAATAATACTGCTGAAGTGATGTGATGAGATCTTACAGACACTGCAAGAATGACAGCTGAAGACTGAACTTCAGATTGATGCAAAGATTCTTGTTGTACAAAGCAACAACAGAACAAAGTTAAAGTTCACTCTGAATAACTGATGCAAGTCTCTTAACATTACATTGCAATACATGATGCTCTACATGTCAATTCAGAATGACATTGTCAAAAGAGTCATTCAAATCACTGAGAACTCAGTGTGCATCATGATTAAAGAGATACAACTGTCAATAGAGTTCTGAATGCAGACAGTATAGACAGATATTTATCTTTGCAATCAGACAGTAACTGATTTCTTGATTAACAGTAAGCAGACAATTTCTGAGAAAGCTTTCATTGATGTGAAGTCATTCATCAATTACATTTATGTATAAGGATGCAAGTGTTACAGCTACATTGATCTCAAGTTACTATCTGAAGACAGGTGCAACAAGTTCATGAATTGAGAACAAGTAAAAGTCTTTATGAACTATGTTGAGAAAATCACAAAGCAGTATCAGCTTTGAGCTTCAGATCTCAAGCACATCATTAAGAATCACACTGTAAAGTTTGCTGAAAGCAAAAAGAAAGACACTATTGATCTTAAACTGCAATGATAGACATTAAATGTTCTTCTGAATAGAAGATCTGTTAAACATTCATAAAAGAAGTTAATCATTGTGAAGATCACAGCTTCAGATTAGGCACTCACAACTTAGAACAGTAAGATGCAGCCTGACTTGATCATGATCAAGGCTGACAAGTCTTAAGATAAACAACATGAGGTCAAGTTGACTGCAGTCAATCTAGATGAGTTGTTAGATGAAAAGATCAACATTGATTAAGTTAAGATGATGATACTCAAAGAAGTCAGAACCTTTCTGTGCATTGAGATCTCAAAATGAAAGAGAAATGACAACAATGATGATTAAGATGTGAATGAGTTCTTAATTAAAATATTAAGAATTATGCTGACACTTACAGCATTCTTTACAGACAAAGAAGACTCTGTAATCAGATCTGACATTCTGACATCTGTTATCTATGCTGAAGCAGTGAGAGACTCAATTTAAGAAGAAATGTGAAAAAACATCATTTATGTGAAGCTGACAGCCTTGACAGCAAATGAAACATGAAAAGAGACTGTGTCATTAAGAAGAGTCAACATTGTGATCAGTAAATGAATCTTTAAATTCAAGCTGAACATTGACAGATTCTTAGACAAGCTCAAGACAAGACTTGTGGCAAGAGACTTCTCACAGACATACAGTGTTGATTATAAGAATATTTTTGCTCTCACTATTAAGTTTAATACTCTGTGAGTCTTTCTGACTATCATTGCACTCAAGAATCTAGAGTGTCATTAAGTGAATGTCAATAATATCTTTACAGAATTCTTTCTGAAGAAAACAATCTATATAACACATTTTTCTGAAGTCAATGTCACATCTAATTGTATTCTGTGCATACTGCACAGCCTTTATAGTCTTAAGCAAGCTGCACAGAACTGACATGAACAATGTGTCATTAAACTGCTTAAGTTAAGTTTTCATTAAAGCAAGACTGACTTCTATCTTTTTCTTCACAGCATCAAAAGAATCATGCTGCTTCTTTATGTAAACAATATTGTTGTGACTTCAGCAAATCTGTTACACATTCTCTGATTTAAGTAAGCTCTTGCAGACATGTTCAAAGTCAAGAACTTAAGAAAGATACAGAAAATCCTCAGCATTCAAGTCATATACAATTATAAAATGAGGATTCTGCACCTAAATCAGATTCACTACATAGACAAGATACTAAAGAATCTTCACATGCAACCTAACAAGCACAGAGTCATCAGCATTTCACTTAATGAATATGATGCTCTTTGTCTTGTCAGCTTAACTGATCAAAGAATAGATTAAAGACAGTATTAACAGACAATTGAAAGTTTAATGTATGTGACAATTCATACTTGATTAGACATTATCTTTGCACTAAATCAACTAAGTCAATATCTCAGCAATTCTGCAGAGCATCATGAATACACACTTAAGAAACTACTGCAGTACATAAAATCAATCATCAATCTCAGCATCATATACAGTCTTAATAAAAGTCAAGCAATGCTTAAATACTCTGACTTCAACTATGCTTTGAACAAGCAGAATTAGAAATCAATTTTAAGGTGCATCTACATGCTTAAAGATGAATCAATGTTGTGAACAAGTCAAAAACAGAAGTCTGTTGTCATCTTAATCACTGAGACTGAATACATGATTATGTCAATGTGCATGAAGACTGAGATCTGGCTTGAACAGATGTTAAGAGACATGAACATAGGCAAATATCTTGAAGTCAACTTACACTGTGTAAACATTCAAGAGAATGAAGCTCATTGAGCTTCTTCATTCATTCAGCTCAGAGAAGACAATTAAGCTGTCTTGATCTTGATTAAGAACATACATATACATAAGTAATTAAAGCACATCAATGTCTTCTACTACAACATTCACAATCTGTATAAGCACAATCAGATTCAGATAGACTTTGTGCTCAGTCAAGAGATGATTGCTGACAGGCTTATCAAGTCTCTGTTTAGACAAATTTTTGAGTGATTCATTGAACTTATAAAACTCACTGTTGATGATTAGTTGAACTCTTGAATGATTTGTTGAACTCTTAACAATGCATTTAGTCATCTGGTGTTTGCTGTCAGTGAGAGTCAATAGATGCAGCCTCATCAAGTGAAAGTGTTGAGAAATGATGTTTTAGCTGCTTCTATGAAGCAGAATAGAATTAACATCAGAGACTGAGTAAAGACTCTGTTCACATTAACTGCAGTCAATATTCTTTCTACTTCTTCTGTAACTCTCTCAATCAAGATGTGCCCATAGGCAACATGGTTTAGAGGTTTCACTAGACAGCATAGTATAGTATGAGTATTCATTTCTTTCAATATTTATTACTGTTATATTTTTTCACTGTCAGTTATATAAACTTTTTAAAGTTATTCTTATACTTTTTTATAAGATTCTTATGCTGCTGCATTTACTGCTTAAGAATGACAAAGAACTGTTTGATAAAGTTATAGTTAGAGAAGTAGAAAAAAAGAAAAGCAAGCTTCACATTAGTCTCAGTATATATGTTGATTAATTTTTAATAATATGTTAATAACTAAATATAGAGAGATCAGTAGACATATTTTGAAGTAATATATAAAAATATTGTTTATAATTAGAACAGATTATGACTCTGAAAAAGAACTGCACTTTAAAAGAACATAATTTTATATAAAGAAATTAAATAAAGCTTCTGTTATAGAGCTCTGTCTGACTGTTTATGTTATGTATTCTTTGACAATGTATGCTGACAGTACACTTCATCATTCACTTTATTTCAATAAAATTAATATTGAGATTTTTATTTCACAATATAATCATTTAAACTTTCAATTCTTATTTCATTTATTTGCAGCTGACTCATCAACAAAGATAAGCTGATCTGCAGTTTAATTAATTAGCTGAACAAGTCATTCTGCATGTAGATCATTGTCTTATTGAATGACTTTTTATTGTAGTTATTAAAATTATAAATATTAATCATTGAATTATATAACAAAGATTCTCATTGTCTTCTGTATATATCTCATTCTCTTCAGAACATCAGACAATGTCTTGAGCTTAGTATTAATTTTAAATTTATTTTAAAGAAATTACTTCATCTCATCATAATAAACTCAGAGTCTTTTCTTAAGATATTTAATCAGTGTTTCTTTCATTGTTAAGATCAGAATTCTAGATTGATTTCTTTTTTTAAGTTTAAAGATCTTAAATGATTTCTATATTTGTCAGTTCATTTGCATTCTTCAAATTTGTCAAGTAGACATCTCTGTGTTCTTGTGAATTGATGAAATTGACATCTCACAGATCAATTAACTGTTGATGAGGCCCCTAGTGTACTCAGACAATGAGTGAGGCATTGCTGAAGTTTAGAAAGCAGTCATGGTGGTTGTGGGGCTGTTTTTGATGTGGATTTGTGGATGAATACAGGGGTGGCAGGTTTTACTAGAAAAACAGGTGTGTTTTTCGCTTATGGTGTGGATGGCCCAGAATTTCCACCGGCACTGTAGAACAAGGATGCATATGCATTAGTTCTTTGAACTAATGCATCCTGAACCTCGCCAACCCAAGATCTGGTGTCTCGTTGCAACACTCCAATAAGAATCGATCGGAAAGAGGTCCCATCTAACTGATGGAGAGCTCGTCACAAGAGGACAGCACAGTCTTGGTTCGTAGCCGTGTCCCGTCCTATCACATGATCCAACCAAGCTGATCTCTCACTGCTGGGTCAAGAGTGATACAGCTGCTGTTCGACCGGGGTAACGACATACAAACATTTGCGACTCTCAAGATTTCATGCCTCCAGATGAGACTTCAGTATCGCGTACTCGAAAGCGACAACGGTCGTACCCTGGAAACCTGGCCTTGCGATACACGGCAACAGCACTTGAGCAACTGCACCACTACAAGTAACTTCGAGACGTTGGAAGAACAACCGTGGGTCCTACGAAAGGCAAGACCAGAGGCAACCATCTCCCATACCGACACAGAAACAACAGCCACCATGGCTACCTTCTTGGACGCACAGCGTCGAGAAACGAACAACCTGATTGCAGATGCAGTCAGAATGGCTCTACGGGGTGACAGCAATACTCGTACCCAAACACCAGTCCCAACCCCACCCGCCGCCCCAGTTGTCTGGAAGCCATCCGATATAGGTTTTCTATCCCAACATGCCCTCGTCATGGGGAGAAGCCGACATCGTCGACAGATGGGAAGAACTTCTGGCGTAACGTCTACAGCTTTACAAGGCGTGTTCGGGTAGCAGCTGGCACCCGGGACCCAAAGCAGATCCGACAAAACCTGTACGCTTGCCTCCGATGCGAAGCCGAGCTTTGGTGGAACACGCAGTTCGACGAAGTCACTCGTTTCGGCCTCATCAACCATCCTAACGGAGTCGAAGAATACTGCAGAGCCCTCGAGAAACGCTCCAGGCCAGCACCAAGCGAAGCCTGGAACAGATTCAACGCCTGTCGATATACCGTTGGGAATGTTCGAAACCGTCGCAGCCCGATAGACTACGTCACCTCATTAGTAGCAGGGTAAACGGTGCGGCCAATGAGGCAGCGAATTTGCTTTGGTTATGCAAGCGTGGATGCACATAGGCCTCCCCCTTCGAGAAACCGTCGACGAACCGCGAGACTACACCACGATCCAGACCTTTATTGACACCTTGGCTACCGAGCAGTCAAATTGTTTCGACAAGTTCGGCAGAGCTCCCAGATCACAGGTGGTAAACGCACCACAGAGTCCCGCATATACCAGAGGTAGGCAAGGACAGTCGCAGCAGTGTAGCGGAGGATACCAAGGATACGCTAACAGGCAGCATCAGTCGTTTATCCAGCCAGCTCCTCAGCAACAGGCTTCTTTCTTGGGTCAACCACAGTCTTCTCTCTTCGGGCAAATTCGGCCTCAGCCTGCTTTTTTCGGCCAACCATAGTATAGCAGTACTTAGCCTAACGAACAGCGATTCGAGCTGGACAACCCACCCCAGTCGTCGCCCGCACTGGCACGGGAATCTCTGCCCATGGGCAGAAAGTTGTCGTCCGATCAACAGGCACACACCATCCTATATACATGTTCCTGAATGTTCTGACTATTGCTTGCGGATGCTGCTCCCATGGCACTAATTTGTAATCTTCTCTTCCCGAGCAGAAACACCGGCAAGATGGGCAGAGTGACTAGGGAGAAAGTAGAGGAACTGGGCCCACGATATTCTATGTGAGGATGGAAGACCTCTTTCCGCTTCCTCTTCTACCCTCTGTGCCTCCGTTGCCTTGTTGGTCCAGCTGCAGCCCCAGCCGTTCTACCTGCAAGTCTGCCTGGCTCTAATTAACACCGCAGGTCATCAGGCTCTAAGAGGCAAAGCGCACCGCTAACCAGATGTAGACTCCCCGTTATCAACGCTCGCATGCCATTATTCTGATCGCCGATTTCCCTAGCCCGATCTAAGGCTCCCTCAATTGTCTGTTCGCTTGAAATAGTAGCCTTAGTATCGAGGTTCTTCCAAGTTTCAACATAACGCTCTTGAACTTCTGGCACAAAGCGGGTCGTCAGATTTCTATCTGCGAAGGGTTTAGCCTGTATACTTTCGGTTGTTGCGGTGAGCTATTTACCAATCTGGGTTCTGCCATCTCGCCTTTGATTATATGAGGTGAAAATGACGTGCTGAATTTGGACGTTGTTCTCTCGTAAACATTGTGCAATACAACGCAGAAGGGTCGTGCCATCTCGTTCTGAAAAATGACTGAAAATTAGAATTCGGGTGGGGGGTATGGTATTGCTGGAAATGATTAGTATATAATCGCATTACCGGTTCCAAGTTATACCTTGGGTTCTCTGAGGCAGTCTCGGCATACCACTGCACAGCATGTTGCACACTCAATTCATTGTGTGCCCCATCAAGAAACCATTGAAAATTTCGTTCGGTGACTTGCTGAAATCTCCCTGGCCAAAAAAAAGTTCTTTACGCCACGGGTGAGGCTGTCAGATGCCATAATGCTTTGCGCTTCAGGTGCCTTTACCCGAAGCCAAGCGCGGACCACTGTGAAAGCAAGGGAGCAATTCAGTCTTTGAACCTTTGGCTTCAACGACACCGCATTTGTTGGAAGTGCAGAATCAACGTCGACAAATTCCAGTACAACTTCTTTCTCTGCTGCTCGCTCTTGTAGGACCGTAGTAACTGCCGGCAGCTGAAGAGCCGAAAAGGCCAAACTCCCTGGTTTGAAGATTCCTGCCTTATGCCAGGCGATATCCTCAACTGTTGGGCCAAGCAGCTTGACATGATCCATTGCAATTGATGTCACTGCCGTTACTACTGGGTTCCTGACGATGTTGGTCGCATCAAACTCACCACCAAGGTGAGTTTCATAGATCGCTACATCCACCTTTTCCAAGATGAACACGTGGTATGAAGTAAGTGCCAGGAGCTGGAGATATCTCGGGATATCTAACAGGGGAGTTGCGCGGTCCGGCAGCTTGTCCCAAACCTCAAAAAACCGTCTCGTGAAAAGCTCTTCAGATATTGGCTCCCCGTTAATACGAATTCTCTCCCGTATGTTTTTCATATGCGGTGACGTGTAGAGCCCAATCTTCTGTGGGTACCCACAGGTTTTTCCATGTTCGTGAAGGAACGACGCAGTGAACGCACAGGCGCTACCCTTCCCTTTCGTCCCTGATATGTGTATGATATTTAGATCGTCTAGGTCTTTGATCTGCCATATTGCTTAGCAGTATTTCTTCATCATCGAATAGCATAAGCATATACGGAATGACCGATAAGTTCAAGCCATTTCGCCATGTCGTCCGAGCCCCGCATATCGTCCAAGTTGGCCTTAGCAGGCGCTTTCCTACTATTAAGACGGTGTATGGCTGACTACACTGGATCAGA
>JAABUJ010006075.1_pt1 | contig 11834 bp, 14 predicted proteins | sample 5559131 | NCBI WGS metagenome assembly JAABUJ01 (sample SAMN10711875, study PRJNA513366) | rock metagenome | isolation source: Antarctica rocks | place: Antarctica: Victoria Land, Mt New Zealand nord | collected 2016-01-07 | reverse complement strand
TCATGCCGAGAGACACTTCAGTTCGGATGCTTGCGGATGCACGTTTGACGCAAGTTGGAAAGCTTGCATCGATGATAGTATCAAAGCTTGGGTTCAGTCCCCGAGACCAGCGCCCACCTTCAACCAACAAATTAAAGACTGGTTCGTATCGCCCACTTCCACAGCCCATGGGCGCTGCATATTCCTTCCGGCTTCCTCAACATGCACATATGCTTGTGTGCTTCTTACAGTAGTCAAGGCATCACCCACGCTTGCGCACCATGGCTACTTCGGCGCCAAGTAGACACTGAAGCGCCATTCAACAGTTTCACTACGATCTCTAGCAATCGCCACAGCTACGAAAAGCACTCACATCTAGCTTCGTACACGCAACGTAATTCCAGGTGGGGGCATGAATGCTCGGACGACATCACCACGGCCAGTCACCTTCGCAGCTATTCTTGCTTCAGGGTGGGGTGAGTGAGGCCTTCTCGACTTGACTCATCGGAATAGGTTCAAATGAAGTAGACAGTACTTCTTGAGGCTCCCGAGCGGCTAAGATATATCCCGTGAAAAGATGTCGTGGTCCAGTTTTGGCTCGTCACTCAATCGTATGTTAGGCTTCGGCTTCGGCTTTCCGCGCGAAGTAGCTCGGTGATTAACCTTGCAAGCACGCCAAATTGTAGCTCGGGATAGTTGGCCGTCCAAACAGGACACCGTTGCCCAACAGAAGCAGACTAGTATAGAACATCAATGAACTACATGAAGTGACCAAGTATTTGTGCAGGCGGATTGATGAGGCGGGGTGAACATCTAGCCTCGCCTTGCCTCACATGCCGCTCGGTCCTGATTTATGTACAATTCAAGCTTTGGAGATTATCCAAGCTCGCGTGATGGTAAAGTGTATGGACAAAGAAAGTGATCAGAAATCTTCTATGTTGGCAAGTCAGTCGCCTGGGCCAAAGGAAGGGTCCACATCTGCTAGGAAAGAAGTGTTCCCAGGACCACTTGCATCCTGAAAGAGCTCTCGTAGATCAGAGCCAGAACATCATCCAGAACACCATCAGTAAGCCTTCCGAAGGTTCGGACAACATGGTCCCCTTGCTCCTAGTTGCGAACGGTTTATGCGACCCTCTTTCCGAGCTCCTAGAAACATCGTAAAACCATCTATGTAAGAATCAATTTACCCCCCCCAGCTGGGGAACCGTAGCCCCGTCTTCTATAGATCAAGTCGATATGGATAAGTCAATACATGAAAGAAACCAGGTCGTAATCGTAATCGTCTCCGCGTAAATGGGTTGAAAATCCTTGTGATATGTACTTTAGGCCAAGAATTTTATCGACGAAGCTATCAGCACACCTGAACCGGCTGCCCAAATGGCTGCCGGACCAGCTGTTTGGGCACCGGGTCCAGTGGGAAGAAGTTACCATAATAATTATGTGCCGGTCGAGCTGGTACGTATGTCGTTTTGTAGGGCGGTAAAACATCTCCACCTTTCTCGTAAGATGAACCGCTGGAACAGGACGAGCCAGCGGAGGACAAGGATCCATCAGACGATACCGAACCTTCCGAGGATATGGTTAGGTGCGAGTACTGCGCGGCCACAGTATGGAGTGGCGGTGAGGGCGATGGAGAATAGGGAGCATTTGGATAGTGTCGGAATGGATTTGAGTGATCCTGCGCAGCACCAAGACTCGGATCCTCTGGGTAGCTCAATTCCGGGGGTGGTGTACGAGGCACTGTCGAACGAATTGTAAACCTAGGGCAGCGGACAACAAGATCCCGAAGCTCTAAGATACTTATCCTTCTCCTTGGGTCGCATTCAAAGATGCGCCTCAGAATGGAATCCAATTCCGGAGATAAAGGAAGGATAGAGCTCAGAAACTTGGGGTTCTTCAGATACGCTCGAAAGGTCGAGTCCTCAACTGATGCCCGCTTCCACGGGTTGCGGCCACATGTAAGATTGACCAGTATAATGCCAAGACTCCAGATATCGTTAGGAATTGAAGCATAGCCTGGAGAATTGGATGTAGTCTGTTGACATTCTGGTCGCATTGTGTTAGCATTTGACTGATGACCCTTGAGCGGGGTACTCAAGCCCCTACCTGGAGACATATAGAAGGTCGAGCCACAGCCAAAGTCCGAGGTGAGAAAGTCCCGGGTAGCCAGACCAAAATCAGCGAGCTTGACAGTCAACCCCCCGTCGGTCACAAGAATGTTCTCCGGCTTCAGATCCCTGTGGTATATCGCTATTGAATGGCAGTAGCTTACCGCATCCAAGATCTGGAGGAATGCTTGCTTGGCCATGAAATCGTTTCCAATATAATGGCCAGCCTCGGTAATACTCGAGAACAAATCACCTTCGGGGCAGTACTCCAGGACCACGTATGTGCAGTCGTAGGCATCCATAATGGTCATCAACGACACCACGTTGGGGTGATGGCTTGCTTCATGGTGAAGCTGTATCTCCCGCTGTTGGAACTTGCGTTGCCTTGGATCCAAGCCGATTTTGCTCAGAGCCTTGACGGCATAACGGGTTTGAGTGTGAATGTCGACAGCTGTATAAACCACACCATAGGCTCCTAGCCCAATGATACCCGTTAACTCAAGCCGATTGGCTAAGATTAGACCAATCCGATCCTCTGGAGCAAAGATGCCAATCAATGGTGGAGACGGCGGAGGGGTTGGGAGCATGGCAGTAATAGCCTAAGAAAGAGAAGGAAAGGAAGGTCTTTTAGAGAAAGCTGCACACGGTGTCCTCGATGGATATCCGGATCTTCCATAGGCTACTGTGCAGACATTGGATCCAGAAGAGCTTTCGATATTAATACCCAAGTTGACACAAGAGACACGAAGTTAAAGGGAAGGGAAAGAAGGGCAAGGTCAGGAGGCAGAATTCGTAAAAGGTCGATGGACCGAGGGGTGGTGAAGTTTAAGATAGCAAGAATGTGAAGATGTGAGGCTGATAATATGTGGAAGCTATTGCGTCAAAGATTGAATGAAGGATGGTGGTTGGTAGCGCATGGGCATATGATGTACGGGATGCATAGCCTTGCGGCATGCGAGGTTTGATAGGATGAATCACACCCACCCGCTTGCAGGGCCACCAAGAACCAACGCTGAGGATGGCAGCCAGCAGTAGGAGTACGGAGTACTACTGTACTAGTAGGTTAACGGCATGAAGCAACAGGGCTAGCAGAGGACGCCATGACTCGTTGGTAGAGGGAGAAGTAAGCGAGAAAGGCAGGGTAAGGCTATAATTACGGTAGTCACAGGCTAAGGCGAAACGGAGGATGGAATGCGCAAATCATGCCACCTGGAGACCAAGAGAGACAGGGCTAAAGAAGGTGGCTGCGGCTAAAGTGGTCGCGTTCTCACGAGGAAGCTTGTGTGGCAGCTGGGACTAAAAGCAAAGAGAAGAAAGCGTGGTGGACCGAGGGTTGGAAATAAGGCCGGAAGCCGAACATCGCAAGGATCGACGCCCATCGTACGCTAGCCTCCTCATTGCTGCCTGCCCCTCGCTCTCTGTCACTCCGTTGCCGCCCCAGTACGAAGAACGTCTGACGCTAAGCGTTCTGGGGCACACAGCACACAGGCCACAGTGGCAGGGGCTTGGGACGATTAGGAGTACTGCTGGGAAGCGTTTCCGCTGGTGTGGGAATCTGCCTGGCTCCGGTAGGAGGGTTGAATGTGTGACCAGTCACACTAGTGGCGCAGGAGAGCGAACAACCAAGTGTCCAAAGTATTGCTGAACTCACGGCTGCTTCAGCCAAGCAGAAGCCAGCCCTTTCACCTCAGTACGCTCTTCGAATCCATGAACTCATGTACAAGCGGAGGTGCCATCACGGAACGTGGGTAGGAATGATGCCCGTTTGGTGAACGCCGGCGAAAGTAGTCGAGGTACTTTGTAAGGATCTCCATGCTGCACACATGGAACATCGGTGGAAGGATTGGAGCATGTGCGGCTGCAAGCTGGCACACTAGGTTCCGCGATGTGGACAGTGCAGTAGTCGTTTACTTCTAGCTCGCCTCGGTGCGTGGAGGTCACTGGAGGACTTGGATTAGCAGCTACTATCTAGGGCCGATGAGTTGGACGAGTGGGCCTAGACTTGTCGGCTACCATGGCATTGCTCCGTCCTACGTATCATTGGCCACCGACCTGCTGCGATCAAAGGGTCGAGTCAGCGGGTTCAGAGTACTAGTACGGAGGTATGGTGTTGCGTGTTGGTGGAAGGCGGATCAAGAAGGCTGGGGCCTTGGCATGGTTGGTCACATGCTGGAAGAGCTAGGACAGGAGTTGGGTCTTGAGTACGTGGCTGCGCCGTGGCCGCCATCTCGGTCAACATGTCTCATTATTCCCTTATGATCTGCTTATCATTTGCCATGAAACCCCTGTCTTTGATTCAAAGGATCGATCATGCAACTCGAGCTTGCTGTACCCGTACGCGCGCTCATTTTCCGTGCATCAGCCACGGTTCGGATTTGCTTTCAGAGGCTACATGCTATCCCTCAGTCCCAATTGAGAGAAGCGGTCTTGGTGTCGTCAATATTGGGGATATGATAGTACTACTCTACTGTCTGAATCCGGTGATGGCCTAGGAAATCGCAGCTGGTCGAGGTGCGGATAATGATCAATCACCACAACGCGTTCAAGTGTGAGAACGTAAGGCGCTGCCGACTGCGTTAGCAGCGGGCTTTGGTCGTTGCCTGCGTGCAGGTAAATAATGCCGATCTGTGCCGGTCTCGGAGGTTATTGCTGACACGACCACCTCTTCGTAGTAGAGGCGCCAACGGTGAGGCGGACGAGGCAAGGTGGTCACTTCTGATTGGACGGGCTCAATGCTGCTGAGATCCTCGAATTCGTCCCCGATAAGTTCTCTCCTGGGGATGTCGAAGCGCTTAGGAACGGAAAGATATGGTATCTCTCTTTCCGGCGCTGCCCGCATAGCCGGCCAAAGCGTGATTGGACTACGGCCCACGTTCCAAAGGACAAATCGATGGAGGCGTCGAAGGACGAAGGGCCATCATGCAGACCAGGTTTGCCCTGTAATCTGGATGGTGGCTCGAACCAATTGCTAGCGCGTCTTCCATTAGTCACGTGAGGATTGTTATACATCATCGAGCGCCCCACCAGAAAGAATTCTCATTTGGCTGGTATGGGGCTGATGTCGATCTAGGTTTGATTTCTCATCGCTGGCTGGCAGTTCTTTACCACTCCACCTGAAGTAGCTTCTTCCATATCACGGGAGACCGAATTCGCAGTGACTCAGATTGTCATGGCAGACTAATAAAGCTACTGCGAAAGAGGCAACGACCGAGATGACGACGTGCGGTATCGTTGCGGCATGGACCGCATTGATATATGCCATTGGTTCCGTGGAACCTTCGTGCATCCTAATTTCCTACCCTGTGACGCCCAGACCATAAGTAGAAGTACTCCCCTCGTGAATAAGGCCACATAATAAGCGTCAGAACAAGCGTGCAGCAGTACGGAGTGGTGGGCACTAAGCAGCCAACAATTCTCCGGCATCCATTCCTCCTAGGAGGTACTCTTAGCTTGCTCCAATGATTGCGACTACTAAGTCCACTAAGTTAAGCGAGAGCCAAGTAATCCGCCTTCAAAATAAAGTACGTCGTTTGCATCCATAGAGATGATCGGCGTCGCTCACCGCTGGTTCCGGTCTGGTTGCCTGCTGTGCTAGACCAACGCCCTCCAGCCTAGCCGAGTACGAAGAGTTGAACACTATCCGCCAATGGCAAATATGCTGCAGCACGTGACGGACTCTAACAATCCTATGTCTGAGGACAGAAGAGTGTTAGAGCACAGCAGCTGGAGATATCTAGCAGTCCCCTTCGATCATGGTCGTTCTTTGCGTTGTCATGCGGTCGGGCGATATAGCCACAATCAAAGCGTAAACTGGAGCACGTAACAGCCGTCGAGATACTAATGCTACGAAAGAGCATCCATTGGCGACGATCTTGAAATTTCGTCAATGCTCTCCAATCGGGCTATCGTTAGAGGCACAGCGCTGCGCTAGGCTATCAAGTATAACAGTGAGCCTTATTTCTCAATAATCCAGCTTCAACCGGCAATCCAAATCATGTGTCAGGTTCTTGTTTGCCGTACGTAGCCTCAGCGCTCGTCCTTATCTCTTGTGTCGGCAGGGTGCAAAACCCAAAAGCTGGCTTAATCCAAAACCGATGGCTTTGTACTTTGAAACAACGTACATATAAATTAGTGATGGACCGGATGACCAGTAATGGTCTGTTGTCAAAGTGGCAAAACGTCAAGCAAGATGAGTAAATAAAACAATCGAAGGACCATGATCCATGAGAAAACAACAAACGAAGAGATTTTGGTACGGGTGCCACTTTAGATAGCATCTGTTGGTACCAGCGTATGAGATAGAATATGTGCTATCATTTGCACGTCGTCCATAGCAGCCAATCGTTCTTGCTACCCTTTTTCGACATTGACGTGGATCGGCTTCAGTGTCTTTATTTGGCACATTTGGCCGCATGCGTCAACCCTGACGTGTATGCTCTCTGAAACCTTTACTGGCTTGTTAATTTGGTCGTGTCCGCAAAGTGAAACAGCTAGGGCGTGTCCTACAGAAGGACCAACCCCGTTGTGGTGCCGGATTGATTGGTTATCAGCCCGTGGCTGTGCCTAGCATCAGGGAAATATCAAGGCATTGTCAGAGTCGACTGTTCTGCAGCAATCTACGTTCATCAAAGTCCGCATCTCATATAACATAGAGGTAGATTTAACGATTTCTAGTCAGTAGAGCATTCCATCCACTGCGGTTATGCCTCGACTCGACGATAGTGGCGAAGCCCTTCTGCACGCCGGTAGAGATGCGAAGGGGCGCGTCAAACGCGTGTGGGATGACTTTACCGATTTCCTGCTGAGCGACAATGTTCTTGAAGTGGCAGTCGGTCTCATGTACGAACTTCCCACCAAAGACTCGATGGCTCCATTCCCACACAGACCACCATATAGGAATGCAGCTGATCAGGGTGTAGTCTTGCAGCAGCATTTACCAGCTTGATCAAAAGTTTCGTGTCAGACTTACTCTTGCCTATCATTTCCCTCCTTCCTTTCATCAACAAGAATTTTGAGGAGAAGTTCGCTGTTTTGAGAAAGGGTCCTCAGTACGATGCGGGGTATAACACGCTCAAGCAGGCTCTTGAGGATGGCGCTGTGGTCATGGCATATGGGTGAGGCTTGCAGACCAACATAACGGAAGATCCACGACTGACCTTCACCAGTTCATTCATTGACACGGTTATAAATTTCTTCGGCATTGGTGTTGCATTATACACCATTGCGCAGGTGTACACTTGGACGTCAAACGATGCGATCATCAAACACACGGTCAAATGCAAGTTCTGCAGGAAGAGGATCAGCGAGAAGGTTGTGAATGTGAGGGTCAATTTGAGTATGGACATGATACTGACGGGCGGAATAGGCAAAGCGTTGCGTCAACTGTACCAGTTGGCAGACGTCAGACGTAAGGGACAATTGAAAGACATGAAGGATGAACATATAGGTCGCATGAAGATACTGTGGTCTCTGACTAAGTAGACCTTGTCCAGTGCATTATCCGGTTGTGTAAGAGCTTATATCTATCTTCATCATGTCTTCTGTCGATATAAGATCCGTATTCTCGCAATTGCTCCTTGGTCGCTCTTCCATGTCCGTCATCGACGCTACGTAAGATACGGGTTTCCAAACTCATCTATCTCCGCACCTGTTACATTCCTACCCAGCCGACCTGCGCTTGATCTCCACTTCCCCTTTCTGGCATCGATGAGCGGATCGACGAATGATATCTCAGAGTCGTCGTTATCGACTGAGGACTTGACCAAATGCTTGGTTGCGCCTACAACGGTGCAGAGAAGTAACCGTTAGCAGACGAACTTCTTATGACTTAGGATCAGGCAAAACCGAGTAAATGCTGGAAACGTCTAGTCGAGAACCCGACACAACGGGTATGGTCAAAGGCCTGCCAAGTCTGATAGCGTTCGCTCCCCGGGTCTGAACCAGAAGCTCCCACCATCGTTCAGGGATCTAGAAACAGGAGAACTTTACTTACCAAAGGCAGTATGGTGGAAGTTGGCGTACATGTTTTCCCAACCCCCCTCGGGTGCTTCGTAGACCTCGTGCATGATGCCGAGATGCGGGTGCCTATGGTGTCTCGCAGTCAGTATATTTCTCAAAGCCAGAAATTTTGTGGTGCATTGTCCCCAGGTCACTGTCTCCCTTCACAGCCCGGCGCATTTCAGGCTGTCCATCTGCAGCCAAGATTGAAAGAGGAAGCAGGTACTGGACCTTACTTTTTGACTGTGGCATTCCACCAGTTCCATCCGGCCCGGTGGGATTCGCCTCGAGCAAATTCATTGCAGCTCGGCCACCGAAGTCCAGTAGGACAGAGACAGGATAGTGTTATTTGACTCTCGAGACGCTTCGGTCCAGTATGTCTGACCTAAGACTGCAAATTTGCATCGAGCTCAGTCAGCGAACATTTCGTTTTCTCGGCGTGGAGAGGCTGCTTATTTTGCAGACTCAAGTGTGGAATAACGTACAGCCGTTGCTTCCCTTATTCGTCTCCAGATCCGCGAACATCGTCTGCGCAAAATCGTTCGTTGCCTTGAACCCAGGAGCTAGTACGCCCAACGGACTTGTTGTCTTGCATCAGCGCGAAAGCGGCTTTCATAACCAAGTTGGGGGAGGATGTCGCTCAACTCACTGGTTGACGCTGAATCCTAAGAGGAATGCCACCACCGGTCTCGCCGCCGCCTGACTTTTTGTTCCCTCGTCGGGATACTGTGCGGTCCACTTGCCCAGCTTGGCCCCTCGCAGGTATTCGTTTGACTTGAAGCCGAATACCATCGACAGTGCATCAACGGTCCGCAAAATCAAAATAGCCATGGCGGGCAACAGAGTGAGAAGCAGGTTCCGGTAGGTCGTTGCCACGAAGGGAAAGGTTACCGATACGATAACAGACTGAATCGTTGCACCGAGAAGTATCCACTTGATTGGCAATCAGCACTACTCACGAACGAAGATATGCCGTGACTGAAAGTCGTCCGGCCACTAACATAGCCGCTACAAGGCTACGTCGCCATTGACGCCAGATCAAGATGGAGGTCTGAGCAGCTTACAGTTGTTGTCCGCAGATTGTCGCGCATTATCCTATCGTCGAGTGCGGCGACAATGTCGGAGAGCCAGGAAAAGAGCGGAACAGCAGACTCTGGTGCCATCATGGAAGGATACTGGAAGGGCCCGTCAAGTGATGAGCTGAAGGAGGGAAAGATCGGTTGGAGAAGCACAATAGCAGTGTGTTGGAAATCTCAAGCTTTCTGGACTGGGTGGAGCATGTGGACTTTTGCTCAACATATACGGACCTGCACAACCTTGTCTCCTGTGCGACGCGGTGTGGCTACCTCAGGGCAGAAATATAGGTCTTTCAGGTGCATTCTCCGGGCATAGTACCAGGAACGGCTGTCAGACTTCTTGCCTGACGAATGAGATTGCTCAATTCTCTATATACTTGAGCACTGTTATCACGCATACCCGCTCTAGAAATGATAGCCCAAGTACTAAGGTATTTAGCCGCATGAGCCGTGGACAAGCTATACCCTTTATTGGGTTCAACTTGCGTTTTGACAAGGGTCGACTTGTTCCACGTGATGCCTGAGCAACAACAATTGACATCTCGGAGTCCGCTGAAGAGCGAAATGAAATGACTTTCCTGACCAAATGGCATCAACGTGCCCCGCCATCGTTCGCCTGGATCACGGTTGGCTAAGTGCGAGCGACAGTTGAAAACCGGTCTGGTCAATCCCTACTCAACGTTGCCCACTCTGTGACACTGCTGAAGCATGGCCAACGTCCCAAATTCCTCTCATACGCCGATCAACTTAATTCCCAAGATCGCCAGCGACTTGCGACGCACCTTTGCGACTCACAAAACCAAGCCACTCCACTATCGGCTAACCCAGCTTCGAAAGCTATATTGGTCGTAAGTCTTGGCCGACGGTGGGATTTCAATGATGCATCTACTGAAATGGCATGTGAAGGCTCAAGGACAATGAGAATGCAGTCAACGAAGCCTGTAAACGTGATCTAGGTAAATCGAGTATCGAAACGTATATTACCGAGGTAATTTCACCATTTGCACTATTGGTTCGCTCTGTTATCGACTCACTAAACCTGCAAGGTTGGATGGTGCTTGAATGACATTGTTTTCGTAAACAACAATCTCGAAAAGTGGGCCAAGGCGGAAGCTGCACCGGATATTCCTCTGTTGAACAAGCCACTTCATCCGAAGATTCGCAAGGATCCTTTAGGATGTGTCCTCATCATCGGGTCTGTCCTATGATACCTTAGTTGAGGTCCACGGATGCTGCGATATTATGCTGACGAAAGATGGAAGCACATATAATTTTCCAATACAGCTGACGCTTGGCCCTCTCATTGGGGTACGTGGTTCAACTCGTCTACCATTCCTTGTATATTCTCCGTTGAAGTTTTTCGACTTCTCCAATTGAAGTAATTCTTTGTTGAAGCGCTCAAGGAAAATACTCTTCCATGTAATGGCCACTGCTGATCGGGATCTCTTACAAGGCTATTGCCGCGGGATGCACGGTTGCTATCAAGCCATCCGAATCGGCTCCAAACGCTGCTGCCGTTGTTCAGAACATCCTGGAATCCGTTCTCGATCAGTCAGCTTATCGTGTCATCCAAGGTGCTGTTCCCGAGACTACTGCTCTTCTTGAGGAGAAATGGGATAAGATCTTCTACACGGGGGGTTCTGCCGTGGCGAGGATTATCTCCAAGAAGGCCGCTGAGACTCTTACGCCCGTGACACTGGAGCTGGGTGGCAGAAATCCCGCGATCGTAACCAAGAATGCCGACATTCATCTTGCCGCAAAGCGACTTTTGTGGGGCAAGACAGTCAATGCGGGCCAAGTGTGTGTTAGCCAAAACTATACGCTGATAGATGAGAGCGTTATGCCTGAATTCATCTCGGAGCTCAAATCTGCTATTCATCAATTCTACCCTAGGGGAGCCAAGGAATCCCCAGACTACGGTCGAATAACCAACGCGCGGCAATTCCAACGATTGAAGAAGATGTTAGATGATACCCGAGGGAAGATTTTGCTGGGTGGAGAGATGGATGAGGCGGAACTTTACATCGAGCCAACTGTCGTTCAGGTACTTTCTGCAGATGACTCTTTGATCGTTGACGAGTCATTTGGACCTCTCTTTCCGATACTGCCTTTCAAAGATCTTGACACTGCAATCCGAATGGCGAATGAAATCTCAGGGACGCCATTGGGGCTCTATCCATTTGGTACAAACTCTGAGACCAAGCGGATTCTGAACGAGACGAGGAGCGGTGGTGTCAGCGTCAATGATGCTTTCTTCCACGCCAGTATCCCAACACTTCAGTTTGGCGGAGTAGGTGAGAGTGGACAGGGCTCGTATAGGGGCCGCGCGAGCTTTGATTGCCTCACACATAGACGGAGCGTAATAAATACACCAGGTTGGATGGAGAAGCTATTGGCGGCCAGGTACGTAGATGAGATATCAAGCAGCTTGAATCGGCTCGGGCAATGTGACTAGTTGTCATCGCGGCCGTGTATCCTCGAAGGCCCAGCACATGTACTAATGCGATGTGTTCTTCCAGGTATCCGCCATTTGCAGGCACCAACAAATTAGACAGGTTGCGCAGCTTTATTCAATACGATTATTCAATTGGTTTGCGGGGGCTAGTGGGGTCTAGGACCGCTAGCCCGCCCGCGCTATACTAGATCGAGTAATATGAATCGCAATCTAATAATT
>JAABUJ010006073.1_pt1 | contig 11835 bp, 7 predicted proteins | sample 5559131 | NCBI WGS metagenome assembly JAABUJ01 (sample SAMN10711875, study PRJNA513366) | rock metagenome | isolation source: Antarctica rocks | place: Antarctica: Victoria Land, Mt New Zealand nord | collected 2016-01-07 | reverse complement strand
TTGAATGACTGTTCAATCTTGCTTGAGATGTCATTACTTATTGAAGAGATTGACTAAATAAAGTCATCATTGAGATCATTATGATGATTAAGTTCAATTTACTTCAACATTAAAAACTGAATTATCTTATAACTGAAAGAAAGAACACTGCAGAAGACTTGTTTTCAGATGAAGCTGATATAGATACAGAACATCTATCTTATGTATTTATTCTGAATTGCAACTCTTCTAACATTGCAGATAACAGCCTAACTAATACTCTGAATCAAATCACTTATGACATTCTGAAATGCAATTCTTACAATACTTTAAATGATGACTCTGATGATCTGAACAAAGATATGAGACTTAATATCTATGAAGACAGCTGACTGATGCATATACATTAGAATTTCTTGTTAAAAGATTAAAATGCTGCAATTTAGATGAATCAGTCAATATTACAGCATCTTTACAATCAACTACACTATCAATTTTCTCAGCTCATTTCAAAAAGAGAGTCAGAAGAGATTTGCTTAATAATTATGTTAATAAATGCAAAAAATTCATGAAACTACAATCTGTTCAGAACACAATGTCAACTTCTCTGCTTTCAAGAGAAATACATTGTGTGTTAGAAAGAACATTTGCATTTGAAGAGTGAGAAGAAAGAAGAGAATGAAGAAAGATAAGTAATGAGTAAATCTATATAAGAGTAATTTGACAGTGAATAATGTTAATTCTTAACAGTGAATATTAAATCAATTTTAATTACATCATCTTCACTCACATTACTTCTTCTTCATGCTTCATTATTTCATCATTCACCACATCACTCAATCACACAGTCAAGAATCTTTGATCTCTGATGAAATTATATAATTGAGAGTCTTCAACCTCTGATGAAACTACATAGTTAAGAGTCTTTAATCTCTAATGAAATTACACAGTTAAGGATCTTCAATCTCTGATGAAATCACACAGTTAAGGGCCTTCAACCTTCAGTGAAATCACATGATTGAGAGTCTTCAATCTTCAGTGAAATCACATAGTCAGAGATCTTCAATCTCTGATGAAATTACATAGTTAAGAATTCTCAATCTCTGATGAAATCACACAGTTAAGGGCTCTTGACCTCAGGTAAAATTACACAGTAAAGAGCTCTCAATCTCAGGTAAAATCACATAGTTGAGAGCTCTCAACCTCAGATAAAATCACACAGTTAAGAGTTCTCAACCTTTGTTGATAGAGCAATGTCTGACATTACTTTGTTGATAAAGTGATGTTTAACATCATTTTATCAACAGAGTGATGTTAAATGATGATTATTTGTGTCTTGAATCTCTTAATGTTGAAAGATATAGATCTTTAAACAGTGAATGAAGATAAATTCTCATCAATAAATGATGATGATTGTTCTAAGTGCTGATTAGGCTTTGTAGTATAGAGTCATAGCATAGTTGATGACAACATCATTATGCACTTTTAAAGAATAGTACATGCTATAATTTAAGATGAAATCTTCATTTCTAATGTGTAATTCTAATGTGCACACTACCAAACTAACTGGCAAAAACTTCCACATATTTATATCAACTTATACTTGCTTAGTCAGACTAATTCTTGCTTACTCAGCTCACAAATAATCTGCAACTCACACAGAGTCAAGTTAAGTTAACCTATACCTGACCTAAGTCAAAAAAAGTTCACTTTATCTGACCTGACATTCAGACTCAACTCAGACCTGCATAATCTATAGACAATCTGTGCACTCAGCCTAATCAAAATTGAGTAGACTATGTCAGAATAGATTTGCATTATAGTATACATTAAGAATTTAATTGTGAACTGATATTACTTAATAAAGACAGCATCAGCATAGTTCTTAAAAGTCTGTAAATTGAGATTTTACTTTATTGAGATGAAGACTGATCTTAAATCACTAAATCTAAAATGATTTAACACTTTCTTCAAATAAGTCTTTTAAGAAACAGTGAGAATCCTTAACTTCTAATCTTGTTTGATCTTCATGTCAAGATAGTATTTACACAGTCTGCAATTACTCATTTTATAAGTGTCACTGAGTTTTCACTTTAGACTATTAATAGTCTTAATGATGAGATTAGAAAGAAGAATGTCATTAATATAGATAAACATCAGTAAATTGCTGTGTTTGAAGATATTAACATCATTGATTAGGTATTTGAAGCCTAGATTAATTAAAAACTTGTAAATAATTTAATATTACATCTATAATGACTACTTTAGTTCATAAAGAATCTTGTTAAGTTGACATACTTTTATTTCATTAATATACTCAGTAGACTGAGTGATGAAGACTTTTTCTTTAAGTATTTCATTGAGAAAAGTCATTTTAATGTTCATTTATTTAAGATAATAGTCATAATATGCAGCTATTGCAAAAGTCATCTTATAAGTAGTTAATTTAATGACAGAGATATATGTTTTGTTGTAATTAATGTTATAGTGCTGTTCAAATTCTTTGACTACTCATCTAATCTTATACTTTATAATTGAACTGTTTAAGTTCTGCTTATAATGATAAACTCATTGTTCTTGAAGTGCTCATTAATTTAAGAAAAGATTGACAAAATCTTACATTTTATTTTTGTTTAAAGACTTAATTTCTGCATTCATAGCTGCTTTTCATTAAGCAGTGTCAGATACAATAACAATCTTCTTATAGATAGTCAGCTCTTCTTTAAAGTCTTTCTTTTCTTTTTATTTTGATGTGATCTTTGCAATTAGCTCTGCAACACAGAACAAGATTATCAAACTACTTTTATAATATTTTAATGATTGTTGATTTCTTCTGAAATGATGTAAAGATACTGATGTTGAAGATGACTGCATTATAGACTTGTCATTGCTGTTCTTAATTAACTTAATGATGTAAGCTGAGCAGAAGTCTTTATGATTCTTTTAAAACTTATAAAATCTCTTTAATTTATTCTTTTTATCTGCTATTAAGTGTGAAGCAGAGACAGATGTGTAATCTTAAGTTATATTGTTGTTTTTCTTTTCTTAATCTGTACTCAGTGATTTCAGACATTCAAGCTTAAGAAATTGATGTATCTGTTTAAATAATGAAACTGACAAAGATGTAATCTTAAGATCATTGATTCATATTGATTCTTTGTTAAACACAACATCTCAGCATTGTACTATCTTTTTCTTGTTAAATAATTAAATTTTAAAGATATTAAATTTTTCATATTCAACAAGCATATCTTCTTCACTTCATTCATTGAATTTAATACTTTTCTGATGTCTTTCTTTCAGTATGTGTGTATAAGTCTTGCATTCTCATATTTGTAAATAATTAAGATTGATGAGCTCAGCATTGTTGTCAGTATACATCAATTTATATTATAATTGAGCTGAAATCTTTTCATTAATAGTCTTATTAGAGCTTCAGTTAAGAAGATAGTAAGCTGCTTTAACAGCTTTTAGTTATAGCTGTTTTAAAATATCAGCATTGATTATTATGATTCTTATTCATTTAGCAATAAGATTGTTGCTTTACTCTGTAACTTTATTTTGATTAGATACATAGAATATGATCAGTTCATAAATGATTTTATGTTGTTAAAGAAATTTCTTGAGATAATGATCTCTGAATTTACTTTCATTATTGATTTAAACAGTTAATAAATGATGTTCAGTATGTTCTTTTAGAAAGTTAAAATATCAATATATTATTTTTTCTGCTTCTCTCTTTCTTTTTATAGAGTAAACATGTTGAGCTTGAGAGTAGTTATTTATGCAGATAGTATATTAAGTGAATCTATCATAAACAGTAGACATTATAGAGTCAACAACATCTATGTATGTTATCTTACATATATTAATGATTCATCTTTATGATCATCTTAAGATCTTTTGCTTTTAGTTTACCTTAATGCATGCTTCACATACATGTGAATTGTTAGATTTCAAAAGATCATTGAGATGAATTTTAATGATTATTTTGAATAGCTTGATTAGACTGTTTATATCTATATGAGTAAGACAGCAATGTTAGATATTGTAGAATATCTTTTGACTGATTGCTGTCATGATGATATTAAGTTAATTCTTTAATTGAATCATATAGAGATCATTATGTTTTAAAGTATATTTAACAATCTTGTTATTAATAACTTATAGTAGCTTGCTGATGACAGTATTGAGTTGCATCTTCTTACTGATGATTATATCTACTGAGAATAGATTAATTGCAGCATTAAAAATGTAAATTACATTATTTAAAGTAATATTTTTGTAGTCTTTATCTTTTAAATTAAACTGAAGAGTAATGAAGTCTTCATTAATGATTTTGATCTGACTACTGATGTCTATGATGACAATGAATTTGTTTAATTATGTATAGAATTTGAATAGTTGTCAATTCTTATATATGTAATGAGAAATACTGAAGTCAGCTAGTTAACTGTCTTCTGTAATGATGACAGCAGTATATATAATGATCAGCAAGAAGTCTGCTTTAAAGTTAAATTTCAATTCATTTAACTTCTTTTTATCACTGTCTTTTTCATCTTTTTCACTGTCTTTATTTGTCTCTTTTCTTCTGTCATCATAGACTTTCTTCTTTTCTGAATACTTTATAAAGCAGTTTTCTTCTGTGTAAATAGATCTTTTACAGTGATCACATTACTTATTTTTATTTTTCTTTTCTTTATTTCAGTTATTCTTACTCTTACTCTGTTCATTTAACTTAACTGTCATGATCATCATCTTGTTATTTTTCTTAAGACATTCTTCATTAATAAGCTTCACAATTAGCTTATTCAGTGTCAGCATCTTTATTCAAATTGTAAATTACTTTACTGTGACTCATTGCTGATATGTAGAGTCTAGATTAGCTAGAAAGAAGATAATCTTTATTGATTTGTTGATTTTTAAGTTGATCAAGATAATTTTAATCAGTAATAATTTGTACTGTAAGATGTAGTTGTTGATGTTTAAACAGATTTTGAGTCATAAATTATAGAATTAAATCATTAAGATGTACTGTAGATTGAAGCTATACAGTATATAGAGATCATTAATGTAGTTTTATATCTCTTTTACTGTTATCTTTTCTTAAATGATGACTGAAATCTCTAAAAAGACATTAAGAATAATTTAAGTCATTGCTTTATTGTTTTAAGTATTTTACTCAATTTAAATAGAAGAAATTATCTGAAGATTTGCTTTCTGTTTAACAGAAATAGAGATATCATCATTGATTATATTTTATAGATTAACACTTAATAATGTAAACTGTATGACTGTTTTTTATGCTAAATAATTAACATTTTTTTTAACTTAATGAATTGCTGTAGCTGAATGACATCTGTTGTAGATAATATACTGTATTCAGTTTAAATAGATAGTATTTTGATTGAGTTCTTTCTTTGCTTTTATGATGATGAGATGTTGACTTGTAGAGTTTGTCATTTATAATTGATTAAAAGTTAATGAATTTTGTCAGTGATGATGAGATTAATTAAATAGATTAATTGATAAGATCAATATACATATACAGCTGAGCTCATAATCTATTGAACATACACTTATAGTGATGTGTAATGATCATAGTATTGTTTAATTAATTAAGTGTAAGAAGACAAACTGAAAAACTTTTCAGAAGGTTGGCATCAAGCCTAATCAGGTAATGCCTTGGCACAACCTTGAGTCCTCGCACTAAGCCATAATAGGCATGAGTACCAACAGGCCCTGCTTGGATCCCTAATGCAATCCCGCCACCTACCAATGCCTACTTCTTATATCTACTCTTGATATATAGCACGCCCTGCCATTCAGACTACACTCTGTTCCTCTTAAGAGGCTCCCCAGATAATCCTTCGATCTAGGTAAGCATCAGGTAAGGTACAGAAAGTAATTGTGTCTGTATGTTACAGGGATAAGGTATTGCACAAATACCTTGCGTCGATTGATGTGCACTAGTGCAACAGCGGGCATGCTTGGTTGGTATATCGAGATGCTGTACCTTACTTCGTAGAGCTTCCAAACATCAGAAGTGCTGCCTTACTTAGGGTACTTACTTGACTTGTGCATGAGTGATCAATCAAGCAGGTACGCACGGCGATGACCTTATACTATCGCATCTAAATAGTGTATGCTTGGTCTCCGACACACTCTTAGAGCTCGTCCTTCTTTTCTCGATTTCATTTCTAAGAAACCAACCCACCACCGCTCCAGATCCGATTCTACTGTAGATTCACTTGAGGAAGAAGACGAGCAGTCAACATCTCTTCCGACTGCCCCACTGTCAGCTCCGCAAGGCTCACCATCGCCTCCGCCCACGATCGAAACGCCAGAAGCTTGCAAAATGGCTGCGGTGAGCTGCAAACTACATTCCCTTCCTCTGATTGACCAGCAGGCTGACCGTCGTTTACCGTCGATCTAGAACTCTAAGAGGACACGGCTGGAGGCTGGAGAAGAGCAATATGGTAAGCCGGCTGGGTCGAAGGCTCTTTGCTGGGTCCAAATGACCCCCTTGGTCAATCATAACAACGTTTCTAACATGCAAGCTAGGCTCCATCTTCTCAGTATCAGGGTATGCTACACTCCGTTGGAGAGCTAGGCACTGCGGCTGATCGCAACAGTCCTGTTATCATCGCCGAGAACATGATAGGATGCGCCATGTACGAATTGGTATGCTGCAGGCTCCAATACCAGTCTGAATAGCTTTGAAACGAAGGCTGAGTCTCATAGGTCAAAGTTGGTCATGATCAGCTGGTAGGAGAAGTCATCAGGATTGATGCGGATAAAGCTACAGTGCAAGTCTATGAGGAGACAGGTAAACTGAAGATCCCATACCTCACAAACCGGTCGATGTCTGTGGAAGGCTGAACACTTCTCTGTACAGCTGGCGTTACGGTTGGAGACCCTGTGATGAGGACGGGGAAGCCTCTCTCGGTCGAACTGGGCCCGGGTCTGATGGAAACAATCTACGACGGTATTCAGCGGCCGTTGAAGTCGATTTCACAGGTGGCGAACAGCATATACATACCCCGTGGCATATCCGTACCTTCACTGAATCGCGAGACGAAATGGGATTTTACACCTGGGGACCTGAAGGTCGGAGATCACATTACGGGGGGTGACATCTTCGGGAGCGTGTTTGAGAATAGCTTGCTCAACGACCACAAGATCATGCTCCCGCCTCGGGCGAGGGGGACAATCACCCGTATCGCCGAGAAGGGCAGCTACACGGTTGCAGACAAGGTGCTCGAGGTCGAATTCGATGGTAAAAAGTCAGAATATACGATGATGCACACATGGCCGGTCAGAGTACCGCGCCCGGTTGCCGAGAAGCTGCCATCGGACGCGCCCTTCATCGTCGGTCAACGGGTGCTTGACGCTCTCTTCCCAAGTGTTCAAGGTGGCACAGTATGTATCCCCGGCGCCTTCGGCTGCGGGAAGACAGTCATCAGTCAATCGGTGTCCAAGTTTTCTAACAGCGACATCATCATCTACGTTGGCTGTGGCGAGCGTGGTAATGAGATGGCTGAAGTGCTGATGGACTTTCCTGAGGTGCGGCGTCCGATCCAGATAGCAGATAGCACCTGGGTTCAGCTGATCTTGTTCGTAGCTTTCCATTGACATCGACGGACGAAAAGAGCCGATCATGAAGCGGACGTCGCTCATCGCCAACACTTCGAACATGCCTGTCGCGGCCCGTGAAGCTTCGATCTACACCGGTATTACTGTTGCTGAATATTTCAGAGATATGGGTAAGGATGTCGCTATGATGGCAGATTCGACATCCCGGTGGGCAGAGGCTCTACGTGAGATTTCAGGTCGGTTAGGGGAAATGCCGGCGGATCAAGGTTTCCCGGCTTATCTTGGTGCCAAACTCGCCTCATTCTACGAGCGGGCCGGGAAGGTCACCTCTCTTGGGAGTCCAGATCGACAAGGCAGTGTCAGCATCGTCGGTGCTGTCAGCCCCCCCGGTGGTGATTTCTCGGACCCCGTGACGAGCAGCACTCTCGGTATCGTCCAGGTATTCTGGGGCCTGGACAAGAAACTTGCGCAGCGGAAGCATTTCCCCTCCATCAACACGTCTCAATCGTACAGTAAATACACCACGATCCTGGACAAGTTCTATGAAAAGGACCATCCGGAATTCCCCCGCCTCCGAGATCGGATCAAGGAGCTTCTGTCCAACTCTGAGGATCTCGACCAGGTGGTGCAGCTTGTCGGAAAGTCCGCTCTTGGCGATCCGGACAAGATCACTCTCGACGTTGCCGGGCTGTTGAAGGACGACTTCTTACAGCAGAACGGGTACAGCGATTACGATCAATTCTGCCCGCTATGGAAAACGGAGTACATGATGAAAGCGTTCATGGGCTATCACGATGAGGCTCAGAAGGCCGTGTCCCAAGGTCAGAGCTGGAACAAGGTCCGGGAAGCGACGAGTGACATCCAGAACCAATTACGAAACATGAAGTTTGAGATCCCCGGTGAGGGCGAAGAGAAGATTTCGAAAAAGGTTCGTATAGCCGCCGATGTGGATGGCACGCATAGCTGACGTGTCATAGTACGACCAAATACTTCAGAACATGTCGGAGAGGTTTGCGTCGGTCATCGATGAGTAGAGGGTGACCAAGGGGAGCATACTACAACGTCTGACCAAGAAAGAGCGTTGTATGGCCGTATCAGACATGAACTTACACATGCATAGCGTAATATGTACTCCACATTGCCCTCCAAGTCGCTGTGCCCTGCTGTAGTCCAACCAACTGGTACATCTCAGTCTCAACTACATCCCAAAGTTGTTGTCGATAGGTCGATACTAGTTGAGACTGATTGTATACTACCTTAGGTAAGGGCATACCTGTTGATAATGTGTCCTGTTGAGCTACCTTACATATGAGGTATTACAAAATCCTCCTTCTTCTAAATTTTAGGTATCATCATGTGATATCATTGCTTACTCATCTCTTACTAAGCACCCCTATTTATGTCTTAGTCATCATTTCCTATATATACTCTACATAGTGTAAACAAATAGAAACAACTTTCTACAGATCAATTCACATCTGATAGCATCAAAGATTTAAAACATACTTTTAAGCAGTTCTGAAATTTAGACTTCAGTCTGAGCTGATTTAATTTATATTTTAATTATAAAAGTTCTGATACAATAATGCATAAACTACATATTTACTTTCTCTTCAGTACTCATCACTACTTCAGTATTGAGACTATAGAATAAAGAGATAAATTTTTATACTATATTGTATAAAGAAAAGTTTTATCTTTCTTATATCATGATATGTTCAACAGTGATTCAAATCAAATTAAAATTAATTTATTAATTAATATTTTTAATTATTTACAATCTCTTAATATAAAGCTCAACTCTATTTCTATAATGATGAACAAACTTACTATTATTAATCAGTCAACAGTGTCAGAAATGACTTCTTAAGTTAATTATAAGATAATAATAAGTTAAATTGCATTTCTTTAAACTTAATTGAAAGATATTTATGCTGATTAATTAATTTTTAGCTTTATGTTTAAAATCATATCTCTATTTAGTGCAGCTTCAGAGACTCAAGAAATATTTAATGTAATAATGTCTTTTTTTACAATGATGTTTAAGAATTCTTTAAAGATAAAGACATTATTTATTTATAAAAGTAATCAAAAAGTGAACACTGCAGAGATGTAAATTCTTAAAATGAAAGCTTATTTTCAATTTTATAAAATGTTGATAAATTAACTTCTAAATAATGAAGTAAAGATCACTGTTACAGTCAGTTATTTAAAAGATATTGTCAAAGTATGATGACTTTAAAAAGAAGAATGACTTTAAGCTAAAGAAGATCTGTTAAATATTAAATTTCAAAATATAAATAACTTTTTTTTAGCATTTCTACTGATCTTTAAAAACATTAATGAAATAAAACATCAACATCACTGTTATGAGACACTGAAACAAATGAAATCAATTTAATAATATAAAATAAAGTTTACAAAGATTGTACAACTTCTTCAGTCTATATTAGTTAAATATAAACAGAAATGACAGTTTATTCAGAGTTTAAAGTAGAAGATTTAATCTGAACTTTGAAAGTATTTAAAGATTGAACTGACTACTTTTAATGAGTTATGTTAGATATATAACTCATGATAGCTGTGCTACTAGTGTAGTGCCACCTTTTAACAGGTTATGAGCTCAGGTTAGTGCAGTGATAACTTGCATAAAACAATGTCTAGGTCATCTTGCTGGTGGTTTAAGTTCATAGTGAGAGAGTAAATGTAATAGGCACTCAAAGATTACAAGTTTGAATCACTGTCTGTGCACACTCTTTACATCTGTGGTCTGGTCATGAGCTGATCACAGGTTAGAGAAAGTGTTAGATATATAACTTACAATAGCTGTGCTACTAGTGTGGTGTCATCTTTTAACAAGTTAATTTAATGAATTAATTAAATTGAATAAAGTCTTTAAGAAATACATAATAAAAATTATCTTAATGTCTTTAATAGCTTAAATTTAAATCATAATAACTCATTAAACAATTCTTAAGATCAATCTCAAAGTCATAAGAGATTAATTATATCTAAATTAAATAAGTTAAATACAGAAACTTATTAAATCTGATGTAAAAAAAATAAAGTGTACTTTCATTATAAAAAGTTCTTACATATAGCTAAAGACTGCTGAGACAATAAGAACACAGATAAGAACAAAGATAAGAGTAAAGATGAGAATAAGAATAAGAATAAGAAAAAGAGTAAAGATAAAAAGAAGTTAAAGATTGTCAAAGTTGATTTGAATGATTTGAAAAATTGAAGTTATTTATAAATATAGAAGTATTCATAAATAAGTTAACAGAAGCTTCTATTTAATTTAATAATGACTTAAGTAAAGCATTCACACTGAATAGCTTAAAATTCTTATTATTAAGTATAATCTCTAATTAAATTAACATCTTCAATTTAAATTCATATATTCTTGCAGACCACATTTAAGACAGACTGAACAAGATAAACATGAAAGTACTAATTGATTTAGATGTAAATCAAATATATGTTTTCTTGACAGTTATCAATTAAATGTTGATTAATAGTTAATACAAAATTAAACTGCTTAAAATATTCTTGTCAAACAGATAGATTATTTAATTAACTGTAAAGCTGATCTTTTATCTCAAAATAAATAGCTTTTAACAACAATTAAAAGCATAAATTGTGAATCTTTAAGAATATAATCTTATTCTGAGATTAATCTGACTGAAAGTCATTAATTCTCAGATTAATTGAGCTACAGACTGTATGATGATTCAGAATTGATAATGAAAACATTATTATTTATTTTTAAAAAAGTGACAATGAGCTGTAAATGAGTTGACATTAAATATGATTGAAGAGTGTGCAGCTATGAAGATACTTTGAAAGTATAGAACTGTTAAGTATTTATTAATAATTTAATAAAACTCAGAGAAGTCAGAAGCTGTAGACTGAGTGTGTAGATTATTTATAGATTATATAGATCAGAGTTGAGTTCAGATATTAGGTCAGGTTAAATTAACTTTTATTTAGCTAAGTTAAGTGTAAGTTAATTTAACCTGACTTATATAGAGTTATGAGTTTTTTATGAGTTATATATAGTCTTAGTAAGCATGTGTATGCGCTTAGTAAGCACATACACATGCTTACTAATGTATGTTTCTAATGCACATCTTTGCAAAAAGTCATGATTTTCATAACTTATTCAGTAATATATCTTGTGACTGTGTAATTTATCCCTATATGACTAGTTAAGATGTAATTTATTATAACTAATATATCAATAAGCTTTCACATTTT
>JAABUJ010006072.1_pt1 | contig 11836 bp, 12 predicted proteins | sample 5559131 | NCBI WGS metagenome assembly JAABUJ01 (sample SAMN10711875, study PRJNA513366) | rock metagenome | isolation source: Antarctica rocks | place: Antarctica: Victoria Land, Mt New Zealand nord | collected 2016-01-07 | reverse complement strand
GGCCGCCCGCACCGCACGGTCGGCCAGCGGCGCGGCGGGGTCGGCGGTGCGCGGGCCGCCGGGTGCCGGCGCCGGGGAGCGCTCCGCGGCCACGCCTCAGACGCTGCCGGGAGCTGCGTCCGCGGGGGCCGCCGCCCCGGCGAGCACGCTGTCCACGATCGCCTGCGCGGCCGGACCGTAGGGCGGCAGAAAGGCGTCGATCATGTCGCCGGTCCCGCGGACGACGACGCCGCGCGGGTTGGAGAACTCACGGAAGCCCTCGATGCCGTGGTGCCGGCCGCTGCCGCTCTGGCCCACGCCGCCGAAGCCCAACGAGGGCAGTGCACCCTGCACCGCGCAGACGTTGACGCACGCGCCGCCCGATGAGGTCTGCGCGAGCACGTGCTCGACCGTCCCGGGGTCCTGGCTGAAGACGTAGAGGCCGAGCGGCCGCTCCCCGGCGTTGAGCGTGCTGAGCGCCTCGTCGAGGTCGTCGTACGGGACCACCGGCAGGATCGGCCCGAAGATCTCCTCCTGCATGATCCGCAGGTCCGCCGAGGGGTCGATGACCAGGGTCAGCGGCAGCCGTCGGGTCGCCGGGTCACCGTCGCCGCCGAGGGAGACGACCCGCGCGCCCGCCTGCCGGGCCTCCTCGACCATGGCCAGGATCCGCTCCAGGTGCCGCTCGGTGATGATGCCGGTGCAGTCGGCCGACGAGGCGTAACCAGGCAGCTCGCCGTCGAGGTAGGCCTCGGCGTAGGCCACGAAGTCCTCGACCTGCGCGCGCGGCACCAGCGCGTAGTCGACCGAGATGCACATCTGACCGTTCTTGATGAGCTTGGTGCCCACCACGCCGCGCACGCTCTCGGCGTCGACGCTGTCGGCAGCCAGGATCGCCGGGCACTTGCCGCCCAGCTCCAGGGTCACCGGTACGAGGTTCTCCGCGGCAGCCCGGGCGACCTCGCGGCCGATCGCGGGGCTGCCGGTGTAGAGCAGGTGGTCCCAGCGCAGGGTGGGAAACTCCTTGGCCAGCGTCAGGCCGCCGACCGCCACCGCGACCCGGTCCTCGGGGAAGGTCTCGCTGATCATCCGCTGCAGCAGCTCCGCGCACGCCGGCGTGTAGTCCGACGGCTTGATGATCACGCGGTTGCCGGCGGCGAGCATCTCCACCAGCGGCCCGACCGACAGGTCGAAGGGGGAGTTCCACGGGACGATGTTGCCGATGACACCCTTGGGCTGGTAGCGCACGCCGGCCCGCGCGGTGCCGTAGAAGGCCGGGTCGGCCGCCCGCTCGTCCTCTGCCATCCACGCGTCGACCTGCTCGGCGGCGTAGGCGGCGCGCCCGGCCACCCCGAGCACCTCGACCAGGTCGGTGAAGAGCCCCGGGTGGGCGGCGAAGTCGGCGCTCATGGCCGCCCTGATCTCGTCGCGGTGGCCCACGACCATGCCGGCCAACGCCATCAGGTGCCCCTTGCGCTCCTCGGCCGAGGGGTACGGGTCAGCGAGGTACGCCGCCCGCTGCACGGCATGCAGCCGGTGCAGCTCGGCGATCGCCGGGCCGTCGGCGTCGGCGGGGCTGGTGGCGGGCGGGCTGACGAGCGTCGTCACGGGGTCTCCTGGAGGGGGCGATGTGCGCGGTATGCGGTGTGTTACGTGTAGCGCTACTGTTGCACACCCACCCCGGCACGGAGAGGTAGGTCACATGCCCGGCATCGACACGACCGACCTGACCGGCAAGACCGCCGTCGTCACCGGGGCGGGCTCGGGGATCGGCCGCTCGATCGCGCTGCTGCTGGGTCGGCGGGGAGCGGCCGTGCACGTCGCCGACCTCGACGGCGCGAGCGCCGAGGCGGTCGCCGCCGCGGTCACTGCCGCGGGGGGCACGGCCGTCGCCCACACGCTCGACGTGACGGACCCGGACGCCGTGGCCGGTCTCGCGGACGACGTCTTCGCGGCCGGCCCGGTCGACCTGCTCTTCAACAACGCGGGGATCGGCCACGCCGGCGCGGTGACCGACGCGACCCTGCAGGACTGGCGGCGCCTCCTCGACGTCAACGTCATGGGTGTCGTCCACGGGCTGCACGCCTTCCTGCCGCGGCTGCTGGCCCAGGACCGGCCGGCGCACATCGTCAACACGGCGTCGATGGCCGGTCTGGTGCCCAACCCCGGCATGGCGCCGTACTCCGCCAGCAAGGCCGCCGTGGTCGGGCTCAGCGAGGCGCTGGAGGGCGAGCTGGCCGGGACCAGCGTCGGCATCTCGGTGTTGTGCCCCGGCATCATCAACACCGCGATCGTCAAGACGTCGACCATGCGCGGTGAGTGGGCGGACCGGCAGGACGCGACGACGGAGCTGTACGCGAAGCGCGGGACCTCCCCCGACGTGGTCGCCCGCCAGGCCCTCGACGCGGTCACCCGCGGGCGCATCATCGTGCCGACGCCGCGGTACCAGGTCGTCCCCGGCTGGTTCCTCAAGCGGTATTTCCCCCGCGCGGGCCGGGCCGTGACCGCCGCGACGATGAAGCAGATGGCCAAGCGCTGAGGTTCGCCCCGACCGACAGGAGCACCGTGACCACCACGATCGACCGCCCCGCCGACCTGACCGGCACCGAGCACGTCGACGTCCTCATCGTCGGCGCGGGCCTGTCCGGCATCGGCGCCGCCTGCCACCTGCAGACCGACGCGCCCGGCACGACCTACGCCCTCCTCGAGGCGCGCCCGACCAGCGGCGGCACGTGGGACCTCTTCCGCTACCCCGGCATCCGCTCGGACTCCGACATGTTCACCCTGGGCTACTCCTTCCGCCCGTGGACCGACCCCGAGTCGATCGCCGGTGGCGACGCGATCCTGCGCTACATCAGGGAGACCGCGAAGGCCTACGACGTGGACCGCCACATCAGCTACGACGCGCGCGTGGTCAGGGCCGACTGGTCCTCCGAGCAGGCTCGCTGGACGGTGACGGTCGAGCACCCCTCGTCGGGGGAGCGCACCACCCGTACCTGCGGCTTCATCTACCTGTGCTCCGGCTACTACTCCTACGACGAGGGCTACACCCCGACCTGGCCCGGCCGTGCGGACTTCACCGGTCAGGTCGTGCACCCGCAGCACTGGCCGGAGGGGCTCGACATCACGGGCCAGCGGGTGGTGGTCATCGGCAGCGGCGCGACCGCGGTGACGCTGATCCCGGCGCTCGTCGATGACGCGGCCCAGGTGACGATGCTGCAGCGCTCCCCGTCCTACATCTTGCCCTTCCCCTCCGCCGACCCGATCGCCGCCCTGCTGCGCAAGGTGCTGCCGGCCAAGCAGGCCTACTCGGCGATCCGGTGGAAGAACGTGCGGCTGGCGACGATCACCTACGGGCTGAGCCGCAAGCGCCCGGCCAGGGTGCGCGCCCTGCTGCGGCGGATGGCGGTCAAGCGGCTGCCGGCCGGCTTCGACGTCGACACCCACTTCACCCCGACCTACGACCCGTGGGACCAGCGGATGTGCTTGGTGCCCGAGGGAGACTTCTTCGCCGCGATCCGCTCCGGCAAGGCCGACGTCGTCACCGACCACATCGAGGCCTTCACCGCGACGGGCTTGCGGCTGCGCTCGGGCGTGGAGCTGCCGGCCGACGTGGTCATCACCGCGACCGGGCTCAACCTGCTCCCCCTCGGCGGCATCGAGCTGCACGTCGACGGGGAGGCGGTGACGATCTCCGAGCGGGTGGCGTACAAGGCGATGATGCTGGACGGGGTGCCCAACCTCGCCTTCGCCCTCGGGTACACCAACGCATCCTGGACGCTCAAGGTCGACCTCGTGTCGTCCTTCGTCGGGCGGCTGCTCCGGTCGATGAAGGAGAAGGGGCAGGTGATCGTGACCCCCCGGCTGCCGGCCGAGCCGATGGCCACGTCGCCCTTCATCGACATGACCTCAGGCTACTTCGAGCGCTCGCGCAGCTCGCTGCCCCTGCAGGGCGATCGGGCACCGTGGCGCCTGCAACAGAACTTCATCAAGGACTCGGCGCTCTTCCGCGGGCCGGTCGACGGCGACCCCGCGCTGGAGATCCGCCCGGCCCCCGTGGCGGTCACCGCCTGAGCGGCGCAAGCCGCTTGCCCCTGGTGGCCCTGCGGTGAGCGCGGGTGCTGGCCCTTCGAGGCGACTGTCGCGCAGGACGGCGACGTCGTCCGGTGGGCCGACTTAGAGGCTCGACGCCCGCGCTCGCGAGTCTCGGTCAGATGTTGATGACCTCAGACGCTGACGACACTGATGAGCGCTTCCATGCCGACGAAGTCGGCACCGTTGCGGGTGTAGAGCGCGACGCCGTTGGCGTGCGCCGTCGCGGCGATGAGCAGGTCCGCGACGCGGCCGCGCGGCCTGCGCCCCGCCTGGACGATGGCCGCGACCACAAGACCGTAGCTGCGGGCCGCAGCGCTGTCGAAGGGCAACGGCGCCAGAGCCGCCTCGACCTCCTGCAGCCGTACCTGCCGCTCCGCTGCTTCCCTGGGGGTCTGGGCCAGGTGCGGGCCGGCGGCCAGCTCAGCAACGGTGATCGCTGAGATGGCGATCTCGTCGGGGAGGGCGCCGACCACATCGGGATCGTGCCAGTCGATGACGACTGATGTGTCGAGCAGCCCGGCCGACACCTCAGAGCCGCGGGTCGATCGCGGCATCGACGTCAGAGCGGAAGCGCTCTCGGTCGATGCGGACGTGGGCACCGGCCAGGGCGGCCACCGCGTCACGCGTGATGAAGGTCTGTCGCCCTGCCCGGAGGGGACGGAGCTCGGCGACGGGCTCGCCGTTGCGGGTGATGACGAAGGTCTCCCCCGCCGCCACGGCCTCGATCACCTTGGCGTTCTCGTTGCGCAGCACGCGCTGCGGGATGATCGTCGACATGAGCCGACTGTAGCGATCGTTGCTACGGATGGCTACGCCTGGACGCATGGCTCGGCGCCGTGGGGCAGGGTGGGCCGCCGCCAAGGGCTCGAACCCTGGACCGGCGGATGATAAGGAAGCTCGACCAGCTGGGTACCGTCCCGGCCGTCTCGACGGGTCCGGCCCGTGCCCATCGCTCGAGGCGGTCGCTGGATGGGTGCTCCCGGCTCTTCAGTCCAGGTGGGGACGGCGGCGGCCCATCACTGGTTCGGACCTGGCGTGGAACGTGCTGTTCACCGTCCCCGTCGTCGTCGTGCGGTACGCCCGCCTCGTGTGGGCTGAGCTGCGCCGGCGACGGCAGCTGCTCCAGCTGGCCCGCTGAGCGTGCCGCGCCAAACCCGGTGCGAGCCATGATCACAAGACGTGGAGTGGCGGGCGACGCGACCCGCGTACCGGCGGCACGACCTTCCCTCCGGGCACGGCGGCACCCAACCTGGTGATGGGTCAGCCGGGAAGGTGCTCGACCTTGGCGCGGACGGCCCTGGTCACGTCCGCGACGGTCCGGGTGCCGGCGTAGAGGGTGTCGCCGATGGTGTTGCTGTCGTGCCACAGGCACTTCCCGCCGATGAGCGTCCCGGCTTGGGACACGGTGGCGCAGACCATGTCGCCGGGGGCACCGCCGGTCGGGGCGGGGGTGTACGGGCCGACGGTGAATCCCATGCGCGTGGCGCTGATGCTCTCCCCGCCGAGGTAGGCGGTGCGGTTGAACGCCGCGCCGTTCAGCTCGGCGACCTGGATCACGAGCTTGCCGTCAGGCCCCTGGTACTTGGCGCCCTGGAAGACGGTGCGGCCGTACTGCTTGTCCTGCCGGCGGCCGACGCGAACGTCGGGTCCACGGTGTGATCGCGGGTGTACCCCAGCAGGGTCTGCGCCGGCAGGGACACCGTCGCCGCGGGGCCGGGCCCGCCGGCATCTGATGCAGTGGGAGAGCTGGGTCCAGAGGACTGGCCGCTGACGGTGGGCGCTGACGTGGTGGAGGCCCGTGCGGTGGGGCTGCCGCTGCTGTGGCTGCTGCTGCCGCAGGCGCCCAGCAGCAGCGCACACCCGGCCGTGCCGACCCAGCGCTTGCCGTTCTGCACACGTGTCACCGACGGAACTTATGCGACACGGGGCAGCAGCACCCGAGCGCCGCGGTGGCAGGACGGGTCGTCAAGCCGAGGCCGCTGGTGGTACGCGCAGGTCAGGAGGGGTGGGCCGCCAGGGGCTCGAACCCTGAACCAGCGGATTAAAAGTCCGATGCTCTGCCAGTTGAGCTAGCGGCCCAGATCCGTCGGACAACCGGTTGGTAGGCCATGCCTGCCGACGGGTCCGCGCCGCTCAGTATGGCCGTCGCTGGTCAAGCCTCCCGGGGAGCGGTCACGACTGGATGACTTCTGGGCCCGTACTCCCACCACACCGCTTCGCGGCGCGTCGGGTCCCCCGGCCGCCTGGCTGACCCTGGCCGCGATGACCGTCACCCTGGCCCGGGCGATCACCACCCTCGCGGGGCACGGCCTCGCCGAAGCCACCCTCGCCACTCTGCACCGGACCCTGCTCGCGGTCCCCGCCCGGCTCGCCCACAGCGCCGCCGCTACCACCTGCACCTACCCACCGGCTGGCCCTGGCCGACCCACCTCACCCGGCTCGAGCGCCGCATCGACGCCCTCCCCCTGATCACCTGACCGCCGCTCACCCCCCGACCGCCCACCACCCCAGGACCCGGAGCACACCCCACCCGGCCCCCGCACGCCCACAACCCGGGAAGACCGCGATCAAGATCAACTGACCTAGATCAATAACCCAGCGGTGCATCCGGGTTGAGCTAGCGGCCCCGGGCATCTTCCCGCAGTTCTGTAGAACCCGACCAGTCGGTGGGCCGTTGCGCCTGGTGGCCGTTCGGGGGCCGTTAGTCAGCCCCGAACGTACCGGTCGGACCGGACGGGACGACGGTCCGGGGGGCCTCCTGGTTCAAGCCCCGGCAGTACCCGCGTCGACAGCGGGCTTGAGCTCCTCCTGGCTCCACTGGCGCAACGTGGTCGGCGTCACCGTGGCACGGTCGGGGGTATCGACGTCGTCGAGGCCCTGCGTCTTCGCCCGGGCCATCTCGATGATCGCGTGCGCCATGCCCGGGGATGCGCCGTAGCCGAGCATGGCCTGCTCGGTCTCCTCGAGACCGGTGCGCTCGTATCGGACCGGGCGGCCGAGCACCTCGGTCAGGATCAGGGTCACGTCGTCGTAGGAGAGGTTCTCCGGGCCCAGCACGGGCAGGTCGTCCTGGCCGGTCCAGGTCTGATCGAGCAGCAGGTGCGCGGCAACGGCCGCGATATCGCGACGGGCGACCATCGGGGCGCTGAGGTCCGCTGGGGCTACGCCGCGCACGACGCCTTCGCGCAGCGACGCAACCTCCCGCAGGAAGTTGTCCATCAGCGAGGGAGCCGCCAGCGCGCGAAGGTGGGCGCCAGTGCTACGCAGCAGGTCGTCCATGGCCAGCGAGGCGGAGACGTAGCCGGTGTAGCGCTGCGTACCGCGCCCGAGCGCGGACACGGTCACCACGTGGGCGACGTCGTGGCGGACGATGGCGGCAGCGGCCGGGATGGAGAAGCCGACGTAGCAGTCGTACGGGCTCGGGGCGCTCGAGTCACCGGCCACCAGCCAGAACAGGGCCCGTGCGCCGTCCAGAGCACGGTCAATGACAGCCGGGTCGGCGTGTGAGCCAACGACGACCTCCACCCGCTCGCGCACGTGGGCGGGCAGAGCTCCGGGGTTGCGGGTGACCACGCGCACAGGCTCATCGTGCTCGAGCAAGGCGGGCAGGACGTGGCGTCCTATGCCGCCCGTGGGGCCGGTAACAGTGATCATCGTTGACCATTCCTCCGTCGATCTGGTCAGGGCTCGTGATGACATGTCATGTCGTCAGGACAGTAGTGATGACACGTCGTGCTGTCAACCGGTAGGTTCGGCGATCATGGCGAGGTGGGCACCGGATGCGGCACAGCGGCTGGGCGTTCGGCGATGGAGCTCATCGCCGAACGGGGCTTCGTCGACGCGACCGTTCCGCAGATCACCGCCCGCGCCGGTCTGACGACCCGCACCTTCTTCCGGCACCACACCGACGACCGCGATCCGCGCCGCGTGTGACCAGCAGCGATTCTGCCTGAGCGGCCGAGCTCGGCGTCCGGACGACGTCCGGCGAGCAGCAGGTACTGCGCTACGCCGTCCTGGGAGCTCGCGCAGCGCGCCGCCGACAGCACGTCCACGGTCCCGAGCGACCGCACCCCTCCCCTCGAAGACTGGCGGACCGCTCTCGACGTCAGCCGCGGTGGGCAGCCCGGCGGCAAGCTGGTGCTCCTGCCGGGGGTCCGCGGAGGGCGTGCCGGCATCGCCTTGCGCGGCCTCACGTCGGCCGAGCTCCCGGTGGCGGTACGGCCGCACGATGGTGACCACCGTCGCCAGGAGGCCGACATCCGCTGCCTCTTCAGAGATCTCGGGCTGCGGCCTCGATGTGGGCTGCGACGGCGCCGGGGGCCTCCAGGAGGGGCCAGTGGCCTACAGCGTCGAGCTCGGTGATGGGCACACGGGGAAGCCGGTTGCGCAGGTGCGCCAGGACGTGCGCACCGCTCACCGGGTCCTGCAGGCCCCAGACGGCGTTCACCGGCAGGTCGGTGGTCTCCAGTGCGTCGACCCACCGTTGGCCGTGGGTCCGGCGGTCCGCCACGTAGTGCAGCAGGTCCGCCATCAGCAGGTTGCCGCCCGCTCGGGTCAGGCCGGCCCACATGTCAGCCCCCTGCACGGGGGTCATGGGGTGGGCGGTGCCGAACGTCGCCGCGAGGCCCGCAGAGAACATCTCGGCAGTGATCTGGGCCGGGAGGTCTGCTCCGCCGTCGGCCATCAGGGCCCGCTGGACCGGTGTCGGCTGGTGCAGGTGGGGGTACACGGCGCCGTTGAGGAGCACGACCCCGGCCACCGCTCGTGACCGCCGCGCGAGCAGCTCCTGCGCGACGATCGTCCCGTAGTCGTGCGCGACGACGTGGACCCGCTCCAGCCCGAGCGCTGCCCACACCTGCTCCACGAGGTCGGCCTGCTCGTGGATGGACCAGGCGTGCGGGCGGGGCTTGTCCGAGGCACCGAAGCCCAGCAGGTCGGTCGCTACGACGCGACGGTGCTCGCTCAGCAGGCCCACGACCGCGGCCCAGTCGTACGACGAGCCGGGGTAGCCGTGGACCAGCGCGACCGGGGTGAGCGCGGCCTCCGGGACGACGGGCCCCCCGCTGTCGTGGACGAACACCTCGTACGTGGCGCCATCCCGCCCCCGCACCGGCAGATGATGACCCTGGGCCCACCACTGCTCGAGCGTCGGGACCGGCACGACCGTCATCGGGAGACCATCCGGTCCTGGCCGCTGTCGGCCTCCATGCTCCCGTCAGCCTCGCGGGGTTTCCAGCCAGCCGCTGCCAGCTCCGCCTCCCATGTTGCCAGCTGCGCGGCGAACCGGTCCCGGTGGGCCGGCGTGGCCGCTGCGACCAGGACGACGCCCAGAGTGTTGCGGGCAGCCGCCAGGAACCCGGCGTCGGTCAGCCCCCCACCGGACCAGGCGAACATCGCACCGAGGAACCCCAGGTAGACCTGCCGGGCGAGGACGTCGGCCGGTGTGCGGGTGTCCACGAGGCCGGCGCGCTGCGCGCCCCGCAGGCCTGCCAGGAACGCGCCAGCCGGATCGGAGGCGACCCGGGTACCGCGGGCGGCCAGGTGGCCGACAGCTCCGACCACCTGACGGTAGACGGCACTGTCCGCGGTCAGCCGGGCGACCGCCCCGTCGACGACCCGCCGCAGCGCGTCCGCCGGGTCAGGCTCGGAGGCGTAGACGGCCAGGGCATCACTCACCACGACGTCCAGCACGCGGTCAGCGAGCGCCAGCAAGAGCACGTCCCGGGTGCCGACCAGGTTGAAGACGGTTGCCGGCGACACCTGTGCCAGGCCGGCGATGTCCTGGACGGTCACAGCGTCCAGCCGCCGCTCCCGCAGCAGCGCAGCGGTCGCGTCCAGGATCGCCGACCACCGTGCCTCGCGCTGACGGGCCCGCAGTCCAGGTCCGACGTCCGACATCCTTAGAGCTTACTCTAGAGATAGAGCACGGTGTAAGGACCACGGCCGGAGCGCGGCAGCCAGACCCGAGCACGAAGACCACGAAGTCGGTGCCCGCGACGACGCCCGACGCGAGGACGCGGTCGCGAAGCTCAAGGCCGCCGACGTGGACGCGTTCGGCGTACCCCTGGACGTGACAGACGACGCGAGCGTGGCCGCGTCGGCGGCAGCTGCTCACCACGCACGGTGGTCTGGACGTGCTGGTGAACAACGCGGGCATCACCGGCGGGATGCCGCAGAACCCGACCGCGATCAGCCCGGTTGCGGTTCTGCGGGTCGTCGACGCGAACGTCGTCGGCGTCCTGCGGGTCACCAACGCCTGCCTGTCGCTGCTCCGGGAGTCGGCGCACCCCCGCGTCGTCGTGGTGTCGAGCAAGACGTTCCTGTCGGCGCCACGCCGAACCCGCTCGGCTCTCAGTGGGACGCGAGGGTGAGCGCGTGCGCAGGAACCGGCTGCCGTTGTCGAGCGCGAGGCTTGCCTCTTCGAGGCGGCCGACCATGGCGACGAACACGTGGGGGATGCCGGCCGTCACCTCGAGCGTGACCGTGACGCCCGCCGCGGCGGCCTTGGCCTGGGGAACGGCTCGACCTGGCGGCAGGTCGGGACGACTACTCGCCGCCTAGCTCTCGCCACAGCTGCCAACGCGTCGCCCGGCGCAGCCGGCCGGCGCCGCGGTGGGTCCCCAGCAGCGCCAACGTCTCGTCGCGCCAGAGCGACGACCGAGTCGCTCGCGGCCGAGATGTCGGTGTCGCGCGCCACCCTGTCGCGGCGCTTCCTCGCCGTCACCGGCGAGACGCCGGGCAGCCACCTGACCCGGTGGCGGATGGACCTCGCCGCGTTGCGGCTCCGGGACACCGACGACACGGTGGAGGCCGTCGCCCACGCGGTCGGGTACTCCGTCTACGCCTTCAGCCGCGCCCGCGGCCTCGCGCCAGGGCGCTACCGCGTCGCGGCGCGTGAGCGCACCCGGCGCACCGGCGGAGCGAGCGCCACGGGGTCCTGACCCGCCCGAGGGATCGGCTCAGTGCTGCTCGGGCGCAGCCTTCTCGGGCAGCAGCCACACCAGGCCGAGGCAGAGCGCGGCGATCGCCCCCACGACCGCGACGCTGACGGTCATGGCATGGCCGGCGCCGTGGTGGGTCACCTGGCCGAAGTAGATCGTGGTGACCACCGCCGAACCGACCGCCGCGGCCAGCTGCTGCACAGCACTGAGCGCGCCGCTGGCGCTGCCGGCCTCGGCCGGGGACACGTCGCCGACCGCGACGTCGTAGATGCTGCTGAAGCACACCCCCATCCCGGCGCCGAGCACGAGCAGCGACGGCGCGACGACCCACGTGCTGATCCCCGTACCGCCGAGCAGGACGGTCACCCAGAGCGCGACCGCGCCGGCGAGGGTGATGCTCAGGCCGATGACCACGAGCCGCCGCCCGAGCCGGCTGATCAGCGGCCTGGCCAAGAAGGCCGCGGCGATGATGCCAACGGCGAGGGGCGCGAGCCCGAGCGCCGCCCGGGAGGGCGAGAGGCCCAGCGCCGTCTGGAAGAACAGCGACACGACGTAGGCCAGCCCGTTGACGGCGGCGAAGAAGGCCAGACCGAGCAGCAACCCGGAGGTGAAGCCCCGGTTCGCCAGCAGCGACGGCAGGATCAACGGCTCGGCGGCGAGGCGCTGCCGGACGCAGAAGGCGCCGAAGGCCGCGACACCGAGGACCACGCTGAGGACGGGCCCAGCGGTCCACCCGGTGGTCGAGCCCTGGATCAGGCCGAACATCATCCCGAGCATGCTCACACCGAGCAGTCCCGCGCCGAGACCGTCGATGGCGACGT
>JAABUJ010006071.1_pt1 | contig 11836 bp, 8 predicted proteins | sample 5559131 | NCBI WGS metagenome assembly JAABUJ01 (sample SAMN10711875, study PRJNA513366) | rock metagenome | isolation source: Antarctica rocks | place: Antarctica: Victoria Land, Mt New Zealand nord | collected 2016-01-07 | reverse complement strand
TGCTTCGTTGTTTTATCTAATTTAAGATAATTTGTCAAATATAATATAAATTAACAATGTTATAAAAAGTTACGCTAAGTAGATTATCTTAGTTTGTGTTTATCGTTAATATGTTAATAATTAACTATTGACATTAATACTTATAAAGTAAAATAATATGTCAAAAAAAATTCCACAATTAAGTTCAAAAACTTGAGATAATATTTTAGAATTATATTAACAATAAAATTTTGTTATAATCTTTATTGTTATTTTCGACTTAGTAAGCTAAAGCGTTGTACTCTTTAATTATTTACTATTTAACAATTTCTTATATTAAACAATTGCTAAATAAAGAAGATCAATTGTTAAATATCTTAATTTAGCTCTTATTTACAATTTCTTTACGTTAAAACTAATTAAATAGCGCATATATATTACAATCTTTCAAAGAATTAAATACTAAAAAGTAAACTAATTGTTGGATTAAGTTTTGGTTTCAACTTTTGAAATCGACTTGACTTGTTAATTTCAACTATAGAAATCGACTTGAAACTCGATTCGATTTGCGCTAATTTGAAATCGATTCAACTCGACTCGAGTCGATTTTCGATTCCAATATTAGAAATTGAATCGAATTGTCAAGAAATCGAAAATTACGTTATTATGCCAAGAATTACTATTTTTAGAATCAAATATTTATTAATATATTACATTTTTTGCAATCTATAGACTCTATAAATCTTATAGATGCAATTTATTACTATAATGTATTATTTGCATCTATAGATTCTATAGATCTTATAAATGCTATTTAATGTTTTTATTTTTCTAAAATAGTAATGCATTACTATAATGTATTACCTTATTATCATTTAGATAATTAAATATTATTAACTATATATTGACTATATATTTACAATATATTGACTATAGTATAATTAAACTAATAGTCTTGGCGATTTGTGTCGATTTTTCGAGTCGATTTTCGATTTCAAGTTTACAACTTGACTCGAATTGTTAATTCCAACTTTAGAAATCGAATTATCAAGACTTTCGAGTCGAGTTAATATGAATTGTCAAGATTCGAGTCGAATACTTGACTTAAACTTGATAACCCAACCCAACGCAATCAATCTACTAAAAAGAGAGCTTGTTAACAAATTAAATAAAATTATTGTTTCTCTCAAAGTTGTTTTTGAAGTCAAAGTTGTATTTGTACAATTTTAACTCGCATTTAAATACTTTACAATAAAGTAATCTTGCAATTTATAATACTTTACAATAGAGTAGTGTGATCGTTAAGTCAAGTCGAACACTTTTTTCTTAACTTGATTCATTCTTTTGAATTTCGTGGAATTGGGTTAGAATTAATGCGCGAATTCGATTCTAGAATTGAGTTTCGTCGAGCTAATGTTAAGAACTTAAGCTAGCTTCGTCGCGTTAGCATTCGCTTATCTTATCTTATCTTATTTATACGCTAACTCGATTAGGCTAGCGCAAAATCCACGCTAATCGCATATGGTTAGCACATCACGTGACGTCACGTGATTGGACGAGTTGAATTAGGCGTTCGACGCGCCCCATGCATTCGCTCCACCCTGTTGAGCTAGGAAATTTGTCTAATCTTAAGGTTAGAGTTAAGCGAGTTAATTCGATCGAGCTAAAACTTGATCTAACGATCACACTACAATAGAGCAATCTCGTAATTTTTAACATTTTTTAATTAATAAATATTAACAAGATATAAGCAATTATTAACACAATATATATAATAAACGCGTATATAGCATTTGTAAATACAATTATTCTAATTATAACGCTTTATCTTATACGAGTTATAAAATTATTCTTGAATATACTTACAAATATTGTTGTGTATTTTTGCTTAAATAAAATTTATTTATTATTGTAATCGATTTTTATCTCAAATATTAAATGTTGCTCTTAAATCTTTTAGCAAAATTATATTTTAATATTGACGCTTACTTTTTATAGATAGTTTATACTATCTATTATAGCGCTCGTCGATCGCTCGAAGCTATTGCACTATATCTTGTAGCGTCGTTTATAAATAGTTAGGGTTGAATGTAGAGTTTATTCTAGGGTTAGGACTTGTCGAACATCAAACATAATTTTGCAAAGGAGGTTTGAGCATTGAGGCAAGCGTACGATGTCGCGGAAGCGACCACTCTGATTATTTTAAATGCAGCCTAATCATAATGCTAGCCCAGACGCCGGAAGCCAACACAGCAACTGCAGCCTGACTCCTGAGTCGCCAAGTCATATTTCAGGAACCAGTGAGAAGGGTTGTAGCAGTTCCCTACCTAGTTTCGGATGTTTAGAAATACAGAGTACTGTCTTGAATCAACCTTCGCAGAATCATGCCTGGGACGATCATGGATGTTGCAACGCGAATACTGAGAACATCTTTCACGTCCGTTCTGATCAAAGTGATGCATTTGGTTGCGCTGCTGAGTGTTTAACAACAAGACGCTGCAGAGAAGGCCTGACTTCGTAGGATTACGATAGAACAGTCCAGGCAGATCTATTGTTAGTCGTGATGCTACTCCAGATTGAGATCTAGAGGTAGCCCAGTCAGGAATAGTGTGCACGTCAAAGCTGCACAGCGTGAGCGTGAGGCGTCAGACGCTAGGCTGGACGGTACAATAAAGTACATGTGACTGAACCGCCCAGCGCGCAGGAGGTTTATCGGGCTGAATTGATCGCGGTGGTAGAAAGATCATGAAAAGCAGTTCAATCACTTCGACCCTCATCCGAGTAACCAATAACAAGAAGAGTGGTCGCTAATGCGGAGGATTTCGTCTCTCGCTCGAGTATCCAGAACGGTCATTGCACACCCGTCCTTTCCTCGCTCGCTTCCATTACAGTATCATAGCAGACTCAAGGTCTCTCAACTCTTGAATGAGCCTGTTGATGGTTTCTGCTAGCGACGACAACAATCCTTGCGAACGAATATTGTCCCAATTTACTTCGGCATTCCAATTTGACCCCACGACCTAAGCGAGGCAAAACCCAGTGTTCAATGTGGCTATGATGCTTGTTTGAGATGGCTCTCAGATTTAGTATTTTGGAGCACTACAAATTGGAAGCGGAAACATTCTCTCGCCACACTGTTCACGTCCGCAAGGTGCGAAGAGTAGAAGAAAGAGAGAGATGGGACCACGTCGAAAAGATCGGTTGGGGGTTGTCCGGGGTCGTATGGTTGCAAGAAAAAACGTCGAAGGTGGAAGGTCATAAGGAACAGAGGGCAGTCAAGGTGCTCGAGAAAGGAAGGATGAAACAGATGGGCATCGACTACATGAAGGAGCTTGAAGCCTTAACGGAATTCCGGATGCCAAAGGTAAGCGGGCTATTAGTATGCAAGAACGCTTTGATTTCATGATCTATGTTACTGCGTGCCACAGTTCATCGCGCTTTGTCAGGCGGGAGTCCTTCAAAGAGGTAATGACTTCTGGTTTTCTTTGACGTTCAATCATCGCTTAAGGGCACTGCTTTTTGACGAACAGAGGGACCCAAGCCCAGCAGTGACCTGTCAAGTTGGCAGCGAGCTAAGCTGTCGGGTTAGCAAGTTCTATCATGGCGATACAACAACACTGCGGGTCGCTCAACGCGTTTATTTCTGCTGGATATTCTTACACGTCAAATGATTGATAAAACCTGGCAATCACTGAACCCGGTGCTCTATTCATCACTGGAGCCAGTGCTCTATTCATCACTGAGCAAATTGCGCTGTAGTTCCCCACCTTCCACCTCATATGGGCGATCGATTCCTAATGCGAAAACCATACAAGTATCGCGATAGGTTTTCGTATGCGTACAGCATTTCTCTTGAGTAATTCAGTTTATGTCCTGTTTACTATCCAGCCTGATCAATTGAAGGCGAATAATTATAGCCAAAGTACTGACGACTATCGTAGATCTCGCAAGAGGAAGTCCTCGTCAACTTCTATGGCTGGTTCGAGGACAAGGATACGGTTTTTCTAGCCATGGAGTATTTCCCTTATGGTGACTTGGATCGTTACATCATGAGTAAGAGTATTACAGAGCAAGACACTAAGGATATCACCATCGATCTTCTGAAAGCTGTTAAATTGATGCATGCGGAAGGTTTCACACATCGTGACATTAAACCTAAAGTAAGTACATGTCTTACGATTGTCTTTGGGCTCAAAAGGTATCAAACGTTAGGATAGAGTGGGTCCTGTCTGGTGTTATATCTATCAGCTTCTAAGCTCTACAGCCCCAGTCTGAATCCTTGACTGATTCTTTACTTGTCCTTGATCTAGAACATCCTCGTTTTCCAAAATTCACCCAAATGGTGGGTCAAGCTTGGTGATTTCGGCATTAGCAAGAGGATCGGCAGCACAGCAACAGCACTTCGAACGAATATGGGAACACCACTATACAGTGCTCCAGAAATTGGATCCTATGGTGAGGATGATGATGGCGTGTACACGAACGCCGTAGACCTTTGGTCGGTGGGCTGTGTTGTATATCACATTCTCACCCGGAGAGTTCCGTTTAGTAGCTCACAGGCGAAGAGAAAGCCTTTTCCCACAGGTCACCTCGTCGGGCGGTTAAGTGACGATGCTATAAACTTTCTAAGCAGTCTGCTGGTGCTCGACCCAGCAAGACGTCCGGCTCCAGCGGAAGCTCTAGAACATCCCTGGCTCGTAGATTTACATCCGGACGAGTCTGCATCGGGTCGAAATACCCAGTCTGAGCTGTCAACGCAGATGTCTTTGCAATCGCCGGGAAAGCAGAACAGCAAAGCCGTGTTACCGCGGCTATCGATAGATGTGGAACCGCGCAGTAACACAGACAAGTGGCATGGTTCGTACCTCCTGGAGCACTCTTGAAACGATCTTTGTTTGTTGATGGTTCTATCTATTGACAGGAATTCCTCATTCGCAATCACCACTCCGATCAGGCGGCGATAACGGACTTTTAGTGGAAACGCAAGAGCGCTCTTCTCCTTCTGTAAAGCAATCTGAGTCATACCGCATAAGAACTCAACATATAACGGATCGGTCCAACGCAGGGTCGGATGCAGCGAGGGAAAAGCAGCCACCATTATCCCAGATTGACAGGCCCAGGCATACTTCGAAAGGCCAACAAAGAGCGGCAAGCTCAGCTCTACCTCCACCAGAGACGTTTGGCATTCAAACAGAGCCCAGTGTCGTTATCAACGCTACGGAAAGTGTATCCACACATAGAACGCCAACGGCTCCAGCGTTATCTGATAAGCTTGGAACATCGATACCGGAGGTTCCTTCACGCCCTGCTCTAACTTTCTTGAAAACGACCGGCTTAGGCAAGGAACTCCGCGAAGCCATTGAAAAAGGCGAGATAGCTAGGGTCAGAGATTTCGTCCGAGTCGGCGCCGACATCGAAAATATGAATGATCGTAATGGTCTCACGGCGATGCATTACGCTTCATCCTATGGTCACAAGAACATAATAGAAATTCTGCTCGATAGCGGCGCCAACATCCATGCTTATGACGCTAAAAAAGCAACTCCCCTACATTCTGCTGCGAGCGGAGGCTATAGCGACATTACGCGGCTACTCCTTGACAGAGGTGCCGTAATTGATGAAAAAGATGAGCATGGATGGACTCCATTTTATAAGGCTGCACATAATGGGCACGTTTCCGTTGCGCGAGAACTGCTCGAATCCGGTGCTGATATCAATGCGCAAGAATCCAAAGGTCGAACAGCGCTTCATATCGCAGCATTGCACAACAAGAAAGACATAGTCAGCTTGTTGCTCGCAGCTGATGCTATTGTTAATGTGCGAGATCGGAATGACTGTACAGCGCTTTATCTTGCAGCACAAGAAAATTCTGAAGACATAGTCAGCTTGTTGCTCGCAGCAAATGCTGATATCAATGCGCAAGCATGTGGAGGTCTGACAGCGCTTCATATCGCAGCATTCGACAACAAGAAAGACATAGTCAGCTTGTTGCTCGCAACAGGTGCCGACGTTACTCTGGACACCGAAATGGGAATGACAGCTCTCCATGCGGCGGCATACTCGGGACACATGGAAGTCGTGTTCACTTTGCTTCAGACTGCCATTAATGTTTGGGCAAAGAACAACCGCGGCAAGACAGCTCTGGATCTTGCGAAAGAGAAAGGTCATAGTGAAGTTATTGCGCTACTCGAAAAGCCACGAGGAACTGGGAAGGTAGATAGTAAAACAGCTGTACCGGTAACGAAAGAGGAAGGAAAGAGAAAAGCATGGCAAGCATTTTTCTCAAAGAAACAAGCTCAAAGCGGGTAGACAGATAGAGATACATGGACGAAGATGGAAGTGCTTCAAAGAAGATGTAATTTTCAACGCGGATTTCAAAATCAAAGAGGCGCATCACTCGATCACGACGATTCTACCAAGTTAGATATATGAAGAAGATGCAACTAGGACACGACTGGGAGTGGTTTGTCTTGTGTTACGAGGATAATACTATGTGGACCTCGAACCTGCATACGACATTTTCGAAAGGCTGGATGGCTTGGGGGCCGTGTTTGAGGCAAAGGGATATGCGTCAACGATGTTTTTACAGGGTTTGGCAATTCGGTAACGTATCTCGGCGCTACGGAATTTGAAGGTTCTTTTTATATCAAAAGCTTGCACGAAACTCCTGTTTCTTTCCTTTTTGATCTATGCTACTCTATGACGCTTCTTTCCTGCTCTTCGAGTTGGCAACTGCGGACTTGATCAAGACTTTGCAGATTTGCACCACTGTCTCAGGCAAACCATCAACAAGTTGCGGCGATGTATAGTATGTTCCAATTCCCTTCCTGAGAGCTTTGGACATGGCGTACGGAGCTTTCTTACCGATATGGTATCAGCACCACCCTCAGCTTCTCTACGACCCCCACGTCCACGACGTCTTATCCTCTACACACAGCGAGCCATTCCGGAGAGCAAAGTAACAGATCGATGACAGCATTACATACGAATGCGTACGATTTGTTAAAGCGGTAGCTAACGAAAACCGATGGGCAGAGGGATAGGAAAGGCACTTCATTGAGATGAGGCGTGAAAGCATCGATGGAACGCAGACGATCTGTGTCCCGTTCAAGTGGCCAATATCAGGGGGTGTGGAACATTCAGTGAGTGAATGACGTTTTATGGTTGATTCAACTTTATCTGTTTGCTACTTGACTTACCGGAATACTAGGACCGCTGTTCAATTTTCAGGAGATGGCCTTGGTGGACAACGGGATTCGAGAAATTGACGCTTCGTCATGATACATCCTCTGGTGAGGACGAGTGAGCTAAATATGTTGCAGGATTACTGTGAAAGCGAACCTTGGCGATTGAAGAGCGTGATCGAGAGAGCTGTCTTATAATTCTTTCCGGAGTCCATAAGGTTGCCTTACGATGCCTTCCGAAGTCAACTTACCCGAAAGATCGTCATCTCCGATCAAGTCACACTTGGCGAGAACTTGATGATACTCGATACCCATAAAGTCTAGACTTCTTAGAGTCATTGACTGTGGAATACTTCCAGCTTGACATGCATTCAACCCAAAGACTCGCCTGTTGACAAAGATAGACTATGCTACCCTAGTATGCTTAAAAGGCCTAAACATGCCTATTGATGCTATGTCCATTTCCCGTAATCATCATCATCCCATCACCGAATAAGCTGATAGCCCAGAGCCTGTTCTGTCTTACGTATATGTAGAGCCCTCAGCAGGCTGAGCAAGCTTCTTGTGCTGCGGCAAAGCCATGTATCTAAGCCGAAGATCAGCTCCATTCAAATCACGAGCACTGGATCCGCACTCACCGCCTCAGCTCGATTAAGATCGTCTCCATGGTGTTTTCTCTCTTCCACGAGTATAGACACGGCAGTCTCGAAGGGTCCACCTTGCCAGTCCGCTGATCAACGCAGGGCAGGTTAATCTTCGATACGAATTGGACTGTAGGCGGGACGTCCGGGTATTGGTCTCCGCAGTGGATGTTCAAGCTGTAGATGCGGTTCTCGTGAGCACTCTGCGATTAGCGGCTCGTCAGCTGCGGTCTAGGCGTGGAAAGTAATAGAACTGCTCACATGCGGAGGACCGAGAATGGTGCCATTCCAATTCGACATGAGAAGGTCGTCGCCGTCTGAGAGTCCGTAGGAGCACGCCTCTGCAGAATTCCGGTTAGTCATCCTGAGGAACTTTGAGCTATACGAACATACCGGCTCCGAGCCCTTTCTCGCCTTTCTCAAGCTCCTCAAGCAGGCGGAAGTTTCGGGGAACTTTGGCACCCATGCTGCTGGAGAACGGGCGTTCTTCGTGGTGGTTGCTGGGTGTTGAAACGCGTATCCCTCTTGTTCCGAAAGACGGGGCACTTCCGAAAGTCAAAGAAAAGGGGAGTTTGTCTGGGCAATGTCTGTTCTTTCCAACTTATATGTACTGCCTGACCGATTGAAGTCGCACAAGAGATGCCAAGGCCGGGCGTTTGCGACTCCGCCGGATAGGGCTGAATGCACTCTATTTTACCGCCAAGATTAACCACTAGCTGTAAATTAATCAAATGTTACTACCTTATTGACTGGCCTTAACAACAGATAAGGTCTTTCTTTCAGACTTGCCGTAAAGGCATGACTCTGAAGATGCCTTTAACACGAATATGACCGCTCAAATACTCAGCAACGAGCTTACAGCTATATTCCAGGAGTCAAAAAGGAAGAACCCAGAGCTGAGAAATGTATGATTACAACAGACTATGTAGATGGGGAGCTCACTTTTGGACAGGCGGCAGAAAACTCCCTCAATGAGTTGAAAGCTCTACCGCAGACATCAGAGGCTCAGCTCGCAGCAGGTACTGTGCTCCGTTGACCACAGCGATGCGGCATTACTGACCCTAAAAGAGATTTGGGAAATCGTCCCAGTGTAATCCGACCGTTGGTGATAGCATGCAGTAGTCGCAATGCAAAAGTCGCTGGAAGTGGCATTAACTGCCTCCAACGTCTGATAGTAACGAAAGCCTTGCCAAAGGCTTGCCTAAAAGCTGTCCTGGAGGCCTTTAGAGATTGCTCATCTTTAGGTACACTTTCCAAATTCGGACAGCCGGAATGGACTAACATTGAGGAGTAGCGCTCGATATCCAGCTCAAGGTGCTGCAAGCGCTTCCAGCGCTGCTGCAGAATTATGGAGGTACACTGTCAGGTGGTCTCCTGGCCGATGCCTTTCAAGTATGCTTCCTGCTCCATGGTAGTAGGACGGCGGTGGTATCCAACACCGCCGCAGCAGCGTTACAGCAACTTGTGACAGCAACTTTTGAGAAGGCTGCTTCTGGCGAAAGTACGTCTTTTGGCTTGAGCAGCCGCGGCACAATACTAATCTCGTCAGACAGCCCTTTGAGTGATGATCATTCGTACGAAGTCTCAACTGCGGATGGCGAGATCTCCGTTCGTGGCGCCGCTGCTGATGCTTACCAGGTGAGTCCCCTTTGGATCGGGCTGAACGTCACCAATTGCTGAAAGCCTCCATATAGTTACTCAATGATTTATGTTTAATGACAGAAGGCCAACGACCGAGTTTCCTCACAGCAGGATCTTTGACCCAGAAATTCGGTTTGGAGCTTATAGAATCCGTGCTCACGAATTACGCCGACACTCTTAGCTCTCACCCTGAACAGATACACGTTCTACGATCACGATTCATGCCACTCGTGCTCAAAATCATGTCTGATAAAGGTTCTTTCGCTCTTACTGTTCGAGTCATGAGGCTGCTGCAGCTGATCTTAAACGGTATGCTCTTCGCACTTGCTGCTGAATGTGAGGAAGCGCTTGGGCTACTGATAGCCATGCTCGATCCTACAACAAGTTTGTGGAAGCGAGCACTAGCGCTAGAAGTGTTTCGCGGTATTCATACAAATCCAACTCTTGTCAGAAGCATGTACGGACACTTCGATGAGCAACCCGGTAGGAGAAACATCATTTGCGACCACTTCAGTAGTCTTGTACGTCTCGCGGCAGAAAAGCCAGCCGCCATTGGGCTAGGGATTCATTTGTCTTCCTCCCCGATTGCAAACGATGACTCTGATGAACAGGCCGATGCAACAGTCGGCAGCACCTATGCTACAGCCGGAACAACAGATACGGAAAATACCGGTCTCAGCGCTCGATGGAGTATGCCCAGAACAGCATGTATCGACATGATTGATAAGGCTGAACCCCCAAACATACCATCAACCTATATCTATGCTCTTGCTTTATTCTGCATCAACAGCTTCCCGGACGGTCTCGCACGATTCTTGCTACCACTGACTACTACTCCTGAGGTCAAGTCAAAACGAAAGCAACGAACAACGCAGGAGAACGGAAGCTCGCTTACTGAAGTTGAGGAGTACAAGGACAATGTGCATCAATTGCAGTTTAAAGAAGATGGGCAGCCAAAGCTACGAAGCCGACCGTTGCGTTCTCGAAAAGATCCCGTTAATCCCCTGTCTTTGAAGGATCACATTCTATATCGACAGATATGCACTTGTGCGCACATGGTGGGACATTGCTGGCCGGCTCTTCTGGCCGTATACTCGACGTTTTTGAACGCCGCGCTTGACACGGAATATTTTCACGCCTTGATCCGCGCTTTGCAGAAATTCACTCAGATTGCTGGCGTTCTTGATTTCTCGACCCCTCGGGATGCTTTCCTCACTACGCTCAGCAAATCCACCATTCCTGCCAGCAAAGGGATCAGTCATAGACCGAGAAACAGTCTTGACTATGGACTTCGGAAAGATGCATTCGACGAGAGTGATCGAGATTCTAGCCCGGCGACTTCGCCCAGACCGAAGACCTCATCAGAACTAGGCATTCCCTCTATCACGTCCCGCAATCTCTTATGCTTGAGGGCGCTGCTCAATCTAGGCATCGCATTGGGTCCCTTGCTAAAGCAGTCATGGTCGATTGTTCTTGAAACCTGGCGGCAAGCAGAGCTGCTTCTGCCTCGTTCGAGTGCAGTCAGCGCACTCACGCAACCGTCGAGGCAGTCTATTCGAGCCCAGGTAGAGCAAAGCAGCTCCGAAAAATTTGCTGATGGAGAGGACCTCGGGGTCGAGATTGCTGCTGCCGAGACAGCTGCGACTAGGATGATCGAAGGCACCAACGACTATCTTGAAAAAGATTTCCTCGTGTTCACGAAATGTCTTTGCAGTCTCTTTCACTCGGCTCCAACAGGTTCTGGTAGCTCGGCGTCAAACCCCGCGGATGATTTATTGTCGCCGCAGACCTCTTCACGTAAACACATAAGATTCCCAAGCATGTTTGAATGGACACCCGATGGTTATGCCCAGCGAGAGAACCTTTTCACTCTAGCTAAAATTCATGAGTTAATCCAGTGCAACATAAGTCGCCTCTCTGACGCTCGAAGTGCAAATCCCAGCTGGGTTCTCCTGACTGGAGAGCTTAAAGCCTTCTTGAGCACGCAATCGGAGAACCCTTCTGTGCGAGTCAAGGCCGCGGAAATCTTTGTTGATATGGTGGTCACCATGGGGACTTTTACGGTGCCTGAGTCAGATAATCAAGATTTGTTACGAACAAGAGCATTGAATGCCATTGAAGAGGCCATTGCAACTGTGTGCAAGAAGACAGAACCAGGATTAAGAGAATCACAGAACTGCGGCGACGAAATCCATAGGCTACTATTAGAGGGTGTCCGATCTATCCTTGAGCAGTCTGGGGAGTCGGTGGTATTGGGGTGGAGCACCATTTTCAAGATTCTCATAAGGACATTCAGTGCTCGGACAGTCGTTGACAGTGTCGAGAAGATTGACTTATCCAGTCTTCGTACCACTTCCGCAAAGCTTGTCAGATCCTCATTCGGCTCACTAC
>JAABUJ010006070.1_pt1 | contig 11841 bp, 7 predicted proteins | sample 5559131 | NCBI WGS metagenome assembly JAABUJ01 (sample SAMN10711875, study PRJNA513366) | rock metagenome | isolation source: Antarctica rocks | place: Antarctica: Victoria Land, Mt New Zealand nord | collected 2016-01-07 | reverse complement strand
TTACCTTTACAAAGCAGTTTTATAACATCTGCTTTAAGGCGTATTACTATAGCTGGGTTTATATCTGGGTTTATTTCTTTGGTGTTGGTACTAATATTTAAGTTTTACTATTTTGGTGGGTTTGGTGCTCAAAACCATTTAGACCTTATTCAAGGATTAAAATTAGGCACTTTGTTTCTTGTAGTAAAACAAATTGTAAAAGTATTTATAATTGAATATATTGAAGGATTAGAGTGTAATTGGACTTTAGAACAAATAACATTCTGATTAGATATAAACAATATCCAGGATATAATAGATTTATTAAAGTATTTAGGTTCATCCAATGGAAATGAAAAATTAGGTTTACATGGTACAGGTAAACCAGTAGATACTAATTTAGATAAGTCTAAATTTATAACATATGCTAAACCAGTTGATGTTAAACCTATAACTAGTCATCATATGGATAGGGATCCTAATTATTCTAGGCCTAGGATCCCAAATCCTAATTATCCTACGGCCCCAAATCCTAATTATCCTACGGCCCCAAATCCTAATTATCCTACGACCCCAAATCCTGATTATCCTAGTTTCCCAACTCCTGATTATCCTAGGTTCCCAACTCCTGATTATTCTAACCTGGGCGGTGGTGCAGATCAAGGAGCAGGAGCAGGAGCAGGTGCAGGTTCAGGTTCAGGTACAGGTGCAGAGGATTTTACATCCACTCAGCTTGAAAAGAGTTTTAATACACAGAGATCTACAACAGATTCTTTAGGAAGGAAATATCATGATCAGTTAAAAATGCTATGAAATATTACTAGTACTAGTAATTGTGAAGTGGGTACCGAACCCATGGATAAATTAAATACATATAATTATGAATTCTGTAGCTCAAAAATTAAATTGCAAACAATATATAATGATTTGCCTCCACATATTCAAGCAAAATATCCTTTAACTGAGCAGGAAAAAAATACTACACCTGTTGCTGAATTACCTGATTCAAAAAATTTAATGGAATACATGAAAGCGGAAACTAGGTTTCAAAATGCTATAAAGGATATATATAGAAGATTTAATATAAATAGTTATGCGGAATTTAGAAATTGTAAACATACGACTACTCATATAAAGGATACTCTAGAAGCTCGTTTGAAAGAGTTAAAGGATAGATCTAGTACTCTTGAAGCTTTAGCAGAACAGGATTTAGCTAAAACGATAGGTACAACACGACCTGGTGTATTAGCCGCTGTAGCCGCCACTGTTGATAACCCTTGAGATATCCCTCCCTCGTCCTCTACCTCCACCTCTCTCTTCAAAAAATAGATATAAATAAATTTTTTTTTATATAGTGTAGATACTAATATTAATGTTTAATACTAAAATATAAACTAGCATTTAAACTAGCATATTCTGTAAAAAATTCTTTTTATAGTACAAATAAATAGTAATATACTACAATTTTGAGGAATATACTACAATAGTGATAATATTAGATAAAATGTTATTAAAATATAATACAATTATAGTTTAGATACCATATATTTATAAATACTAATATAAAAACAAACTCAGTGTAGCATGGCTATTTTTATGTAAAAATGTATATACTGGATCCCTTTACTGTCAAATAAGGAAAATAGAGAAGGATGAAGCAGAATTCATATAAAGCTATAATACAGAACAGAAGAAAGATAAGTTAAAAGGATGTTACCAACTGATGTCGCGGGATTATGATTATGATTATGTTTATGTTTATATAAGCAATATTATTTTGCATATTAGACTGTGAGCGGGTGGCTGGACTGGCGGCACCTTAATAAACAATTTTTAGTTAAAAGCTTTTGCTACTATTAAATCCTCTCCGGAGTCTGTGGAAAGTTCTTCAGATAAGACTTCTAAGTTCGTAGCACATCTACTAAATTCTTTTAAAATATCTGATTCTTGTAGTAATGAGGAAAATCAAAAACGTATTGAGACTATAATTATTGATGAGTTTGACTCTGTGTTTAGTAATAATAAAACTAAATATATAGTGGGTGGTGTTAACACAGATTTATTGAATACGCTTTTAAACAAATATATTATTTCTAAAGAAACTGATCTGCGTTTCTATATAAGTAATCTAATCGACAGTAGTAAAGATTTCTTAAAAGACGATAAAACTACTAGATTAGATAAAGCTTTAAAGGCTAAAGTTATTATTTCTAATGATAAAGATTTGATTTTCAATTTATGTTTACTGCATTTCTTGTTAATTTATACGTATCAAAACTCTGATAATGACACAAACAATGTTTTACTTCCACTTTCTATAGGTATAGGTAAAAAGATGTTTAATAGGTATTTAAACAACACAAAAAGTGAATATTTAAAAACCTCAGGCGATAAAATAAGTTTTACATTGTGAGCAGATAAATGAAAAGCCGATAACATAGCTTATTCTAAGCATTTGGATGACAATCTATATACATCTTTGGGTTGTGATATTATACAGATTCTGGAGTCTTGTGATATGATTAAAAAAGTATTGACTACAACAGTAGTTGATTACAACAAAGTCTCTAGTCAGTATAGTTTAGTGGTTTTAGATGATAGTAAACTATCAAGAAAAAACAAACACGTTATTATTAACATGCCTACTAAATTACCTATGATAGTCAAACCTAAACCTTATACTAAGGATGCTTTGGGTGGTTATTTATTAAATGATGTTAAATTTTCTGAAGGTTTGTTTATTGAAAAAAAAGCTTATAGCATAAATTCTGTGTTATCTGACTGTAACAAAATTTATGATATGATTAATAAAATTAGTAGTACTCCTTTTAAAATAAACGAAACTCTACTAAATTATTTAATAGCTAACAAACACAACTTGTTAATTGATTCTACTGTAAGTCACAAGTTTGCTGATTTGAAAAAGAGAACCAGACCTCAAGAAAAAGAATATGCTTCATACAATAGTAAAGTAATTTTACAAGAAACTATATTAGGTATTTCACAGTTTTATAGTAGATTTAATGAGATATATTTTCCTGTAAGATTAGATCAAAGAGGTAGGTTATATTGTAGTCCTAATTATTTAAATTATCAATCTAACGAGTTATCTAAAGCACTTATTTTATTCTCTAAACCTGGAATTATTAAAAAAGGTGATACTGAATGTATTGCGTATTTGAAGGGTTATGGAGCTAATTGTTATGGTGGTATTATAAGTAAAAAGTCTCTTAATTCAAAACTAGAATGAGTAGACGAAAACCTATATGATATTGTTAACTATGATAATGGTGTTTTGTTAAATAAAGCCAAGGACAAACTACTTTTTTTATCGTTTTGTATGGAATATAAACGTTTCTACGACTTTTATACCAACGAAAATACTATGGAATTCGACACCTTCTTACCTGTGCAATTAGATGCTACATGTAATGGATTCCAACACTTAGCTTTATTGAGTAATGAAGTAACATTATTTAAAGAACTTAATTTAATTACAGCTTCTAAGGCAAAGGGTAAGGAATTGATTGATAATCAACCTAGTGATTTCTATAACTTTTTGTTACATAAGTTGATTAATCTATTCGAAACTAAATTGTCAGAAGGAGAAATATATGACGTTAAAACTAACGGTAGTTATGACAGGTTGAGTAAGTTTATTTGAGATAGATCTTATATTAAAAAAACTATAATGACAATACCTTGTAACTCCTCTCCTAGATCCATGAAATACTATCTAGCAGAATGTTTAGTTAGATTAGATAAAGGTAAAGAGGACGAGACTTGATATTCTGATAGTATAAAAAATACCAAAATAGTTATAAACGAGTCAGATCTTTGATTATTAATTAAAAGTCTTAAGTTTATAATGGAAAACGATTTTGAGAAGATTAAAAAATTGATTAAATATCTTAAAAATGTGGCTGTTTTACTAAATATGTTGGAATTACCAATCTCATGAACTTTACCTTCTGGATTAACTATTAAACAAAGTTATTTAGAAACGAAGTCTACTTCTATAGCACCTTTTATGCATAGTAAAATAAAGCTTAATCTAAAGGTAACTGTTAAAGATAAGTTTGATAAGAAAAAACAAGTTAGAGCTCTTATGCCTAATTTAATTCATTCCTTAGATGCAACATCTTTGAGTTTGTTGTATGAACAATTTTCATTTAATTCAGATATTAACGATCCAACACAATTCTTTTCTGTTCACGATTGTTTCGGTACTACTTGCGAAAAAGTGTTTAGACTAAAAACTATTTTGGCTTCAGTGTATACAGACTTATATTCGAGAGATCCTTATTTATGTAAATTTGACCAATCTATATTTGATAGTATAGAAGCTAGCACTAATTATAAATTAGACCGAGTCAACAGAACTGTTGATTTAACTAATGGTAAATACACCATACATGACATAGAATGAGTATTGAATAAAAAACAATTAAGTTCTAAAATAATTAAGAGAATTGACTGTCAACATATATTAATCTAGTATTATGTAAGTATATTGTATACTTTACTAAAATCCCAAAAAAAAAAAAGCCCATAATTATATTATGAGCTTAAAAAAAACATATAGGTTTTTACTGCTTTTGTAGATATTCTACATTAGTAGTTTTTTTTCAAATTTTCAATTTGCTTTACTTTATGTTTTTTTTACCTAAATTTATTTTTCTTTTTCATTTATTTTTCTTTTTCATTTTCATTATCCTCGAGTTTTCTATGTTTGAGATTCTCTGATTTTATAACCAAATCATCTACTGATGTTTTAAGTTCAGATACTTCGTTACACAGCTTATCCATATCTGTATCTTGTATGGAATTGTTCTTAGCTTCTTGTAAAACACTGTTATAGTGTTTAGCTTTTTGGTCTAATAAATATTTCCTTTCCTCTAGTAGATGTTCGTAGATGGAATCTTTTGTATCAGGATCTTTACAAATATCTTTTAGATTATCTAAAGTTCCCTTGTTACGTGTGATTTCCTCATCTAGACTTCCTAAAGTGTTAGGTGAAAACTTGTCTTTACTATAATCGGGAGAAGTTAAGTTTGAGTTTAGATTACGTTGACTTTCACTATCGTCTGTAGTAGGAGATGTAGTGTTAGTATTTTGATCTAAAGAGCTTTCACCTCCACTAGCACTAGGACTAAAGAGGGAACTCTCGTTAGTGTTAGGACTAGGCAATTGATTTTCCTTGGCAATTTGTTGTTGAATTTCAGATATTTTTTCATTAAATCCTTCATACAATGTCTTTTCAGGTAAAAGAGATGGATCAATATCATAAGGATAAATACCATCATTACTAGTAACTACCTCTGATTCTGATTCCGATTCTACCTCTAGCTCTTTACGATGCATCCCATTTGACTCTACCTCTGCTTTAATACCAAGAGGTTGATCAGATGACTTATCTGTAGATGTGTCAGGAGTATTAATATCAAGATTAATATCCTTATCATCACTAATATCTATATTATTATTAGGTATATCGAAAGATTCACCTTCCTCTAGACTAAGTAGATAAGCCACACATGAAACAGGTATTATAACACCCATTGAAAGGTATATTAATAATAATTTGTAACGTTATAGTATACTTTGTTGTACAATAATATTTTTTCTAGCATTTATATTTTGTTTATTATCAAAAAGTATCAAATATTTTCTAACGTAGACAACTAGACTTCTATCAATATCATTTACAATAATTGGTCTAGTATCTACTCATTTGTCTTTAATATCATAAATTTTTACCCGTTTAGTATAACAATCACTATGTATGGTAATGTTTTCTTTATCTTTTATCACAACCTCACCCTTACTTCAATCTGTTCTAGTATCAGATTTTATTGCATTAGTTACATCTAAACCATTTAAGAGAATCAGATAATGAATATATGATAGGCTACTAGATTTAATACCTTTAGCTTTGTTAAAAGATTTACCATTACTGTCCCGTAATCAATAAGTTTTACCACTAATAAAAATAGCTTCATCTATTTTATGTTCAAGTTTTAGTTTACCTAATTCATTGGAACTAACCATTGTGTTAGGCAACTCTATATCAGTTACTAAGCTATCTGTGTCAGAGTAATACAATTTACCACCCTTTCTAAGAATCTCAAGCTTTAATTTACTCATATGAATTCTGGAGTAGGCTGTTACAGCTGCACTAATAGGTATAGATGTTATATTTAAAGGTTTAAGTTCTAAGTCTTTATATTTATTAACAATTTTAATAAAATCTAAATTGTGACTACTTATAATATCATAGTCTAACCTGGGTATATAACTTACTAATATTTTGTCATAGGCTACTTCTTTATATGACATTATTTTATACATAGACATTTTACTTTCAAAGTTTTTTCTAGTTAACATTTCTGTAGTGGGTTTTTCCAGATTTATACCGAATCTACCTAGTAAATTATTAAGTAAACTTTTGGCTATAGACTTTTGAGTTACATTACTAGGATTAGACTTGATATTATACACTTTTTCAATATAATCTTTAAACACATCAGATTCTCTATTAAAACTGTACCCTCTAAGCACTTTTATCTTATAGCCATTTAACTCAGCAAATTTAAGTTATTCACTAAAATATCAACCTTTCCATTTTCCTAGAGGGAAAGTTAAACCAGACTTTCCTCTTAGTGGTAATAAACCTAGATAACCGTTTAAAGGAGCTTCAATGCTACAGTAAAAGAAACCAAATAACGTTTCAATTTCTTGTTTCTCTGTATAAAATAGTATTTTGCTACAATCTAAACCAGGCATATCTTGTAATGCTAAGTAGGGATATAAGGAATTTACGTCATAGTAAAATAAATTATAACCAAAAGGTTTGTATACCTCAGTTATACCACCATAGTATGCTAATTTCAAATCTTTATACATACTTGACTTATTAACTTCAGGTATGTTATTACTATAGAAGTCTTTTAAATATATACGTACAGCAAGACCTGATATTGTTATGTTATCACTAATATTCACACCGTAATCTCTAAAGAATTGCTTATTAGCTTTAATAAGGATTTCATACAAACTGTACAAATCATTATTTAGATATTTAATAGTTTCATCATAAAAGGATCAAAGAGGTATATTTAATAGTGCATACTCCTCACTTTTAATATCATTTTTATAAAAGTTTATACCTGGTGTAGCCCCCTTATAGAATAAATTACTTTGAGTAGAAAACTTATAAGGGAATTTAGACTTTATAGTAGCTACTTCGAAGTTTTGACCTAATCTTAGTAGACTATCAGACAACATGCAATAACTGTCTACGATACTGAAACTCTTTTTATTATCCCTTAAAATTCTGCTAATACTAACTTTAAGTATTTTACTGTCTCTTAAGATACAAGATATTTTATATTTGTTATATTTTAAATCATATTCTAGTTGCTCTTCCTTATTGCTAGGTCTTTCCGCTATTTCTAACGTATCGATATAATCATTAAAATCATGCAATATTTTAAGTATGAAAACTATATCGTAACCTCCTAAGTTATGACAATAAAATTGTATATTACTATACCTTGTTCTGAGTAACTCATCTATCATAGATAATACTATTTTATTAGAGTCTAAATCGTGTTTATCTATATAATAAGTATGAGAAGTTTCATCTAAACCAGTTTTAAAACCTAAAGCATAAACTTTTTGGATATTATCGTTTGCTTTAAATGTCTCAATGTCAATGACTCCTATGTTTTTATTTTCGATAAATAACACTTTAGTTTGAAGTTTTTCTATAGCTTTAAGTTTAATATTTTGTTTAATAGAAATAACTTTATTGTTTAGCAATAAAATTACCTTATCACCTGAAGTTCTTTCAACATAATCCCCCCTAAGAGTATCGGTAACGTGGTTAAGCATGACACCATCTAATGAATACCTTATCTTTTCTATGAGAACAGCACTAACAATCTTTACGGCCAACACAAACTCACCACTCATATCTTTGAGTAAATAAAATTTAAAATCCTCCTCGAAATAAGTAATGTTATCCTTATGTTTAGATCTAAGGAATTTAGCTTTATTTATTATAATTTAAAGAAAATTAAGTTGTTTATTGTTAAGATTTAATTTTATATTTGTGATTAAACCCTTATCAACTACTACAGGTAACGGGTTACCTAAAGAATCTTTACTAATGGAAACAGGTATATTTAGATTTCTATTAGTAACAAGATTTTCTTTTTTAGTAATATGACTAGGTTGAGGGGAGAGTTGAAACTCTGAAAGTAATTTATTATCCATACTTTTGAAGCTAAGTTGAACGTATAAAATAGATTCATTGTTAGTCTAATAAGTATCAAAATATTCCTCTAACTTAATATTAACAATTTGTAATAAGTTGTCAATATTTTCGCTAGAATGATAATAAAAACCAAATTGATTACCAGCCATACAAAAGTTGTCATAATCATATCTAATCTTTATAAAAACTGTATAAATACAACCAATAGGAATACTATTAGATATCTTATCACGGAAAACTGAACTATTAAGCTCATATTTTCAATTCTTCTTTATCAGAAGGTTGTTCAGCGATATGATGTCAAGAAGGAAGAGGTAAAGGATTTTCACCTTCTTCTAAGTGTTTAGTTATAATAACTATTTGTTTTCTTTTAGGTGTTGAAGTTTCATATTCACTTGTTAGTGTATTTACTTCGTTAATAGTTTCGTCATTACCTTCAATTTCTTCAATATTGATATTACTTTGATTAGTACTGATAAAACTTTGTTGTTCACTATTTGTTGGAGATGTAGGAGATGTAGGAGATAAAATAGTTACATCGGAACCGCTACGTATAGCTCTTACTATTTCTTCGATGTTTTCATCTATATCACTATCATTATCATTATCATTATCATTATCATTATCATTATCATTATCATTATCAAGATTTTCATTATCTAAATTATTTACTACTAGTTTAATTCTATTAATATTTATAAGTAAAACTTAAACTTCAAATACTTTTTCTATTATTCTATTTAATTCATAATTAAGTAGGTTAGTAGCTATTCTTTCATATAATTCAGCCTCAGAGGGAGAATTATTTGGAGATGTAATATCTGTACTATCATTATCTTGTGTACTATCATTATCTTCTATATGGTAAATAAGTTTTGAATTACTATTCTCTGACAATTCTTTGTTAGGTTTAATTTCTATTTCGTGAGGATTTGTGTCTATGTTTTCAGAGTTTTATTCTAAATCTTTTGAATTAACCTTTTGAGCATCATTATTATAACTTTCTTCTTGTTCGTCAACTTCATGGCTTAATTTAGACAATAAATATAGAATTATACAACCTGAGAATACTATAAAGGTAATAAAATCCTTTTTGGAATTATTTTTATCCGAATTATTTTTATCTTTAAAATCAACTTTGTCTACTATATTGTTTGTGTGTTCTAAATTTATTAATTCTAAACATTTTGGAGTATATAAAATTATTGATGTATTAATTTCGTTAATACATATAGGACTAGTATCTACTCATCTATTTTCTTTATAAATTTTAATACGTTTTTTGTAACTATTACTATTAAGTGTTACTTTGTTCTCTACTATCTTTACAAAACCTTTAGTTCAATCTATTTTGCTTTGTGTTTTTAAAGAGGTTTTAACATCTACATTATCTATTAAAGATAAATACTCATGGTAATAAATAGAACTACTTTTTATACCTTTAGCTTTATTTATGAATTGAGATTGTTGAGTTACAAAACAATATGTTTTACCTGTAATAAATATAGCTTTCTTTATTTGATGTTCTAATTTTAGTTTACCTAACTCTTTACTATCTACCATATCAGCAGGTAATTTTAGGTTAGTAACTATACTATCAGTATCTGAATAAAATATATCTCCTCCGTTATTTAATTTATATTTTTTTATTTTAGATATATGTATTGTTCCATAAGAAGTAACAGCTGCGCTTATAGCTACTGATGTTCCATCAAATGTAATGTTTTCATCTTGTTTATATTTATTAGCCAGTTTTATAATATCTAGATTATGACTTGATATTATGTCAGCATCTAATTTAGGTATATAACTAACTAGTATCTTATTGTCATCTAAATATTTGTATGAAACAACTTTATTCATTATGGATATCTTATCAAATATAGACTGGGTAATTATTTTTGTTACACTTTTTTCTAAACGTATACCAAATCTACCCAATAAGTTATTAAGTAAACTTTTAGCCATAGATTTTTGAGTAGCATTGATTGGATTATTTTTAATATCATATACTTTATTAATATAATCTTTGAATACATTAGATTGTCTACTAAAACTATAACCTTTAATTACTTTTATTTTGTAACCATTTATTTCTGCGAATTTTAGTTGTTCACTAAAGTATCAACCTTTTCACAAACCGACAGGGAAATATATACCATCTCTATTTCTTTTAGGTAATAAACTTAAATAGCTGTCTAATGGAGCGTTTATTTCACAGAAATAAAAACCAAAAAGATTATTTAATGCTATATTTTTATTATAGAAATATTCTTTATTTGATTTAAGACCTGGCATGTCTTGTAATGCAACATAGGGATATAAACTATTTACATCATAATAATAAAGATTTTCACCATAAGGTTTATATACTTCCGTTATACCACCATAATACGCTTGTTTTATATCTCTGTATATACTTGTTTTGTTTATATTAGGTATATTATTATGATAATATTTGCTTAAAAATATCATAAGTGCTATACCAGAAATAGTTAATCTATCTGTAATATTTACGTCATAGTCAATAAATGTTTGTTTATTCACTTTAGTAATAACTTCAAATAGACTATTTAAGTCATTTTTTAAATATTTTATGTTTTCATCTTTGAATGATCAATCCATTGAATAAATTGATCTATATTGTTTTATTGTTATATCTTTGAGATGATCTATACTAGGTATGACACCTCTATAAAATAGATTATTTTGAGTAGGAAAAGTATGTGGAAAACTAGTTTTTAATGTATTTACTTCAAATATTCTAGATAATTTATATAAACTAGCATATTTTATAAACATGTTAAATTTCTTTTTAAAGTACACAGACTAAATAGTAATATATTACTGTTTTTTTTATTTTTTTTTTATAAAAATTGAATGGATGTTACTGACAGATTAGGTGGGTAGGCGTTATTCTATTCTATTATAATAAAATGTGTAGATACCCTTCCTGTTTAGTTTATACACAGGAGTACTGTACTTAAGGCTCCTTCTACCTTAAAGGTAAATTAAATGCATTTACCTACTAAAATAACTGTATTATCAACAAGCAACAATTTGCTGAAAATTGTATTTTAACTTTTTTTTCTCCTTTTTTTATCTAAAAGGCTTATTTTTAGCTAGGTCTAACTCTAAATTTTACATTAAGTATTATTTTCTATAATAAATAATACTTTATTTGTTATTATCTATAGTAATAAATTATATTCTGCTAGACCGAAAATTTTATAATTAATGAAATGTATAATACAAATTTATAGCTTTTTAATATTTAAAACTAAAGAACTTTTAACTTTTTTTTCAGTATAATTGTTCTAGCCTCTTACCTATTCATTTATTAGTGTTGGCAATAATTTTATAGAGAGGCTAAGAGATATAGATCTGAAAAAGAGGGACTGTAAACTATAATAAACAAAGTAAATTAAGAAGCAAAATTGCTTTAGTTTTACCTAAAGCAAACACTTATAAAGCCAAACATAAATATGGCTTTAGTAAGTAAGATATTACTTACATAGTAATATCTTATGTAAGATAAGATGAAAAAAAAAATATATAATACATCACAAACGTTTTAACCA